>Ga0163163_10005730_pt1 | contig 10774 bp, 5 predicted proteins | sample S65metaG_FD_119766 | JGI IMG/M metagenome (GOLD analysis project Ga0163163, IMG submission 119766) | Switchgrass rhizosphere microbial communities from Kellogg Biological Station, Michigan, USA - S6-5 metaG | ecosystem: Host-associated > Plants > Roots > Rhizosphere > Soil | place: USA: Michigan... | reverse complement strand
GAGACCACCAACTACATCTTCGGGACCGCGGCGGGGCCGCATCCCTTCCCCGCCATGGTGCGCGACTTCCAGAAGGTGATCGGCGAGGAAGCGCGGGAGCAGGTACTCGCCCTGACCGGCAGGCTCCCGGATGCCGTCGCGGCCTGTGTCGGCGGCGGATCGAACGCGATCGGCATCTTCGACGCCTTCCTCGACGACGAGTCGGTGAAGCTGTACGGCTACGAGGCCGCGGGCGACGGGATCGACACGGAGCGCCATGCCGCCGCCATCGAGCGCGGTCGCCCCGGCATCCTGCACGGAGCCCGCAGCTACCTGCTGCAGGACGAAGACGGCCAGACGATCGAATCGCACTCCATCTCGGCCGGGCTCGACTATCCCGGAGTGGGCCCAGAGCACGCCTACCTGGCCGACATCGGGCGCGCCAGCTACTTGCCGGCGAGCGACGCCGAGGCCATGGAGGCCCTGCGACTGCTCAGCCGCACCGAGGGCATCATCCCGGCGATCGAATCGGCGCACGCGCTGGCCGGCGCCCTGAAACTGGGCCGAGAACTCGGGCCGGACGCCATCATCCTGGTCAATCTGAGCGGCCGCGGCGACAAAGACGTGCAGACCGCCGGCGACTGGTTCGGCTTGTTCGACGAGGGCGCGGTACAGTCGTGAGCGCCGCCGTGCAACCGGTCGGCGTGACGTCGGTCGACGCCACCATCGAGGCGAACCGCCGCGCGGGCGTCGGAAGCCTGGTCGGGTACCTCCCCGTCGGCTTCCCGGATCTTGCCACGAGCATCGACGCAGCTGTCGCCCTGGTCGAGAACGGCGTCGACGCGCTCGAGCTCGGAGTCCCGTACTCCGACCCCGTGATGGATGGCCTGGCGATCCAGAAGGCCACGCAGACCGCGTTGGCGGGCGGCTTCCGGGTGCGCGACGTGTTCACCGCTGTCGAGGCGATCCGATCGCGTGTCGACGCCCCTGTCCTGGTCATGACGTACTGGAATCCGGTGCTGCAGTACGGGCCCGACCGCTTCGCCGACGCGCTGGTCGACGCCGGGGGAGCCGGACTGATCACCCCGGACATCACCTCCGACTCGGCAGCGCCCTGGATCGCGATCAGCGAGCGAACCGGGCTGGACCGCGTCTTCCTCGCGGCACCCAGCTCGACCGATGAGCGCCTGGCCGAGACGGTCGCCGCGAGCCGCGGCTTCGTCTACGCCGTCTCGACCATGGGGATCACCGGGGCGCGTCACGACGTCGATGCCGCCGCCCGCTCGCTGGTCGGCCGCCTTCGCGCCGCCCACGCCCGGAATGTCTGCGTCGGAATCGGCATCTCGACCGGCGAGCAGGTTGCCGAGGTCCTGAACTACGCGGATGGGGCCATCGTCGGCTCCGCTCTAGTGACGGCCCTGGCCGAGCACGGGGTGGCCGGTGTCGGCCGCTTCGCTGCGGCGCTCGCTCAGGGTCGCACTCGCTAGACTTCGATCCGGCCAGCTAGCCGCCCACTTGCCCGTCCTCCCACCGAAGGGTGCCTCGTGCTTCCGCTCACCATCCCCAGCCCGCCTCCGGACTGGCAGGTTCCGATCTCGATCCCGACCGGATGGCTGCACGGCGTGTTGCCGGCGGTGGCCGCCGACGCGACCATCCAGATCCACAGCTACGCGCTGTGCATCCTGGCCGGGATCGTCGTCGCCCTCATCATCACGAATCGCCGGCTCACGGCCCGGGGTGCCGAGCCGTGGATCATCGTCGACGTCATCATCCCGACCATCGTCTTCGGCCTGATCGGGGCTCGCGCCTGGCACGTGGCGACCCACGTCAGCGACTATTTCGGGCCGGGCAAGAACACCTGGAACCCGTTCCTGCCTGGGGCGATCTGGAACGCATGGGACGGCGGCGTCGCCATCCTGGGCACTCTGTTGTTCGGCGCGCTCGGCGTCTACGTCGGCTGCCGGATCACCGGGCTCCGCTACACCTCGGTCATCGACGCGATCGCGCCGACCCTGCTGGTGGCTCAGTCGCTCGGCAGGCTCGGCAACTACTTCAACCACGAGATCTTCGGTCTGCCGACCGATCTGCCCTGGGGGCTGCAAATCGAGTCGGACAACCCGGCATATCCCTCGGGGCTGCCGACGAGCGGCGTGTACTTCCACCCGACGTTCCTCTACGAGATCATCTGGAACCTGACGGGCTTCGTGCTCATCCTGCTGATCACGTACAAGGTGACGGCGGTCACGCGGGCCGACGGCCGGCCTTCGTTCCGCGCGACCGCGCGCCCGCAGTGGCAGTGGGGCAAGGTCCTGGGTCTGTACCTGATCTGGTACGGCACGGGCCGCACCTGGTTCGAGAACATCCGTACCGACCCGAGCCAGACCTTCCTGGGCATCCGCGACAACGTCTGGGGCGCCCTGGCCGCGATCGTGCTCGGTATCGTCATCATCGCGGTGCAGAGCCGGCGTCATCCGGGCACCGAACCGAGCGTGTACCGGCCCGGGAAAGAGTGGACCCCGCCCTCTGAGGTAGACTCCGAGGACATCTACTCCGATACCGACGATTCTGGCGATGACGCCGAGGCGGGCTCGAGCAAGAAGGAAGCACCCGCCACAAGCGGGGCAATCCACAACTCCTAATAGTCCAGCGACACCACGCCCGGCATCCCTCCACTCGTTGGGCCATTGACGTCCCATCTCCAGCACCATCGTGAGGACGGTACTCATGGCGCACTCTGCTTCGGCACCGCCTGCTTCGGCACCGAACCCGTACACGGGGTTCAGCGGCGTGCCCGCGGCTCAGGGTCTCTACGACCCCCGCCGTGAGAAGGATGCCTGCGGTCTGGCGATGGTGGCGACGCTGCGCGGCACGGCAGGCCACGACATCATCGCCCTGGCCCTCGATGCGCTCCGCCACCTCGAACACCGTGGCGCGGTCGGCTCGGATGCCGGCACCGGCGACGGCGCGGGCATCGTCACGCAGATCCCCGACGCGTTCCTGCGCGCGGTGGCCGGATTCGAGCTGCCGCCGGTCGGACGCTACGCCGTCGGCATGGCGTTCCTTCCCCTGGATGCCGCGGCTGGCGCCGCGCTGAAAGACGGCATCGCCGCGATCGCCTCCGACGAGGGCCTGAAAGTTCTGGGCTGGCGCGAGGTTCCCACCGATCCGACTCATCTCGGCCATTTGGCGCGCGAGGCGGCGCCTGCCTTCGAGCAGCTGTTCATCGAGTCGACCCGCACGGGCGAGGGCGGCGCGCCGCTCGCCGGCATCGAACTCGACCGCCAGGCGTTCCGGCTGCGCAAGCGGGCTGAGCGCGAGCTGGGCGCCTACTTCCCGTCCCTCTCGGCGCGGACCCTGGTCTACAAGGGCATGGTCACCACGCTGCAGCTCGAGCCGTTCTATCCCGACCTCAGCGACGAGCGGTTCGCCTCGAAGCTCGCTCTGGTGCACTCGCGCTACTCGACGAACACCTTCCCGTCGTGGCCGCTCGCCCAGCCGTTCCGGGTGATCGCGCACAACGGCGAGATCAACACGGTGCAGGGCAACCGCAACTGGATGCGCGCCCGCCAGAGCCAGCTCGAATCCGAGCTGCTCGGAGACCTGCGGCCGCTGTTCCCGATCGTCAGCGAGGGCGCAAGCGATTCCGCGTCCTTCGACGAGGTCGCGGAGCTGCTGCTGCTGTCCGGCCGATCACTGCCGCACTCGATCATGATGATGGTGCCCGAGGCGTGGGAGAACCAGGTCGACATCGACCCCGAGCGCCGCGCCTTCTACGAGTTCCACTCGATGATGATGGAGCCGTGGGATGGCCCCGCCGCCCTGGTCTTCACCGACGGCACCCTGGTCGGCGCGACGCTCGACCGCAATGGCCTGCGTCCCGGCCGGTTCCTGGTGACCGATGACGGCCTCGTCGTGCTTGCCAGCGAGATCGGCGTGCTGGACTTCCCCGCGGACAAGATCGTGCGCAAGGGACGGCTGCGGCCGGGCAAGATGTTCCTGGTCGATACCGCGGCGGGGCGCATCGTCGAGGACGACGAGATCAAGGCCGAGCTCTCGGCGACGCAACCCTGGCAGAGCTGGCTCGATGCCGGCCGCATCCATCTCGCCGATCTGCCGGAGCGCGAGCACATCACCCACACGCCCGCCTCCGTGGTCCGCCGGCAGCGCACCTTCGGGTACACCGAAGAAGAAGTGCGCATCCTCGTCACGCCGATGGCGCAGAACGGCGCGGAGCCGCTCGGCGCGATGGGATCCGACACTCCGATCGCGGTGCTGAGCGACCGGCCGCGGCTGCTCTTCGACTACTTCACGCAGGCCTTCGCCCAGGTGACGAACCCGCCGCTGGACAGCATCCGCGAAGAGGTCGTCACGAGCATGAAGCTGGGTTTGGGGCCCGAGCGCAACCTGCTCGACGCGACCCCGGAGCACGCGAAGCAGATCGTGCTCGACTTCCCGGTGATCGACAACGATGAGCTCGCGAAGATCCAGCACTTCGAGACCGAGGGAGGGCGCAAGCCGTCTCACGTCATCAAGGGGCTGTACCGCGTGTCCGACGGCACCGATGCGCTGGCGCAGCGGCTGCAGGCGATGTGCGACGAGGCCGATGCTGCCATCGAGAACGGATCGCAGTTCCTCGTGCTCAGCGATCGCGACTCGAATGCCGAGCTCGCGCCCATTCCCTCCCTGCTGATGCTCGCGGCCGTGCACCACCACCTGATCCGGCAGGAGACCCGGATGAAGGTGGGCCTGATCGTCGAGACCGGTGATGTGCGCGAGGTGCACCACGTGGCGCTCCTCGTCGGCTACGGCGCCTCGGCCATCAACCCCTACCTGGCGATGGAGACCGCCGAGCAACTGGTGCTCGGCGGCATGATCAGCGGTCTGACGCCCGAGAAGGCCGTCAAGAACCTGATCAAGGCGCTCGGCAAGGGCGTTCTGAAGATCATGTCGAAGATGGGTATCTCGGTCGTCGGCTCCTACGCGGGCGCCCAGGCGTTCGAAGCCGTCGGACTCAGCCAGGAGTTCGTCGACCAGTACTTCACCGGCACGACCAGCCTTCTCGGCGGAGTCGGCATCGACGTCATCGCGGCCGAGAACGCGGCTCGCCACGCGGCCGCGTATCCGCAAGACGGCGCGATCCTCGCGCACGAGCGGCTCGAGATCGGCGGCGAGTACCAGTGGCGCCGCGAAGGCCCGCCGCACCTGTTCAACCCGGACACCGTGTTCCGGCTGCAGCATTCGACGCGCGCCAAGCGCTACGACATCTTCCGTGACTACACCAAGCTGATCGACGAGCAGGCCGAGCGCCTGCAGACCCTGCGCGGGCTGTTCGGGATCAAGACCCACACTCGCGCGCCCATCCCGATCGACGAGGTCGAGACGATCGAGTCGATCATCACGCGCTTCAACACCGGCGCGATGAGCTACGGCTCGATCAGCCAGGAAGCCCACGAGACCATCGCGATCGCGATGAACCGGATCGGCGGCCGCAGCAACACCGGTGAGGGCGGCGAAGATGTCGAGCGCCTGCTCGACCCCGAGCGTCGAAGCCGCATCAAGCAGGTGGCGAGCGGCCGGTTCGGCGTGACGAGCATGTACCTCACCCACGCGACCGACATCCAGATCAAGATGGCGCAGGGTGCCAAGCCCGGTGAAGGCGGGCAGCTCGCCGCCGCCAAGGTGTACCCGTGGATCGCGCGCACCCGCCACAGCACGGCGGGGGTTGGGCTCATCTCGCCGCCGCCGCACCACGACATCTACTCGATCGAAGACCTCAAGCAGCTGATCTTCGACCTCAAGCGCGCCAACCCCGAGGCGCGAGTGCACGTCAAGCTGGTCTCGCAGTCCGGCATCGGCGCGGTCGCGGCCGGAGTGACGAAGGCCCTGGCGGATGTCGTGCTGGTCTCCGGCCACGACGGCGGCACCGGCGCCTCGCCGCTCAACTCGCTGAAGCACGCGGGCACGCCGTGGGAGATCGGCCTGGCCGAGACCCAGCAGACTCTGATGCTGAACGGGATGCGCGACCGCGTGGTCGTGCAGGTCGACGGCCAGATGAAGACCGGCCGCGACGTCATCATCGCCGCGCTGCTCGGCGCCGAGGAGTACGGCTTCGCGACGGCACCGCTCGTGGTGAGCGGCTGCATCCTGATGCGGGTCTGCCACCTCGACACCTGCCCGGTTGGCGTCGCCACCCAGAACCCGGAGCTGCGCGCCCGGTTCAGCGGCAAGCCGGAGTTCGTCGAGACCTTCTTCGAGTTCCTGGCCCAGGAGGTGCGCGAGTACCTCGCCGAACTTGGATTCCGCTCGCTCGACGAGGCGATCGGGCACTCGGAGCTGCTGGATGTCGACCGCGCCATCAATCACTGGAAGGCCGACGGCCTCGACCTGTCCCCGATCCTCGTCGGGCCGGAGTTCGCCGCCGACGAGCCGCGCCGCAACCGGCGCGGGCAGAAACACGACCTCGAGAAGCACTTCGACGTCGAGCTCATCCGTCTCTCGCAGGCCGCACTCGAACACGGCGACGAGGTGCGCATCGAACTGCCCGTGCGCAACACCGAACGGGCGGTGGGCACGATGCTGGGCCACGAGGTCACGAAGAAGTACGGCGAGCACGGGCTGCCGACCGGCACCATCGAGGTCTCTCTGACCGGTTCGGCCGGGCAGTCCTTCGGCGCGTTAATGCCCAACGGGATCACGCTGCGACTCGAGGGGGACAGCAACGACTACGTCGGCAAGGGCCTCTCGGGCGGCCGGATCGTCGTGCGGCCTCCCCGCGGAGCCGTCTTCCCGGCCGAACGCAACGTGATCGCCGGCAATGTGATCGGCTACGGCGCGACGCAGGGCAGCATGTTCATCCGCGGTGTCGTGGGGGAGCGGTTCCTGGTGCGCAACTCCGGCGCCAGCGCCGTCGTCGAGGGTGTGGGCGACCACGCGCTCGAGTACATGACGGGCGGTCTCGCCGTGATCCTCGGCAACACCGGCCGCAACCTCGGAGCGGGCATGTCGGGCGGCACGGCCTATGTGCACGACCTCAAGCCGGAACGGGTCAATCGCGACGCCCTGGCCAGCGGCGAGTTGGTGCTGCTGCCGCTCGAGAGCGCCGACATCGAGATCCTCACCGACCTGCTGACCCAGCACGTCGCCGAGACCGATTCGCCGCTTGCCGCGCGGATGCTGGCCGACCCCACGTCGTTCGCGTCGTTCGTGAAGGTCCTGCCGCGCGACTACGCCGCGGTGCAGAAGACGCGCCAGACCGCCGTCGACGAGGGTCTCGACCCCGACGGCGACGTGGTCTGGTCACGGATCATGGAGGTGACCGGTGGGTGACCCCAAAGGATTCCTGAAGACGCAGGAGCGCGAACTGCCCAAGCGCCGTCCGGTGCCGGTGCGGATCATGGACTGGAAAGAGGTCTACGAGTCGCAGGATCCTGAGCAGCTGCGCCGTCAGGCCGGCCGCTGCATGGACTGCGGCATTCCGTTCTGCCACCACGGCTGCCCACTCGGCAACCTCATCCCCGAGTGGAACGACCTCACCTGGCGCAACGAGGGCCGGGCTGCCATCGAGCGTCTGCATGCGACCAACAACTTCCCGGAGTTCACCGGCCGGCTCTGCCCGGCCCCGTGCGAGTCGAGTTGCGTGCTCGGCATCAACCAGCCGGCGGTGACCATCAAGCAGGTCGAGGTCTCGATCATCGACCAGGCGTTCCAGAACGGCTGGGTGACGCCGCATCCACCTGAGAGGCTCACGGGCAAGACCGTCGCGGTGGTTGGTTCCGGGCCCGCCGGGCTCGCGGCGGCTCAGCAGCTGACGCGCGCCGGGCACACGGTCGCGGTGTTCGAGCGCGATGACCGCATCGGCGGACTGTTGCGCTACGGCATCCCGGATTTCAAGATGGAGAAGAAGCAGCTCGAGGCGCGTCTGGCGCAGATGCAGGCCGAGGGCACGCGCTTCCGCGCCGGCGTCGAAATCGGCGTCGACATCGAGTGGGATGACCTGAAGTCGCGGTACGACGCCGTGGTGGTCGCCACCGGCGCCATGGTTCCGCGCGATCTGCCGATCCCCGGCCGCGATCTGCTCGGCGTGCATTTCGCCATGGACTACCTGGTGCAGCAGAACAAGGCGGGCGCCGGCGATACGGTGCTGAACCAGCTGACCGCGGAGGGCAAGCACGTGATCGTGCTCGGCGGTGGAGACACCGGAGCCGACTGCATCGGCACCGCGCACCGTCAGGGAGCCCTCAGCGTTACGAACCTCGCGATCGGCGTCCAGCCGCCGAGCGAGCGCCCGGTGCACCAGCCCTGGCCGATGTCGCCGAACCTGTTCGAGGTCTCGAGCGCGCACGAGGAGGGCGGCGAGCGGGTCTATCTCGCGTCGACCGTGGAGTTCTTGTCCAACGAGGCGGGCGAGGTCCGAGCGCTGCGCGTCGCGGAGACCGAGTACGTCGACGGACGACGCGTGCCGAAGTCGGGAACCGAGCGCGAGATCCCTGCCGACCTCGTGCTGCTTGCCCTCGGATTCACCGGACCCGAGTCGGAGGCGCTCGACGCGCAACTGCACCTGCCGTTCGACGAGCGCGGCAACGTCGTGCGCGACGACGACTACCAGACCTCCGAGGCCGGCGTATTCGTCGCCGGCGACGCGGGCCGCGGCCAGTCGCTGATCGTCTGGGCCATTGCCGAAGGGCGCGCTGCGGCATCCGCCGTCGATCGATACTTGGAGGGGGAGACGGAGCTGCCGTTCCCCGTCCGTCCCACCGATCGGGCCATTGCGGTCTAACCTCCAAGAGACTCACCAAGGGCACGCCCCGCCACCGGCGCGCCTGCTGCACACCCGAGCACCACACCGAACACAAAGGAAGTCATGAGACGAGCCAAGATCGTCGCGACACTAGGCCCCGCCACGTCGAGCTACGAGAACATCCGCGCCATCATCGAGGCCGGGGTCAACGTGGCACGGATGAACCTCAGCCACGGCAGCTACGACGTCCATGACGAGGTCTACACGAACGTGCGCAAGGCCGCGGCGGACACCGGGATCCCGGTGGCCGTTCTCGTCGACCTGCAGGGCCCGAAAATCCGGCTCGGCAAGTTCGAAGCCGGTCCCTACGACCTCGCGGTCGGCGACATCTTCACCATCACGACCGAAGAGGTCATCGGCACGAAGGAGCTCTCGGGAACGACCTTCAAGGGCCTGCCGCAAGATGTGAAGCCCGGAGACTTCCTGCTGATCGACGACGGCAAGGTCAAGGTCGAGGTGATCGACACCGACGGCACCCGTGTGCGCACCAAGGTGATCGTCGCCGGACCGGTCTCGAACAACAAGGGCATTAATCTTCCCGGCGTCGCGGTCAACGTGCCTGCGCTGTCGGAGAAGGATGAGGCCGACCTGCGCTGGGGCCTCAAGCTGGGTGCGGACTACATCGCGCTGTCGTTCGTGCGCGACGCCTCGGACATCACCCGGGTGCACGAGATCATGGCCGAGGAGGGACGCAAGGTCCCGGTGATCGCCAAGATCGAGAAGCCGCAGGCCGTCGACCACCTCGAAGAGATCATCGACGCCTTCGACGGCATCATGGTCGCCCGCGGCGACCTGGGCGTCGAGCTGCCCCTGGAGGCCGTGCCGATCGTGCAGAAGCACGCCGTCGAGCTGGCGCGCCGCATGGCGAAGCCGGTCATCGTGGCTACCCAGATGCTCGAGTCGATGATCTCGAGCCCGGTCCCGACCCGCGCCGAAACCTCGGACGTCGCGAACGCGGTGCTCGATGGTGCGGACGCGGTGATGCTCTCCGGTGAGACGAGCGTCGGCGAATATCCGGTCATCACGGTCTCGACCATGGCGCGCATCGTCAGCTCCACCGAAGACCACGGGCTGGAGCGCATCCCGCCACTGGGCACCAAGCCACGCACCCAGGGCGGCGCGATCACGCTCGCCGCCGCCGAGGTGGCCGACTTCGTCGATGCCAAGTACGTCTGCGTGTTCACCGAGTCCGGTGACTCGGCCCGGCGCATGTCGCGGCTGCGGTTCCGAATCCCGATGAAGGCGTTCACGCCCGATGAGGCGATTCGCCGGCGGATGGCGCTCACCTGGGGCATCGAGTCGTTCCTGGTGGATCGCGTCACTCACACCGACGCCATGTACCACCAGGTCGACTCCAAGCTCATCGAGGCGGGGCTCGCCGAGGTGGGAGACAAGGTCGTGGTGATCTCGGGATCCCCTCCCGGAATCCCCGGCTCGACCAACGACCTGCGCGTTCACGTCGTGGGCGACGCGGTCAACGCCGTCGCGCCCGCCTGGGAGAGTGGCGAGCACGCCGACTGATCGCGGCGCAGCGGGCGTCGGGCGCGCCGGCTTTCGCGGCGGCTTCGGTGACGGCAGCGCGGGCGACGCCGACTACGGGACGATCGGCCGGGAGTACAGCCGGTACCGTCGCGCCGATCCCCGGATCGCGGCGCGGATCGTCGCTGCGCTCGGAGATGCGCGCACGGTTCTGAATGTCGGAGCGGGGGCCGGCTCGTACGAGCCGACCGACCGTGACGTCATGGGGGTCGAGCCGTCAGCGTCGATGCGGGCCCAGCGCCCGGCGTCGCTGCCGATCGCCGTCGACGCGCGTGCCGAAAGCCTGCCGTTCGCCGACGGGGCGTTCGACGCCGCGATGACGACGTTCTCGGTGCACCAGTGGACCGACCTCGAGGCGGGCCTCGCCGAGCTGCGCCGGGTCAGCCGCGGTCCCGTGATCGTGCTGAGCTGTGATCCCGACGACGTCGGGCGATTCTGGCTGGGGGAGTACGCGCCCCG
>Ga0163163_10005726_pt1 | contig 10777 bp, 3 predicted proteins | sample S65metaG_FD_119766 | JGI IMG/M metagenome (GOLD analysis project Ga0163163, IMG submission 119766) | Switchgrass rhizosphere microbial communities from Kellogg Biological Station, Michigan, USA - S6-5 metaG | ecosystem: Host-associated > Plants > Roots > Rhizosphere > Soil | place: USA: Michigan... | reverse complement strand
GTGCAATTGGTGAACAGGCCGTCGAACGTTGAAGCCGGTATTAATGCAATATGCGAGGACGACCTCGGACGCATGTGGCTGGGGGTATCGACATACAATGGTGACCTTATTGATCCCGGATTGCTGTATGTGGATGAGAAAGATGGCGTGGTGAAAGCATTTTCTGTGCCTGACAGCCTGAAGACCGGCAATGTTTTAAAAATCGAAAAGGATAGCGGGGGTAATATTTGGGTATTGTCTTACAATGGAATTTTTAAGATTGACGGGGACAGAAGAATCACAAAGGTTCAACAGCCTTCACAGGTCTCGATGGAGCGGCGCAATTTCTTCACTGATTTGAAACACGGCCGCAAGGGTGACATGTGGCTGCTCACAAATAACACGGTTCTTTATCACTATCTGCCAGACAGCGCCAGGTATGACTCGGTCTCAGTAGGTCTGCCCAGGATGAATTACTACACGATCAACAGCCTTCAGCCGGACAAAGAAGGCAATTTGTGGGTTGGAACATATGCAGGACTCTACTATTACAACACAAACGAGAGAAAATTTGAAGCATTTCTTGACACCTCAAAAATGCAACTCACGCGGTCACAAATCAATGACCTCAAGTATGATTCTTTTGGCACACTTTGGATCGCAACCAATTCAGAGGGGATTCTTAAATATGAAGACCGGGCCATCCTGAAATCTTATGTATATAGTAAGACCAGCAAGCAATCGATAAGCCAGGGATGGGCAAATGCATTTATTGAAGCGAAAGATGGCAAAATATGGTTTACAACGGCCGGTTCAGGAGGAGCTTCGGGAATCAATGAACTGGATCCTTCAACAGGCCTTTTACACAGTTATCTTCTTAAAGATATCCTGCCAAAGGTTTATGGCGTGATTAGTATTATGGAAAATTCGCCAGACGAATTCTGGTTTGGTTCCAATACAGGAGTCTACGAAGTGAAGCCTGCTACCGGCGAATCGAAGCATATTGCTCTCCGCGGTGTTCCTGATAGTATGCCGATCACTTATTTCCATCATGACAAGCGCGGCAATTTTTGGCTTTGTACTTACCGGGGGTTATTCATGCAGTCTAAGGGTTCGGATCATTTTGAAAGATTTTCTCTGGCAAACGTCGGTGGGGGCGGAGCGGGAGCAAATGAAATTACACACCTGTATGAAAGCGAAAGAAGAGGATTGTGGATTACCACCAACAATGGACTTTATCTCTACAACTATGCAACGGGAAAGTTTAGTCGCCACGGATACGATTCAAAAGAAGGAGACATTTTTGTGACTCAGGATATAAATTCCTTTTACGAAGATCCGTCCGGAATTGCATGGGTGGGTACCTGGCAGGGGGGGCTTAGTCGCTATGACGTAAACGCAAAAAAAATCAAGACTTACACGTTAAGTGACGGTCTGCCGTCAATGAGTATTCAAGCCATTCTTGAGGATGAAAAGAACGATGCACTTTGGCTGAGCACTTTCGACGGAATCTGCCGGTTTAATCTAAAAACCGGCCAGTGCAATAATTACACAATTACTGATGGTATCCAGGGTCAACTTTTTGCAGACGGCGCATTTCTGAAAACTTCCAAAGGCCTGTTTTGTTTCGGCGGTTCAAATGGTATCACCGTCTTTAATCCCGATGATATTTCGAAAAATTCCATTCCACCAAGAGTGATGCTGACTGATTTGAAATTGTTTGATAAATCAGTTATTCCGGGAGAGAAATCGATTTTAAAGGCGCCTATATATGCAACGGAACAAATTGTACTCAACTACAATCAAAACAATGTGGCGCTTGAATTCCTGGCGTTGCACTTTTCAAATCCAGCCAAGAATAAGTATTCATATAAGCTCGAGAATTATGACAATGAATGGAGAGAAGTGACTAATCAGCGGGTTGCATTCTACCCGCGGCTGCCACCCGGAGAATATACGTTCAAAGTGAAAGCGGCAAATAGTAATGGTGTGTGGAATGAAACGGGAGCTTCTTTGAAAATTACAGTTATGCCACCCTGGTGGATGACCAAATGGGCTTACGGTATGTATGTGCTCGCATTCATCGGAATGTTATTTGGAGGTGACCGTTATTTCAGGAGGCGTGCCGTGAAAATTGAAAGGGAGCGGGCACGTGCAAAAGAGCTGGAGCAGGCAAAAGAAATAGAGAAGGCCTATGTGAAGCTTGAGCAGACGCATGAAAGCCTGAAGGCCGCACAGGCGCAATTAATTCAATCCGAAAAAATGGCATCGTTAGGTGAACTAACGGCGGGCATCGCCCATGAAATACAAAACCCGCTGAATTTCGTAAATAATTTTTCAGAGGTGAATGAAGAATTGTTGCAGGAGATGAAGGATGCAATTCAAAAAGGCAATCTTTCGGAAGCGAATGAACTGGTGGTAGACCTGACTTCAAATATGGAAAAGATCAACAGTCATGGCAAGCGCGCTGACGCGATTGTGAAAAACATGCTGGAACATTCGCGGATTGGTATTTCCCAAAAAGGTCCTGTTGATTTGAATTCACTGTGTGATGAATACCTGAGGCTGAGCTATCATGGCATGCGTGCGCGGGACAAAGGATTCAAGTGCAATATCGAAAGTCACCTCGATACGCGCATGGGTAAAGTTGAAATGGTTGGACAGGATATCGGAAGGGTTTTACTAAATATGTTCAACAACGCATTCTATTCGGTGAGGGAAAAATGCAAAGAAAGCCCCAGCGGTTATACCGGACTTGTAACTGTAACAACCCTTCGAAAAGATAATTGGGCCGAAATCAGGATTACTGATAACGGCACGGGTATTTCCACAAAAGTTCTGGAAAAGATCTTCCAACCTTTCTTCACCACCAAGCCAAGCGGCCAGGGAACCGGTCTGGGCCTCAGTTTGAGCTATGACATTGTAAAGGCACATGGCGGTGAGATCAAAGTTGAAAGCAGGGAAAATGAAGGCACCGCATTTATGATTTTACTGCCCACTGAAAGCTAGTCTACTTGAAAAAGCCCTATGATTAGCTTAATTTATTAACCGAATGAAATTTTCAGCCAAAACATCATGCTTTGGATTCGCCAGAAGCGGATATATTTTGCTTTTCATTTGCGCCACTCAAACAATTCTTGCTCAAAATCGAACGCTTGACAGTCTTCGGGAATCTTTACCCAAGCTGGAAGGCAAAATCAAGGCGGACGTACTTAATGCAATTAGCAAGCAGCTTTGGGAAAGCAAATCAGATTCTGCGATTTTCTTTGCTGATTCTGCGCTGAAACTTTCAAAAAAAATTAACTACCGCCGGGGTGAAGCAGAAGCCAATCGTGCAATTGGTGTTTCCAAAATTTACAAATATGATTTTAGCGATACGGAACATCTAAGTGAGGCGCTGCGCATCTTTGACGAAACGGACGACAAGAAAGGAGTTGCAAATACATTTAACAATATGGGTTTCATGTGGGCCCAGAAGGGGAAGAATGATTCTGCAATTCGGTCTTATGAAAAGGCATTGCAAATGTTTGAGGAGCTCGGCGATAAAGATGGTGAAGGCACGGTTTTGAATTATATGGGGATTGTATATCAGCGTGAAGGAAATTTTGAAAAAGCATCACAATACACGCTAAAGGGTTTGGAAGCAAGGAGTCAAACGAAGAATTACAGAGGTACCGTATTCTCCATGATCAACGCAGGGAATATGTACCTGGAAGGCGGATTGCCCGATCCTGCGGCTGAGCTCTATGAACGAAGCATTGCCTATGCAATTGAGCATAATATCAAGCCTGAGAACCTGGCTTACTCAAAATTGGCCCAGGTGTATTTACAGAAAGGAGATATCAAGGCAGCAGAAGAAACCTTAAAAAAATCTGGCTACCCCAACAACCTTGTAATGGCCCAGATCTATGCAGCCAGGGGTCGGGATGACAGCGCCTATGCTGGTTTTAAGAAAGAGTTGGAGCATTCAGTGACGCCTGATCAGCGGCTGAACAAAGCCCAGGCGTTGCAAGGCTTATCGGCCCTGTACTTTTCAGATGGAGAAAGGGATCTTGCGCTGGATCATGGTTTGAAGGCATACAAACTAGCCGACTCGTTAGGCAATCGAAAATTCAAACAGCAAGCTGCCCGGCTTTTATCGATGATCTATGGACAAGCCGGCGACAACAAAAAATCGCTTGAATTCTTACGCATCGCCGATGCACTGCGCGACTCCATAGCGGGCATGGATTTTCAGAATGTACTGGCTTACTATGAAAATAAATCGGCGATTGAAAAAGAACAGGCAAGAGTGAAGGTATTGTCGGCAGAAAAATCATTGCAGGAACAAAAAACGGAAGAACAGAGAAAAAGCAAAAACCTGATCTTGCTCATGTCACTTATAGCACTGAGCGCTGCAATGGTTGTAATTATTAATGTTCAGCGACAGAAAAAGAAGATACAGGGACAAAACTTTGTAATAGATGAGCAACGTCGGGAAGTGGAGTTGGCGCTTTCAGAATTGAAGTCAACCCAGGCGCAATTGATTCAGCGTGAAAAGTTGGCATCCCTGGGTGAACTCACCGCTGGCATTGCACACGAAATTCAAAACCCCCTCAACTTCGTCAATAATTTTTCGGAGGTCAATTCTGAGCTGATAAGTGAAATGAATGTGGAAATCGGCTCAGGCAATTTGCAATCTGCAGGACAGCTGGCAAAGAGCATTGTGGAAAATCAGGAAAAAATTGTGCACCATGGCAAACGCGCAGACGCAATTGTGAAATCAATGCTTCAGCACAGCCAGGGCGGTTTAGGAAAGAAGGAACCCACAGACATCAATGCTTTGGCTGAAGAATATCTTCGGTTAGCCTATCATGGGCTAAGAGCAAAGGACAATTCCTTTAATGTTGATTACAAAACGGCATTTGATTCTTCAATTGGAAAGGTGAAAGTCGTTCCGCAGGAAATCGGAAGAGTATTACTGAACCTGATCAACAATGCATTTTTTGCTGTGTCTGAGAGGCAAAAAGCGCAGGGGAATGGATATAAGCCGGAGGTGAGGGTTTCAACAAAGAGACTCCGTGATAGAATTGAAATCCGTGTATCTGACAACGGTATGGGAATCCCTTCAAAATTACTCGACAAAATATTTCAACCTTTCTTTACCACAAAGCCCGCGGGGCAAGGCACAGGATTGGGTCTTTCGCTGAGTTATGATATTGTAACAAAGGGTCATGGGGGCACTATAAACGTGGAAACAAAGGAAGGTGAGGGAACCAGCTTTCTGGTTGAAATTCCCATTGAGGCAGCATGATCGCAAAATTCATTATAGCCAGAGTTGCCGGACTAGCGCTAATTGCTTCGTTGATAAGCACGGTAACCGTTGCGCAAACGACGCGCTACAATTTTAAGCAGGTTGTTTCTCCGGATAGTATTGCGTTGGGAAAAGTCACTTCCATCTCCCAGGACCCCAAAGGATTTATTTGGTTGATTGATCAGGACAATCGGTGCCTGGTCAAGTATGATGGCAGCAGGATGGTGAGGTATGGAAATGTGCCAGACGACCCGAACTCTCTGAGCACAGGCGGATATGAGGCGGCTTTCGCAGATCATGAAGGAACGGTCTGGGTAGGTGTGAACCGGGGCGTGGATCAATTCGATCCTATTTCCGGCAAATTCAAACATTTCGCACTCAAAGAGGAAGGTCAACAGGAATTTGTTAGACAGATTTTTTCAATCCTCAGAGATCGCCAGGGATTTGTTTGGGCGGGTTCAAGTAATGGCTTGTTCAGATTGGATATTAAAACGGGAAAGGTTAAACGATTCCAACACGATTCCACTAAGGCAAACAGTCTCAGTTCAAATAATATCTGGAGAATCTATGAAGACCGCGGCGGAGAAATATGGGTGGGTTGTGGGTTTCCATTTTATTACAGTAGCGACGGAGGACTGAACAAATATGACAGAAAAACTGAATCCTTTACCCGTTATTTGCACGATCCAAAAAGTTCACACAGCCTGGCCAATAACAGGGTCTCGGCGATTTTTGAAGACAGCAAGGGCGTCCTGTGGGTAGGAACTTCAGGGTCTGATGGACTTCAAACATTGAATCGTGAAACCGGCGCCTTTCAGAAGTATCCCTTCGATTCAACGCATCCTGAAAAACTCAGCAGAGGTCCCTTGAAAAATAGTGAATACTCGGATTTTGTTTCTTTCATCCAGGAAGATGAAATGGGTGTCTTGTGGATTGGTACATCAAATTCAGGAATCAATTATTACGATCCGGGTGCAAAGAAACTGACCCATCTCGAAATGGATAAGGGTAATCAGTGGGACGGCGCATTTACCTCATTTATTTCCCATGACGGCGTATTATGGGTGGCTTCTCAATGGAACAATCCAAAGTTGTTTCGCCTTGATCCTTTCGGCAAACCCATCGGTTTCACAAAGTACAAGCACGATGCAGGTACGGGCAGTTTTTTTGAGGATGCAAATGGCAATTTATGGGTAGGTTTATTTGGGAAAGGCACGATTTATAAGTTTGAACAAAATAAAACTGACAGTCCAAAAATCATAAGCTTACCCAATAGCATCGCTAAACTTCCTATTGGAAATGCTGTCACGAGTATTCTTCCGGAGGAGAATGGTTCGTTCCTGCTTGGAACAGGAGACGGCCTGATGTTTTTTGATCCATCGAAGAATTCTTTCACAAGATTCAACCACGATTCAGCCAATCCTTCCATTTTTAAAAACTATATCAGTACTATTTATGTTGACAGGCAAAAGCAATATTGGATTTGCACGGCATGGGGTGTTACAAAGTGGGACCGGAAGACCGGTTCGCTAAAGCATTTCTATAATGATCCAAAGGACTCAACCAGTTTGTTTGCTGATCAGATCACCAGCATGATCCAGGACAGAGCGGGGAATTTTTGGATTGGCCTCTGGTCATTCAAAGGATTGAACAGAATGTTGCCGAATGATTCAGGATTCAAGCATTACCTGAATAATTACACAACCAATGATTTGTTTGTTGACGCGTCGGGAGTTTTCTGGGTAGCCACCCAGCTGGGCTTGTTCCGATACGATGCAAGGAATGATCGATTTCTCCCCGTGAAATTTCCCACCAGTGAAATTGAAAAGAGTGACCTGAAAACGATTGTCGAAGATGAACACCATAATCTTTGGATCACCTCACCTTCAGCACTTTTTAAAATCGACTCGACGAGATCGTCAGTGATCGCATATGATCAGAATTATGGAGTTGCACCCAAGTCGGTCGATGCTCCCAGTTACATCACCAGGGCCGGCAAAATTTTGTTTGGAGGACTGGGCGGTTTCTATTCTTTTTTTCCACGTGACGTTGAAGGTAACCCACATCATCCACAATTGGTTATTACTGATTTGTCCATCGATAACAAACTCATTCGGCCGGGTGAGTCACGCATTTTGTCTAATCCCTTAGATGAAACCAAAGCGCTTCGACTGGCTTACGATCAAAACAATTTCACCGTCGGGTTTGCGGGCCTGCATTTTACAGAGCCAGGCGGCAATATCATTTTTTACAAACTCGACGAGTACGACAATGGCTGGCGAAAGGCTGGATCTGAAAACACCGCGTCTTATTTCAAGATTCCCAGTGGAAATTATGTCTTAAGAATTCGGGCAATTTCCAGTGCGGGAAAGGCAACGGAGCGCTCATTGAATATCGTAGTAAATCCACCCTGGTGGTTAAGCTGGTGGGCTTATGTGCTTTACTTCATCGGATTTGTGGTGGTGGTATATTCCATTTATAAGGAAGAGCGGCGGAAGATTATTCAGCGCGAAAGGATGAAAACGAAAGAGCGTGAGCTTGCTCAGGCTAAGGAAATAGAGAAGGCGTATCATGCTTTGAAAGAAACACAGGCCCAACTGGTTCAGTCTGAGAAAATGGCTTCACTCGGCGAATTGACCGCAGGTATTGCGCATGAGATTCAAAACCCCCTCAACTTCGTCAATAATTTTTCAGAGCTCAATCGCGAATTGATACAGGACATGAACCTGGAGATTGATAAGGGAAACCTGGGGGAGGTTCGAAAACTCGCGCGTGATATCGCCGCCAATGAAGAGAAAATTGTTGAGCACGGTAAACGCGCCGATTCGATCGTGAAGGGGATGTTGCAGCATTCGCGCGTGAGCACGGGTGTGAAAGAACTTACCGACATCAATGCGCTTTGTGATGAATACCTGAGACTTTGTTATCATGGGCTGCGTGCGAAAGACAAAACATTTAATGCACAGCTTGAAACTCATTTTGATCCTGCGCTTCCAAAATTAAATGTGGTTTCGCAAGACATCGGCAGGGTGTTGCTGAACATTTGCAACAACGCGTTTTATGCCGCGAATGATAAGAGAATGCAGGTGGGTGGTGGATTTCAGCCCATCGTGAAACTTTCCACAAAGGTCGCGGGCAGGAATGCGGAGATACGCGTTGAAGATAACGGGAATGGGATCTCTCCAAAGATCATGGAAAAAATATTTCAGCCTTTTTTCACCACCAAACCAACAGGACAGGGAACAGGACTGGGTTTGTCAATGAGCTATGATATTATTAAGGCCCATGGCGGTGAAATCAGGGCAACCAGCAAGGAAGGCGAAGGGACGACCTTTATAATCGAGATTCCAATTGCAACTTAACCCCGCACTGAAAATTGATGAAGAAATTAATTTGTCTGCTATGCTTCCTTTTTGCAGGTCTTATGCTGCCAGCGCAAGATCGTGTTAAGGATGGTTTGGAGCGCGCTAAAAAGCTCCACGATATAGACAGCCTCAAAGTCGTTTACAACAAAGGTAAGAGCGGCAGATACGAGGCGTCCGTGATTTTAGAAAAGATTGCAAAAAATTTTGAAGATATAAGCTATGACTCTTCGCTGGTATATCGCATGAAGGCTATTGAGCTGTTGCCACAATCGGCCGATTCCACAATGATGGACACAACCATCGTCAGAATTTTAGCGGGACTTGGAAGCGCCTACATGTTTCACAACCTGGATTCGGCAATGCTTTTTTCAACGCGCGCACTAGACTATGCCCGTCGTCTAAACGACAGATGGGGTGAAGCTGCTGCCTTGTGGAGTTACGGCGAGAATTTAAGACTTAACGGGGAGGCGCTGAAAGCCCTCGAAATGCTATTCCAGGCGCTTTCGATTTCGAGGGATTTGGGCGAAGAGTCATTTGAAACTCAGTGCATCATGTTTATTGGAATTACTTATAATACGCTTGGGGAAAGTAGAACGGGGCTTGAATTTATGCTTAGGGGAGTTCGTCAGGCGACTGAATATGATTTCAAACCCCTTAGGGCATTTATGCTGTCGAACATCGGCGATGCCTATGAAAAGCTCAATATCCTTGATTCTGCGCTTGATTACCAGTTGAGGGCTAAGGCTGCAAGTGACAGCATGAAGGCACTGATGTCTCCCCTGGGTGCAGAGATTTATGTTTCATTAGCCAAGATATATGCAAAAAGGGGAAATTTTGATTTGGCAAGAAATTACCTATATGACGCTGCCTACGTGAACGACTACCTGAACCTGGCGCCCAGCCAATATTTGCTTGCGAATTTGTATTATGAGCACGGAGAAATTGATTCCAGTCTTTTCTATGCAAGGCTGGGATTTGTCAACGCCCAAAAATCACGGGGAAAGACAACTGCCATGGACGCAAGCCGGCTTCTGGCCAAAATTTTCAAAAGGCGGAGTATGATTGATAGTGCGTTTTATTACCAAAGTATTGCCCTTACTTTTACCGACAGCCTGTTCAGTCCACAGAAATTTAGGAAGCTGCAATCTGTAGTTGCCGATGAGGAGTATAAGAAAAATGAGTCGATCTATAAGCAGGAAAAACAGGCTATATCAAATCGTATTTATGCTTTGATAGCAGCCTTGTCTGTCATCGTTGCAATTGCGATTATTCTCTTGCGTAATAATCGTCAAAAGCAAAAGACGAATGAATTGCTAAGTCAGCAAAAGAATGAATTAGCCCAAACGCTCACGGAGTTGAAGAATACCCAGGCTCAGCTTGTACAATCTGAGAAGATGGCTTCACTGGGAGAGCTCACTGCAGGCATTGCTCATGAGATTCAGAACCCATTGAATTTTGTGAACAATTTTTCGGAGCTGAATAGAGAGTTGGTTGTGGACATGAACCTGGAACTGGAACGCTCAAATTATGAAGAGGCGAAGAAGATTGCAATAGATATTGTGGCAAATGAAATAAAGATCAATGAACACGGGAAGCGTGCTGAATCCATCGTCAAGGGAATGCTACAGCATTCAAGGACAAGCACAGGACAAAAGGAGCCCACAGACATCAACACCCTTTGCGACGAATATCTTCGGCTATGCTACCATGGTATGCGCGCCAGGGACAAATCATTTAATGCAAACATGGAGTTGCAGTTGGACAAAACGATTGGAAAAATAGATGTGGTGCCGCAGGATTTCGGAAGGGTGTTGTTGAATATTTGCAACAATGCTTTTCATGCAGTTAATGAGAAACGCATGAAATCGCCAAATGGATATTCGCCCGAAGTGATGCTGGCCACGCGCAGAATTGGTAACGTCGTTGAGATAACGATAAAGGACAATGGCAACGGTATTCCAGAGAAAAACCTGGACAAAATTTTCCAGCCTTTTTTTACCACTAAACCCACCGGGCAAGGAACCGGATTAGGGTTATCGCTGAGCTATGACGTCATTAAAGCGCACGGTGGGAAAATTGAAGTAAGCTCAAAGGAAGGTGTTGGGACGGAATTTTTGATTCAACTTCCAATCTAAGTTCC
>Ga0163163_10005725_pt1 | contig 10777 bp, 6 predicted proteins | sample S65metaG_FD_119766 | JGI IMG/M metagenome (GOLD analysis project Ga0163163, IMG submission 119766) | Switchgrass rhizosphere microbial communities from Kellogg Biological Station, Michigan, USA - S6-5 metaG | ecosystem: Host-associated > Plants > Roots > Rhizosphere > Soil | place: USA: Michigan... | reverse complement strand
CCGTAAAGGAAATCCCAGAACCGCCGGGCACTGCCGTTGTAACCCCAATGCGGAATCGTTGGCATGTATCCGAGAACGGCATTCAGCGTGACTTCGGCTTTATCCGTAAACCCGAAGTATTTCGTCCACGCATAAACCTCTTCTTGTCCCGTCGAATCCCATGGCATTTCGCTGCCAAACGGATATGCCTGCGCCTTCCAATGCTCGGCGCGTTTGCGCATCGCGAGTTCCAACGATGCTGCCTCAGCTTCGAGGTTCTCGCGTTTAAGATCTTGAAGAACCTCGAGGAAGACGTCTCCCTCCATTTGTCCGAATTCGGCATAACCTTCGGCGAATCTCGTCATCGCCATGGAGGTCTCGTACGCTTGTTCCAGATACCATTTCCATGGGTGGTTCGTGACCAGTCCAGTGTTGTTACGAGCCAGTCTGTAAAGAACCCAATATGCGGCAACTACATGCGGATAATCGAACGAGCGTTCCACCAACTCCGAGTGCTGCTTGTTCCAACTCGTCCAACTCTTCCAGTTGAGATCGTTGCGGTAGTAGCCCGCAGGGAGGAGCGTTGGTTCGTAATACATCAGGCTCTTGCGTACGCCATACTTGTGAGGACCATCGCTGTACTGAAGGCCTCCCCACAACACGCCGTCGACGAACTTTTCGTATTTCTCCAACTCCTGCTTGTCGGGCTGGCCGAACTCCTTCATTGCCGCCGCAAGCCACGAGCCGGCACCAGCTTCATCTCCCAGACCTGAGATCCATACACGGCTGTCTTGCGTAACGATCGCATTAGCTTCGCGGTCGTAGCTCATCACCGATGGACTGCGATGAAACGGGTCCTTGTCATCTACGAACCACTGTTCGTGAGTCAGGAACCGCCCCATGTCGGCAACTGCTTGCGCCGCAGGTTTGGTTACGAAGTAATGAATAGCCTGTGTCAGGTCATTGTCATACGTGATTAGCAAACGCGCCCGGCCCCACTTCTTGCCCTGAACAAAGTATTCGTCTCCTCCCGGCTTCTTGCCGATACGATGGATTTCCAGCGCTGATTCGGGCTCCACGAGCATAGATCGCACGGCGTGCCCGTACTTGAGGAACAGTTTTCCTTCGATGTCTTCAGGAAGCACGAACCCGGGCACGCCAACGGTAACAGGGCGCTCCGCCGCTGCCAGCGTCGCTTCAATGCCCCGGATCGATTCGGCTACCAGGAACCGAACACCGAAACTCTTTGACTCACCTGGCGCCAGGGTCAGCGATGTCGGCGGATTCCAGGGTTGCGCGCTCTTCCACTCATTCTCGGCATACGCTTCGCTTAATACCATCCAGTCATAAAAACCTTCGAACGTCATTCCACGCGGAGTCGGATCCGTGAAGATGGGCGCTGGTTCTTTGCTTTCGCGGCGAGATCCTAGAATCGGGTTATACGCTTCGAATGGAGTTCGACCGTCTGGTACAACCAGCAGCGCCGGTCCGTGGCCGTTGAGCCTTGTGACCTGCAAATAGCCTGCATCCTCTCCGATATATGGATCGTAGAACGAGCACACTGCATGCGCTTGATCCAGCGATCGGTCGTTCAGCACGTTGTTAAACACCATCGGAATTCCCAGCGCACCGACTTGCACGACCTGATCGCCATGGTTGGCCAGCGTGAAACGCAACGTCAGTTTGCCGCCTACCAGCATCCAACTCCGGACTACCTGTAAGGGCAGATCATTGCCGAATGCTTCGGACAGATCGGCAGACGCCAACACTTCTCCACCCGCTGATAACGCCTCTACTTCTTTCCGCGCGGCTGCCGTGGAATAACTCTTCCAGTCACCTGTCGTTCCTACTCGTAGACGAAGGTCTAGATCGCCGAGGTGGTAGTAACCGTCGTGCGATCGCTCGACCAACAGATCTCCAGGTGTGAAGTCAAAGCTGGCTTCCTTCTTCGGTCTTAGGGCGGCTACAGTCTGTGAAGATTTAACCAGCCGAAGCTGCAACTCGGGCGTATCGATATCTATGATTCCCCGGCTGAGCATCGGCCCAGGCACAGGTGGCGGCTTCGGCGGTCCCTCCTGCGCATAACAACAGGAACTCACCGCGATTGAGACGAGAAAAAGGACCAATGGAATGATTTCGGATATGCCCTTCCCGCACTTCCGCTTCATGAATATCTCCTCGTAAGCTGGACATCGGCATCCCTAATGCTTCCAAACCGGCTTTCCGGAATCGTTCTCTACTTCGATCTTGAATCCCTTCGGCGGAGTTACTCCCAGCAGGTTCTGGACAAAGTAATCCCACCGTCGACGCACCAAGTATGGGCTCCCGCCGTCTCCGTGGTATTGGTTGGGAACTATCAGCAGGTCGAAATCTTTGTTTGCCTTGATCAAAGCATCCACAAGTTGCAGGGTAGCCGAAGGATTGACGTTGTCGTCCAGATCTCCGTGAATGAGCAACAACTTGCCTTCGAGTTTCTCAGCAATGGTGACATTGGACTGGTCTCGATAGTGATCGCCGACCGGATATCCCATCCAAAGCTCGTTCCACCATGCTTTATCCATGCGGTGATCATGATTTCCGGAAATCGACACGCCCACTTTGTAGAAATCGGGATGCGTGAGCATGGCATGAACCGTGTCATAACCGCCCGCAGAACCTCCGTACAGTCCCGCGCGCGTGAGATCCATGTAGGGATACTTCGCTGCCATCTGATGAAGCATTGCGATGTGGTCGTCGATGCCACCCACGCCACCGAGGTTCTTGTATGAGACTTCATGGAAAGCTCTAGATCTTCCCGCCGTGCCTCGACCATCCACCATCACTACGACGAAGCCCAACTCGGCAGTCGCCTGTAATGAACCGAAGATTCCTCGCCCAAATGACTTCGGGACGAAGAAGCCCTGCGGACCCGTGTAGACCTGCTCGATGACCGGGTACTTCTTCTTAGGGTCGAGATTTGACGGACGCCAGATCATGCCGTAAATATCCGTCACGCCGTCCGCAGCTTTGCCTCGGAACGCCTCTGGATACTTCCACCCCAACTTCAACACCGCGCCGACATCAGTCTCTTCCAACGTCATAAGAACTTCCCCGCTGGAGACGCTGCGTAAAACCACCTTTGTAGGCAAATCAGGACGGGAGAAGTTGTCGAGGAAGTAGCTGTGGTCCGGGGACATCACGATCGAGTGATCGGCGACCTCGGGCGTGAGTGGTTTGAGCCCGCTCCCATCCAAACCGACGCGGTAAAGATGAGCTTCATAAGGGTCCTCCCCCGGCTCACGTCCGGCCGCCAGGAAATAAACGAGGCCGGCTTTTTCGTCCACATCGATGATTTCGTGGACCACCCAATCGCCCTTGGTAAGTTGTGCGCGCAATTCTCCCGTTTTCGTATCGTAGAGATAGATATGATTCCACCCGCTCCGCTCAGAACCCCACAGTAATCCCGTTCCCGCGCGGATTGGGTGAATGAAGTTCGCGCCGGGATCGATGTTAGTCTTGCTCCTCTCCTGAACAGCGATCCTGGTCTCGCCAGTGTTCGCATCAGTTGCGCGGAATTCGCTACTGGTATATGCACGGCCATTGGTCGTGAAGAAGATGTGTTGGCTGTCCTTCGACCATTCGAAAGATGGACCCCCTTGAAACTCCATTTCGATGGGCTCGGTGAGTACGGGAATACGTTTACTCGTCTCAACCGAAAAAATGACTGGCTCTGCCCGCGGCAGCCACTCGCCAGGCAGTTGATACACATATGTGAACGTCCGAGGTCTTATGCTGCCACCAGGCAGCACAGACTGTATTGTGGTGAACCGTCCCGCGTAGCGCGAATCCATTCGATACGTCACCAACTTTGTCGAATCCGGCGACCAGAAGACTTGCACCGGGGCAGTCTCCCCTCGACTCGCCTGCTCGATCAAGAACTTCCCTTCCGGCAATTCCGTCGCGTAGTCGTAATCCTTTGCGCCATCCGTTGTGAGGGCGACCTCCTGACCGTTCGCCGTTGAGCGGAGCCACAGGTTGTAGTCGCGCACAAATGCAACCCAGTGGCCATCGGGCGATTGGCCTTGTAGCTTAGACGGCCGCGATTGCTCCTTCGTGCACTCGCCATCGGCTAATACACACTTCCACCTCGTTCCGTCCGCCTCAAATCCAATCGACAATTCGTCCTTTGCTAGTTCGAGTTCATCGAATGGCAGATTGGTAGCGCTGTATTCTCGATGCGCAGCATGGGAAAGCCGGGCGGCCAATTTCTCATGATCAAAGAGCGGGACTCGCGTCTTCCTCATCGGATCGACAAGCACAAACTGCTTTTTGTCGTGTTCCGTTCTGCGATACCAGAAACGACTGGTTTCATTGATGAAGTGCGGACTGACTTCGGCGTTCTTGACGATCCGCTGCAGATTTCCTGGAAGGAATTGTTCAGCACGCTTGTAGTCATCCAGCGTGCCCTGCCCGAATGAAAGAATCGACGATAAAACAAATGCGCCCAGCAATCCCGCGGGCGCATACCAATTTGGAAACATAGGCTCAGTTTTTTGCGGTGTCAGCATGTGGCGGCATTGTATGTATAAAGTATCCAATCGTCAAAATGGTGCTGACCTCGCCCTCATCGCGCGATTCTCTCGCGTGTTGATTTTCCGTCGACCAACCGCAGGATGTTCAGTGGATTGGCGTCTTTCAGTTCTCCAGGCAATCCCTCATCCGGAAAACTCTGGAAACATACTGGACGTGCGAAGCGATCGATCGCCAAAGTTCCCACTGAAGTGAAACGCGGATCGGACGTCGCTGGGTAGGTGCCTCCGTGCACCATGGCGTGCGAAACTTCTACTCCTGTCGGAAAACCGTTGAAAATCACGCGCCCAACTTTTCCCTGCAAAACCTCGACGAGTGGAGAAGCATCCCGGAGGTCCGCTTCGGTTCCGTGCAGCGTCGCTGTAAGTTGGCCCGGCATTTTGCAGGCGAAGTCGAGCATTTCTTCCAGTCCGCTGCATCGCACAATCAACACCGCCGGACCAAATAACTCCTCGACCAATTCCTCGCTCAATGCATTCCTATCAGTCTCGAAGACCGCAGCGTTTGCTCCGCAGCCTTCAGCAGCAGCGCCTCCAGCCAGTAATCGAATCTCTGCGCGCCTTTTCTCTAAACCGGAATGATATGCGGCCGCGATTCCACTCGTCAGCAGCGTGCTCGTGATTAGCTTGCTCGCGCTATCACCCACCTTGCCCACAAACGAATCGCCCTGCAAGCCATTCTCGACGAACACCAGCCCAGGCTTTGTGCAGAACTGACCAACGCCAAGAGTGAAAGATGTGACCAGGCTGGCCGCTATTACACCGCCGCGTTCACGTAACGCTTCCGGCAGAACGAAAACAGGATTCGTGCTGCTCATCTCTGCAAAAACCGGGATCGGTTCCGGTCTTTCTGCCGCCAAATCCATCAATGCGCGGCCCGCACGCTGAGAACCCGTGAACCCGACCGCGCGCACTGCCGGATGCTTCACCAATGAGCGTCCGACCGCTACTCCGTCGTCGAACAACAAAGAGAACGTCCCGTCGGGGGCGCCAGACTTTAGCAATGCCTCGGTTATCGCTCGACCTACCAGTTCGGAAGTTCCCGGATGTGCCGGGTGCGCCTTCACTAAAACAGGATTTCCCGCCGCCCACGCTGAGGCTGTATCGCCACCCGCAACTGAAAATGCCAGCGGAAAGTTGCTCGCGCCGAAGACTACGACCGGGCCCACCGGCCGCAGCATGGAACGCAAATCTGGTCTCGGCAGCGGCTTTCGATCCGGCTGCAGCGTATCAATGCGTGCATTTACCCAGGAGCCCTCTTCACACACGGACGCGAACATACGCAGTTGATTCGTAGTGCGTGTCAACTCTCCGCGGAGCCGGTCGAGTGTAAGCGCCGATTCTCGGTGCGCGCGCTGAACAATTTCCTCTCCCGAGGCTTCGATAGAGTCTGCAACACCGCGCAGCATCGCGCCACGGTTTTTGCCGCTCACCCCGCGCAATACCGCTGCTGCCGAGCATGCGAGGTCGACTGCTCGCGCGATCTGTTCTTCAGTCGCTTTAACAAATTCCCCCGGCAATGCCTCGCCAGTCGCCGGGTTCAGTGCCTTGAACCGCGTTTCCCCGGCCGCAGCTTCCGTAAAACCGATTAGTGATTTTCCATGAAGATCCACTGCACTCTCCCTCACACCTTCGGTCGGCTTGCCAAGGCGTCGCGCAAGATTGTTAAAGCTTCGTCCCGCTCCGGGCCGACGATGTGCATGCGAGGAGGCCTCACGCACTCACTACCTCTTCCGACCTCTTGCTGAACCAATTTGATAAGTTGCACGAATTTCGGAACCGTATCCATCCGAAGCAAGGGGAGAAACCATCGATAGAGTTCCTCAGCTTTCTTCTTCTCGCCCTTGATCCCTGCCTCGAATAACGCCACCGATTCAGCGGGAAATGCATTCACAAGTCCCGCCACCCATCCTGTCGCACCCACTCCGATTCCCTCCAGGATTGCATCGTCCACGCCGACGCAGATCGCGAGGCGATCACCGAGCAGCGCCCGAATACCACTGACACGGCGAACATCTGCACTCGATTCCTTGACGGCTTCCAGGTTTGGGTGCTCGGTCACCAATTCAGAAATCTGCACCGGCGTGAAATCTGTTCCGTATGCGATGGGATTGTTGTAGAGCATCACAGGGAGCGACGTCGCTTTAATAACAGCTGAAACGTGCGCCTTCATCTCCCGCCAGTCGCCGCAATACACGTACGGAGGCAACACCATCAGTCCGCTGCAACCGGCTTTCTCCGATTCTCGGGCAAGCGTAACCGCGTGGTCGGTTCGCAATGACGAAACAGCCGCAATTACCGGTGCACGTCCGTTCACTGCCTTCACACATGTCTTCAGGATCTCCACCTTCTCCTCATCAGAAAGGGTGGCGCCCTCGCCCAGCGATCCAAGAGGTACGATCCCGGTGCAGCCGCTTTGCACCATCCACCGGCAATGTTCCGCCAACGATCCATGATCGACACTCAGGTCACTATTCAGCGGCGTAGTAATCGCCGGCAATACACCATTCCAATCCATCAGCTGTTCTCCTGGCTTATTCTTCGGTTGACGCATGCCCTGCAATCAATGTTCCCACTCTCGTGGGAAACGCCGGTGGTCGCGTGTGCACAGTCTTCCAATCAAAGAGAAACTCCGTGCTGGCACCGCACGTCCTCCCTTGGCAAGCTCCCATACCGCATCGCGTTTGCAGTTTGGCCTCGCGCCAATTGCTCATCCCATGCACGCGACCATACACAACATCTTCGCAGCGACAGACAACGGTGTTGGCGTCGCAAAGCTCCCGCAGTTCCGGTCTTAGTGCGAACGTCGAAGCCAATGCTTCTTCGAATCTCTTCCAGTGTCGAAGTTCTTTGGAAAGACCTTCCTCGACTTCAGGACATCCGGCAGCGGCAAGCCCGGCGATCTGACCTTCACACACCGCTGCATCAACACCGCCGATTCCCGTCGGCTCCCCAGCGCAATGGACTCCCTTGACCGAGGTCTCCTGCCGCGCATCCACCTCAACAAACCCATTTCGCACATCGCATCCCAGCAATCTCGGCAGCTCCAGGTTGGGGACCAATCCAAATCCGCATGCCAGGTAGTCACAAGCAATTGTGAACTTGCCTCGAGTACCTCGAAACTCCACTTCTTGAAAAGTCTCTGTCCCGCGAGCCGCGACCGGCCAACAACTTGTGCGCAATGGGATTCCCGACAACTCTCTCTTTAGGGTTAGCGCCTGACGCAGTTTGTTAGACGAGGAACAGAGTTTGACTGTAAACGTCGCAAGTTTGAAAAGGCTCGTCTGCTCCGCGATCAGTACGATCTCGGCGCCATGCTGTCGAAGATAAGAAGCAACGGCTAGCAGTAGTGGTCCCGTTCCGGCAACAGCTACCCGTTTTCCGCGAAGATTCAGTCCAGACTTCGCGAGTGACTGCAACCCGCCGGCGCCGCAGACATTCGGCAGCGTCCAGCCCGGAAACGGAAGCAAAAGTTCGCGCGCTCCGGTCGCCAGAACCAGGCGAGAGTATCGGATGCCTTGACTCCCGCTCTCGCTTTCTCCAATTATCAGCCCTGGCTCAGGACAATCCACAATCTGAACGCCGGCCATTACCTGGACGCCCGATCGCAAAACCCGCGCCTGCCAGGTCTTAGCGTCGCCGTTCGTTGGCCCTTCGATGCTAGCACGCCAGATCTGTCCGCCGAGTCGTGGATTGTCGTCGACAATCGCGGTTCGTGCGCCACACTCTGCCGCACAAGCGGCCGCTGCAAGTCCAGCCGGACCACCGCCGATAACCACCACATCGAATGGACGTTCGGCCGTCACTTTGTCCGAATCTCCATTCCAGCCTCGCAGAGCGTCATACAACTTCGCACATGGGGTGTGTTGTTCACCGTAACGCGGCATTCAAAGCAAACTCCCATCCCACAGACGACGCCTCGCGGCTGACCTGTCACGGACTGCCGCAAGATGCTTCGTCCCGAGTTGAGTATTGCCGATGCAACGCTCGCCCCCGCCGGAGCTGTCACAGTTTCGCCGTCGATCTTGATCTCAACGAATTCAGGCATGTGAGCGCACCTTGGCAAGTCGCGACGGGAGATATGGCTCGAACGGAATCTCCGGCGTTCGTCCCAGAACCTGATCGACAAGCAGCTTGGCCGTCGCGAGCGAAGTCGTGATGCCCAATCCTTCGTGCCCCGTGGCGAGATACACGCCTGGAGTCTCCGACGGCCCGATTAGCGGAAGTTTATCTGGCGTCGCGGCACGGAACCCGGTCCATGTGCGAATCGTTTTCAACTTGGCCAGTTGAGGCATGTATTCCACTGCACGCAGCAGCATTGCAGTCACAATATGTGGATTGACCGAGGAGTCTAGCGCACCGTATTGGCGTGATGACCCAATTAGCACCTGGCCGGTTTGCCGAGGTTGAACATTGAAGGCAACTGAATCAGCAGAAACAGAGTGCGCGCTCTTCAGGTATCCCAGTTCTACAAGCTGATGATGTATGAAGCTCGGATACCGTTCAGTAATGACCAGATGACCTTTTCGAGGCGTAACGGCAAGACCCGCTGAGAGCTCCGAAGATAAAGAACCGGTAGCATTCACAACGGTGCCGGCAGAAACAAACGATCCATCACCGAGCACCACCCTGCCGCCTTCAATGCGGGCTACAGATTTCCCCGTCATGACTTCACATCCGGCGCTCCGAAGAAGAAAGGTTGCGGCCACAGGTGGATAAAGAACTGCGTCATTTGGCACAAGCAAGCCACCTGCAAGTCCTGCCCGCAGATTCGGTTCGGCTTCTATTAACGCTTTGGCCTCGAGAATCTCCGTCGGGATCCCTCGTCCACCATAGAATTCGTGCTTGCGTTGAACCTCACGCATTTCCTCATCGTCGGCGGCGACCCAGATAGTGCCTGCACTCTCGTATTCCCCATCCGGCGTTAGTTGGGGAACCAGGTCGCGCCAGAGTCGTTGCGAATAGCTCGTGAGTGCGAACTGTGCTTCGGAGTCATCCATTACGACGATGTGTCCCATCCCAGCCGCTGTAGCCCCACCACCAATTACGTCACGCTCTATCACAACAACCCGCATCCCAGCCCGCGCAAATTCTGCAGCGCAGGCAGCGCCGACGATCCCGGCGCCCACGATCGCGATGTCGAATGCCCGGCTCAGAGTCATCCTTACGACCCAACTACCTCTTTGATATTTCGAATGCCCCAGCAGAGTGGATCGGTCGGATCGAGGATCAGGTCCGCTTCCGCGTTGATCCACGCCGAGCCCTTGATGCTGGGCAACACCGTTTCCCCTTCGACGCGGATGCGACCTTCGAACACTGTGTTCACGATGCTCTCTTGTCGCCACACTTGCCCCGGCTTAAGTTTTCCGTCAGCGTAGAGACACGCTAGCTTGGCACTTGTTCCTGTTCCGCACGGTGAACGGTCGTATGCTCTGCCGGGACACAACACAAAGTTTCGCCTGTCGTTCTGAGGATTCTCCGGCGGCCCGATAAGTTCAACGTGATCGATCTCTTGATTGTCGCGTCCGGTGATTCCACTTTGATGAAGCGCTTTGCGTACAGCCCACGAGTATTCCATCAGCGTTTCGAGATTGGACAAGGAAAGTTCGTGCGGATGCCCTTCGACTAGAAAAAACCAGTTGCCTCCCCAAGCGACATCACCTCTCACTCGGCCATGTCCCGGCACCTGGATTTCGACATCCTGTGCATATCGGTAACTGGGAACGTTGTACACGGTGACCGTGCCGTCGCTATGCAACTCAGCTGTGACATCCCCAACCGGAGTCTCGATGCGATGTAAGCCAACCCCAATCCGGTTTTGATATGCCAAGGTCGCGATTAGGCCCATGGTGCCGTGACCGCACATACCCAAATAACCGACGTTATTAAAGAAGATCACACCAGCGGCTGAGCCCGGATCAACTGGTTTACAGAGTACTGCGCCGACCACCGCGTCCGAGCCTCTCGGCTCATTGACCACCGCAGAACGGAATCGGTCATGATGTTCACGAAAGGCTCGAAGCCTCTCCGTCATTGTGCCTTCGCCCAGATCCGGCATCCCGGACACAACTACACGTGTAGGCTCACCTGCGGTGTGCGAGTCGATTACATGAATTCGGTTCCTCGCCATTATCAATGCCTTCGCCCCCAGCCTTGATGACAACAACCTGCTTGGGATACAGTATACAGTATGCTGGATTTCCGACCTCACGATGAAATCGCTGACCATT
>Ga0163163_10005723_pt1 | contig 10779 bp, 8 predicted proteins | sample S65metaG_FD_119766 | JGI IMG/M metagenome (GOLD analysis project Ga0163163, IMG submission 119766) | Switchgrass rhizosphere microbial communities from Kellogg Biological Station, Michigan, USA - S6-5 metaG | ecosystem: Host-associated > Plants > Roots > Rhizosphere > Soil | place: USA: Michigan... | reverse complement strand
GCCGCAAGCTCGAGCGCGAGCGGAGCCAGGTCCGCTTCCAGAATCTCGGGCGACGAGTACGCGACGAGATGATGCTGTTCGCGCTCCGCCCACAGCCGATAGCACACACCCGGTGCGACGCGTCCGGCGCGTCCGCGACGCTGATCCGCCGAGGCTCGCGACACACGCACGGTGGTGAGGCTCGTCATCCCCGTGCGCGGCGAGAAGCGCGGCACCCGCGATAGCCCGCTGTCGACCACCACACGCACGCCCTCGATCGTCAGGCTCGTCTCGGCGATGGAGGTCGCAAGCACGACCTTCCGCTCGCCCGCGGGGCTCGGGAGAATCGCGTCGTCCTGCTCGGCCGGCGATAGCGTTCCGTGCAGCGGACGGATGCGCGTGCGCGACGGGATCTCGCCGGCTGTGAGCAGATCGTACACCCGGCGGATCTCGGCGGCGCCGGGCAGAAAGACGAGCACATCGCCCTCGTCGTCCGCGAGTGCGCGCCTAACGGCGGATGCCACGGCGTCTTCCACCCGCCCGTCGCTCCGACGCTCCACGTACCGCGTCTCGACCGGATATGCCCGTCCTTCGCTCGTGATCACGGGCGCGTTCCCGAGCAGACGCGCGACTCCCGCGCCGTCGAGCGTCGCCGACATGGCGAGCACGCGCAGGTCGGGCCGAAGCACATCGCGCGTCTCGAGCGTCAGCGCCAGCGCCAGGTCGGCGTCGAGACTGCGCTCGTGAAACTCGTCGAAGATCACGAGCCCGACATCATCGAGGGACGGGTCACTCTGCAGCATTCGCGTGAGGATGCCTTCAGTGACCACCTCAATGCGCGTGGCGCCGGTCACGCGCGTTTCACCCCGCACCCGGAATCCGACGGTGCCCCCGACGCCTTGACCGAGCAGATGCGACATGCGCCGAGCGGCCGCGCGGGTGGCGAGTCGCCTGGGCTCGAGCATGATGATCTTCTTCCCCGAGAGCCACGGCGCCTCGATCAGCGCGGGCGGCACACCGGTGGTCTTGCCAGCGCCGGGCGGCGCCTGCAGCACGGCGCTCGTGCTGCGACCTAACGCGGCGGCGAGGTCAGGGAGGACGCCATCGATGGGGAGGGATGGTGAACGCACATAGAAGAGTACAATGCGAGCCAGACGGGAGACGGGTTCTACGTCTCCCGTCTCCCGTCTCCCGTTAAGGCTTTTCCCCCCGAATGACCGGCTTGAACAGCAAGCCGTTCTGCATGATGGAGTCGGCACGGATGACGAAGCTGTTGCTCACGTCGAACTTCACCACGAGCGTGCTCGTTTCCCCGTCCATCACGTTCAACGGGCCGAAAAGCTTGATCTTGATGCCGGTTTTGTCGGCGCTCGGGAACTTGAGACCGACGATCGACTCACCGCCGATCACGGTGTTCGCGTCGTCGTTGAGCGTCACACTCGATTTGGCCGGATCGATGATCAGGCGAAAGCCGCTATACATGCCCGCGGGCACCTGCGCCTCTCCAAGCAGCGTATTCGCCCCGTCGGAGAGCGTCATCAGGTCGAACGTGGTGTTCGGCTCGGCAACGGTGACCCAGCCCCTCCGGGTCGATTCGGCTTCCTCGGTCGCTTCGGCTGCTTCGTCGTCAGTCGGCTCCTTCCTCTTGGCATCGATACGCACGACGAAGATGTCGACGCTCTTCAAAAAGCCCGCCGGAAGCGGAGACCCAGCCTCGTTGGTCACTACGTCGGCATTCGCTGCGGCAGCCGATGCGTTCGCGAGCCGCACGCTCACGGTCCCGGTTCCAGCGCCAGTCGAATCACTGCATGCCGCGGCGCCGAACAGCGTTGCGGCCGAAAATGCGATGACGGCAAAACGGTCGGATCTGACCATTCCATTCCTCCTTGTGAAGACTCGCGGGCGCGGTCGGTTCGCATAGCTACGCCCATCGCACCTAGCGCGTAACGATGAGGCGTTCGACAAGCGCGGCGCAGTGACCGTCGCGCGATCTGTTCATGTGAGACCCCTCACGTTTCCCGCCGTTCGGGCACTTCGTCCTCGAAGTCATGAGGCTCCGCATCATATTCCTTGTCATCCCAACATTCGTCGTCTCGGGGTGTGCCCCGAGGGGACACGACGGCACCGTCCGCATCGGCATTGCCGCTGACCTCAAGCGCCCGAACATGCAAACCGTGCTGCGAGGAGCCGAGCTGGCGATCGACCAGCTGAACTCCGAGGGGGCCGGCAACCGATTCGAGCTCGCGAGGCCGCCGGAAAAAGCGACCGGCGCCGTCGAGATTGCCGCCGCGTTTCGCGACGACCCTTCCGTCGTGGCCGTGGTTGGGCCGGCCGACAGTCGCAGCAGTCGCGAGGCCGCGCCGATCTACTCCGATGAGGATGGTGGCGGCCGACACGCCCTCGCCGCCGTCTCCCCCACGTCGACCAGCATATCGCTCACCGGCCTGAGCTCGTGGCTCTTCCGCGTATGCCCGAGCGACGCCGCATCGAGCCACGCGGCCGCGCGCTACGTGCTCGATTCGTTAGGCCTCAAGCGCGCGTCCATCATGTATCGCAACGATTCCTATGGGCGCGGGTGGAGCGCCGCGTTCACCGAAGCATTCTCGGCGGGCGGCGGCATTGTCCTCGAGAAGAATCCCCACTTCGCCGACATGAACGATTGGCGCGCCTACGCCGGCATCATCAAGCTCACGAGCCCACAGATCGTGCTCTTTCCCGGTTCACCCGCCGATCTCGCCGGCTTCGTGCGTTCGCTCCGCGCGATCAACGCCGACACCCCGATCCTCGGCGGCGACGCCATCTCGGAGCTCGAAGCACAGTCGCGCGAGTTCGCCGGCGTACGCTACGTCGCCTTCTTCCAGGCGTCGCGCGCCGAGTCGCCCGCGGCGAAGGCATTCGTCTCCGCATTCATGAAGAAGTATGGCGTGATGCCCGAACAGCGCTCGGCGCTCGCATACGACGCCACGATGTTGATCGGTCGCGCGGCGCTCGAAAGCAGTCCGACGCGAGCGAGCGTACGCGACTATCTCGCGTCTATCGGTAGCTCGCGGGACGCCGCGAACGGCGCCACCGGTCGCATCGCGTTCGATCCGCAGCACGACGTCGTCGATAAACCCATCGTCATCGCGACGGTGGGCAAGTGAAGATCCGCGCATCGCAGTTCCGCCACGTCATCGCCCTGGTCATCGAGCGGGTTCGCCCGCGAGCGCTGCGCACCATTCGAGGCCGCCTCATGTTCGGCTTCGGCGGCACCGTGGTGCTGGTCGCGTTGATCGCCGCGGTCGCCGTGAGTGCCCTTCGCGCGGGGAACTCGGGCAATGTCGAAGCGCTCGGGTCCGTCGAGGAGGAGTTCGATGGATCGCAGCGCGTCATCACCGCCGCACTCCGCGAGATCGCCGCCGGCATGGAGTACCTCGAGAGCGGCGCCTCGGCGGACCACGACCGATGGGACGCGATGATGGCGCGTGCGGAAGCAGCTCGAGGCGACGCCGCGAAGGTGAAGACCCTGACGGCCGCGCAGCGTGCGCGGCTGGAGGAGGTCGGCAACGTTCAGAGTACGGTCGAAGTACGCATTTCCGTCGCGCAGGCGTTTCGGCGCATCGGCCAGCCAGCCGACGCCGCGCCGCTCATCCGGGCAGCCTTCGATGACGTCGAGCAGATGGACAAGGCACTCGAGCAGTTCCGCGACGGGTCAGTCGCTCGGCGCAGCGACATTGCGACAGCGCTGGCGACGCGCGTCCGCCGCGACGAGCTGCTCGTGCTGATACTGGGTGTCGCGGCTGTGGGCGTCGCGATCATCTTCGGCATCGGTACCTCCCGCGCCGTGACACGCCCGCTCGCGGCGTTCGCCGTCGACATGGAGGCGATGGGCGATGGTGACCTCCGACTTGCGTTCGACGAGCGGAAAGAGGCCGACGAGTTCGCGAAGCTCGCCGTCGCCCTGCACCGGGCACGCGAGCGACTCGGTGCGCTCGTGGCGCACGTCCAGTTCGAGTCCGAGCAGGTGTCGTCCGCGGCCAATCAGCTCGCCGCGAATGCGACGAGCGTGTCCGACGCGGCGGGACACATGACCCGGGGCATCGCCGAGATCGCGCAGGGTGCGTCGGCGCAGCTCGATGCCCTGGGTTCGGCGGCGGAAGCAGTGCGTCGACTCGGCGATGCCGGCACGGCGATCGAGACCGCCGCCGCGGCAACCGGAGCCGCGGGCGGCGACATTCGCACGACCGCCAACGAAGCGCGTGCCGAGCTGGCGAACGCCGTCACCACGCTGCGGGAGGCGGCGCGCGTCGCGGATGGCTCGGCGGCAGAGATTCGTGAGTTGCAGGAAGCGACGGCCGCCGTGGACAACTTCGCGACGCTGATCGGCAGCATTGCGTCGCAGACGAACCTGCTCGCGCTCAACGCGGCGATCGAGGCCGCGCGCGCCGGCGCGTATGGGCGCGGCTTCGCGGTAGTCGCTGAGGAGGTGCGACTCCTGGCGGATCAAAGCCATCAGGCGGCCGAAGAGGTGGCCGATAGCGTGCGGCGCATTCGCGACAAGATCGATCGCGCAGTCGGTTCCGTTGGCGCAGGCACCGCGCGCATGCGTGACGCGCGCAAGGTGGCCGAGAACGCATCGGCCTCGCTCGATCGCATCGAGCGCGCGATCGCGTCGGTCGAGGACGCCACGTCGCAGGTCGAAGAAGTGGTGTCGACGAGTCGTCAGCTCATTGGCGACGTGGATGGCGCGATGGAGCGCGTGCGGACTGCCGCCGAGGGCCACGCGGCCGCGGCCCAGGAGGTTGCCGCGGCGGCGGAGGAAAGCTCAGGATCGATGCAGGAAGTGTCGGCGACTGCGCAGGCGCTGCAGGTTGCCGCGAACCGCGTTCAGGGCATGACGCAGGAGTTTCGGACGGAGGAGTTTCGAGCGGTCCAGCTGGACGAGGGCGAGATGGTGGGGTCGGCCTAGGCGACTGGCGACTGGCGACTGGCGACTGGCGACTGAAAACCCTCGGGAGGCTTGTCTCGAATAGAGAGGCCTCCCGAGGGTTCTCCGCTTCAACCAGTCGCCGGCCGCCAGTCGCCAGTCGCCTACTTCTTCTTGGCCGGCTCCGTACCCGCTTTCTTCGTGCGGAACACCATCACCTGATTCGGGCCTTCATAAGCGAACTCCAGGCCCGTGCTCTGCTCGACCTGTCCGATGGCCACCCGCATCGAATCCATCGGCGCGTCCACCTTCGCCGGCGTGTCGAGCGCCTTGAGCTCCGGCACCTTGATCTCCGTGCCGATCCACCGGTTCATTTCCGCCACGACCTCGCGGAGCTGGCCCGAGATCGCGATTCGCCGATTCGTCCACGCCGTCCCGAGCGCGAGCTCGTCGGCGTTAGGCGTTCGGGTCTTGCCCTCCTTGTCGATCAGGAGCGCCTGACCCGCGGTGAGCGGCTGGTCCTGCTTATCGATGCGCACGGTCGCCGTTCCACTGTCCACCTGAACGATCGTGTACGGATCGTTCGGGTACGAGCGGGCGGTGATGGTCGTGCCGGTCGCGATCACCGCGGCCTTCCCGGCGCGGATCTCGAAGGGAAGTGGATTGCCCGGCGCGACGCTGAACCGCGCGGCACCCTCGATCTTCACCGCGCGGAAAACCGTGTTGTAATCCTTCGGGATCGTGAGCTTCGAACCGGCCCCGAACATCACGTGCGTCGAGTCAGCGAGCGTGAGCCTGGCCGTCTGGCCCGGCTGGGCAACGAGCGTGCGTGCTTCACTCGAGTCGAGCGCGCGCGTCACGGCGCGATCGGCGCCGAGGGACGTGAGGTACCACATCGCGCCACCGGCGAGGGCCGCCGCGAAGATGCCGATGGCTACCGGGACCTTCCACGATCGAGGCTTCGACAGATCGCCGACGTGCTCCGCTGCGTGATGTCGCAGCTGCTCCGAGTACGCCTGCGCATCAGCGCGTACGGCCTCGGGATGCAGCTGTCGCGACAGGTGGTGCCACGCGGTGTCGACATCGGCCTCTGCGGCCGCGGCGTGCTGCGACCCTGCCTTCGCGCCATGGCTCAGGTGTCTTGCGCCGGCGCGACGACTCAGCTCGCGCGCGGATGCGCGGCGGACAGCGTCATGAAGGAACGTTGTGAGGTCCGCCTCCGACGCGAGACTCGCCCTCTCTTCCCACGCCTGTCTGAAGGCCTGCTCGATGACCTTCGGCGCAGACGACGCGGCCTCCGCGCCGAGGTGGCTCTTCGCTTCCGCGGAGAGCGCGGCGAAGTGTGCGCGGAAGAGGCTCTCCAGGGTCGCCTCATCGCGCAGTGGTCCAACGATCGTTTCGGGGGTGCCAGACACCGACGATCCGGTCATGCCGACCTCCGTACGCACAGGGTGGCTCGGGCCGACCTTCGTTCCCCCTTCATCCCGGCACCGTCGCCGGGAGGCCGGCGGCCTCACGACTGAGCCTCTTAGCTTTTTCGAGCCAGCTCTATCCTGCCCATAACGCTCGCCGTGTCAAGCCGTAGCCGACATCTCGTGCTACGACCTCATGTCAGACGGGCCACGGAGACCGCGACCAACGGTACGCAACGCCACGGCACCGCCTCTCACGTTGGCGACGTGGCACCAGTCACCGCGCAATTCCGTTGGAGTCGCAACATTTCGTGCGTGCGATACGAGCTCGCCCGCGAAAGCGAGTTCGTGACGCATGCGAGGGCCGCGCGTCCTGAAGGAGCGCACGAGCCAATCGCCCTCGCTGACCCAGCTCAAGAGGATGTACATGCGTTCGCAGCACGTGATCATCGGAGTCGTTTCGTTGGTGCTCAGTGCGTGTGCCCGACTCGTTCCTCCGGATTCGATCGTCGCGCTGGAAGGACCGCAACAGGTGAACGTCAACGTGGGAGCCACGCAGCCGCTCAAGCTCGTTGCGACGCGTGGCGATGGTCGGACCGTGAAGCTGCCGGCTCGCACGATTCGCTATGCGTCGAGCGATACATCGGTGGCGCGAGTCACGGCCGACGGTCGCGTCGAAGGACGTCGCCTCGGACGGACGTCGATCTCCGCATCGGTGTCGACACCTGTTGGACTCGTGTCAATCGAGCCGATCCCGGTGGCGGTTGGAGCGATGATGGTGGCTCACAAGTAACGCGGACACGCTCAGCACCCAAAGCGGCCTCGTCGGACAATCCGACGAGGCCGCTTTGGCATCCGTACCTCTCGCCGAAGTGTGGCACCCCCCATGCTTTCTCTTGGCGGGCGGTGCGTGCCTCTCGCGGAACGATCGAGCGCCACCGCCGCCGGAAGCCGCGCACAGTGCGGCCGGTCTTGTGGGCCTGACAGAGAGGAGGAACCGCAGCATGGAATCACTCGACCCCAGAATAGTCATCGGTGTGCTGGTCGCGCTGGCGGTGATCGTCATCGCCGTGGTGCTGACGAAGCGGCGCCGCACCGAGGAGCTCCGCGGAAAGTTCGGTCCGGAGTACGAACGGCTCGTGCGGGAGCGCGGCGACGCGAGACATGCGGAAGCCGAGCTCGATAATCGCGTACAGCGCGTCAAACAACTGCAGCTGAAACCGCTCAGCCCCGAACATCGAACACGGTTCGCGGAGCAGTGGCGCTCGGATCAGGCGCGGTTCGTCGATGACCCGAAGGGTGCCGTGGTCGAAGCAGACCGCCTCGTCGCCGATCTCATGCAGGTACGTGGCTATCCCGTCGGCGATTTCGAGCAGCGCGCCGCGGACGTGTCCGTCGACCACCCCTACGTCGTCCAGAACTATCGCGCGGCGCACGACATTGCTGACCGTGAGCGACGCGGCGACGCATCGACCGAGGACCTCCGGAAGGCGATGGTCCATTACCGCGCGCTCTTCGAAGACCTGCTCGACACCGCTGACGCCGAACCACGCGAGGTGCACCGATGACCGATCCGAGACGACCCGATGACGCACGCCTGTCGACGGCAGACCTTGCCGCTGCGACCGACCGGCCCGTGGAGCGCGACGTGACGCGCGAGGTACAGCAGGGGCAGGCGAATGTCGTTGCCGACGCAACTCGGCCTGCCGAAGACACCGACGGGGATCACCGCGCGACGCCCCTCTTCGCCAAGGATGAGAGCGAAGACTTCCGCCGCCGCTGGACCGACATTCAGGCAGGGTTCGTGGACGAGCCGCGTCAGGCCGTGGAGAACGCCGACTCGCTCGTCGCGTCCGCGATCAAGCGGCTGGCCGAGATGTTCGCGCGGGAGCGCTCGTCGCTGGAGCAGCAATGGGCGCAGGGCGGCGATGTGTCGACCGAGGACCTGCGCGTGGCACTCCGGCGGTACCGCAGCTTCTTCGATCGTTTGCTGTCGGTCTAGACGTCTGAGCCGGATGCGAAAATATCCGAGGGCCAGATCAACCGATCTGGCCCTCGGATACTTGCGTCCGCCCTACAGCAACCGCGAACGCTGAACACGCTGATGGAGCGGGGCGCTCCCGCTCGAGTCGCTGAAAAATCTCGTTGCCGACACCCTTGTCATCCTCCATCATCACTCGCTGGAGCTCCCTGTTTGTTTCAGCACCTCCTTCCCCGCTTCGGATGCTTCGCACAGCCACGCTGGTCGCCTCGCTGGTTCTGAGCTCGCCCGTCCTCGCACAAAAACCAGCCGCGGACCCAGTCCGAGAGCTCGACGCGTACACGACCCAGGCCGTGAAGGACTGGGGTGCCGTCGGCCTGGCGATCGCGGTCGTCAAGGATGGTCGTGTCGTCTTCGAGAAGGGATATGGCGTCCGCGAGCTCGGGAAACCGGACCTGGTGGACACCACTACCCTCTTCGCCATCGGATCCACCACGAAGGCGATGACCTCGGCGGCGATCGGCATGCTCGTCGACGAGGGCAAGGTGCGCTGGGACGACCCCGTCACGAACTACCTCCCGGGCTTCCAGTTCAAGGACCCGTGGGCGACGCGCGAGATCAAGGTCCGCGATCTGCTCACGCACCGCGCCGGCCTGCCGAACGCGGACTACCTCTGGTACGGCACGAACAACTCGACGGCCGAGATCCTGCGCCGCGTGCGATACATCGACGCCGCGTATTCGCCACGGTCGGGCTTCATCTACCAGAACGTCATGTACGCCGCCGCCGGCCAGGTCGTGGCCGCGGCGAGCGGGATGCCGTGGGACGATTTCGTGCGGACGCGCATCTTCACGCCGCTCCACATGACCGGGTCGGTGCCGCTCCTGTCGAAAGCGGCCGCCATGCCTAACGTGGCATCGCCGCACGACCGAATCGATGACACGATGCGCGTCATCCGCAACGCGAGCGTCGACGGGGTGGCATCGGCCGGCTCGGTGTGGTCGAGCGTTGCCGACATGTCGAAGTGGATGCGGTTCATCCTCGACAGCGGCCGAGTGGATGGCAAGCGACTGCTCAAGCCGGAGACGTTCGCGGAGCTGCTCAAGCCGCAGACGATGGTGACGACCAGCGAGTTCTATCCGACCGCGCGCCTCACGCATCCGCACTGGACGACCTACGCGCTCGGCTGGTTCCAGCAGGACTACAACGGTCGCGCGGTGGATTTCCACACCGGCAGCATCGACGGCATGGTAGCCATCATCGGGCTCATTCCCGACGAGCGCCTGGGCGTGTACGTGCTCGCGAACGCGGATCACGTCGAACTGCGTCACGCGCTCATGCTCAAGGTGTTCGACCTGTGGGGCCCGTCGCCGTCCAAAGGGCGTGACTGGAGTCGCGAGCTGCGCACGTTGTACGGGGACATCGCGACGAAGGCTACGCTCGCCGCGAAGGCCGAGGAGGCGAAGCGGGTGACGGGGACGAAGCCGACGCTTCCGCTCGCACGTTATGCGGGAGTGTATACCGACTCGCTCTACGGCGACGTTGCGGTCACGGCATCGGGTGACAGTCTGCGTCTCAAGGTCGGCACGCTCGAGGGCTCGCTCGAGCACTGGCAGTATGACACGTTTCGCATTCGATGGGACAATCGGTGGCAAGGCACCGCGCTGCTCAGTTTCATCCTGGGCAACGACGGCGCTCCGTCGCGCGTGGAAATGGGCGGACAGACCTTCGCGCGCAGCGATCGCGGACAATGAACGGCGCGACAGAACAGGTAATTGGTTACTGGTATGGGTTATTGGTTATTTAAACCCTCGGGATGCTCATCTCGCTTTGGAGAGGCATCCCGAGGGTTCAAATCACTGATAACCCGTTCCAGTAACCAATTACCTGTGCTGGTAACCAATTACTGCTAACGAGTAACCTGTGTAGTCTCACGAACGGTGTGTTCAATGCGTGCACGAACGCTCAGCCTCACGCTCCTCTCCATCGCCTCGACCGCCATGGCGCAGCCAACGGCGTCGACGCCATATACGCTGTACGTCTCGAGCGAGTCCGGCGACGTCGTCTCGCGGATCGAGGTGGGGCCCAACGGGTGGCACAAGGTGCGGGAGGTCTCCGTCAAGCTCATCGCGAACGAGCTGAGCGGCCCGCACAACGTGGCGGTATCACCTGATGGCCGGTTCTGGTACGTCTCCATCGCGCACGGGACGCCGTACGGCGCGGTCTGGAAGTACGCGACCGGGTCCGACTCGCTGGTGGGCCGTGTGAAGGTCGGCATGTTCCCGACGACGATCGGACTCTCGCCCGATGGCGACTGGGCGTACGTGCCGAACTCGGACTTCCACGGTGATCGCGGGCACGAGAACACCCTCTCGGTCATCTACACGCCGGACCTGGCGTCGCTCACCGAGATCCGCGCGTGCGACATGCCGCACGGGTCGAAGTGGAATCACGCCGGGACGCGCGTGTACGTGGCGTGTATGATGTCCGACGAGCTGCTC
>Ga0163163_10005721_pt1 | contig 10783 bp, 6 predicted proteins | sample S65metaG_FD_119766 | JGI IMG/M metagenome (GOLD analysis project Ga0163163, IMG submission 119766) | Switchgrass rhizosphere microbial communities from Kellogg Biological Station, Michigan, USA - S6-5 metaG | ecosystem: Host-associated > Plants > Roots > Rhizosphere > Soil | place: USA: Michigan... | reverse complement strand
GCAGCAGGCGCGCCGCGATCAGCATCGCCGCTTTCGCCGCCGCCGACGTGTCCTTGAGCACGTCTTCGAGAAACAGCATGCCCGGCGCGTGCGGGATGTTCGCCTTGGCGAGAAATGTGCGCGACGTCAGCGTGATCGAGATGTTGCAGCGCTCGAGCGCCGCGGCCATCGCGTCGCGGCCGGCGGTGAAGTTCAGGTTCACCGGAACGCGGCCGGCCATCGAGGTGGCGATATTGGCGAGCGCCCCTCCCACCGAGGCGGGAAGCAGCAGGCCGAGCGACGCGCCGGCGGGGACATGGCGGCGGATGGCGCGCGCGAGCAGCAGGCTGCCGACCAGCGCGCGGCCGAACGTCAGTTCCCGGCCGGTCGAGTCGGCCATGCAGAGCGCCGGCCAGCGGCGTTTGGCGCTGCGAACGAACCGGGCGGCAAGGGTGTCGGGCAACTGGGAACTTATAACTTAGAACTCAGAACTTGGAACTAAGAACTTGGCTCTCAGTTCTGAGTTACCAGTGTGTATTCCACCCCGCTAGGCGGAGCTCCTCCAGTTGTCGCGCCGCGGCCGCGAGGGCGTCTTCCCGCGATGGCCAGCGGCGGGTCGAGATCAGCGTGTTGTCGCGGAAGAACTGCAGCTCGACACCGTTGGTGTCACCGCCGTCTTCGAGGCGCGCATCGAGCCAGGTGGAGTTCTTGCGAACCCGCCACACCCGGACCGCCGGGGTCATTGCCGACCGGGCGACCCAGAGCCTGCTGCCGCCTGACCGGACGATCCCTGGGCGCCGGACGCGGTCGTTCCCGTCGCCGGCGCGGATCCCGTGGGACCGGCCTCCTGCAGCGCCTCGAAGTCGACGAGCGACAAATCGTACGCGAGCACCGCGCTCAGCTCGTTGGTCCTGGCCTGCGCGAGATCGCGCTGGGCCTGGATCGTCAGGAAGCTCGTGGACATGCCGACCTCGAAGCGCTTGCGCTCCGCGTCCAGCCGCTGCTCGGCGAGCTCGCGCGCCGAGCGCGTCGTCTCGATCCGCTTGGCGTTCATCTCAATCTTCCACGCCGCGTCGCGCACCTGCTGAATCGCGCGCGCCTCCGCGCCCTTCAGGCGCTGCTCGGACTGCGATCGCTCGAGCTGCGTCCGCGCGTAGTTCGCCTGGTCCACGCTCCCGCCGATCGGATACGAGACGCTGACGCCGACGGCCCACGTGGGATAGTCGTGCGCGAACAGCTGGCTGATGACGTCGCCGAACGGCGTGATCGTGCCGGGCCCGACCACGGTGCCGGGAAAGCCGCCGGTGCGCAGCACCTGCGTGCCACCCAGGCCGCTGGCCTGATAGCTCGCGTTCAGCCGCACGTCGGGCATCCGCTGGTTATCGGCGAACTTGACGCTCGTCTTCGTGTTCTCGATGTCCTTGCGCGCGCGGAGGAGGTCGGCGCGGTCGGCCAGCGCCCGGTTGACCGCCGCGTCCAGATCGATGGTCGCCGTCGTGATCGGCGGCGAGTCGACCGCCTCGATCCTGACGTTCCAGTTTTCGCGGTTCGTCGTGTCGAAGATCAGCAGGCGCAGACGATCCTCGGACTGCTTCACCGAGGTCTCCGCGATGATCAGCTGCTCCTGGTCCGCCGCCACCTCCGCCTGCGCCGACACCAGATCCAGCGGCGGCGAGGAGCCGACGTCGACCTTGGCCTTGTTCACGCGCGCGAGTTCCTCCGCCAGCTCCAGCGTCGATCGCCGCGCGTCGACGTTCGCCCGCGCCGACACCAGGTTCCAGTACGCCGCCTTCACGCTCGCCGTCGTGTGCACGAGGCTTTCCCGCAGACGCGTGCCGGCGATGTCGCGGTTGGTGCGGCTGACCGCCAGCTGCTGGCGGTTGCTGTCGATGAAGAGATCGCGGATGAGCGGCTGCGAGACCTGCACCGACAGACCGGACTGCAGCAGCGGGTTGTAGCTGTTCAGGATGCTGTTGCTGTTCGTGTGGGTCGTCGTCCAGGCGACGTTGTAGGACGTGCCGAACCAGGGCAGCTTCTGGCCGAGGCCCGCGTTCGAGCTGACGACGTCGGTCTGCGTGGGAATCGGCGTCAGGAAACTCGACGGTGGCTGCAGCTGGTTGTTCGAGTTGACGCTGCTGTTGACGGTCGGCCGGAACACGCCGGCGGCCGCCGCGACGCGCGTGTCGCTGATCTGCGGATCCAGACGATCGGCCGCGAGATCGACGTTGTGGTCGAGCGCCATCTTGACCGCCTCGTCGACGGTCAGGCGCAGGGTCGCCGGTGTCTGCGACACGCTGGTCTGCGCGGAGGCGCCGGCCGCCAGTCCGAGGGCGAGCAGCGCGATCAGCGTCGTCCGACCCATCGCGGCGCCGGAGGCGGCCGCGGTCGATGCGACCGCCGGCTCGAACGACTCCGCCTTGCGCCTGCCGAAGATCTTGATCTTCGACGCGTCGTCGAACAGCGAGTACGCCACCGGCGTCACCAGCAGCGTCAGCAGCAGCGCGAGCGACTGGCCGCCGAAGATGACGTAGCCGATCGCGTGATTGGTGCCCGAGCCGATCCCGCGCGAGACGATGAGCGGGATCATGCCGGCGACGAACGCGAACGTCGTCATCAGAATCGGCCGCAGCCGGTCGCGGCTCGCCTGGACGATGGCGTCGTGCGTCGACAGGCCTGTCTCCTTGAGCTGATTGGCATGATCGATCTGGAGAATCGAGTTCTTCTTGACGACGCCGAACAGCACGAGCAGCCCGAGCGCCGAAAAGATGTTCAGCGACTGGCGGAAGACAATGATCGACAGGAGCGCGAATGGCAGCGTCAGCGGCAGCGACAGCAGAATGGTGATCGGGTGGAGCCACGACTCGAACTGCGCCGCCAGGATCAGATACATGAACACGAGCGAGAGAAGGAACGCGGTGACGAAGTTCTGCGCGGCGCGGCCGAGCTCGCGCGACCGGCCCGCGAGCACGCCGCGGTACTCGCCACTGGTGTTCAGCCGGTTGAACTCTTCGAGCATGGCGGTCTGCACCGCCGCCTGCGATGCGCTCGGCAGCAGGTTGCAGAACACGGTGACCTGCCTTTGGCGCGCCTGGCGATTGATGTCGGTCGGCGAGGTGCCCGGCTCGAAGTCGGCGACATTTTCCAGCGTCACGCTGCCCAGCCTCGTGGAGGGGACCGCGAGCGCCGCGATCGCCGCCTCGGTCGAGCGGTTCTCCGCCTTGGCGCGCAGGTGGACCTCGTACTGCTCGCCGCCGTCGTTGAAGGTCGTCACCTGATCGCCGCCGACCAGCAGGCGCAGCGCCTCGGCCGCGTCGCTGATCTGGACGCCGAGGTCGGCGGCCTTCGGACGATCGACGCGCACCGAGAGCTCCGGCTTGCCGGTGTTCAGCGACGTGTCGATGTCGACGACTCCGGGAATGAGCTTGACCTTGTCGACGAGCTGCTTGCCAAGCACCTCGAGCTTTTTGAGGTCCGGTCCGTTGATGACGAACTGCACCGCCGCGTTCTGCGATCCGCCGCCGCCGATGACAGCCACTTCCTGCACCGACGTGCGGATGTTGTTGGAGAACTGCGGCAGAATCTGCTTGCGGATGACGTCCATCACGACGAACTGATCGCGCGCCCGCGCTTCGATCGGCTTCAGGCGGATGTAGATCGTGCCGAGGTTGCGCGTGTGGGCGGGATCGCCCGCGATGGTGACGAGCGTGTAGTCGACTTCGGGCAGCTGCGCCCGCACGGTATTGGCGACCCGGTTGGTGAGCACCTCCGTCGCTTCCAGGCTCGTGCCCTCGGGGGCGCGCAGGTTGACCTCGAACTCCGACTGATCGTCCTGCGGCATGAAGTTCTTGTTGGTGATCATGAACAGCGGCACGCTCGAGAGCAGGACCAGCACCGCCACGGCCGACACGATGATGCGGTGGGCCATCGCCCACTCCAGCATCGCTGTGTAGAACACGTCGATCGCGTGAAAGACCTTCGAATCCTTCGATGAGTGCTCGTCGGTGCCGTGCTTCTTGACCTTGAGCCAGCGGGCCGACAGCATCGGCGTCAGCGTGAAGCTGACCAGCAGCGACACCATGATCGCGAACGCCATCGTCAGGCCGAAGCTCTTCATGAAGCGGCCGACGATGCCGCCCATGAAGCCGACCGGCACGAAGATCGCGACGAGCGACAGCGTCGTCGCCAGCACGGCGAGGCCGATCTCCTGCGTCGCGTCGACCGCCGCCTGCAGCTGGTCCTCGTGCTTCTCCTCGATGAACCGGTAGATGTTCTCGAGCACCACGATCGCATCGTCGATCACGATGCCGACCGATAAGGTGAGCGCGAGCATGGTCATCAGGTTGAGCGTGAAGCCCATGTACCAGAGCAGCCCGAACGTCGCGATGATCGAGGTCGGAATGGCGATGGCGGCGATGATCGTGGAGCGCAGGTTCGTCAGGAACAAGAGGACGACGATCGCCGCGAGGATCGATCCGACGACAAGGTGCTCTTCGACGTTGTGGATGGACGCTTCGATGAAGTCGGAGGCGTCGCGCACCATGCGGATGGTGTAGCCCGGCGGCAGCGCCGTCTGCAGCTCCTTGACCTTGGCTCGGACCTCGCGCACGACCTCGACCGTGTTGGTGCCGGACTGCCGGCGCACCTGCAGCAGCACGGTGCTGGCGCCGTTGACGTTGGCGAGCGTGTCGGGGTCGGCCTCGCCATCCTCGACACGGGCGACGTCGCCGATGCGGACCGGGTGCCCGTTCTTCTCGCGGATGACGATGTCGCCGAATTCGGCGACGGTCTGAACTCTGCCACGCGTGCGCAGCGTGACCGACTGCGGGCCCTGGTCGACGCGGCCGCCGGGAATCTCGATGTTCTGTCCCTGCAGCGCGCGCGACACGTCGGTGACCGTCAGGTTGTAGCCGCGCAGGCGGTCGGCGTCGAGCCACACATTGATCTGCCGTTGACGGCCGCCGAGGATCAGCACCTGGCCGACGCCGTTGACGCTCTCGATCTTCCGGCGCAGCACCTTGTCGGCGTACTCGGTGATGTCCTTCACCGGCTGCTGTTTGGCGCTCAGCGCGAGGCTGAGCACCGGCGCGGCGTCGGGATCCATCTTGTCGACGCGCGGCTGCTGGATGGTTTTTGGCAGCCGCGGCAGCACGCCGTTCACCTTGTCGCGGACTTCCTGCGCGGCGACGTCCGTGTCTTTGTCGAGGAGGAACGAGATGATGACCTGCGAGATGCCTTCAGAGGAGATCGATCGGAGGTCGTCGATGCCGCTGATCGTGTTGACCGCTTCCTCGATCTTGTCGGTGATTTCGGTTTCGATCTGCTCCGGCGCGGCGCCGGGCTGAACGGTTGTCACCGTAATCGTCGGGAAGTCGATCTTCGGGAAGCGATCGACGCCCAGGCGCGTGAACGAGAACACGCCGATGACGGTGAGCGACAGGATGAGGACGGTCGCGAAGATCGGACGCTTGACGCAGAGAGCCGCTAACCATTGCATGAGAGCACCTGTTCTACGAGACCTTGATACCGTCGGCCAGCTGCGCGATGTTCTTCGTCGCGACGCGCTCGCCGGCTTTCACACCCTTGGTGATTTCGACGAGATCGCCGACGGCCTCACCGGTCGTCACGATCCGCTCGTCGACGTGGTCGCCGGCGACGACGTATACGCGGCTTGTGCCGGAGAGCGTCTGCACGCTCGACGCGGGAATCAGCACGCCCGGCGTGCGTCCCGGCTGCTCGATCCGGGCGGTCGCGAACAGTCCCGGTTTCAGCGCGCCTTCGGCGTTCGGCACGGTCGCCTCCACGGTGAGCGCGCGCTGGTCGGCCTGCAGCGCAGGGGAGACGTATTTCACTTTCCCCTCGAACTGCCGGCCGGGATAGGCGTCGACCTCGAACGTGACCGGCTGGCCGGGCGCCATCGACGACACCGCCTGCTCGGGCACGGTCAGCTGTACTCGCAGCGGGTCGACGCGCACGATCGTGGCGACCTTCATACCCTTGGTCACATAGTCGCCGGTCGTCACGAGCCGCTGGGCGACGACGCCGCTGAACGGGGCGCGGACCGACGTGTCGGAAAATGCCTTGTGCGCGAGCGAGACGCGCGCGCGCGCGGCCTGAAGCATCTGATACTGCTGGGCCGCGCTGTTCTTCGCGGCCTCGTATTGCTGCCGCGCCGCTTCGGCCTGGGTGCGGCGCTGGTCGTACTCCGACTGCGAGACGACGCGCTGATCCAGCAGCGACTTGATGCGCGCGAACTCCGCCTGCGCCAGGTCGGCGCCGGCCTTCGCGTTCTGCACCTCGGGAACGGCGTTGACGTCGAGCGCCGCGCCGCCGGTGATACCGAGCCGCGCCTCGAGCTGCGCGGCATTGGCCTCGGCTTCCTTGAGCTGCGCATCGGTCTCGGTCGCCGAGATCCGGATCAATTCGGCCCCCCGCGTAACGGGTGCGCCGCGCTCGATGTTGGCCGCGACGACGCGGCCGGCGGTCTCTGCCGCCACCTCGGCCTGCTCTTCGGCCATCAGCGACCCGGTCGCGCGAATGAAGCGTGCGATCGGCCGTTCGGTCGCGACGACGGCCGATATCGCGACCACGGGCGCTGAGACGGTTTGTTCCTTGGCCTTGGCATCACCGGCGCTGCATCCGCCGGAGGCGAGCGCCGCGGCGCCGAGCAGGGCGACGGCGAACGAAGAGAGAGTTCCGCGATTCATGACAACTCCTCGGAGTTATGAAGCCTGGGCAGCCGCGACGGGTTGAATCTCGAGTGGGCAGTCGACCATGCCGGACGATTGCAGCGTGACGTTTGTGGCAAGGCCCGCGAGCGCCACGTTGATCACGTCCGCGGCAAGCAGGTCCGGGTTTTCACCGGGCCCGAGCCGATCGGACAGCCGAAGCACCGCGACGCCAAGGACGCCCACCATCAGCGTCCGCATGGCGACGCCGGTATTGAGCGTTTTGGGCAGGTCGCCGGCGTCGATACACGCCTGGAGCTCTTCGACGATGTGCCGCTTGCGGTCGCGCGCGAAGGCGAAGCGCTCGTACTCGCGGCTGATGCGCGGCACCGATCGGTCGACGAAGATGAGCGCGAAGTACTGAGGATGGTCGCGGCTGAACTCGTAGAGGCGCCAGAACACGGCGCGAACGCGCGCGAGCGGCGGCGCATCCCTGAGGCGCGGATCGTTTCTGACGGCGGCCGGATCGCCAAGAAGCCGGAATCCTTCCTCGGCGAGCTCGAAGAAGATGTCGTCTTTGCTGGGGAAGTACCCGTAAATCGCGGCGGGGCTGTATTCGATGCGTTCGGCGATCTTCCGAATCGAGACGTTCTGGAATCCTTCGGCCACGAAAAGCTCGCGGGCGGCGTCGAGGATCGAGCGCCGGACCGCCTCGCGGTCGCGTTCCTGTCGTTCTTTGATGCCCATATGTGCTTTGCAGGGGGTCAGACCCCCGTCTGACCCCAACGTTATGTTAACGAGTGAACAGTGTTCACATGGTTAACATCGTTAGACGTCAAAGCGATGTTCGCGGGTTCAATGACGCGCAAACTATTGCGCGTGTTGGTGTTGGGTCGCTGACAGGAGCGCCACGAGGCCGCAGAGGTAGACACCGGACGCCGTCAGCAGAGTGATTCGGAAGCCCCAGTTCATCGCGATGAAGATGGCCAGAGTCGCGCCGAGGACCGACAACGCCCCGTTCATCCCCCACGCCCACGCCAGCATCATCGGCGCCCGGGCGCTCAGCAGGCGCATACCGGTCGGCATCGGAATGCCGAGCGCGACGCCGATCGGCACGAGCATCGCCACGGCGACCATCATCCGTGCGCCCCTCGAAAAGGGGATCGCCCAGTTCACCACTGGCGTAGCCACCAGGATGAACAGGATCGCAATCGCCGCGACGATCAGGATCCCGACCGCGCCGCTGCGCCGGAGCGATGCCTCGTCGAATTTCCGGCTCCAGGCCGAGCCGAGCCCGGTGCCGAGGAGCAGCGAGAACAGCGTGACCGTCAGCGAGTAGACCGGATGGCCGAGCAGCAGGACGAAACGCTGCAGCACGGACACCTCGATCAGCATGAAACCGGCGCCCAGCGCGCCGAAGTACACCAGCCAGGCGAACCAGCCGCGCGGGCGCTGCTGCCCGCGGCCGGCCAGCGCGAGTGGCGCGAGCACGAACAGCACGACGAGCGCCGTCGAGATCGCGAGCAGCGTCATCAGCGCGCTCAGCCCGTTGCCGAAGAGCATCTTCTGTCCGAAAGCGACATCGAACTGGTCCTGGATCTTGGTGGTGTGGAAGAAGAACGGCCGGTCGTCGGTTGTCGGCCGGATGTCGGATCGGTAGGTCTCGTAGAACTGTTCCCGGTCGGCGGCGACGATGAGCCGCGCGTAGTCGCCGGTGGACGCGCCGTCGACGATGACATCGCCGACCGGTCGCGAGACCTGCGGAACACCGTCGGCGATCGTTTCTCCATTGCCGTCGCCGGGCACGTAGAGGACGTCGAATTCCAGGCGCCCGGCGACCGCGCGCAGCTGCGCGATCTCGCTGGCGGTGAACGGCGTCTTCTTCAACAGGAGGGTTGCGACGTTCTCATGCCGCACGATGGCCAGACGGTCCCGGGCCGGCCAGCCGCGCCGCGCGCATGCTTCCTGCGCGAGCGACACGAGGCGCAGCCCGTCCGCTACCCAGCGCGTGATCGTGAGCACTCCGTCGTCGGTCAGGTGATCGAGGTAGTCGCTGAACGCATCGACCGTATACAGCGAGTTCTCGGTGAGCGTGTAGGCGCCCGCCGCCGTCGCCGCCCACGTGTCTACCAGCGACGCCTGGATCACGTCGTAACGCTCCGGCGTCCGCCGCACGAAGCTACGCCCATCGTCGACGGCGATCCGCACGCGCGGGTTGGTGTAGATGCCGCCAGAAAAGGCGCGAAAGCGATCGCGCATGACGTCGTCGGCGATGATCGGGTTGATCTCGACGCCGTCCACGCGCGACGCGCCGAACACGAGCGCGGACGCCAGGTCCCGTCCGCCGCCAGGTCCGATGACCAGCGCCGTGAACCCCGGAAACCCTGAGCGCCGATCCTGCAGCCTCGAACCCTCAGCCCTCAGCCCTTCTTTCAGGTGATAGGCCAACGCCGTCAGCTCATATCGCAGGTACTGCGCGTCCGAGAGATCGGGCGCGAGGTGGAGGATCGGCGTCGACGCCGCCGAGTCGATGTCCATGAAGCGCGTTTCAGGCAGCGCGCCCTTGTAGGCCCAACTGAGCGACCAGTCTCCATGCGTACGTTCGTACACGCCGATGCGCGAAAACGAATTCCATTTGCTGAAGAGCACGCGGTCGCCCTGATGACCCTTTGTGTCGACGACGTCGAAGGCGGCGCGCCCGGAGAGCTGTCCTGCGATCGGCAGCAGCAGGATGACGAGGCCGGCCACGGCGATGCGCCGGCGACGCAGGCTCGGCGCGAAGAGAATGGCAGCGGCGATCGACAGCGCTGCCGCCGCCAGCACGACGCCGGGTGCGCCGAGCCGGTCGAGCAGCGGGATCAGGATCAGACAGCCGCCCGCGGCGCCGATCAGATCGGCCGCATAGATCGCATTGATACGCGCCGGCAGCCGCGTGATGGCGAGGGTGACGACGAGGCCGCCGGCGAAGAACGGGAGGGCCGCGAGCGCGTAGATCGTCAGCATCAGAGCGAGGTTGTGCGGCGAGTAGCTCAGGCCCACGCGCAGTCGCACGAGCCAGAACAGCGCGACGATCGTGGCGGTCGCGTAAATCAGCGACTGGTTCGAGAGCAGGTCGTCCGTCGCACGCGTGTCGAGGCGGGCCCGCATGACGTAAGCGAAGACCCCGCTCGCGCTGAGACCGAACAGCGCAATCGAGATGGCCAGAAATGCGAAGTGGTAATACATCACCACCGAGAAGATCCGCGTCAGCGCCAGCTCGGTCATCAGCAGCGTGGCGGAGACAAGCGCGACGCCGGCCAGGTGCCGGCGGGACGGAACGGTCATGGCGCGAGAGTGTACCATTCGTCATGATGACGACGATCCATGCAGAACCCGCCCTTCGACAGTCTCAGGGCAGGCAGCTGCCCGTGGTGAGCTCGTCGAACCACGGATTCCGCGAGTTCCGCGTTGAACGTTGTGGAGGCCTGAAATGACGGCCGTCCGGTTGCGCGCGGCGTTCGTCGCGGCCTCGATCGCATGGGCGGTGTTGCTGGTCGCGGTGCCGTTCGCGGCCAGCCAGCCGCACGTCTCGGCGATGGCGGCCGCGCTGATCGCGGGCGTCTACGCCATCGGCGGTCTCGTCTGTCATCAGCTGCAGGAGCGCTCGTACCAGCTGTGGACCGCGCAGATGCCGGTCTGCGCGCGCTGTACGGGGATCTATTTCGGCGCAGCACTGGGTGCGATTGCGAGCGCGGTTAGCACGGCTAAAGCCGTGCGCCACACCGGCGCCGAAACGGTTCGGACGGGTGACGCTTTACGACAGACTCAGAGAGTGGTGCAGAGCCGGCCGGCGAACGCTGTGGCCGGGCGCTTCAACCCAGCGCGGACGCCGCGCGTCGCTCTCGCCGCGGCCGTCGCGCCGACGGTCATCTCGCTGGCATACGAATGGACGACCGGCATTCGGCCGTCGCACGAGATTCGCGCCGCCGCGGGTGTTCCGATCGGCCTGGTCGTCGCATGGCTGGTCGTGGCCGCCACGGATAATCAGGTAAACTAACGGCCGTGCGCGCTACTGCTGCCGAACAGACGCAATCGGGCACGCTCGTGTTGTTGTGCCTCGCGTCGTGGGCCATTCCCGGTGCCGGCCATTTGTGGCTGGG
>Ga0163163_10005720_pt1 | contig 10783 bp, 8 predicted proteins | sample S65metaG_FD_119766 | JGI IMG/M metagenome (GOLD analysis project Ga0163163, IMG submission 119766) | Switchgrass rhizosphere microbial communities from Kellogg Biological Station, Michigan, USA - S6-5 metaG | ecosystem: Host-associated > Plants > Roots > Rhizosphere > Soil | place: USA: Michigan... | reverse complement strand
TTACGTGAAGCGGAGCGCCTTCTTCGCGCAGTAACAGGGTGACAGCCTGCGGAATTGTTCGATCCATAAATCGATCACTAAGTGCTTCCACGTTGTTTCGGACCGTCGGGATTTGCTGGCGACGTTCGACTGCATGGTAGCTGGGCCGAATTGTCTGCTGATTTTGATAAGACGGCGGCGATTGGCGCATTGCCGCTTCGAGCTCTGCATCTGAGGGTAGACCTAGCGAGAGATTGCCCGACGCCAAAACGGATGACAACAGCCGATAGATTGCAGCTTCAGTTTGACTGGCGAGCGTGTCCATTTCCGCGAGTTCGGCTCGCACGGTGTCAGCCTCAGTTTCCAGCTCTCGCAGGCGTGCCGCTAGGTGCATGCGTGCAGCCCGCGACTGCCGCAGGCTCTGTTCAAGACGTGATAGTAGGTTTTCGTTAGGTCCTTCCATCGAGGCAGATTCTAGAGGCGTTTGCGGGTTTGCACAATACCCTTGAGTTTTTCGACTTACCGGTCGCGCTGAAGAACATAGGTGGGCAAGGCCTGCAAAGCGTCTCGATAGGGAGACTCGGGCAAACAATCCAGAGCGGTGCGCGCTGCCTGCGCGTAGTCGTGAGCCACGTCCCGAGCGCGAGTAAGGGCGCCAGAAGTGGAGATAGCCCCGCAGAGTTCCTGCCTGGATGTTTCAGAATACTCGCCATTGCGTAGGACACTCCGGACTGCATCTTTCTGCGAGGAGTCGGATTCCATCAGATAGATCAAAGGCAGCGTGACCTTGCCCCCGAGTAGGTCTGCCCCGGAAGCTTTGCCCAGCACATCATCACTTGAGGTAAAGTCGAGGAGGTCGTCAATGAGCTGAAACGCGGTGCCGAGATTAAGGCCGTACTCCCGTAACGCTACCTGTTGTCTCTCCTCAGCACCTCCCAGGATGGAACCAATCTCGCAGCACGCACTGAACAGGTAGGCAGTCTTGCGCTCCAACACGTCGAGATACTCGTCTTCAGTGACTTCGGCCTCACCCAGCAAAGTTAGCTGCAGAAGTTCACCTTCCGTCATCTTGCGCGTGACGCGAGTCAGAATGTCCAAAATCGACAGTGAGCGCTCTGCAAGACTCGTTTCAAACGCCGACATGTACAGCCAGTCGCCCATTAAAACCGCTGTCTCATTTCCGTAGAGAGCGTTAACTGTGGGCCGGTTTCGACGTGTGTCTGCGTGGTCGATGATGTCATCGTGCACGAGTGTCGCGGTATGAAGAAACTCCATCACCGTTGCCATGCGAATTGAGTTGTAGCGTGAACCATCACCACCAACCGCGTAGTTTGAAAGAATCGTGAGCGCCGGTCGAACACGTTTACCACCTGAGGCGCGCAGATACTCGCCCAAATAAGCGATCACCTGGACGTTTGATTGCGCCTGGCGTTCAAACTCAATCTCAACTTGCTGGAGTTCGTTCGAGATACCGCTAAAGATGCGAATCGCCGATATCTTCGCTTCTTCTTCCAACGTCATTATGTGGCCGGACAGGGTCATCTGAAATTTAATCGCTCAATTGGATCGGTAATTTGTGAACTGCATATGAATGCCGAAGTCTTTATCTTTCAACTTGGCAATTACATCCTGAAGCGTGTCTCTATCTTTTCCGGTAACGCGAACTACGTCACCCTGAATCGAAGCCTGAACCTTTGCTTTACTATCCTTAATGAACTTAACGACCTCTTTAGCCTTCTCTTGCGGGATGCCTTCCTGAATCTTTGCGCGTTGGCGAACAGTACCTCCCGCTGCCGGCTCGATGTCTCCATAACTCAAAGCCTTTAAGGGCACTGAGCGACGCACAAGTTTCTGCTGAAGGATATCGTTCATGTTCCGAAGCTTTGTCTCATCTTCCGCAGACAACACCAGTTCGCCTTTCTCGAGGACCACATTCGCATGACTTCCTTTGAAGTCGAATCTCTGGCGCACTTCTTTGACTGTCTGGTTGAGTGCATTGTTAACTTCGGCGAGATCGACTTGAGAAACGATGTCGAATGAATTCTGTTGGGCCATTTGTGTTTTTGGATGTTCGTCCTGAAGTTTCTTAAATGCAGAATAACATCAAAGCAAGTAGCATGTGAAACTTGTCTCTTGAGGCACTTTGACTTGGTTTCGCAAAGGACTCAACAACGTAACAGAGGTTATCCCGCGCAAAAGAGACGGTTGAAGTTCGCTGTAGTTGTTTCGCCAATCTGCTGAACCGTGACGTCGCGCAGCTCTGCAATACAGCGAGCCACTTCGACGACGTACGATGGTTCATTACGTTTCCCCCGAAAGGGACTGGGTGCGAGAAACGGACAGTCTGTTTCGATCAGCAAGCGATCTGAAGGCACCCATTCGGCTGCAGTTCTAAGATCCTCAGCTTTCTTGAAGGTCACAATTCCTGAAAACGAAATATAGAAACCTAGATCGATGGCGGCCTTTGCTAATTCGAGACTACCACTGAAACAGTGGAACACGCCGCGGCGCTCGGCGGCGGCGTATTCAGACTTCAAGATCTCTACAGTCTCTGTTTCCGCTTCGCGCGTATGAACTATTACAGGCAGGTGGACAGCCTCTGCGCCTCGTAGTTGCCGGGCAAACACTACTTGCTGCACATCACGTGGTGAGTTGTCGTAATGAAAGTCGAGCCCAATTTCTCCCCAGGCGACCACGCCTGCGTTTTCGTTGATGAGCCTCGTGGTCTTTTCCTCTGCGAGGTCGTCGTAATGCCGTGCGTCGTGGGGATGCGTGCCGATCGCTGTCACAATAGAGTCGCTCTTCTTTCCTAACACGATTGCGCGTTCGAAGGCGTCACTATGTGGGTCGCCTGTGCCTACGTTGAGAATTTTACTAACGCCGGCAGCATGTGCACGCTCGATGACTTCATCGCGATCCGCATCAAATTCAGAACCATCAATGTGCGCGTGCGAATCGATGAACATTATGTCCAATATGCTTTAGAGCCTCTTAAAAAATGTGGCTGATAAGTTCCGTCTAACCGAGTAATGACCTGCAGGAGACTCTTCTCTGTGCAATCTCTGTGTTCTCTGTGCCTCTGTGGTGAGGAAGTTTTATTTAGTTAACCACAGAGGAACAGAGAACACAGAGATTGCACAGAGAAAGACCTAAATGCGTTTCATTTAATGGCCAACCTGCATCACAGCATGGGCGGTGGACCTACTTCAGACGCGCTCCATTGGGCACGTCTTCCGTAAACGTAGCGATCACGGGCCGACCTTCTTCTCCAAACGAAGCGGCGACAACCATTCCCTGCGATTCGAATCCTCGCAACTTCCTCGGCTTCAGGTTCGCCACGACGACCACCTTGCGATCTATCAACTTTTCGGGTTCATAGTATTGCGCAATCCCCGCGAGCACCTGCCGTGGTTGTTCTTCTCCAATATCAATCTTCAGCAATAGGAGTTTGTCTGCTTTAGGAACACGTTCCGCCGAAACTACCTGGCCCACGCGTAAGTCGACCTTCGCAAAGTCGCCGATCTCGATGAAGCTCGTTACGTTCACGGCATCAGCTTCAGTAGCATGTTGCATAGGTGGCGCAGGCGCTGCCGCATTCGACACATTGCCTGCAACGGCGTCAGCTTCAGTTGCGTGAACGGGCTTGAGTTCAGTTCCGTTGTTTATCTCTTTCATAACTCTCGTCTTATCGATGCGCGGAAAGATCGGTTTCACTTCACCAATCGACTTCCCTTCCTCGATGTCTCCCCATCTCAACGTGCCCGGGTCAACGGTTCCAGGTGAACCTTGGAGACCAAGCTGATTCCAAATTCCTTTAGACGCTTCAGGCATCACTGGGTATAACAAAACACTCAACCACCTCAGCGCTTCGGCGGCGCGATACAACACCGCTCCCAGTGTCTGTTTCTGATTTTCGTCCTTTGCCAGATCCCACGGCTTTGCATCGGAGATCATTTTGTCGAGCCGTGCTACGACGGACCATGCAACTTCAAGCGCTCGACTAAAACTGAGGCTCTGGAAATTCTCCAAATACTGACTCCGTGCGTGTTCTACGAAACCGGTGATAGTCGTCTCATCCGTATCGACGCCGACTCTTTTGGCAAGCAAGAGTTTGTCTTCCGCAATGTTACGCGTTGGTATTCGACCATCACAGTAGCGTGCGATCATTGTCAGCGTCCTACTGGAAAGGTTCCCGAGACCGCTTGCCAGATCACTGTTGGATCTATCGATCAAGGCTTCGTAACCAAACCGTCCGTCCTGTCCGAACACCATTTCGCGCAAACAAAAATACCGAATAGCGTCAACCAAAAAATGCTTTTCCAGTACATCGAGCTCGATCGTGTTCCCAAGTGTTTTCGACATCTTGCGACCGTTTGGGTCAAGCCACATTCCGTGCGCAACTATCGCCCGCGGCAATTTGACGCCCGCCGCCAATAGAAACGCAGGCCAGTACACCGCGTGAAATCGGAGTATGTCTTTACCCACGAGATGAAGAGCGGGCCAGAACCGTTCAAAGCCCACGGCTCTCTCCCGTTCATCATTTCCGAATCCAATCGCTGTGATGTAGTTGATTAACGCATCGAACCATACATACATTGTGTGTTCCGGATCATCGGGAACAGGCACACCCCAACTCACCGACGACTTCAGCCGACTGATGGCCAAATCCTGCAGTCCGCCTCTAACAAAACTAATTACTTCATTTCGTCTTGATTCCGGTCGAACGAAGTCCGGTTGACCTTCATAGACGGACAGTAATGCTTTGTCGTAATCACTCAGGCGAAAGAAATAACTTTCTTCGGAGACTCGATCGAGCTGTGTGTCATGAATCAAACAGGTAGGTGGCGCGCCTTCCGTTGTTGGTTTTCGATACTCGTCCTCAGTTTTATATTCAGCGCAGGCTGCGCAGAACCAACCTTCGTAGTGTCCCTTATAGATCGCATCATTGCCTTTTGGAGTCTTCGCACGGGCACAGCGTCGCCAGAGTTCACTAACGCCTTCGTAGTGAAATGGGTAGGTCGTTCGCATGAAGATGTCATAACCACCGTGTGCAGTGTCGAGGCCAAACGCTGCCGTCATCTTTTTGTAGTAGCTGACTACGTAGTCGGCTTGTTCTTTGGGTGTGCGTCCTGCTTTTTGCGCGGCGCGTTCGATGTTGATGCCGTGCTCGTCCGTGCCCGTGAGGAAGTAAGTCTCAACGCCTCGCTGTCGTTTTGAACGAGCAATCGTGTCGGCGACGATCATCGTATAGAGGTGCCCGAGGTGGGGCAGACTGTTGGCGTAATAGATTGGTGTGGTTACGTAAAAGGTCATTCGTATCAACGTTCCTTCGCGAATTCATCTCCCTGATTAAACTTTGGCATCTGAGCAGCGTTAGAGATCTTCAAACCAATCGCCAAGGCAATCTCCGCTTCTTGGATCATGCCGCGAAAATCCCACGACACTCTGAATTCATCCGATGGCTGGTGATAGTGAGATGTGTTGTAAGCGCGGAATTGTTCTTCGCCCCACTCTTTCGTGTGACCAACAAACTCATTTCCTTCTTTCAAGCTGATCGATGGAACACCGACCTTGGCGAAAGGAAAATGGTCTGAACGAAAGAAAGAACCCTGCTCAGGTCGTGAATCCGGAGAAATGGTTAAATCCTTCTCCCGTGCAACCGCATCTACGACTGCTTTTAGACTCGATCGTTCTGCTCCAAGTGGAGTGAAGTCGCGAGTCACTCCCAGGACATTCATTGAATCCAGGTTGACGTTTGCTGCGGTCCGGGCAAGCGGAACGACGGGGTGTTGTGAATACCACTCTGCACCCAGCAGTCCTTGCTCTTCGGCCGTGGGAAATAGGAATAGACTTGAGCGCCGAGGTCGTTGGGCGACTGGGAGTCTTGCGAGCGAATCTGCGATGGCAAGCACACACGCAACACCAGAGGCGTTATCAAGTGCTCCGTTGTAGATAGTGTCGCCGTCTTTATCAGGAGCACCAACACCGAGATGGTCCCAGTGCGCCGAGTAGACTACGTATTCACTTTTCAGTTTCGGGTCGCTTCCTTCCAAGACTCCAACAACGTTTGGAGCAGCGACGCGTTTTACTTCGCTCTTCAGATTCAGTTTGCCTTTCAACCCGAGCTTGACTGGTTGGAAGTCTCGCTTGGCTGCCTTCAAACGAAGAGCCTCAAGATCCTGACCCGCCATTTTCATTAAGCGATGTGCGGCGTCGTCAGTCATCCACGATCGAAACTTTAGAAAAGGCGTTTGGTCCCCTTGTGTGCGAGCGATGTCAAACCGCCATGAACCATTCGAAGTACGAACAACGCTCCATGGATAACCTGCTGACTGGTCCGTGTGGAGAAGTATGGCGCCAGCAGCTCCACGGCGAGCAGCTTCCTCATATTTGTATGTCCATCGGCCGTAATACGTCAGTGACTTCCCGCCGAAGAGATTTGGCTCCTCAGTTGTTGCCGGTGGATCGTTTACGAGCATCACAAGGATCTTGTCTTTGTAGTCGGCGGCATCACCCTTGTAATCATTCCACCGCTGCTCAGGAGCGTTGATACCAAACCCCACGAAGATCAAGTCGGTGTCGACATCCACTTCTTCCGTTTGCGCACCGGTAAAGGCGACGAAGTCGTCTGCAAATTTGAAAGTCTCTTTGTCGTTTCGACCGGAGAGGGTTAGTTTTGTCGAAGGATCAGCTTTGACTCCAACAAGCGCTACTGGCTGAAAGAAACTGCCATCTGTTCCTGCACCTTTAACGCCTGACGCTTCGAGCTGCGATGCAATGTACTTTGCCGCTAGTTCACCACCGCGCGCACCCGTACCTCTTCCTTCGAGCAGGTCGTCTGACAGAAACTTGATATGCGCTTTCAACGTCGCTTCATTGATCGAAGAAGCTTGACGTTGCTGCGACACAACACTAACGCCGCACGCAGTAATCAAAAGGAACGCAATAAATCTTGATCGAAAACGGGACGTCCTCATTAGTCTCTTCCCTTTATAAGCGACATCGCTTCTGCGCGTGTTCGCGGATCAGTTCGAAAGCCTCCTAACACTGCTGACGTAACTGTCTTTGCGTCAGCCTTGCGCACACCACGCAGAGTCATACAAGTGTGCTCTGCTTCTATGACAACCATCACTCCGAGCGGTTTTAGTCCCTCAAAAAGCGTGTTGGCGATGTCTGTGGTCAAACGTTCCTGTAATTGCAGTCTTCGCGAAAACGTTTCGGCAAGACGCGCAAGTTTTGAGATGCCGAGAATCCGCCCCGCTTTGGGGATGTACGCGATGTGACACTTACCGACAAACGGAGCGAGATGGTGCTCACACAACGACGCGATACTGATGTCTTTAACGATGACCATCTCGTCGTGCTTGTCACCAGGCAACGGAATTACGTGTTGCTGGGGGTCCTCGCGCATTCCGGCTGTTAACTCGGCATACATTTCCGCCACTCTTTGCGGCGTTTCCTTCAGACCTGCGCGCTCGGGGTCTTCGCCTATCCCTTCAATTATCAGGCGAACTCCCTGTGCGATTAGATCAAGATCCGGCTGCGACTTCTTCCGCTGCGTTTTTATCTTTCGTTTTTGTTCCGCAAGTTTCATTACCATGCTGTTACTTTATAGGATCACTCTGCCTACTTCAGACTTCTTGACCGCCATCCTAAATGCTAATCGAGCCGCGTCCTCCACTTCTTTTAAAGCCACGCCTTTGATCTCCGCCGCTTGCCGGCATTGATCAAACTCGGGCATCGCATTAACGACGCGACCGTTAAGGCGGGCTACTTTAACATCTATTGGCCCGTAGAGCGTTTCAACCCTAACTATCTGACGATCGAGCGCGCGCCTGTTGACTTGATAGCTGCGCACACCAATCGTCGTTGTTTCCGTGAACAACAAATCCGTCATTTCAGTTTTCTTTTCAGGATCACACAGTATCGACAACAACACGCCCGGTCGGTTCTTCTTCATCTGAATCGGTGTGAAATAACAATCCCGTGCACCCAGCGTAAACGCTCGATCCATTACATGCCCGATGATCTGCGGTGATACATCGTCAACATTCGTTTCAAGCATCCAGAGCGCCTGCTCCGTCTCGTCTTTTGCTTCGGACTCACCAATCATTACCCGTAGAACGTTCGGGAACTTCTCGTAGTCACGTGTTCCGGCCCCGTAGCCGGTTCCCTCTACGCGGAGCTGTGGAATAGGTCCAAAGTCCTTGCATACTGTTGCAATGATCGCGGCGCCCGTCGGCGTTAGAAGTTCACCCTTGAGTTCAGTGGAATAGCACGGCACGCCCCTAAGAAGTTCGGCGACCGCGGGAGGCGGAACGGGAAAGCGACCGTGGGCCATTTCCACCGTGCCACTACCGACGTGAATTGGCGAGCAGACAAAACGTTCAATAGCGAGCAACTCGAAACATATTGCCGCGCCCACAACGTCAACGATCGCATCGAGCGCACCGACTTCATGAAAATGTACCTGCTCAATTGGCTCGTTGTGCACCCGTGCTTCTGCCTCAGCTAATCGGGTGAAGATTGAAATGGAGCGCTGCTTCACGCCATCGGAGAGTTGCGAGTCATCGATAATCTTTCGGATATCCGACAGGTGACGGTGTTTGTGTTCATGGGCAATCTCGACGCGAGCATAATTTGAACTGAGACCTGACTTGTTCACCGTTTCAAAACTCACGGAGAATCCTTCGACACCCAGCAGCGAGAGTTGATCACGGAGACGATCTGGATCTACTCCTGCCGCGACAAGCGCACCCAGGATCATGTCGCCGCTCGCACCTGCAAAACAATCGAAGTAAAGAGTCTTCATGATTTCAGTTCAGTGCTCGATCAAATCCAAAAGCTCGCCAGCCTTTCCTGTCAACACTACATCACACAAATCCGATAACGGTGTGCGTTCCGGATTGATTTCGCACAGGAACGCACCGTTAGCTTTGGCAATCTCCGGCAAACTGGCGGCGGGATAAACAAGAGCGGATGTCCCGATCACTATGCATAGTTCACACTTCGCTGCGGCTTCAGCGGCGCGCTCAAACGCACCTGTCGGAAGAATCTCGCCAAACAGCACAACGTCTGGTCGCAAATGCTCACCACAAGACGCACACTCTTCCTGGCGTTTGTCATCCCTCAGTATTTCGAAAGTGCTATGGCAAGAAATACAACGTGCACGCCAGATACTGCCATGCATTTCGATTACATCAGTTGAGCCGGCATATTGATGCAGGCCATCAACGTTTTGGGTTACGAGTGTGAACTCGGAAAACCTACTCTGCCGCTGCCAGCGCACAATTGCTTTGTGTGCGGCGTTCGGTGCCAGGTTTTTTAGAATATCGCGCCTGTAGTCGAACCACTCCCACACTGCAGGTAAATCACGTTTGACCATCTGCGCGGACGAGATCACATCGAAAGGGAGACCTTTCCATACAGCCGAGTTACCACCGCCCCGGAAAGTGGGAACGCCGGACTCTGCTGATATTCCTGCGCCGGTTAGAACGAGCACTCGTTGGGCCGTTGCGAACCGCTCCCGTAGTTCTACAGGAATTTGTGAAGCCGTTGAAAGTTGCATGCTGAGTTTGCGATGGTAGCAGAGCAGCATTAATACCACGAAATCCGGGTTGCATGAGGCCTCCACTATTCCTCATCATGACTTGAACCTTGATCTAATTGTCAGGTTGGGAAGGGGACCCCTGTCCCCGCTGCCCTTGGATCACTAATGCCAGTAGTTTGCGCTAAAACCTCTTAGCTTTGATTTGAGGATTCAATTTTTCCAGAGGCAGCGGGGACAGGGTCCCCTTCCCGACTTGACATTTAACTCGGGCGCGCTTTATCTGCGGATCATTGCTCTTTTCGCATCCTTCCAAAGCTAAGCTATACTCTGCCCTTTTCGCGGGACCCTCGCTTATCAATGAACCTAACTGACCTACAACAGAAGCTGAAAGATGGAGTTCGCGACGCCGCCAGAGATCTATTCTCAGTGAATCTCGCACAACCAAACGTCGAGACTCCGCCACGTCCCGAACTTGGTGATCTCGCCTTTCCCGTCGCCTTTGAGCTGGCGAAGTTAGTCAAACAAGCGACCGGCGAGAAAGTCGCTCCGCGCGCAATTGCGGAGAAACTGAAGACGGCGCTTGAGGAAATGCCGGAAGTTTCGCGAGTAGAAATCGCCGGGCCGGGATACATCAACGTTTTCTTCGACCGCGCCAGACTGCTTCAGACCTTCGCTGCCAAATCCTTCGCAGTAAGCGAGAAGACAGACCAGACCACGAAGAAGATGGTCGAACACACCAGCATCAATCCGAACAAGGCCGCACACATCGGCCACGTTCGCAACGCTGTGCTTGGTGATACGTTTGTTCGCATTCTCCAGTCTGACGGTGAAGCAGTCGAGGTTCAGAACTATATCGACAACACGGGTGTGCAAGTCGCCGATGTTGTCGTCGGCTTCCTGCAAATCGAAAAGAAAAGCCTCGACGACATCAAGGCACTTAATGCTTCTCTGTCGAAAGAATATCCGTTCGACTATTACTGCTGGGATCTCTACACAAAGGTTGGCCTGTTTTACCGAGATGGAGATCCCGCCGGTGAAATGAATCCGGCGCGCACCAAGTTTCGCACAGAGGTTCTTCATGCTCTCGAGGAAGGCAATAACGCAATCGCAGAACTCGCGGATTATGTTGCAACTCGTAATGTGGAATGCATCATCGACACGATGGAACGGCTGGGAATCCGCTACGACCTGCTTGCACGCGAGTCAGATATTCTCCACCTGCACTTTTGGGATCGGGCCTTTGAGTTAATGAAG
>Ga0163163_10005719_pt1 | contig 10783 bp, 9 predicted proteins | sample S65metaG_FD_119766 | JGI IMG/M metagenome (GOLD analysis project Ga0163163, IMG submission 119766) | Switchgrass rhizosphere microbial communities from Kellogg Biological Station, Michigan, USA - S6-5 metaG | ecosystem: Host-associated > Plants > Roots > Rhizosphere > Soil | place: USA: Michigan... | reverse complement strand
GGTGCGGATGAAGCAGCCCGGCATGATGGCGCGGGCGCGCAGAAGCTACGTGGCATCGGCCGACCGCCTGTCGGGCAGTAAGTGACCGAACAGGAATTCCGCCTGCGCGCCGACCAGGCGCTCGAGGAGCTGCAGCACGAGTTGCTGCCGCTCGCCGACGAGGCCGGGCTCGAGATCGACCTGCGCAACGGTGTGCTGCAGATCGTGTTCGAGGAGCCCGAGCCGGCAAAGTTCGTGGTCAGCCCCAACGCGCCCGTGCAGCAGATCTGGCTGTCGGCGCGCATGCGTTCCTACAAGCTCACGTGGTCCGACGACTCCGGCACGTTCGAGCTCGGGAGCGAACAGCTCGGCACTCTGGTCGAGCGGCTCGCCCGGGAGCAGCTCGCGGGCTAGAACGTGCCAGCTGTGCCACGTATTGTTTCCTAGCGGCGAGGCCCGCCATAATTGGCCGCTATGTCACGGACACTGGCTATCCTGGTCGCCGCCGCGGTCACTGCCTCGGCGCTCGCGCTCGCGGCACAAGCTCCGCAGCACCCCGACTTCACGGGCGTTTGGACGAACTACGCGGACCCGGCGGCCCCGCGCGGCGGCGGGCCCGGACGCGGCGGTGGCCCCCCGCTTCCCATGACCGAGGAAGCACAGAAGAAGGTGGCGGCGTACCGCGCGCTCATCGGCACCAGCGGCGAGACGCCGGGCGGATTCTGCCTCGGCACCGGCATGCCCGGCTCGATGTTGGGTTCGGGCGGCTATCCGATGGAAATCATGCAGCGGCCCGAACAGATCAACATCACCTACGAGGCGCACAACGAAGTGCGGCGTGTCTATCTGGGCGATCGCATCGTCCCGATGGCCGACCGCGTGCCCGGACGCAACGGTCACTCGAGCGCCCGCTGGGAGGGCGACACGCTGGTGGTGGAGACCACGCACCTCGTAGAGCAGGTGGATCAGCGCTACGCGCACAGCGACCAGGCGAAGCTCGTGGAGCGCTACAGCCTGTCCACTGACAGCCGCGGCACCAAAGTGCTGACGGCCGAAATGACGCTCACTGATCCAGCCTTCTATACGAAACCGGTGACCGACACAAAGAAGTGGGCGGCCGTCCCCAACGGGCACCTGCTGCCCTACGAGTGCGCCGAGGAAGGATGGCGCATTCACCTCGAGGATCTCGAAAAGAAACAATCGAAGGAGTCGAAGCGATGAAGCAGCTGTGGTCTCTCGTGAGCGCCGTCGCGCTCGTCGTGGCGCTGGGCTCGACCGCCAGCGCTCACCATTCGGCCGTGCAGTACGACTTCACCAAGAGCGCCACGATCACTGGCGTGGTGGTGAAGTTCCAGGCCATCAACCCGCACATGCGCCTTACCCTCAGGGTCACCGACGACAAGGGCACACGTGACCTCGAGATCGAAGGCCACAGCACCAACAATATGTACCGCGCCGGCTACCGCGACGGGCTGATCAAGGTGGGCGACAAAATCTCGGTCAACGTCGCGCCGCTGCGCGACGGCTCGGAAGGCGGCTATATGGTGGCGGCCGTCACGGCCAGCGGCCAGCGCTTCGGCCTGCAGTCGGCGGCCGACCGCGCGCGTGAGCGCGAGAAAGCCGAAGGAAAGCCGTAGCTCTCTCCAGGCGCATGTCGCTGCGGGCGTTCGAGAACGGCTACTGGTACGCGGTCGATCTCAAGGCGTTCGGGAGGGAGCTGGGGGTGGCCGCGGCTCACCGGATGCGCAAAACCGAGCTGGAGGACGCCATCAAGGCGTACCTCCGGAGCGGCCGCCTCCCGAAGACGATCGAGTCGAAACCGCTCAAGCAGGGGCCCAAAGACGTCGACCGCGGTCTCGCCCTCGACGCGCCGATCCGCAACTACACGAGCAACAGGGCGACGAAGGACTTCATCCGGCGCGAGGCCGCACGTAAGAATCCAGATGTACGACAGAAGTCGGGCGTCTGGTATCGCCTCAATCGCTGGCGCGAAGCGCAGCTGGCCAGGCGCACCATCACCTACGGCGACCTCGTCGATGAGTTCATTGCGCTGAACCGCGTCAAGCGGTTCGCACGGATCCCCCTCGAGGGGTACTACATCCACTTCCTGGCCGACTTTCTTGCCGCCGAGCAGGGCGCGTCTCACAAAGACGCGCGGGCGGCGTGGAAAAAGCTCAAGGCGATGGACGCGCCCAAGACTTACGACGGGTGGAGGAAGTCAGTCCGTAAGCCCTAAGTCTTCCTGTAGCTCTTCGCCATTCTCCCGCTCACCGCCTGCACCAGCCACTGCGGCACGTAGCGCACGGCCAGCGCCACGGCCTTGTTGACGCCGCCGGTAATCCGCATCGGCTCGCCCGCCATCACCGCGTCGTAACCGTGCTGCGCCACCGTCGCGGCATCGAGCCACATCCACGACGGCATGCCCTTCATCTGTTCGCGCGTGCCGGTGACGTCGTGGAACTCGCTGAGGGTGAAGCCGGGACAGAGCGCGGTCACGTGGACGCCGTGCGGCCGCCCTTCGTGTGCGAGTGCCTCCGACATCTTGATGAGGAACGCCTTCGACGCGCCGTAGAGTGCATGGCCGGCGGGCGCGGGCACCAGGCCGGCAAGCGAAGCGAGGTTGAGGATGCGGCCGTAGCCGCGCTCGATCATGCCCGGCATGAGCCGGTAGGTGAGCTCGCACACCCCGGCCACCATCACGCGCAGGAAATCCTCGTGCACCTGCCACGGGACGGCGTTGTACAGACCGGGCACGCCGTAGCCGGCGTTGTTGACCAGCGCGTCCACGGCGAGCCCGCGCGCCGCCAGCTCCTCGCACAGCCTGGCCGCGCTGGCGGGATCCGCGTGGTCAACCGTGAACACGTGCACCTCGACGCCGTGCCGCTGACGCAGCCCGGCCGCCACCGCCTGCAGCTTCGCCTCGCGGCGGGCGGTGATCGCCACGTCGAATCCGTTGGCGGCAAACACCTCCGCACAAGCGGCACCGATGCCGGACGAGGCGCCGGTCACGAGAACGAGTCGTCGAGCGCTCACGGCTTCATGATAGCGTCCGATCATGCGCCGCCTGGTGGCCTGCGGGCTGATCCTGACGTCGCTCGCCGTCACGGCGGCGCAGCCGGCAGGCCAGCGCTCGGAAGCCGCGGCGTTCTCGGTGGTCGAGGCCAGCATCGGCGACATGCGCGCGGCGCTCGCGCAGGGCCGCGTCACTTCACGAGCGCTCGTCCAGCAGTCGCTGGACCGCATCGCCCGCTACGAGAGCCGTCTCAACGCCGCCATCACCATCAACCCGCGCGCGCTCGCGGAGGCCGACGCGCGCGACGCCGAGCGCCAGGCCGGCAAGCTACGCGGACCACTCCACGGCATCCCGATCGCGCTCAAGGACAACATCCACACCACCGACATGCCCACGACCGGCGGCGCGCTCGCGTTTGCGCGTCTGGTGCCGCCGTACGAGGCGACGCTGACGACGCGCCTGCGCGCCGGCGGCGCCATCGTCATCGCGAAGACCGTGCTGACGGAGCTCGCCAACTGGGTGGCGAGCGACATGCCGACCAACTACAACTCGCTGACCGGCTTCGCCTTCAACCCGTACGACCCGCGTCCGGACCCACGCCCCCGGTCCGATGGCCGGCCGGTGCTGCCCACCGGCGGATCGAGCTCCGGCGTCGGCACGGCCGCCAGCTTCTGGGCCGCCAACGTGGGCACCGAAACGTCGGGGTCGATTCTCAATCCGGCGAGCCGCACGATGCTGGTGGGCATCAAGCCGACGGTCGGACGGGTGAGCCGCTACGGCGTCATCCCCGTCACGGCCGATCAAGACACCCCCGGCCCGATGGCGCGCAGCGTCGCGGACGCGGCCACGCTGCTCGGAGTGCTCGAGGGTGACGCTCCCGACCCACACGACGCCGCAACGCGGGCCTGCACGCCGCCGCCGCGCGGCGACTACACGGCGTTCCTGCGCGCCGACGCGCTGAAAGGCGCGCGCATCGGCGTACCGCGCGCGTTCTTCCATCGCGGCCTCACGGGTGGCGAACGGCAGGCGATGAGTCAGGCGATTGCCGCCCTCACAACCGCGGGCGCCACTGTGGTGGATCCGGCGGACCTGCCGTCGCTGCTCGTGGCGGGTGCGGAGAACCTCGAGAGCTGGCCCATCTGCAGCGGCCCCGGCGACGCGAAGGGACGCGACGACGACTGCTCCGTCGTCTTGAAATACGGAATGAAACGCGATTTCAACGCATGGCTGTCGTCGCTCGGCGCTGCCGCGCCGGTGAAGAGCCTCACCGAGCTGCGCGCCTGGAACCGCACGCACGAGCGCGAGGGCACGCTGAAGTACGGCCAGGCGCAGCTGGACATCTCCGACGAAATGGACGTTGCCGCCGACCGCGCCCGCTACGAGCGCGACCGTGCGCGGGACGTCCGGCTGGCGGGCACCACCGGCATCGACGCCGCCCTGAAGGAGCATCGTCTCGACGCACTGCTCCTACCGGGCCCGATCGGCGCGGCCGTCGCCGCCAAGCCGGGTTATCCGACGGTGATCGTGCCGTTCGCCACGGTACCGAACATCCTGGCGCCGCCGGGATTCGATGCCCGGCCCACGCCGTTCGGCGTCAGCTTCACCGGCGGCGCGTGCAGCGAACCGCGACTCATCGCGATCGCGTACGCGTTCGAGCAGGCCACCAAGCGCCGGAAGGCTCCGCCGCTGGAGTGATTTAGGGCTTAGGGCTTAAGGTTTATGGCCTGGCGGGTCGATTGAAGAAATCGTTAGGTTGCTCGAATGAACCGACAGGAACCTCAATCGCGTGTCGTCAAGACTCTTCAATTGGTTTTCCTGGCAGTTTGGGTGCTCTCATCTTTGGCGGCAACCTTGCGATTTACATCGTCTATTCGTGGCGCCGAGGCTGGATCGCACCGTGATTCAAACTGACCCACTACCCCTTAAGCCTCTAGCAGTTCCCGTATCGCCTGCTCCAGCTCCTGCTTGGTGAAGGGCTTCTGAATGAAGCGGACCGCCGTATCGGCCAGCGCCCGACGGATGGCACTGTGGCTCGTGTAGCCCGACATCAGGACCGTCTTCAGGCCGGGCAGCGTTTCGATCAGGCGATCGCGCAGCTCGGGCCCGGTCATCGAGGGCATCACGACGTCGGTGAGGAGTAGATCCGGCACCACCGGGTCCGTCTTCATCCGCGCGATGGCTGCCGTGGGCGAGTCGCACACGAACACCGTGTAGCCCAGCGATCCGAGCAGGCCGCTGGTGAGGTTCCGCACCATCTCGTCGTCTTCGACCAGCAGAATCTTGGCCGTGCGACGCTCGCCGGTCAGCAGGTCCGCCACCGGCGAGGGGGCCGCGCGCACCACTGGCGGCGCCAGCGCCGGCGCGCCAGCCGCCGTGGCCCGCGGCATGTAGAGGCGGAACGAGGTGCCCTGCTCCGGCTCGCTGTCCACGCGAATGTACCAGCCGTTCTGTTTCACGATGCCGTAAACGGTCGCCAGCCCCAGGCCGGTGCCCATGTTCACCCGCTTGGTGGTGAAGAACGGCTCGAAGATGCGCGGCAGCACCGTGGGATCAATCCCCACCCCCTCGTCGCGCACCTCGATGGTGACGTACTGGCCGGGCAGCGCGCCAGGCACGTCGAGCCGCGTGGCCTGATCGAGCGTCAGGTTGCTCGTCTCCACCGTGATGGTGCCGCCGCGCGGCATGGCATCACGGGCGTTGACCACCAGGTTCAGGAGCACCTGATCGATCTGCGACGGATCGCAGAGCACCGGCCACAACGCCGGCGCAGGCCTGAACACCACGGTGACCTGTTCCCCGATGAGCGTGGCGAAGAGCGAGCGCGTGGCGTCGATCTGGAGGTTGAGATCGAGCACCATCGGCTGGATGATCTGCTGCCGCGAGAACGCCAGTAGCTGGCGGGCCATCTCCTTGGAGCGGTGCGCCGCCTGCTCCACCGCCGCCACCTCGTGTTCGAGCGGGTGGCCGGGTTGCATCTCCATCCGCATCAGGTCCACGTTGCCCAGCACCACGGTGAGCATGTTGTTGAAGTCGTGGGCGATGCCGCCGGCGAGCTGGCCGATCGACTCCATCTTGCGAACCTGCTCCAACTGACGCTCGAGCCGTTCCCGTTCGGCCTCGGCGCGCTTGCGATCGGTGATGTTGCGGCCGACCCACAACACGTGGGTGCAGCGGCCATCCTCGTCGAGCACCGGCTCGATGTGCGCTTCGACGATCGCCATGTCGCCGTTCGGCAGCGGGATCTCGAGCTCGTGCGACGCCGGCAGGCCGGTGGCAATGACGCGCCGGAAGGCGGGCATCTCGATCTCGATCTGGGCCGGGGACATCCCCTGCTCGGCCAGCACCTCGTCGCGGTTGCGCCCCTCGATGGCGGCCGACACGTCGGGAAACGAGGCCTGCCGAACCGCCCGGTAGGCGTCGTTCACCGACACGACGACGAGACGGCCGTCGTCTTCGACGCGGTGCAGGATCTGGGCGTCCGAGGTGCTGTTGAACACCTTCGACAGCCGCTCGACGGTCTCGCGCAGCGTGCGTTCCGCCGTCTTGCGGGCGCTGACGTCGCGGATGACGACGAGCGGATACACCTCGTCGTCGATCGTGTAGGTAGACGCGGAGATCTCGGCGTCGAAGACCGTACCGTCGAGACGCAGCCCCTTTGTGTCGTACGACGTCGGGGCCGGCAGCCCCCGCTCGCGCGAGTAGTTGATCGCCAGCACACGGGCCCGCTCCGGCTCGGGCATGTAGTCCCTCAGCGACCGGCCGGACATGTCGGCGGGATCGGCATGGCCATACATCGCCGCCGCCGCGCGGTTGGCCAGCACCACCCGCCCCGCCTTGGTCACCACGATGGCATCCTTCGAGGCCTCGAATACCGAGCGCAGCATGGCTTCGCTGCGCCGCACCTGCGCCTCGGCCCGCTTGCGCTCCGACACGTCCTCGATCGAGCCGAGATACGCCACCTGCCGGCCGGCTGTCGTCGTCACCACGTTGGTGGACAGCGCGGCATCGAACGTGGTGCCGTCACGCCGTCGCGCCACCAGCTCCCCGGTCCAGGATCCGACGCTTTGAAGCGCCTCGCGAACGCGCGCGTGTTGGGCTGAATCGACGACGTAGTCGAACGGATTGGTCCCCAGCACCTCGTTGGCGTTGTCGTAGCCGTGCATCCGCAGCCACGCGGGGTTGGCGTACGAAATCTTCCGATCGAGGCCGATAATGAGCACACCCCGGACCCAGGAGGCGAGCGCGTTGTCCTTGATGCGGAGGTCCACCTCGACCTGCTTGAGATCGGTGATGTCGGCCGTCGCACCCACCGTGCGCACGGCGTGACGGGCCGCGCCCTCGTCCTGGAAGTAGGTCTGGGCGCGCCCGTGAATCCAGCGGATGGTGCCGTCGGCCGCGACGACGCGGTGTTCGCTGTCGAAGCTGCCGTCGCCGGCCGGATCGTGGGAACGGCGCATCGCCTCCAGGGCCTGTTCGCGATCCTCCGGGTGCACGTGCGACAACGTCTTTTCTACCTGGACATCTTCGTCCGGTCCGTACCCCCAGATCGCGCGCTGCTCCAGCGACCAGTACATCCGCCCGGTCGTATGGTCGTGATCGAAGATGCCGAGGCGGCCCAGGTGGACGGCCTGTGCCAGCCGCTCCTGGTTGGCGAGCAGCGCCGCTTCGGTCCGCTTCCGATCCGTGACGTCGATGTTGGTGCCGAAGAACCGGACGTGCCCCTCGGCATCGGTGATGCACTCGACCAGCCCTCGCAGATTCGCCTCACCCTCGGGCCGGAGGACGCGGAACTCGATCTCGAAATCCTGCCGCTCCTCGGCGGCTCTCGCGAACGCCGCCGCGACACGGGGCCGATCCAGCGGATGCAGGCGCGCCACGAAGTCGGCGAAGGACGGATTGGAATCGGCCTCGAACCCGTAGAGCAGCTTGTTGCCGGTCGACCACACGGCGTTGCCGCCACCCGGATCCAGCGAGAAGTGACCCATGCGGGCGAGCGTCTCGGCGCGCCGGAGGCGATCCTCGCGATCGCGCAGCAGCGCCTGCGCCGCGCGCGCTTCGGTGACGTCGGTGATGGCGCCGATCACGCGGGCGGCCTTGCGGGCGGCCCGCGAGCCCTTGAAAAACGTCTGCGACCGCGTGTGCACCCAGCGGATCACGCCGTCGGCGCGGACGACGCGGTACTGAAAGTTGTAGCGGCCGTCGCCGGACGGGTCGTGGGCGCGCGCCACGGCCGCGTCGCGTGCCGCGCGGTCGTCGGGGTGTGCCTGGGTACTGAACAGATCCACCGTGACTTCGAGCTCCGGCGGCCAGCCGAAGATCTGGTGCACTTCAGGTGAGCAGTACACGACGTCCGACCGCGTGTCGTGGTCGAAGACGCCCATGGTGGGGGACGGCACGAGCGCGGGCGCATGAGACGGAAGGGATGACCGGGACGCCACAGCGACCTCGCGGTGGCCGACCTTAGTCGAACGGCTGAGGAGCCGTCAAACACCTGTGCAATTCGCGCGGCCAGGCCGCATCCATCCGTTCATCCGGGGAATGGTGCAATACCAACCAGAAGCACGAGGCGATCGCTGCTGTCGTTGCGCACGCCATGCGAGACTCCCGCCGGCGCCCAGACGGCGTGACCCGGTCCGGCCGTCCGCGTCTCGGCGCCGACGACGAAGCGCCCCTCGCCCTCGACCACGAAGTAGAACTTGTCCTGCCCGGCGTGCTCGTGGAGGTGCTGCTCCTGCCCCGGCGACAGGCAGTTGAGTCCGAGCATGAGCTGCGCGCTGCGGAAAAGCGTGGACTTGAACTGCTTGTCGGGCAGCGCGCCCACGTGGTCACGATAGTCGGCGAACGTCTGCATGGCTAGCCCTTATTCGACACGGCGCAGGATGAAGCATTTCAGGTAGTAGGTCTCGGGCACGCCCATCAGCACCGGATGGTCGCGCCCCTGCATGCGCTTCTCGACGACCGTCACCGGCACGTGGCTGTCGATCGACGCGTCGTGCAGGATGGCGCCGAACATCTCTTCGTTGATGTTGTAGGAGCAGCTGCAGGTGACCAGCGTGCCACCCGGCGCCAGCAGCCGCAGGGCGTGCAGGTTGATGTCCTTGTAGCCGGCGGCGGCGTTGGATACCGATGCCTTGTTCTTGGCGAAGGCCGGCGGGTCGAGCACGATGGTGTCGTAGCGGTCGCCCGCGCGCTCCAGCCGCCGCAGCTCGTCGAACACGTTGGCCTCGCGCGCGTCCACCGTCACGCCGTTGCGCGCGGCGTTGGCGCTGATGCGGGCCACGGCATCCGCCGAGATATCCACCGCTTCGGCCGACTCGCACTGCGGCGCCAGCCGCAGCGCGAAGCCGCCGTGATAGCTGAAGCAGTCGAGCAGACGGCCGCGTGCGTAGCGCGCCGCCGCCTCCCGGTTCTCCCGCTGATCGAGGAACAGCCCGGTTTTCTGGCCGTGCCGCAGATCCACCGCGTATTCGACCGGCCCTTCGCGCACCGCCACCGTCTCGGGAATGTCGCCCGCGAGCACGTCCACGCGCTGCTCGAGCCCCTCGAGGGTGCGGACCTTGGGATCGTTGCGGGCCAGGATGCCGGCCGGCCGCAGCAGATCCGTCAGCGCGTCGACGATGACGGGCGTGAGCCGATCCATGCCTTGCGACAGCGTCTGCAGCACCAGGTAATCGGCATAGCGATCGACGATGAGCGACGGCAGCAGATCCGCCTCGCCGTGCACCAGACGGTAGGCCGTGGCATCGAGCGACAACGAGGTGCGGAACGCCAGCGCCCGTTCCAGCCGCGCGCGGACGAGCGCCGCCACGCCGGCGGCCTCGCCAGCGGTCAGCATGCGGATCGTGATCTGCGAGCGATCGCTGAAGAGCGCGGTGCCGAGGGCCCTGGACCGCGGGCCGAGGACGTCCACGACGTCGCCGCCCGTCGCGTCCACGCCGGTGACGTCGGCGCGATAGATCCAGGGGTGGCCGGCGCGGATGCGTTGCTCGCCGCGCGAGGAGACGGTGACTGTTGGCATTGAGGGAGGGGCGAGAGCCTTCTCCATTATGATGCGCGCATGCTGACACGCCGCGCCTTCATCACCGCCGTCGGCGGTGCCGCCGTGGTCACCGGCCGCTCGACGTCGGGCGCCCAGTACGATCTGGTGGTCAAAGGCGGACGCGTCATCGACCCGTCGAGTCGCCTCGACCGGATGGCCGACGTCGCCATCGCGAAGGGCAAGATCGCGGCCGTGCAGCCGTCGATTCCCGCCGCGGCGGCCGCCGACGTCGTCGACGCCTCGGGCGCGCTCGTCACGCCCGGCCTGATCGATATCCACACGCACGTGCGCTCGGCCGAGATGCCGGGGATCTGCCTGTCGCAGGGCGTGACGTCGCTCGTGGACGCCGGCTCGCGCGGCGCCGACATGATCGATTCCGTCGTCGGGTTCGCGAAAGCCGCGCCCAACCGCGTGCGCGTGCTGATCAACATCGGGCGCGCCGGCGTCATCGACGAAGGCGACGTGATGGACCTCGCGCGCGCGGACGTCAGCCTGGCCCGCGCGGCCATCCTTCGCCACCGCGACACCGTCATCGGCATCAAGGCACGGCTGTCGAACAACGTCACCGGGGATCACGATCAGGAAGTGCTGCGGCGCGCGCAGGAGGTGGCACGGCCGCTCGGCCTTCCGGTGATGATTCACATCGGACAGACGTTCTCGACCGTTCCCCAGCTGCTCGCGCTGCTCAAACCGGGCGACATCGTCACCCACATGTACGCGTTTCCGCCCCACTCGATCTTCGACGGCAAAGG
>Ga0163163_10005716_pt1 | contig 10785 bp, 8 predicted proteins | sample S65metaG_FD_119766 | JGI IMG/M metagenome (GOLD analysis project Ga0163163, IMG submission 119766) | Switchgrass rhizosphere microbial communities from Kellogg Biological Station, Michigan, USA - S6-5 metaG | ecosystem: Host-associated > Plants > Roots > Rhizosphere > Soil | place: USA: Michigan... | reverse complement strand
GAAGCGCCTGGCCGGAGGCTCCTTGACGGTACAAGCCAACTAAAAGCTCGTCAGGAAGAGCGGGGCGAGCGCCTGCAACCAGGGTTGAATGCAGTTACGATTCCATACTGGTCCGACAATTTCACCTACCAGGGACTGGATTTTTCCTACAGGATGGTTGGCACCGATCCGAGAAAAGGATCCAAAACAACCGTAGTTCCAACTGAGATCATTCCCTATCGATTCGTCTTTCCTGACGGTCAAGTCTTTGATGCCAGCTCCGACGTAGTGGCCGGTCAGACGGCAATCCAGGGCATCATAAATTCACCTATTTTTCAAAACTATGACTTTGTTTTAGGAGGAACTTCAGTAGGTAAGACGCAATATGGCGATGCTTTTCAAAGGGCCAACTTTTGGAACTCAGTCGCAACTTCCAGCAAAGACTATCATGTGCGTTTGGGCCAACCAACGGTGCTGCCTACTCAGACAATCGTAGTTCCCGATGGGGCTGGTTTCTATTATTACGACCCATTCTTTAACATCACTATCCCGTTTGTGAAATACAGCTTCTTTTTGGCGCAAGAGAAAGCAATCCGGGCAGACTTATCGATTTCTCCCCAAACATTGCCGATTGCAGTTTGGGGTGGCGTTGTACCCGAGAGCAGCTCAGCTCCAGGGTTTCCTGGAGCGTCTGCCTGGCATGGTGTTGAAAACGGAAACGGAGGAGTGCTCACCTTTATCGGTGCCAGTTACGGGGCCTGGGGCTTTCACGACGTTTATCCGCTGAGCCATGAGGTTGCCGAATGGATGGACGATCCCTTCGTCGACAATTACACGCCGGGATGGAATATTCCATTCATAATTCCCGACGAACGATGCGATAGTGGCTCAATCGCGAGTGGGCTGTTGGAAGCTGCTGATCCTGTCGAATTCTTCGACGAGGCAGAAGTCGCTTTGCCGGGTGCTTCTTATGACTATCATGTTACCGAAGCTATGTTCATCGACTTCTACACGAGGTCTTCCCAATCACGTTCCGTGAATGGGCAGTACAGTATGTTTGAGATCGGCGCACCTTTTGGATTACTGACTGAGCCATCATCACTATGCGTGGGCAGTGTTCAAGTAGATCAAAAGTTCATCGAGTTTCCTGGCGCCACGCTCACTGCTGCAAATGGGATTAATAATCAGGAAGATGTGGTTGGCGCCTATCAAGATCAGCAACAGCACACTCATGGATTCCTCTGGAGGCAGGGAACTTTTACTCCAGTGGACTATCCCGGCGCAGTAACAACGCTGCCCGTGCAAATTAATGATTCGGGCCTTGTGGTCGGTTATTTTGTAGACCAGTCTGGGTTCCCTCATGGATTCCTGTATAGCGGTGGACAATGGACCAGGATTGATTACCCTGGGGCAACAGATTCACTCGCTCTGGGGATAAACTCAGCAGGCGATATTGTCGGCGCGTATGATGTGACACAACCGATTACGCATGGTTTTGTGTTACGAAACGGGTTGTTCAATCAAGTGGATACTCCTTTTGGTCAGCAGGCAGAAGTTACCGCCATCGATAACGTCGGAAGGATGATCGGTTCTGCATGGGACGATAGTTTTAACGGCCCCTATTCAGGTTTTATTGGTCTAAACAACAACTTCACTGTCTTGAATATGCCAGGTGCTCAGTTCACCTACCCGTTTGACTTGAACAGTAATGGAATGATAGTCGGACGTTTCGACAATGGTGTTGAGCCTTATCAATCCGGCTTTGTCTACCTATTCGGCTATCTCCATGAGGTCAACTCCGGGCGTTCGATCACATTCGTCGACGGTAATAATGATCGAAATAAAGTTGTCGGAATGGGTTTTGATTTTAGCGTGGGCCGGTGGAAGGGATATATCGGACAACTGCCAATTCACGTTGCTAACTGAGAGAGATTTCGACGTCGAAGGCCGGTTTTACGGTTTCACCCGGAGGGGTCGAATGTTTATAGTCACGGATGAACAGAGCCCCGCACGCCGTTATGTTATCAACAGCAAAGAAAGCTCGTTCGTATCTGTAGACATTGCACTCCTGCCGGAGTGCGGGAGGTTTCGAAGCTACCGCTGGCTATAAACATGTCACTCCCCTGGAGTAAGGAGCAAAACATTCTCAGAAAAACGAGATCTTGAAAACTTGCTAAATAGAGACCGCTGTGAAGAAAAATTATCCGGTCCGACTAGTGAGACAATTCCGTCAGGCGGTGCTCATTTCAGTTCGCAACCACGCGCGTGCAAATGCCCAATCGCGCATCACGGTACCAGGAGATACCTCTAACACTGCGGCGGTCTCTTCGATGCTGAGTCCGCCAAAAAAACGGAGCTCCACAATCTTTCCCTTGCGCTCATCAATTGCCTCAAGCCGTTGTAAAGCATCGTCCAGTGCAGCCACATTTTCCGCCTGCTGTTGGACCACAGTGCTCGCATCGTCTAATGGAACTTGAATAAAACTCCCACCACGTTTGGCGGCGTTTCGCTTGCGGGCATCGTCCACCAAAATGCGCCTCATTATTCGTGCGGCAATACCGAAAAAGTGAGCGCGTCCCTCCCAACGAATCTGCGGCTGATCCACTAGACGGAGGTACGCTTCGTTGATCAGAGCTGATGTCTGGAGAATGTGACCGGCACTTTCACGCCTCATGTGTTCGTGAGCAAGTCGGTGGAGTTCGTGATGAACCAGGGGCATCAGCTTGGCAAGCGCATTTTCATCACCCTCACTCCATTGTTGTAAAAGCTCTGTGACCTGATGTTGTGCCTGTGACATTAGAGGTTCCCTGGCAAATTTGCGCATTAGTAGTTAAGGGGGAGAATAAACTCACCCTGTTTAAAGGCAATAGTGTGATTAAGGACCAATTTCCGCACATACAACAACTCGAGACGCTCGAAACTCGCTTACCACCCCGAAAAGCTTATGAAAATGTTCACGCCACGCACACTTGCATTGTTAATTCTGATTAGTCTGTTCGGCTCGGCTTCACCGGTTGCAGCTAGTCAGCCAAACTTCATTGCACTACACCCCGGTCAGTTTCAACAGATTGACCAGGATCTGCAAGTAAACGTCGTATTTGTTGGTTACCACCCTGGTAGCGGTACACGCGAGATTCAGGAAAGTGACTTTCGATAGGTACTGCCGCAGACTTATCGGTCCATCAATCGGGGCCCGCAGTCCTATGGCATCGACAGTCCTACAGGCGTGCGATTTTCTTACTGCTACAACCTTGTCTATGCCAGTTCAGCGATCGAAAGAAGTTCTCTCACTGCTTAGCGCGGCGGATCAACAGGCGATGGCCTCACCCAATGTCTATCAAAGTCTGGATTACGCAAATTCAGCGTACTACGCCAAAGATGCTTACTCTAAGTCCTTGAGGCGGCTCAACAGATCAAGGTTCCTGTTGAACAACAAGCCTCAACGGCTGACTACAAAGCCCACGGATCAAATTACATGTTCAGCGATGATTTTAATCCCGGCAGACGACACTGAGGATCTACACCATGAAGATAGAAATCGTATTCTTTTTATAGGGACCAGGGTCTCACGCTCAGTAAGCGGTCGTAGTGAGCTCGACGCGTTCGAAACGCCGCGCGGCCAAATCGTCGGGGCGGATCCAGAACTGATAGACACCCTCGCCGAAGTAATGAGCGAGACCTTCGTCAGAGGAAAGTTCAAGTAGAAGAAGGAGCTCGCGCGCGCGCTCTTCGATATCGCCCTGAACGTCTACCGGTGCAGCGAGCATACGGTCCGGAATTCTAATGTGAACGCCGCGCTCAGTTTGGGTAGCGAGCGCGTGGCGACTGCGAATGTAATCTACGACGTCGAGTGGAATGCGGGCCGCGGCCTCAGGTCCGGCGGAGAGCGACGCTTCGACAGACAAGTTGCTTGCATCAGTTATCACAAGACGAGTGAGCCACTCGTGCTCCTGAATCCAAGACCAAAACTCATCGCATTCCGTCTCCGGTACTGAATCGAATGCCCTGGCGGTTGATGCACGATTGGACCAGAAGCTAAGTGAGTCTTGTGCCTCCGTCACTTTGGCAGCAAACTCCTCGTCGCTGAGCTCCCGGAAGTGTCGGGTTCGCGCCGCTGGAATTTCGTGTTTCATACCTTTGGCAACCAAACCAGTAGTAATGCGGACGGCGTTCCAATCCTGCGGAAAGTTGGCGAATGGCCGGTCCCTATTTGGAGTCCCTCCTTTGTACCAGCTCCGGTACTCGACGACTGCGCCTGCAATTGCCGGAATAGCTTCTTTAGTGTTGATTGTCCCGGACTATACGTAACTTTCATCGAACGCCTCTTGGTTGTCCGGCAGCGGTCCGCCCTGAATCAGTACCGGATCGAACGGCCATTTCGGCAGCAGGCGCGGCCACTGGGTATCCGATTGCGGCCATCGCCAGGCAAGCTTTGAGTCAAATGCGTGCGGAAGATCGGATGGCGGCGCGATTTCAGCCCATCCGTGTGATGGACCAGGCTCGTAAACCACACGAAAAGGATTTCCCTCCCCCCATTCAAGATCCAGAAACAAGTACACGACACCGTGATCAGGAAACATTCCGAGGCGCCCTGCAGCCGGCACCGCGGCACAATCCACCTGCATGATAAAACTGTATGGTCTGGACTCGTTACGCGGCCACTGAAAGCCAGAAGGAGCGATCGGCAACCCACCGAAGAAGCTGAGGTGCGCGGGATCGTGATTCGGAGGCACGATCTGCCGGAAAAGGATGGCTTGCCTGCGAGCCGCAAGGATGGTTTCGTGAATGGCTGAACCCGATCCTGGGGGCAAAGGCTGCAACGCTTCCGGTGACAGTTGTCCGCTGAGATCGACTTTGGAGCGCTGACTCTGAGATGGTTGGACCTGGTCCACCAACTTCTGTTGCACTGGCCGCTGCTCCTTAGGTGCTGATTTGTCTTGCTCGGGACGGCGACGGAATTTTATCCGGTCACGTACGTACGCAATGACACCGGCCCCTAGCGCAGCCGCACCGAGCACCAAAAACTTGATTGGCATACTGCTATATTTGATCGACTCAGTAACCCCGATCGCGAAAAGCAGTGCTAGCAGTGTGAGAAAAAAGCAACCAAGCGAACTCCAAATTCGATCCATTAGCCCTCCGTTGGAAAAATCGTTCCGAGCTAAGAACGCGCGAAAATGATCCGACTAAAGATCACAGCAGCTTGGGTCGCAACCAATTACTAAGCCGGGCTGAACAATCTTGCTAGAAAAGGTAAGAAGTTGATCGTTTATTTCACAAAGGACCATCGCGAATTAGAAGGCATTATGGTTTTGAGGTCAACATTTTCTTATCTAGATAAGCAAAGGGTTGCTCCTTTTAGCCGCGAACCAGCAAAGGTTGCAACGCTTCATTCAAGAGGCTAAGGCGGCTTCCGCTTTGAATCATCCGCACATCCTCACAACTCATGAGATTGGAAGCACAGGTGAGTCTCGCTTCATCGCGGCTGAGTTCATCGATGGAAACACGCTACGCTGCCGCATCGGTACGGGTATGAAGTTGGCCGAGATTTTGGAGATCGCGATTCAGTGTGGCAGCGCACTTGCGGCTGCACACGCCGCTGGCATCATCCATCGCGACATCAAGCCGAGAACGTTATGGTGCGGCGCGATGGGTATATTAAGGTGCTTGATTTTGGTCTAGCTAAACTGATGGAGCCAGAAAGTTCTATCACCGACGCGGAAGCAGCAACTAGACCGATGATCAACACCGACGCCGGCACGGTGCGCCAGTGAAGGCGCGTGCTTTACTCGATCATTTAAATACAGGCAACGATCCTTGATGATTAGCCTCAATGATGGTGTTTATCAGCTGCTCAGTAAATTAATAGGCGCGCGAAGTATCCTGTGCTGAGATGTGCGAGAGCCCAAGACGCTGAACTAATTCTTGAAATCTTGGATCGCTACGAATTACGCTGAACTGCGGCCACACCTTTAGATAAACCATGTGGAAGCTATGTTCCTCGTATGCTCTTTCCAACCATTGAAATGACTGTCTCTCATCGCCAAGGGCCACACTTATTGCAGCTTTCTCATAGGAAGAAACATAACGCTGTTGTGAGAGTTCGTTTAACTCGGCCAGAATCGCTGTCGCTTCATCTCGTCTCATTGCTTTCGCATAGGCATGACCAAGCGACGCCCTCATCAATGGACTCCCTCCCAACAACTTAGTCGCCGTTTGAAACTCTGCGATAGCTTCGTCAAACATTTCCTTCTGCTCATACGCCAGCCCAATGTGCCAGTGCGCGACCGCAAAATTCGGATCCATTTCTATCGTCCTGCGGCATTGTTCGATGGCTTCGTCATAGTGGCCCGCAAAGTAGAGAGTTGCGCCCATGAACGAATTCATTACGAGAGACGTTGGCTCAAGCTGTAACGCTTGCTGCATTTCCTCTAGCGCCTCTTCCAATTGATCCGTTGCCGTTAAATAGTGGATCGCGTACCACTGGTGCGCCGTCGCATAGTCCGGGTTGAGTTGCATGCTGAGCTTGAACTCTTTCTCGGCTTCCGACCAATTCCAATCGTAATTCATCAGCACGTGCGCCAGCGAAGCATGTGCTTCGGCGAGCTCGCTATCTATCGAAAGCGCATTCATTGCAGCTTCTTTCGCCTTAGGCATTGTTTCATGCGGAGCGGCAAAATTGTAGAACGTGAGTCCTATGTACGAATCTGCTAATCCTGTGTATGCGAGCGCGTAAGTAGGATCCTTTGCGACCGCCAGCTGAAACTGTTTAATGCCTTGGTTGAAACCTTCTTCCGTTCTCTTATTCCAGAAGTAACGTCCTTTAAGGTAAAGCTGGTAGGCTTCGGCATTGTTGGTGTATCGCCTTGTCAAACGCTTCTGATCTTCGCCCGAAACCTTCAGGGCCAGCGCCTGTGCTACTTTTGCGGAAATAGAATCTTCAACTTCGAATATGTCGGTAAACTGTTCGTCGAACTTGTCGGCCCAGAGCACAGCCTCGTTCGCGACGCTAACCAGCCGCGCCGTCACTCTCAGTTGCCCTCCGGCTCTGCGAATGCTTCCCTCCAGCACCGTATCGACCTGAAGTTCCTGACCAGTCTCCAATGCGTCCTTCTCAGAACCTGCGTACTTTAGGACAGCGCTCGTTGGGCGCACTATCAAGTGGTTCAGGCCGCTCAGCCGCGTCGTTAGTGTCTCCGCAATACCAATACTCAGATACTCATCGCCTCGGTCTACTCCCAACGACTTGAACGGAAGCACCGCAATTGAGTGGATGGTCGAGTCAGCGATTCGTCCCGCCTTGTTTAGAACGGTTGCTACAAAGCGATAGCCGCGCCGGGGCACCGTCTCGATGAATTTCTGACTTTGATTCTCACCGAGCGCTTTTCTCAATAGCGAAACGTTCTGCGCGAGGCTGCCCTCTTCAACAAAACTGTTGGGCCATAACTTACGCATCAACTCACTCTTCTCAACCAGATGCCCGCTGTTCTCCACCAGTGTCACCAGCATGTCGAATGCTTTGGGAGTCAGCGAAACGGTTTCTCCCTCATGAAGTAGTAGCCGTTCGGTCGCGTCGAGTCGGAAACCACCAAATTCAAAAAAATGTTTCGCTGCCGTGTTCATAAACCCTTTCAGAATTCAATGAGAATTTTATGAGAGTTTTCTCCAGACTTTCGCAGGACTTCCCGATTGGCTTAAGTCAATGTGCAACGCAGGAGAAGTGAGACAGGCTACAAAACGTCGAGGACGAATCCGGGGGTCTAATTACTTTAGTTGAATCGGCCATTCGCATCAACGGGCGTGGCTAAATCCGCGGCCGTGAGCAGTCTCGCAAGGCAAAGAAGTCACTACTTATTCGGTTTCGAGAAAGGAGAGATTCAATGACCTACCGCAGCAGAACCAGCAATCGCGCGATGTTCGTCCTTGTACTGATCGGGTTTGCGATCAATGTCGGACCACACGCTTCAGCCCGACGTACCTCTGTAAAACCAAAGGCGGCTCTCCAACCCGATATGGTGCTTGAATGGAATGCAAATGCGGCCGCCGCAATCGTCGGCGTTGCAGGTCTGCGCCCTGAGCGAGGACTAATTCGTTTGGCCATGGTGCACATTGCAATCTACGACGCCGTTAATGCAATCGATGGCTATCCCTTTCAAGCATACGGCATCCACCCAACAGTAATCTCACCGGCCTCAGCTGACGCCGCGACCGCAACTGCCGCACACGATATGCTCGTGGGTCTCTTCCCTGCTCAACAAGAGGAGCTCAACGCAAAGTACGCGACTTCACTGAGTAGCATCTCCGACGGTCCAGCGAAGATCAATGGCATTGCAGTTGGTCAACAAACGGCTGCGGGCATACTTGCTTTACGTGCAAACGATGGGCGGGACGCGACGGTGGCGTATTCGCCGGGTAGTGGGCCGGGAATGTGGGTGCCAACGCCTCCAGGCTTTCTTGCTGCCGCCGCTCCCGAAGCCGCACATGTTCAACCATTCGCCCTGAAGAGCCCTTCGCAATTTCGCGCTGATCCACCTCCGTTATTGACCAGTGACACATGGGCACGCGATTACAATGAAGTTAAGAGCCTTGGGCCGGCTACCGGCAGTAAGCGTACTCCCGAGCAAACCGATATTGGTCGCTTCTGGTCGGACCAACCTATCCTCCAGTGGAACCGTGCCTGGCGCAATATCGCAATCACGCAGAGGTTGTCACTTGAAGAAAGCGCGCGCTTCTTCGCGATGCTGGCAACAGCTTCGGCGGACGCCATAATCGCGTGCTGGGATTCCAAGTACACTTACAACTTTTGGCGACCGGTCACCGCTATTCGAGCCGGCGACACCGATGGCAACAACCAGACCGAACCTGACGTCAACTGGATAGCGCAGGTGGTCACGCCGAATCATCCCGAGTATCCCGCGGCACATGGCTGCTTTAGCGGATCTTCAACGCAAACCCTGAAATTCTTTTTTGGCACCGATAACTTCAGCTTCACTATAGACAGCCAGGTTGCCGGTCTCACAGAACCGGTGCGTTCGTATCACAGCTTTTCACAGGCACTCGACGAGGTTCGCGACGCTCGCGTTTACGGCGGTATGCACTATCGCAACTCAGCGCACAAGGGTGCCATCCTGGGGCGGCAGGTTTCGCGGTTTGTCACCACTCACTTTTTCCGTCCCACGACAGGACCCAACCAGTTCTAGTCTTCACTCCGCGGAGAATTTCAAGAGGATATCTACCATGACTTTAAAAATCAGTACTGCCATCCTTGCGACTGTCACTCTAATCGGTGTCGCAGCGGTTTGTTACTTTGCGCCTCGGAGTTACGCGCAACTTCCCGATAAGACAGTTACGCCCAACTCGGCGAATGTTGGAATTAACAAATCATTTGCTGAACAGGCAGGAGCGGGTCAAGGTGACGTGATGACTTTGGACTCCTCTGTGTTCGTCATCAAGCGCGATCCCTTTCGAGCAATTCGGCGCGGACGTCAAATTTTTCAGCGCAAGTACACGAAGGCGCAAGGAATGGGACCGCTTTCTGGAGACGGTATTGGGAATATTGAAACGAATTTGGCAATCGGTGCCGGGCTGGTTGATAGTTGCGCGGGCTGCCATGGACGGCCACGAGGCGCCGCCGGCTTTGGAGGTGACGTTGTAACAAGGCCTGATAGCCGCGACGCGCCACATCTCTTTGGCCTTGGGTTAAAGGAGATGTTAGCGGACGAGATCACTTCCGACCTGCGTGCCATTCGCCAACAGGCAATTGACGAGGCCCTGCAGTCCCCTTCGAACCATCCTGTGACTAAACCACTAACAAGCAAAGGCATCAACTACGGTGCGCTCAGTGCGACGCGTCGAGGTACGAACGTGAGTATCGATACTTCGGCAGTAACGGGTGTAGATCCTGACCTGCGCGTGCGCCCTTTCTTCGCGCACGGAGGAACGATCTCGATACGAGAATTCGTTGTTGGTGCTTGGAATGCGGAAATGGGACTTCAAGCAGTCGATCCGGAACTCGCGAGCGCACATAATGGAGCCGCCATCACTACACCATCAGGCATGGTGCTCGACGGCACCAAGGATAGGATCGAAGCACCGCCTGCTACTTCCGTCTTAGATGACCCTGACGGAGACGGTGTTTCAAACGAGATCCCCACAAGCATTGTGGATTTCATGGAGTTCTATTTGCTCAACTACTTCAAACCTGCGACGTATGAACAAACGCCTGCAGTAATTGCCGGCCGACAAAAGTTTCAGGAGATTGGATGCGCTCGCTGTCACATCCCTGACCTTCAGCTTAATCGTGATAGAAGGGTAGCCGATCTGGAAACTGTTTATGATCCCGTGAATGGTATTTTTAATCGGCTTTTCGCAACGGCTAGCCTGCTCTATATACCCCAGGACGACAACAGCGGATTTCCGACACTGAAGCGCCCATCCTACCAACCGTTCCTCGTCAAAAGCATCTTCACAGATTTCAAACGACACGATCTGGGACCTGACTTCTACGAAAGAAACTACGACGGTACGATCAGACAGGAGTTTCTAACTGCGCCACTGTGGGGAGTCGGTACGAGTGCGCCATACGGACACGATGGACGCAGCCTTAATCTAAGCGAGGTAATTCTGCGCCACGGCGGCGAGGCACTCGGAGCTCGTGACGCCTTTGCTTCACTATCGTCTGGCGATCAGAACAGAGTGCTTGAATTCTTGAGGTCTTTAGTTATTTTTCCGCCGGACGATACTGCCTCTACGCTTGATCGAGGAAACCGCAACGCTCCGTCTTTCCCGCAGTTCGGACACGGAAGT
>Ga0163163_10005714_pt1 | contig 10788 bp, 18 predicted proteins | sample S65metaG_FD_119766 | JGI IMG/M metagenome (GOLD analysis project Ga0163163, IMG submission 119766) | Switchgrass rhizosphere microbial communities from Kellogg Biological Station, Michigan, USA - S6-5 metaG | ecosystem: Host-associated > Plants > Roots > Rhizosphere > Soil | place: USA... | reverse complement strand
CATATTTATCATCAGCCATATCAAAAATCTTCTCAATTTCTCCAGTCAAAATCATATCTGCCCCGTCAACAAATAACGCCCAACCTTTATAGCCTTGCAAATGCGGAACTAAAAATCTGGTCAGGGCAAAATCTGTCGAGGCTTTTTCATTAACTGGTCTATTATAAAGACTAAGATTACGTAAAATCGGCTGAATTAGAGGATAAACAACAAGATTGTTTGGTTCACGTGCATATTTATAAATAGTGTGAAAAAATACACGATAACTTTCACATTCTCTTGTATCCCAACCTGCGTAGACGACTTTATTAGTCGAACTACGATTAACTTCATTCATATTTTAAATCTCATTTATTAATAAAGGTATAATACCTCCGAATAAAATTCCCCAAATAACTCCAGAATTAAAGATAAAATTAAAATGTTCAAAATTTTCAATATTATCTGGAACAGGATGATAATAATTATAAAATCCAAATAACATGACTACTATAAATTGTAGTAATAATAAACATATAGTTTTTATATTCTTTATTTTCATAGTATTCGTTCAGCAATCTTCAATTCTACAATTTTAGGCTTAGGACCAGTTTCAGATTCTGAATCTGCAACCCTCTGAGCCGCCAAAATATCTTCAAAGAATTTAGCTTTAGAAATTGACGTTACATAAATGACTGGATCAGTTTCTGAATCATAACGACCCGCATCATTCAACACATACAATTGATGAATCATTTTGTCACCTTTTGATTACCTTGAAGTAATGGAACTATACCTGCTTGAGCCGGACCAACTACATTATCAACAGCTTGAAGAAAACTACCGCCAAGAGTATAAATATTCATATTCTCTGGTAGATAACCCTTAATATTACCAAATGCATCAGCCATTGATTTAGCAATTTGAATTTTAGCATAAACTTCAGAACCAGGTGCTGAATAAGCACTAAATCTAAGTTTTTCTGATTCAGCATTAGCTTTACCAACTGCTAATATAGCTGAAGCTTTAAGTTCACTAGCATTCTTTTCACCCTCTGCCGCCAAAACAACTCTCTGTTTATCACCTTCTGCCGCCAAAATCATTTTCTGTTGTTCTGCTTCGGCAGACAAAACTTGGACTTGTTTATCTCTATTAGCTTCAACTACTCGTTTTTCATAATCTGCCTGAGCCGCAGCTTTAGCAGTTGCTGCCAACGCAATATTAGCCTTTTCTTCTTGTTTGGCTCTTAATTCACGTTGGACGGCAATTTGTCGAGCAGTGATTTCTTCAACATATTTTGGTTCCAAACCAATATGTTCAATCACAAAATTATCAATAGTGACGCCATATTCTTTCAATTCACCGCTAGCACTATCAAGATCACCCTTAATATCTTTTTGAAGTTGAACAAGTCCTTCACCAGAATATGCTTCAATAGCATTTCTAACTGTGGCTTGATTTTTAACTACTCCCAAAAGGATTGGTCGCAGTACTTTTTCTTCCAAATCTGATCTAACTTTTTGATGAATTTGAATTATTTTACTAGGATCAAGTCTAAATTGAACTTGAAGAGAAATATGCATATCTTGCTGATCTTTAGATTGAACAAGATAAGAATCTAATTTACGTCCATGAATTGGATTAGTTTTATCTCCTGTTGCGTCCTCTGGTTTATCATTCATCACAAAAACTTGTTCAGAAGTTGGATAACGATAAACTTTTTCCCATGGCCAACACATATAAGTTCGTGGTGTCAAAGGTTCTTTATATACACCACCGGCATAAGTTTCTAATACTCCAATTTCATCACCTTTAACTCTAACAAAATCAAGTGTGATAAGTAGAATAATAAGAATAAAGACAAAACTAACTGCTCCAATAACCAATTTAATTTGCCATTTTGTCATTGTTTAAGTCCTGTTAAAACAGTATAAAGTAAATAAATAACAGCCCCGCCCACAATGACGGGAACTAAAACCTCTGCACTTTCAGCTTTGAGTTCAAAGACTACAAAGCCGAAAATACAGAATAATATAATTGATGCTGACGCAATAATAAAATTTTTAACCATATTAAGTTTTAATCCCATCTAAATATGCTTGAACAGTTTGAACTAGTGGATTAAAATAATTATCCCTATCAAGTTGAGAATACTTCCAAGAATTTACTTCATAATATGCAGTAGAATCCATTTTGAAAAGTAAATCATTCAACATACGACGAATTACATCATCTTTCAAAACCCTCTGAATTTGTCGTTTGACTACAACTTTAATTTTGGGCTGAATTTTTCTTGGAGCATTAATTTTTCCAAAAGTCTTCAAGTTTTCAAATTCTGCCTCAGAAATTTTCTTCACATAGCCGGGGCAATGCCAATATCTATAGCCGGGCTTATCACCAACTACAAGATAATCTGCATCGTTAATACCTGTAGTAAAACTGCCACCATTTCTAGCAATTACATTGGCAATGTCACTTCTAGTATAATTGTTCAATCTTCCAGTCGCTGCAATCTTCAAATTTTTCAAATTGTTTGTAAACATTCTTTTTCTCCTAAAATAAACGCTCCCACACCAGGATCGCTTGGATGTGGGTCATATTCCTCTGGATTATATTTTTGTTTCAATTTTCTATATAATGCTTTTTCTTCCGCCTCTTTCTTTTTATTCTTAATAGTTTCTTTAACGAATTTAGTCATTTTATGAACTTTATTACAAACTAGCTCAAATTCATGAATTTCTGCCTTATCATAATGAAATTTTTCCATTTTTGGATCAAGTGAATAATAAGGAGGATATTTAATTTTATCTGATAAGAATTTTTCTAATTCTTCATAACTAGCTGACATTAAACACGTTGGTAATGATTCAGCAAATGTAACTTTATGTGAATTATAACCTAGATATTTTTTCGCAATTGGATCATATAGGAAATATATATTTCTATATCTAGACATTAATTTGTCTCCTTGTTATGATGATCCATAGCTTTCCAATTCTTTTTACTCATGATTTTTTGAAGGTCGTTAAAAGTATAAGGTTCAAATTTTTTGGTTACTCCATATTGACTATATGAAGTATCATATCCAATATCACATCTTTTTTGATTTGGATCGTCTGGTAAACTACCATGACAATGAGAATGTAACATCCAAGAACCTTTGTGAGAATCTCTCCAAACCATCATAGGATAGTGTGAATGGCAAATTAATTGTCCTTCTACTCTAATTTCTAAATATTCTCCCCACCAATCAAATAAATTTTGATATTCTACTTTAAATCGAATAAAATCATCATGATTACCTCCAATTGCATAAATTCTTCTCGGAGCCAATCTTGATAACCAATATTGTAATTTCTTTTTATCTCCAAATAAAAAATCTCCTAACCATATTAAAATAGCTTTAGGAGTTGCTGGCACTATTTTAATAGTATTTTCGATAATAGTTTCATTCATTTCATCTAATGAAGAAAAATCTCTAATACCACCATTAGGCCATTTTGAAGTTGCTTTACAAATATTCACATGTTGAATGTGAGGACAACCTCCCCAAAATATAAGATTTTTATCATATTTTTCAGTCCAAGGTAAATAATTCATATATAATTTCTCCAAGCTACTTCTATTCTCTTTGGTTTTTTTGATTTTGTTGATGAATGAGCTTTTGTTGATATCATTCCTTGATAACACCAACTTTTGTATAAATCTTTATATAATGTAGAGTTATATGCTGAGAGCAAAAATTTTCCTTGTATATTCTTATTAATATCAGCCAGATTTTTATGATCTTGTTCTGTAAATTCGTGATTATAGACTTTTTTTGCTACTCTTGTTGATGCCAAATATGGAGGGTCTTCATAAAAGAACGTCGTGGGCGAGTCATATAAAGCGATGGCAGCGTCGTAGGACAGGTTTTTAATTTCGCACGCCTGTAATCGCTTGCTGAGGGCTGGAAAGGCCGCTATAGACGATAGCCACTTGGATTCTAACTCATTCATTCCCCGCCGCAATCGCGTGGTCTTGGAAAATGACTTGCCACAACCTGACATAGAAAGACGATACTTAATAAATGTCTGGACGGCTACTTCAGTAGGATTCACTGTCTTAATATTCCTATCCTGCCAAATCTTATATAAATCTCCATTATAATGATTAAAACCACGTTCTAATGATTTGATAATAAAATCAGGATATCTTTTTAATTCATTAAAGAATACAAAAAGATTAACATCTAAATCATTGTAAACATTATTAGGATAAGGTGAATTCAAAACAACTGCCCCAGAACCACCGAACAAATCAACCAACGTAGTACAGTCTGACGGAAAATATTGTTGTAACCACTTAAGCTTACTGAACTTACCGCCAAAATACGTGAACGGGGGAGCAATTTTTTTGGGAAAAACGAGTTTTTGACTTGACAAATCGCCTCCAGAGGGCTATCTTATAATGTGCATTGAAATTATATATATCATATATGACATATCAATATAGCTTATTGATAGCACAAAGTCAAGCATTAATTACAATACTCAAAGATTTGTTTCTGTAAATGTTTGAAGTCTTGCTTACGCTCTAGCATTTTCTTGATGGTAGCCTTCGGGACGGCATGACTATTTCTTTGGGCACACTCATCTACATTATATTTCCAGTAAGTATTTGGCTCTCTAATCTCTATAAGATATTTATCTTGTTGTGAATGATTATGATAAGTATATTCTGAAATTTCTTTCCAAGTTAAATTTGTATTATCTATAATTATTAATGGAATATTCTTTTCCATTGCAGCTCTACATTTTAACTGATTTAAGAAATGAGCCTTATTTAAAGCTCCTCTACTCCATAGATATTCCTTATTATCTCTATCCATAAACAAATCATCTGTAGATAGAATAACTCCTGGACCTTCATTCTTCAAAATTTCATTTGCCAAGGTTGATTTGCCCGAACCTGGCAAACCATGCATTAAAATTAGTCTTTTCATGATTTTAAACTCTTAATTAAAGTATTGGCAGAACCTCTCCAGAATTTTTGTAGATCACTTAAAGTTTGATTCTTACCTAATTGTTTACGTAAATTAAATAACATAGACGAATACTTACTTTTACCCACTATTGCCAAGGCAAATTCCTTTTGATCTTCTATTTTCCATGTTTTAATCCAAAGTCTGGCTAAATTATCAAATTCTTCATCAAGTAAAGAAGTCAATTGAGAAAGTTTAGATGAGACTTCTGGAAAGTAAGTAAGCAGTTCACTTGTGTCACCAGCTAAGATCCATGGTATCAAGTACTTAGGATTAAACATATTATCACCCTCACCGCGCATTTGATGAAGCGATACATAGGTAGACGATTTAATCTTCCACCGTTGGTTATTAACATCACGAACTACAACACCTTCCCAAGTTTTGTCAGTAGATTCTTGTTCTTGAATATATTTCTTAATATCTTCTAAGGACGAAAATTGATAACGACGAGGTTCCCAGAAAAATTCACAAAATTGAAGTTCATCTAGAGCAAGTTCTTTTTCACCATCAAAACAAGTCAATAAATAAAGATAAGGTTCTTTATATTGTCGTACAACTTTATTCCAAGGTGAACAGAATTCACAAACATAAGTCAACTTTTTATCTAAAAGACGATTACATTCTTTCTGAAAATCTTCGGGCACACAATCTATGGCTTTACATACAGCCTCAAACCAAGTAAAATCTTGAAATTCTATTTTGGAATCAGCCCATGAACCTCGCGTACGCAAATACCACTTGTCATTAAAATAATGAATACAAATAAGCGAGCCGTCAAGTTTTTCTAAACATGAGAAATTTGACCAATCAAATTTGTCAGCTTCATCTAACATTTCTCCAAGATTGAAAAAACGCTCAAAACTACGACTGACAAGTGAATTGTCTAGCGTGTTTAAAACTAAACTACGACATAGTCGCGCAGGACCACTTTTGGGCGAATCTATTTGATCATAATTCAATATAACCAAAGGATCGTTAGAATGTGGAGCTAAATTTAGACCTTGCATGGCTGACCATACTTTAAGTCTATTTTTAGCACCCAATTGTGATCGTGCGGCAAGGTATTTTTGTATTTCTAGCATAAATTTTTCTTTTTAGCAGCAGCCCAAAGTTCAGACATTTTATTAGTAATAGTAATAGGATTAAATACAACTTCTACAATTTCTACTTCAAATGGTGCCCTATTAAAGACATCCATAACTGATATATTTTCTTTAATTGCATGATGTCTACATTTTCTTAGATAATCAAAAAATACTTTAGAACACCAGCGTTTGGCTTGATCAAAACTATAAGCATGTTTGGCTAGTCTAATTTCTGTAGTAGTTTCTCCATAATAAACAGAACAAATATATTCTTCTTTACCAAACTTTTTAACAACAAAAATATTTTTCATTTTATATTACCTTCTGACATAATTTTGAAATTTCCTGTATAATTTGCTTATATTGATCTGGAACAGTAATAGCCTTAGCTAAAGAACCATAATGATGTTCTAAACATTTCAGCAAAAGCTCACGAATTTTATTTTCATCGGGTCCATAAGGTAAAGTTGATTCTTGATAACATTTCTCAAGGAATTTTTCCTTAGAAGAAAACCAATCACGAATTTCTTGCTCCTTAATATCGCCCCGCCTGATAGATTTTAAATACTCGCGGTCCCGCCGCAGGTCTAGATCATGTAGAGTAAGAATTTGCTCACACTCTAATGCTAACCTGACAAGATTCATGGCAAATTTGAGGTCAAAACCATACTTATCAAAAACTTCTTTTCTCTTGCCAGTTCTCTCACTAGATGACATCTTATTTAACTGACTATGAGCATAGCCAATAAACTTATAATATGAGCCTTTATGCAAGAATATATGACGATTCTCACGTATTAAATTGCCCACACTAGTAGTATGATGCACACAAACTCTATCAGTAAAGAGTGAGTCTAAAACATTAGGATTATTATCCATTAATAGGCGAAAATATTTCACAATATTAAACACCTGAAAATCATATTCTTTTTCTTTACCATCAGGATCTTTAATATGATGTTGTAACCACTGATCAAACGACGGTATATTGGTAGAAAAGCCCTCAATATAACCTTCTATATGAGGAAAAATGTATCGTCTGGGCGGAATACAAACTCCATAATAATCACAATCAGAAGTATCTAGATTAGTCCCATAAGCCTCAGAACCCATTATAGTTAAATATACAGTATTTTGAGGCAACCAATCTGGCGGGCTAATTACTTCCTTCTGTTTTAAATGCGTAAGAATCATATTCTGGTTCGGCTCCATAAAAGACGAAATCAACTCTATTTTGTAAAGAACTTAATTTCTTAAGAGTAGGATTATTTTGTAAATCATGAAAATTAGCATTCCATCTTTTATATTCTCTATGCTCATTATCTATTTTAGTACGCTGTACATAAGTGCCCCGCTTATAAAATTCAGGATAATTATTCCAATTAATGCCTTTTTCCTGAAACAATTTTTCTTGAACTTGACTACAATTTAATCCTTGCATAGAAGAATGAGAAAAATTAGTAAAACCAGCATTTTGAATAGAATTCCTAGTAGCATCTTGTTCACGCCAAATCAAATAATTACACGCTTCCTCTAAGGAGGCTACTTGGAAAGATCGACAATCAAAATAACCAACTCTATCTTTAAATTTATTATCAGAAAATCCTTCCCAATACCAATTAAATTTAACTGAACATATTGAGGCAAGAACTGAATTAATCTTATCTCTCTTGCCCGCAAAATATATTTGGGATTCCCATCTGGGAGAATGTAGAATTAAACTAATTTCATCTGACTGAGTATAACCGCAAACTGCATTAGTTTCAGTAACTAAATCATACAAAACAGTATACATAGTTTGAGATAAACTTAAATCATATGGTTTATCTAAACCTTTGGTAAAATTATGGAAACCTTTGCCGTCCAATCTAACTATCACGGGCAGAGTAGGTTGAAATTCACGAATTGCTCCTAAATCTTCCCATCTTTTCATGCGGTCGCCCAAAGAATCAGACATTCCAATCCTCCTCTTCATCAGCTTTATCTTTTTCTTGACGAAGAATTTCATTAAAAAGTTCAAATGTAGTATTGATATTTTTCAATAATCTTAAAGCTTCACGTTCACAATCAAGATTAATTCTATCAGATTCTCTTTGTTGTCCTTCAGTCATTTTAAATCCTCAATTCTTCCTTCTTTTTTAAGTTGATTAATCCAATTACGTTCTTTTTCCCAAGCATGAAAGCCAGCATCTCTAGGCGGCTTTTTAAAATAATGTTCTTCTGGATTACCTCCAAAACCATGTAAAGTTATCTTATCATGACGTTTAAGAAAGTAGTCTATGGCTAAAACTCCAATAGAACAAGCTTCTGGCACTGGCTGATCTAGTCCAATTTTTTCACCAGTCTTTTTACATTCAACTACGCTGATAACTTCACATGCCGAGCCATAATAGCCTTGCAAATTACGAGCTACCATCAACATTCCATGAGAATAACGGGAATAAGTGACAAAAGCTAAGATTTTCGGCTTATCACTCCTGGTAGGATGTAAAAACACATCATCACAAGCGCGACGAGCAATAATATCGACCTTATTACCAACATATTCCTCAAATCCTTCCAATTGAAAATTATTAAATCGTACTACGGTATCGAATTTGTCTATTTCTTGTCCTCGTTTTTGTAAGAGAACATTTTTAGAATTTCCGACCAAAATGATTGACATTATTGCTCCGCAGGTACTAAATCCTCATTAGGGTCATAAACTGGATTATAATTACCATTATAACTATAATATTTAACTAAATAAACAGGAATAGTTGTCCCATTATTCAATTTAGTAGTTGTATGGCCCGTAACTACTCCAGTAAAGACTTCTGATATAATTTCCCCATCTTCTACAACTTTGGTCACCTTAATTCTGTCGCCAAAACCAAACTTATAAACTTCAGCGGAAAATTTATGTTGGCCAGTACCGAAAAAATAGAATGGAATTAAAACTGCCGGCGAGTCCATTTTTTCGCGTGTCATTACACCAATTACATAATTAGTGGGCGGTCCATTATATTGTTCATTAGGACCAATAGGATTGGGTATAAAAACTCCTGGCGGCAAATTAACTTGAATTGTTTCGCCAGTTATATGCGTCCAATATGGAGTAATATTAACAATGGCACCAGTTTGTAAGTCAAAAACTGCTCTAGTATTGGCAGCTTCACCTACTTTATAAACATCATCATATCTACCACCGGCATTGACACCAATGACTAAAATAAGTACTAAACCTAGTACAATTAAAATTTTCTTCATAAATTACCTCTAAAAATAGAAAGAGCCTCCCAAGTTTTGGAACCTGAGAGGCTCTTAAAAGCGAACGCCTTAGCCGATTAAACAGTCACAATAACGCCGCGTCGTCTTAACGCTGCACGAGCTAGTTTTCTAGCTTTTACTACAGGATATTGTTCTAGTGCATAGACTTCTTGTCTAGCAGTCTTACTACGAACTTCCTTGCGTAGAGTTCTAAAACTAGTCACTCCCTCTGAAAAATCAGACAAAGCTTCTCCGGCTCTATCACATAATAGAGTCCAATTAACCTTACGAACTTCCACTCAAAATCCTCCTACAATACAAAAATTACTTAGTCAACAGGCCAACTACGAATTTGCCCATTTCATAAGCAAATACAACTCCGAACACATGGCTTGCAATTGTAACTGTATTTATAACAGTCTTGAACAAATGCTTGACTAAGTGACGGACTCTTGGACCAACCAGCCGGGGCAAAATAACTTTAACTTTCTTGCCATCTGGTTCAACACATTCAAACTGATCGGCTAACAAAATGTCTTTAGCTGATAACATAACACAACCTCCTATATAGAGAAATACTATGAAAACATACCATAATACACATTAGTAGCCATAGGTCACAAAAACGTCACTTAATTATACCTCATTTTTCTATGCAATCTTTCAATTTCTCTCCGTTGATTTTGGATAATTTCATCCTTGGATAATTTACGCTGTCTGGGCTTTTCTACATACCCTTGTAAGAATAATCTTACACTAGTATAGACGCCCTCACTATCAAACCAATCGCTGGTAAAATCTTGACCAGTACTTTCTCCTCTTACAGTAGCTCCATCTGATAAAGGTAGATTAATTCCACCAGAAGTATATTCTGCACGTTCATAATCGGTAGAACAATCTAGAGTTGTGCAACAATTAACTGCGGGAGCAGGTTCTGCATTATAACTAGATAGTAAAGGACCAGCAGACATACCCCTAACGATCCAAGATTTATTATCAACGCCATAATTTACACTGGGAGTATAACAACCACTTACTCCCAAATCATATTTTCCAAAAGGATTTGGATTATAAGGTGTCCAAGGTGTTACTGGTGTTTTAATTGGTGGTGTATATGGTACAGGTTTCTTTTCCTTTTCCATAAAAAAGCGACATTCAATAGTCCCCTTAGATTTATCTTCATTGGGACCATCTTTGCCAGCGGCATAGGCTTCCGCACTATCTAAACTGACAAATTTGAAAGCTCGATCTTTATCGAAATGGCGTTTGATCTCTATGGATTCATGAGGATCAATTATATAGCCATTACCACTAACATTATCTCCGTCTATAAAGATTTGAACACAAGCTCGTCTTGCATTCTTATTTTGGCATTTTATAGAATATTCACTGCCAAACTTGACGGGAACCACACCATTTGCTAGTTCTCTTTGAATTTGACCATCAACT
>Ga0163163_10005711_pt1 | contig 10789 bp, 7 predicted proteins | sample S65metaG_FD_119766 | JGI IMG/M metagenome (GOLD analysis project Ga0163163, IMG submission 119766) | Switchgrass rhizosphere microbial communities from Kellogg Biological Station, Michigan, USA - S6-5 metaG | ecosystem: Host-associated > Plants > Roots > Rhizosphere > Soil | place: USA: Michigan... | reverse complement strand
TACCAACCTCGATGTTACTTCGTACTTGAAGTCCCACCCAGCCCCTGAGCTGAGCCTGGTCCTGGATTCGGCATTTCCAGTTGTCGTCGGCGAGAAGGCGTGGTCCGCATTTACGGTCACCGCGGAAGATCCATATACTCTCAAACCCCAAACTGCGCAGAAGAACGGATTCGCCCTGGTGAAGCTCGACGCAGGCCTGGCCGCCAGCATTGTCCCAAGTGAAGCTGTGGCAGTGTTGGAGTGGCACGGTTCTAAACAGGAGCTGGACCGCGCGGTAAAAGCATTGCGGGGAGCAGATCCTCCGGCAGGCTACAAACTTAGCGTCGAGTCGCACGACACCACGGTTACGGTTACAGCCCGCGGTCACTCTGCGCACGCAGGCATGAACATCGAGGGCGGACGCAATGCGCTCGTCTACCTGGGCAAGGCACTACATGGGAAGCTTCTGCCATCGCAAGCCGCAGATCTCCTGCTGTTCGCTGAAGAATCAGGAAGAGATATTTACGGCTCCGGTCTTGGGCTTACAACAAACGATCCATTGTGGGGACACAACGCGGTGAACGTCGCCACCATCAAGCCGACCAAGGATCACCCGGAATCGCTAACACTCACGACAAATATTCGCGCGCTGCCTTCGCTTTGGGGAGAGCCTCTGCACGCCTTCCTCAACAAACAGCTGGCAACATTCAACTCAGCGCATGGCGAGCAATTCGTATCGGGTGGTTTTTTTGCCGACCCACCACTTGTTTTTGATCCAAACGCCAAGTTGGTGAAAAAATTGATGGCCGACTATGAGCGCGCGACCGGAGAAAAAGTTCCACCGGCGATCAGCGGCGGCGGAACTTACGCAAAGCGTCTGCCTCACTCGATCGCCTTCGGCATGTGGTTCCCCGGCAAACCATATCCCGGGCATGATGTCGACGAGCAGGTCACGGTGGTCGATCTGAATCGAGGAGTCGACGTCCTGATCGAAGCCCTTGCCGACATCGCGACCTCGGAGCCAATTCCCGAACCATTTAAACCATGAGGCGGATGTTAGTCGCGGGCCAGTAGTGAAAATCGTTCCACCTTTAAGATGCGAATTAACCTTTCGCTCACTTATATATCTCGGCAGACTGATCGGTCGAACCGCCGGTGATGAGCACGCTTCCGTCGGCCAGCAGAGTAGCAGCGTGCCCGGAGCGCGCCCTGTTCATGCTGACGGTTGGACGGAAACCTCCCGATTCGAATATCTCGGAGGTGTCCTCTCGGTTGTTGGTGGAGGTTCTCCCTCCCGTCAGTAGAATTTGCTCAGTCGCGCCGCCAAGCATCGTAGCGGTGTGAAACATGCGTGGCACGAAAATCGCAATATCCGGACTTACAGAATTGTTCTTGGGGTTGAAGATCCGTGATTGAAAGTAAGGAAGGTTGCCAGCGCCTCCTCCTCCCAACAACACCCTGCCATCGGCCAAGATGGTTGCGGAATGTCCGTTGCGTGATCTTGGCGCAATGCCAGCTTCGACGAACTGACCCGAAGCGGGGTCAAAGATATCGGCAGAAAATGGGATGGATGACGTCCCTTCGCCGCCCGCGAGAAGAACGTGGCCGTTCCCCAGAAGAGTCGCGGTATGCTGGACGCGCTGGGCGCTCATTGAACCGCCCGCACTGAATTGTCCCGTTAACGGGTCGTAGATCTCGACCGTTGAAGAACTCCCAGCGAGATCGCTGGCTCCACCCGCAACGAGGACTCTTCCATCCTGAAGTAGAAGAGCGGCATGGAACGATCGTTCCGTCGACATACTTCCTGTCGGTGAAAACGTTTGTGTCGCCGGATCGTACAACTCAGCCGTGCGAGACGAACACTGTGTACAGGCACCGGCGCTGTTTCGACCACCAACGATAAGGACTTTGCCGTTCGCGAGGAGAGTAGCAGTGTGGCCATAACGCACTTCCGACATCGATGCTGCCAGTTGGAAGGTTTCTGACGTCGCATTGAATATTTCTGCGCCCGGATCGGCTGAACCAGCCTGTCCGGCGCCGCCGGCGATGATCACATCACCATTCGATAGACGCACGGCAGTGTGATACGTCCGCGCGAGAACCATGTCCGCGACTAGGTGGAAAGCCTTGCCCTCCACCCAAGCTGGAACCGAACCAGATCGATTGGGGTTGGCTTCGCTGATGGCGAGTATCTGAAAAGGACCGCCGGCCGTGGGCGGAGCCGTATACGTACCGTCAGAAGATATGCTTCCACCCGGCGGACCACCCTGCACTTGCCAGGACACCGCCGTATTCAGGAGTGTGCCAAACACTGTCGCTTTGAACTGGCGACTCTCTCCGGGAAGCAACGCTGCGGCCCTTGGCTCCACCGCTACAGATATATCGTTCACATAAATGGGGGCGACCCCGGTCTTCGAAGTGTCCACTTGGCTTTTGGCCACAACGTGAAATGTGCCCGATGAGGAGGAAGCGGTGAAAACGCCCTGCGCAGTGATCGTCCCCGCAACCGAGCCTTCCTCGAGACTCCAGTTGACACCTTGGTTGTTTGTACCGCTGACGGACGCAGTAAATTGTACCGTTCCCCCCTGATCGACATTGTTACTGTCTTGCGTCACGGTCACCGTGATGGTTGGTGGCGTTGGTCCGGGGCCACCGGAAGTGGTAGTTGTGCGGGAATTGTCTCCGCAGTTGAGTAGCAACAAGGGGCCAGCCAGGGAGATAGCGAGGAGCGCACATCGCCTCATAACAACTCCAGATTGGGAAGTTACACGGCCTTGAAAATGACAACGAAGAAAGAAAGGAAACTAACTAGGGACCCGCCTGGAATCGGCCCATGGGTGCCACCAAAGTGGACAGAGATTAATTCTGTTCTCTGGATGTGTCAAGAGCGACCAACGAAAGGAAATTATTAGAGCGAGAAGTGCACTTCTCGAGTATTGCGGAGTTTGTCAGCGGCTGCTTCTGGAGTGATGTCGCGCTGCGGCTCGGCAAGTAACTCGTAACCGACCATGAACTTTCGCACCGTGGCCGAGCGCAGCAGTGGTGGATAGAAGTGCGCGTGAAAGTGCGCTTCCGGATGAGCCTTGCCGTCAGTTGGCGATTGGTGAAATCCCATCGAATATGGGAACGACACTTCGAAGAGGTTGTCGTAGCGTGTTGTAAGTCGTTTGAGAATGTCCGCCAAAGCTGCTCGCTCGACTTGCGACATCGATGTGAAGTCCCCGAAATGCCGCGTGCTCAACACCAGCGTCTCGAAAGGCCACGTCGCCCAAAACGGAACAACCGCAACGAAATTCTCGTTCTCACAAACAACTCTCTCCGCAGAAGAACGTTCCAGCGCCAGGTAATCACACAAGAGACATGACCCGTGCTCCGCGGCGTAGGCGGCCATCGAGGATTTCTCTTTAGCCGGCTCGTTCGGGATGGTCGTGTTCGCCCAGATCTGGCAATGCGGATGGGGGTTACTGCAACCCATCACTGCTCCGCGGTTCTCGAATATCTGCACGTAATTGATGTCGGGATCGCTACCGAGCACTCGGTATTCCTCGGCCCACACATCGACGACGCGCTCGATTTCCACAGTCGGCATTTGCGGCAAGGTCAAATCGTGTCGGGGAGAAAAACAGACCACGCGGCATCGACCGCTCTCGCCTTCGGCCACTAACAAACCCTTGTCGCCTGCATCGATGCGGAATGGCGGTTGATTGGGTTTCAATGCCGCGAAATCATTGTCGAACGCAAATGTTGAACTGTACTGAGGATTGTTCTCGCCATTGGCGCGCACGTTGCCCGGGCAGAGATAGCACCCTGGATCGTAGTCCGGAACAGCCACTGCAGCTCTCTCAATCTGTCCTTGCCACGGCCGCTGTGTGCGGTGCGGGGAAACCAGCACCCACTCGCCCACTAATGGGTTGAATCGACGGTGCGGCTGCTGGCTCAGAGGTGGCAAGTGCATTTTCGTCGGGCTAGACCAAATCGTGAACAAAAATCCCGTGCAGAAAAAGAGTATATGACGCGCCGGAGTTAGCGAAACGCTAAATGCTTCACATCAAAAGTCGCCAGTCATACCATCGCCATGGTTCGATTCATGAGTCCTCTCCGAGAATACCGTCATCTGGTAAAACTGCATGGAAGATAACGCACCGGCAAATATTATCGACGGGCTCTATGGAAAATTGATCGAGGGAGGAATCGGCTACTTCTTTCCCACCACGAGCTTTGAAGCGATCGAGGTTGACCGGGGTGCAACTCGAGAGTCGGTTGACCAGAATTCCTCCGGCACCTCCGTGCACCTGAGTTGGCTCGGGTCCCGTTATTCATTAACCCGAGAGGAACCATTCTCTGAATCTGAGATAAAGCTTTTAGGTGGTATAGGCGCTGTCCTGGAGTCGCGGTATCGGATGATCGTCGACAGTACCCGAGTCGAACAGCGATTCGAACTCTTTCGAGGACTGCCGGAAGATCGCTATGTCTCCGCCTACATCGATGGCGTTCCATACGCCGAACCTGTGTGGAAAGGACCGGATCGCGTCGAAGATGCAATTGAGGTGCTGCGCACCAGTTCCCTGAGCACTTACGAAAACCGGCGCATCTCGACCGGCGTCCTGCTCTTCGGAAAGAGTCCGGATCCATGCCATGAACTACCTCTAAGACCCTCCGGCGCTCTACGTTACTCGGCGCCACTGACCTCGATCCGCAGCTTCTATCGACTTTGCGACGGCCTTCAAACCCTGGCCTTGGTTGACCAGAACGGGTTCCTTGTTGAGATTGTCGATGTTGATCAGTGGGCCGAGCCATTTTCGGATATTCGGCTTCCGGTTCCGAGTTCCGCTCGCTATGAAACTCACAGCCGAGCGACACTGTGCGGCGGCCATGTTTGTATGATCCTCACTCCGAATGGGGAGATGAAGATCATTGCCGATGGTGTACAGGTCTTTCGCTTCTGGGATGGTCGATGGCGGCTTACCGACGCCCAGCGCAAATACAACTTGTGGACCTCGGCCATTGGCAACCTGGAACTTGCGGAGCGCCTCTTTGGGGCTGCGTTGAACCTGGCAGAAGATCGTCGCGGAGGACTACTGGTTGTACTCGACAATCCCGCCAGTGCGCGGAAGCTGGTTTCAAGCACAGATCTGCTTACTTCGTTGCCGGATCGCGGCCAGGATCCCGTCGTCGGAACCAAGGACCAGTTGCACTATCTTCTGCATGAAAAGCGAGTTCTTGATGTTCCAATCGCGGTGCTTGAAACAATCGCCAGAATCGACGGGGGAATAGTCCTCGACCAGGACTCCAACTTCCTGGCCTTCGGTGCAATCCTGCGGCACCACGAACTCTCTGATCTACACCCGGAGAACATTGAGGGTGGGCGAACGACGGCGGCCATTGCAGCGTCGCGTTTCGGGAGTGTTCTAAAAATCAGCGAAGATGGCTTGATCTCATTCTTTCAAAAAGGTAGATGCATTTGGGACATATGAGCCGACATCATCGGCGTTCAGCGTCCTGTTGCTTCTATTCTCCCGGTCGATATTCCCGTTCCGTGTGCCCCTTGAGCTGAGTGCGATAAAAGTAAACTTCGCGCAAGTCACCGGTCGAATAACGTTGCACCTCGTCGCTGAAGTGGCGATTGCCGGGATGGCCACTCTCTCCCCCGGCGGTGACCGCTCTCGCTCGCACACGCTCCCCGAACTCGATTGCGGCAACGAAACTGTTTCCACTCGTTCCATACCATTTCTTGGTATTCGGATAGGGCCTCGCGCCGAAAGATGCGAGCGATCCCCAGATAGCCGACGTGAAGCCAACTGGAGTGCTGGGCTCCGCGTCATTGAAGTGCGGAGCGATGGCATCATCCAGACGCTGGTAGCGATTGATCGCGCCCCAGGGTGTCTTCCACGTTCCAAAATCTGCGGTCAGGCGGTCGGAGGCGGCAGCCAAGGCCTCCAACAGTTGTTGCGGCGCGACTTTGGCGGGAACGTAGTTGTAAAGCGGTGTTTCGTCTTCCAGCGCTCCCGCCTTCGCAACCCGCTCGACCTCCAGCCCCCAGTACACGGCAAGAGAAGTCGGAACCGAGTCCACGGACCAACGCAGATCCCATCCACGCAGTGCCTTGATCTGCTCAGCCAACTTCGATTTCATCGCATTGGAATCTGGCGCATTGTCCCAGGCCTGGATCAAGGCCGGAAGCGGCTTCACAAACCACGTCAAATAACTGTCGTAGGCTGCACCGATCAGAGAGTCGATGGCAAAGTCTTTCTTGTTCTCCAGGACTCGAACCGCATGCAGGCCTCGAGCAGATTCGCCGCCCTGTTCGACATAAGCCGGGTAGTCTTGTTTCTTCGGGCTGCTGGGTCCGGCAGCCATCCACGGTGCATCATTGGAATTGTAGAGCCAGCCGCTCTGCGGATTCAGCAGATGTGGCGCTTCATTGATGGACAATGTTCCGTGCCAGTCAGTGGCCGGAGTGCTGCCGTCCACGGCCTTGGTGAAATCAAATTTAGTGTCGCGCTTCGGAATGAAGTTCCCATGGAAATAAGCAATGTCCCCGTCGGCATCCGCGAAGATAGTATTGTTCGAGGAATTCGCGTAAAGCTCCATAGTCTTCAAGTAGGACTTGTAGTCCCTGGCCTTCGTTCGCAAGAACGACTGCTCGAGCTGCTTCACTGGCGACTGCATCAACTTGACTGAGACCCATTTGCCGTCTGATTGCCGAACAACCGGCCCATGAGTTGTTCGGTATACGGTGAACTTCTTTTCTGCCGCGCCCCTATCTGTTTTGTATTGGACCGTGATGAGGGTGATCTCTACCGGGCGTTCCTCGCTGCCATATTTATAGAAGTAGCGGTCGCCTTTCTTCTCGATCGTCTCAACATACTCATCAACGGCATCAACGCCGCTGGATGTGTGCATCCAGCCGACGCGATCGTTGAATCCCTGGTAGATGAAGAATTGGCCCCATGTTGAAGCTCCGTAAGCGTTGAGCCCCTCATCGCTGACCATCTGCAACTCGGAGCGGAAGAAGAATGATGTGTGAGGATTGATCAGCAGCAGCGCACGGTGGGCTGTGGTATTGGAAGGTGCAATGGCTATTCCGTTTGATCCACGAGGCTCGACATCCTGCTCGGATTGGAACGCAAGTTCCCGAAGCGGCATCGTTTCTGCCACCTGTGGTCCATAGAATGCCTGCAGGTCACGGAGATTGATCCGCTCGATATCGCCACCGATGCTTCCCTCGGTGAAGCTCAACGCCATCCACGGCTCAAAGTGCTGAATCACTCTGGGCTTCACTTCAGGATGCTTATAGAGGTAGTAATTAAGCCCGTCCGCGAATGCATCCATCAACTTCTTCAACCAGGCGGGGCTGCCTTCGTACTCCTTTTTCAGGCTCGCAGGGTCGATGAACAACTTCATTCGTAGATCCTGATAGACCTTGGACTCGCCTTCGGCCTCGGCGAGACGCCCCATGGCGTTGATGTAATTGGTTTCTACGCGATTGAAATCGTCTTCAGCCTGCGCGTACTCGGCGCCGAAAACCGTATCGGCGTCGGTCTTGCCGTATACGTGAGCGATGCCCCAATCGTCGCGAACAATCGTGACATTGCGAGCCTGTTGCTCCCAACGACTAATTTCACTTTTAGTTGCCGCATTTCCAGCGACCGCTAGAAAGAGGGTCACCAGAACCACAAATAACTTGGACGCTCGCTGCCCGAAGTCGCAACGCGCCTTTCGACCTGTTTGATGTTCGCGAATTAGTTCGTTAAGAAAAGCTTCACGGCTAGAGGGCATCTTGTGCAGGATCATCGTCAATGGGCACCATTCGTGAAAGCAGACTGTATCAGACTTACGCCGGGGAAATCGCCGAAGGCAAACAGACTAACCCATCCGCAATATTCCTTGGGAACAATCAATGATATTCGGCAAGGAAATATATTAGTCGAAAGTTAACATTGAGACCCTAATGAAAACTCACTTCGAAAGGTTGCGACTGAGCCCAGATAGAAGTCGCTGCCAGAACCGCATGCAGCTTCTCGACACTCAGCACCGCCTTTCTCTGCCAATGGCTCTGAGCTGAAGGGAGGACAAGGATTTTGTCGTAGATCCGTCACCGTGCAATTAAAAAGCCCAGCTGCTTGAGCTGAGCTTAGTTGCCAACTTGTGTGGCCCCTCTATCATAGTCCCGCCAGGGGTAACCGGACCTCCGCTACCGAGGTTCCTCCTGCCAGCTTCTTCTCCATTCTGGACTGTGCGACATCAAACTGCTGGTCGATGTCGGTTACCGCTCTCAAAAAGTATGTCCCCCCGATCTCATCGAAACGAATGGCTGGGGTGCCATCTTGTGAAGAGTTCGTCGGAAGTTCGATGACAAATGCCGCCGCACTTCCATCTGCGGTCTGGAGCAGCAGTCGGCGTTCGTCATCACTAACGCGTATGGTGTAGTTGCCCGCGGGCATTCGCGTATTACCCGCGTAGAAAGAGAACGGAATATCCCCCTTGGCTATCTCATTGGTCTGGGCGGAGGCCATGGTCGGAATAATTGCAGCAGCCAGCAGAATAAATAGTCCCAAATAAATGCTCTTCATTCCATTACCCACCTTCAAGAGCTTCGTGCTCTGGTAATTGTGTTACTCCCAGTAAAAAACCCGACAAGAACGGAAAGGATTCTAAGACTGTAGTGGTGGGCGCGACAGTCTTTGGTGCTGGCACTGGAGTGACTCCGCGATTTTGAAACAATTCTTAACACTTCCTCAAAAAACTAAATCAGCCTCTTCGGTTTCTATCTACAGAATGCAGCAACAACCGACATCATTCGGTAATTCAAAATGAGGGAATTTGATAATGAAATTCAAAAGCATCATCTCACTATTCATGTTCACAGTTGCATTGGGTATCGCCGCGAGTGCACAGGACGTGCAGCCTCAAAGCAAGTCGCACGCACACGTTCTTGGGCACGTCGCCAAGTACACGTATAAGGCTGGAAAGGATGTGGTGAAAGGAACCGGCAAAGCGGTCGCTTTCACCGCGGAAGAGATTTTCTAAGCTTCCATTCAAATGGACATAACTGCTGCGCCACTGTCGGCTTTCGGATCACGACGAAAGCCGAGTGGCCAGCCGGTGGAGACAGTGACTCAAAGAGGTTGTCGACGCCCGGACCCGTTAGTTCACTAATGTCTGAATTGAGATCGTCGTCGCAGCGCCTGTATCCGGAGTCGCAGTTACATTCACCAGGTATGTAGCCGACGTTACGGCAGGTGGCGGCGGTGGCGGTGGTGGGGTAATCACGCTTGCGCCTCCGCCTCCTCCGCAACTTACAGTGACAAGCATCAATCCGATTCCGATTACGCCCAGTATTAGAAGCCGCCTTCGCGCTGGCGCGCCAAGTAAAACTCCGCCAAGCACGGCAACCATGCTCAGCCCACTCGTCCAACCGAAGTGACCGGGTCGGTTCTGCAATGCGCCAGTAGTTTTGGCCGTCGTGATCGTCAGCGCGATGCTCTGGGGAGTGCTATCGCTGAACGTCATGTTCGCCGGAACCGTTGAGCAACTCGCTTTCGTGGTCGCAGTGCCTGCCTGGTCCGTCACCGTGCAACTCAAGGTGACGTGTGGAGTTGCTCCGTTCACCGGCTGCGCAATCACGCTCATGTTTCCCGTTTGCCCCGCTGTGATTGTGATCCCATTCGGCAGCTGCGTGAGGGAGATCACTGGCGTCGTCGCCGGAGTCCACTTGTAAGTCGCAATCGATCCCGCGGTGATCGTGGCCGTGAAGTACTGCGAGTGATATTTGACGTTGAACGTGATATCGGAAGAACCTCCGTTCACCGCATACACCACGATCGAGCCGTCTGGATTGCGGAATGCTACGTCATACAAATTCACCGCTACATTCTCGTCGGAAAAGATGCGGTACGCCCCCGCCTGCAGGAACTTGCTGGCATGGCCCAGAACGTAATAGTCGAGTTCTTGGGTAACCGTCGAAGCACCGCTTCCGCCCGACTTGTCCCAATTGACGGTAATGATTCCGCGACAGGTATCGCAACCGTGCTGTCCGTCTGTCGTCTTCGCTACCGGTCCGCGATCCTGGTCCAGTGCCATGTTCCAGAGGACATAGCTTTTTCCCCAGTTGCGCATCGTGTTGACCAGTTCCTGGCCTTCCTGCACCAGGATGTTGCCTGTCTGCCACGTTCCTCCCGAGGCCTCAGTCTCCCATGCATCAAATTCAGGGTGCAGATCGTGCACCGTGCTCATGACCGCCGAGTTGCCAGCATAGTGGTGCCATGCCACGCCCGCTACATTCGCTCTGACAGTCGCATTAGCAAGTTGCGTCGTCGGGTAATCCGACCGATCCCAATTGTGGTCATAAAGCATTACTTTGGTCTTTAACCCAGCCGCCGTCAGCGCAGGCGCCAAGTAAGTATTTAACAGGGTGATCTGGTTCCCGGTGTCCATCAGCATCCCGGTGTATCCCGGAGGAGCATACAGCGGCTCGTTCTGCATCGAGATGTAATCAGTCTTGATTCCCTCTGCCTCGTAAGCCTGGATGTATTTGACGAAGTAGTTCGCCAGTGGCCCATACGCATCCGATTTCAGAGACCCGTTAACGCCTCCCGGCGAGCCAATCAGCGAATTGTTCGTCTTCATCCATGCCGGCGGACTCCACGGGGTCGCCATCATCTTGATATTGGGATTCAGCGCCAGCGCTTCTTTCAATACTGGAATGATGTAGGCCTTATCGTGACCGATCGAGAAGTTGGCCAGTGTCGGATCCGTCTGCCCCGCCGGCATGTCGTCATATGTATAAAAATTCAACGCCAAATCCGAT
>Ga0163163_10005709_pt1 | contig 10790 bp, 8 predicted proteins | sample S65metaG_FD_119766 | JGI IMG/M metagenome (GOLD analysis project Ga0163163, IMG submission 119766) | Switchgrass rhizosphere microbial communities from Kellogg Biological Station, Michigan, USA - S6-5 metaG | ecosystem: Host-associated > Plants > Roots > Rhizosphere > Soil | place: USA: Michigan... | reverse complement strand
GGCCTGATCGGCATGTGGAAGGCATTCGCGGAGCTCGAAGCCATCGGCTTCATCGGCAAGAAACGTCCGCGCATGATCGCGGTGCAGGCCTCAGGCTGCGCGCCGATGGTGAGGGCCTTCGAGGCTGGCGAGGAGCACGCGCCGCGCTGGGAGAACGCGCACACGATCGCCTCCGGCATCCGCGTGCCGCAGGCGATCGGCGATTTTCTCATCCTGCGGGCGGTGCGCGAGAGCGGTGGCTTCGCGATCGCGGTGCCAGACGAGGCGATCAGCGCCGCGCTCGATGAAATGGCGCGCGAGGAAGGACTGCTGCCGTGTCCGGAAGGCGCGGCGACCTATGCGGCCTACAAGCAGAGCCTTGCGGACGGCCGGGTAACGCGCACCGATCAGGTAGTGTTGTTCAACTGCGCGAGCGGGCTGAAATATCCGCTGCCGCCGGTGCACCGCACGCTCGACCGGCACAAGCCGATCGATTTCGCCAGGCTTTAGAGGCCGGCTTCGAACTTGGCGAACAGCGGATTGTCGCGGGAAAACACGTAGTCGAGCTCGGCAACCGCAACGGCTTCCGCCCCGTTTTCGCGCAGGAAATTCGTAAGCGCGTAGACCTGATCCGGAGGGCAGTGCAGCGTCAGCAGGCCCGCGACGGTCGGCCCGCCGAATGGCGTTTCAATGCCGAATTTCTGTCTGGCATTCTCGACCAGCATGTCCGTGCTCGCGGCAAAGCGAGCCCGCACTTCGCGATAGGCGCGGGCGCGTGCCTGCGCGGCGAGCCGGTCGAGGACAACGCGGGCAAGATCGCGCTCGGTCTTCCCCCAGGTTGCGCTGCGCGCCGCCACCAGGTTCGCCTGCGAACGCAGGATCGTCCCGTCCTCGACGACCTTGAGACCGTTGGCCGCAAGTGTCGTTCCGGTCGTGGTGATGTCGACGATCATCTCGGCGGTGCCGGCCGCAGGGGCGCCCTCGGTCGCACCCGCGCTCTCCACGATGCGGTAGTCGATGATGCCATGCGCGGAAAAGAAATCGCGCGTCAGGTTGATGTACTTGGTCGCAACCCGCATCTTGCGGCCGTGGTGCTGACGGAATGCCGTCGCGACGTCGTCGATGTCGGCCATGTCGCGCACGTCGATCCAGGCCTGTGGCACTGCGACCACGACATTTGCAAAGCCAAATCCCAGACTGTCGATGAGGACAACCTTTTTGTCGGCGTCGGGAATCATCTCTCGCACGAGATCCTCGCCGGTCACGCCGAGATGAACGGCGCCGGCCGCGAGATGGCTCGTGATTTCCGAGGCGGACAGATAGGCGATTTCGATGCCGTCGAGACCGGCGATCGTGCCGCGATAGTCGCGCGACCCGCGTGGTTTGACCAGAGTCAGCCCGGCGCGCGCGAAGAACGCTTCGGCGTTTTCCTGCAGCCGCCCTTTGGCCGGGACAGCGAGAACAAGAGACCCGCTCATCGCGCGCCCCCATAGACCGCGAGCCGCTCGATCCAGACCGCGAAGCCGACTGCCGGAATGGCGTCATTTGCACCGAGCCGCGCCAGCAGTCCGTCATAGCGGCCGCCGGCGACAAGCGGGTCGCCGGTGCGTTTCGGATCGGTCAGCTCGAAAACCAGCCCCGTGTAGTAGTCGAAACCGCGCCCAAAGGCGGTCGAGAACCGCAGCCGCTTGACGTCGACGCCGCGCGCCTCGAGAAAGCCCGTGCGGCTTTCAAACTGGTCAAGCGCAGGCGCAAGCGAGGGTGCCATCTTTGCGTCGTCCGCCAGCGACCGCAAAGCGGCAGCCGCTTCGTCAGGGTTGCCCGCAATCGCCAGGAAGCGTTCGATCAATCCGCGGACATCGCGCGGCAGCTTGGCGCTTGCACCGAGCGCCGACTGTTCCAGGAAGCGGTCGGCGATTTCGCCGATCGATCGGCCGCCGACTGCGTTGATGCCGGCAATCGAGAGGAGATCAGTCACCAACGCGTGCGCGCCTTTCGGGTCTGAGCCGGCGAGCGCCGCAAGCACGCCCTGATATTCGGGGCGCGCATTGTTGCCGCCAAGCACAAGACGGTCGAGGTCCTGCGCCAGGTTTGTCTTGCGATTGAAATCCTTGATCAGCCGCCGCTTCCATGCCGGTGGGAGGTCGAGCCCGGCGATCAGGCCGGAGAACAGCGCAACGTCGCCGATCGTGACGTCAGGCGAGGCGAGTCCATAGCGCGCAGTAGCCTCCAGTCCGAGTGACAGCATTTCGGCATCGGCCGCGGCCTTGTCGGAGCGACCGAACGATTCAATGCCGGCCTGCAGGAATTCGGCCGAGGCATCGTTGCGGTGACGGAAGACCGGGCCGAGATAGCAAAAGCCCGCGGGCTTTCCGGCCGAAGGCGAGGCGAGATAGTCGCGCGATACCGGAATGGTGAGATCGGGACGCAGGCACAACTCGCGGCCATCCGGCGCCGTGGTGAGATACATGCGCCGCCGGATGTCCTCTCCCGACAGGTCAAGAAACGGCTCCGCCGGCTGCAGCATGGCGGGCGCAACGCGCACGTATCCCGCGCGCTCGTAGGAGGCGACCAGCGCCTCCGCCCGCGCGTCCGGTGATTGCGTTTGCGTTGTAACGCTCGCCTTCATTCGTGTTCCAAAACCAGCTGCAAATCCGGGGTTTAGGGGCCGCCCTGTAGCACGGCGCCCTTAAGGATTCGACGTTGTTTGCCCGCTGGCCTTAACGGCCGGACGGGTCAAATGTTTGTCGTCGTTAATAAATTTTGCCGCCCTCCGCCCCGACCAAAATGCCCGTTTGCCTGTCGCCAAACGAGCTGTCGCGGAACGGGTAAGGGAATTTCAATACAACCGGAGTTCACTGGCTGTTAATGCAGCCAAAAACAAAAACCAGTTCGGTTTCCCGCGCGGTCGTCGAAGCGTTTTACCAGGCCTTGGCGAACCGGGACATGGACGCGATTGCGGCCTACCTCGACGAACAGGTGGTTTGGACCATCAGCGGGCCCGTCGATATTCTTCCGTACTGCGGTGAGCGCGTCGGCAAGAGCAGCGTGATGAAGCTGCTGATGCACGACAGTCCTGGGTTTCTCTCGGACCGGCGTTTCGTCCCAAGCATGACGCTCGTGGACGGCGATGGCGCCGCGGTGCTTGGCCGCCTTACCGCGTACAAGTGCGATGACGGTCATGCCATCAGCTATCGCATCGCGCACTTCATCAAGTTCCGCAACGAAAAGGTCGTCGAATACATGTCGATCATCGACAGTTTCGACGCAGTCGAGCAGATGCTCGGCTACAACCTCGATACCCATGACGGCCATCGGGTTGAAGGTGACATCGTCACCGTCTAGTTGAAATTGTTCAGCCCAGTTTGTGCTTTGCGAGCAGGCCGCGCACGGCCTCGACCAACGCCGTTTCCTTGACGGCGAATTGCGCCTCGGCCTGCTTCTTCAGGTATTCGTCGCGATCCTTGGTCGCGGCAAGCGTGGCGCCGAGGATCAGGTCCTTGATCTGGACTTCGCCGCGCGTCTTCTCGTCGCCGCCCTGAATGATGGCGCAAGGCGAGCCGCGCTTGTCGGCATATTTGAGCTGCGTCCCGATATTGTTCTTCGGGTTTCCGAGATAAAGCTCCGCACGAATGTTTGCGCCGCGCAGCGCGGCCACCATGCGCTGATAATCGGCAATACGGTCGCGGTCGAACACCGTCACGACGACCGGGCCGGCATGGGCCTTTGCACCGACTTTTCCGAGATGTGTGAGCGCGGCCTGCAGGCGCGACACGCCGATCGAGAAACCGGTTGCAGGCACGGGCTCGCCGCGGAAGCGTGACACCAGTCCGTCGTAGCGGCCGCCGCCGCCGACCGAGCCGAAGCGCACCGGGCGGCCTTTCTCGTCCTTGATCTCGAACGTCAGTTCAACTTCGTAAACGGGGCCGGTGTAGTACTCGAGGCCACGGACGACGGTCTTGTCGATGCGAACGCGATCGCTGTATCCGGCCGCATTGACCAGCGCGGCAATTTCCGAGAGCTCCTGATCCCCCGCGGTCGTACCTCCCGTCGCTTTTGGCACGCCGCTGATGGCGTCAACGATGCCTGCGATTTGCGGATCGGTCAGCTCGGCGCCTTTGGTGAAGTCGCCGCTTTCGTCCTTGCGGCCCCTGCCCAAAAGCATCTTGACGCCGTCGATCCCGAGCCGGTCGAGCTTGTCGACCGCGCGCATTGTGGTGAGACGCTTTTCCGCCGGAATTTGCAGCGTATCCATTGCGCCGTCCAAAACCTTGCGGTTGTTCACCTTGACCAAATAGCTGCCACGCGGAATGCCCAGCGCTTCCATGGTGTCGGCGGCAAGCATGCACATCTCGGCATCGGCGGCCATCGACGGCGCGCCGACGGTATCGGCATCGAACTGCATGAACTGGCGGAAACGTCCCGGGCCGGGCTTCTCATTGCGAAACACCCAGCCGAAGCGGTACGAGCGGTAGGGCAGCGCGAGATTCTGGAAATTCTCGGCGACGTAACGCGCGAGCGGCGCGGTCAGGTCGTACCGCAAAGAGAGCCATTGCTCGTCGTCGTCCTGGAAGGAGAATACGCCTTCGTTCGGCCGGTCCTGATCGGGCAGGAACTTGCCGAGCGCATCGGTATATTCGATCGCCGGCGTCTCAACCGGCTCGAAACCGTAGCGTTCAAAGACCAGACGGATCGCTTCCACCATCTGGCGGGTTGCGGCGATCTCGGCCGGCCCGCGATCGGCAAGGCCGCGGGGCAGGCGCGCTTTGAGCTTGGTCGGCTTGTTGGATTTGTCTGACATCGGCTTCTACATATCCCGTCATGGCCGGGCTTGTCACCGAATGTCGAGTATACCCAACATTCGGCACGAACATCATTTGCGCAACTCGGGCAAGCCCGAGTTGCGACGCCATCCACGCCTTTATGTGCTATACGCGAGAAGACGTGGATGCCCGGCACCAGGCCGGGCATGATGAGCTTTAAATGGTCGCCGCTATGCTGCAAGCACAACGAACATCCGTCTCAACCACAGTCCCCAATGACCTCGAACCCTATTGGATGCCGTTCACGGCCAACCGGGCCTTCAAGAAGCGCCCGCGCCTGATCGTCGGCGCCAAGGACATGCATTACATCGCCAGCGACGGGCGCAAGCTGATCGACGGCGCCGCGGGCCTCTGGTGCACCAATGCCGGCCACAATCGCGAGCCGATCGTGGCGGCGATCCAGCGGGAAGCAGCAACGCTCGATTACGCGCCGGCCTTCCAGTTCGGCCACCCGAAAGCGTTCGAACTCGCGAGCCGGGTGGCTGCGCTTGCGCCGGGCGATCTCGACCACGTGTTTTTCTGCAATTCAGGCTCGGAGGCCGTCGACACCGCGCTCAAGATCGCGCTCGCCTACCATAATGTGTGCGGCAATGCCTCGCGCGTGCGCCTGATCGGGCGCGAGCGCGGCTATCACGGTGTCGGTTTCGGCGGCATCGCGGTCGGCGGCATTGTCAATAACCGCAAGCAGTTCGGTGCGCTGGTCGCCGGCGTCGATCACCTGCCGATGACCTATGATCGCGAGAAGCAGGCCTTCTCCGTCGGCGAGCCGGAATGGGGCGCGCATCTGGCCGATGCGCTCGATCGTCTGGTCGCATTGCATGATGCATCGACAATCGCTGCCGTGATCGTCGAGCCGGTTGCGGCATCGACCGGCGTGCTGCCGCCGCCGAAGGGCTATCTGGAGCGGCTGCGCGCGATCTGCGACAAACACGGCATTCTTCTGATCTTCGACGAAGTGATCACCGGCTATGGCCGTCTCGGTCATGCCTTCGCGGCCGAGCGCTATGGCGTCGTTCCCGACATGATCACATTTGCCAAAGGCATTACCTCGGGTGCCGTGCCGATGGGCGGCGTGATCGTGCGCAAGGGAATCTATGACGCCTTCATGACGGGCCCCGAGCACGTCATCGAATTATTCCACGGCTATACTTATTCGGCGCACCCGCTCGCGTGCGCCGCCGGGCTCGCAACGCTCGATGTCTATCGCGACGAGGGCCTGTTCGAGCGCGCGCGCAAGCTCGAAAAGCCGTGGGCGCAGGCGGCGATGGGGCTCAAGGGCCTGCCGAACGTGCTCGATATCCGCCCGGTCGGCCTTACCGTCGGCATCGATCTCGCAAGCAGGCCCGACGCCGTCGGCAAGCGTGGGATGGATGCGCTCGATCTCGGTTTCTTCGAGCACGACGTCATGTTCCGCGCCGTCGGCGATACGCTGGCGCTCAGCCCGCCATTGATCGTGAGCGAGAGTCAGATCGACGAGATGTTCGACAAGCTTGGCCGCATCATCAAAGCCGTGGCTTGATCGTTCTCTCCGCGAATGACGGCTTCGGATAAAGAATCGCCCAGCCGACATTAATGCTGGAATCTCCGCGCCGGTCGCGCAGCACAAAAGGCGGCTGCACGGCCGCATCTGCGGCGACGCTTCGCAATTCAGGCGGAATGACCTTGAGATCGCCGTCCGTCCAGACCACGACGGCGCCTTTCGACCTGAGGTCGGCAAGGTCGATCCAGGGGGCACGCGCCGGATTGCCATCGATCAACACGCGCGGGTGATCCGGCGCGTAGTGGGCGACATTGCCGCCATCCCACATGCTGCCAATGACATAAATGACAGGACGGCCAGTGGCGGCGCGATAGCGTTGCGACAGCTCGCGCCCGAGATCGCTGCCCGGGAAAAACACCGCGCGGTAACGATGGTCCATATTCGGAAGCACCGCGTAATTGGTAATGAATGCGATGGCGAGGCATGCGAAAACGGCCGCCCAACTCACGAGCACGCGCCGGACCCTCAGTGCCTCGAATTTTTGCGGCGTGTTCAGCACCAGCCACAGGCCGAGAAAGAGAAAGAGCGGGTAACCCCACATCGCCACGGTTCCCCGCCCGCTGAGTGCCGACATTACCAACACGGTCACAATTGGACCGAAGGCGAGCCAGCTGGCGATGCGGCGGTCGAATGCATCTCCGCCACGCCGTTCACCGCGCCGCCGCGGAAAGAACAGCGGCATAGCGATCAGCGTCGAGGGGACGAGGAAGAATGCCTGGCCGAGCGCAAACTGGAGCGGGTGCCAGGCATGATCGACCAGCCCGCGGGACGGCAGAGCGCGATGCTCGGCGTAGGCGAAAGGCAGGAAGTCGTTCTGCACCAGCCAGACGAGGTGCGGCGCAATGGTCAGGAGCGCCACCGCCGCGGCAATGTAAGGGCCGGGCGTCGCAAGCGTCTTGCGGGCGTCTTCGTCCAACAGCAGGAACGCGGCAAGCGGAACCGCAAGTACCACGACGAAGTACTTCGCCCAAAGCGACATCCCGATCGCCAGGCCGAGCAGAAGCCAATGGCCCAGCCAGCCGCCGCGTAGTGCGCGGTGGAAGGCAAAGCCGGCCAGCGCCCAGAACGGCAACTGAATGACGTCGTGATTGAACTTGGCGGCCGTGTAATTGAAATAGTGTAGGCCGTCGACAATCAGAACGGCGATCAGCGCCCCGACGGAACCGGCCATCGGCCTTGCGGTCAGAAAAACCAGCCAAAGCGCCGCAACCACGGCTGCTTGCGCCAGCAAATAGTAAGCGAAGTCGTGACCGGTGAGCCGATAGACAATCTCGACCAGCCACCAGGGCAAAGGCGGCAGCTTGTCGTAGCCGAGTTGCCATTCGCGGCCATATGTCAGCGCCTCGATGAGATCGAGCGGCAGATTGGCGTAAAGGAGAGCCGGAAGGGCTGTCCAGACGACCGTGTGAAAGACAAGGATGACGGCCAGCGCCCGTCCGGGCGCCGCCACAATCCGATCCAGAAAGGAAGCGTTGTCAGGCGCCGGCATCGGCTAAGCGGTCTAACATAGCGATAAGTTCTTGCGAATAAGGGGCGAATTCGCGCTACCATAGCAGGACTTCGAGTTGCGCGGAGGCATGCCCTGTTGAACATTAGTCGTGAGCGGCGCGAATCGGCGGCTATAAACTGCGTTGCGCCCGCGGCCGCGCCTGGCCCAGGATAAGCAGCATGCGTCGCATCGGTGCCATTTTCATCGCGATCTGCATGATGTTGATCGCCGCCTCGATTGGCGCGGTGCTCTATCTCGGGTTCAAGATCGACGCCGGCACCTCTGCGATTGTCTCGCTCGCGGCGCTGACCGCCATGGCGCTCTTCAACAGCATCAGCAACCGTCTGCGCGATCGCGGCGATCTTGGCGACCAGATCGGCGATCTGTCGCGAGGCACGGCTGACCTTGCTCGCCAGGTGGCTGAGATTTCGCGCCGCCTCAACGCGGTCGAGCTCAAGATCGCGTCGCCGGTGAACCGCACACGCAATGGGACCGATCCGCTCACAGCCGAAATCGGCGAGCTTGGCGGGCTTGTGAAACAAATCGCCGAAACCGTCGCCGGCCATGCCGCGGTGCTGCAGAAACACGGCGCGTTGGCCGGACGTCTGGCTGCCAGCGTGCCGGCACCCGAGCCTGCTCGCCCGGTGGAAGGCGCTCCCGCGCTTGGTGAGAAGGATCCCCTTGTCGAGCGGTTCCGCGGATTGTCGCGGGAGAGTCTCGCGGACCTGCTTTCGAAGGCGGCCACCGACAATCGCGTCGACCTTTATCTGCAGCCCATCGTTACCTTGCCGCAGCGTAAGGTGCGCTACTACGAAGCCGTGTCACGCCTGCGCACCGATACAGGCGACGTCATTCCGGCCGTCGACTTCGTCGATGTCGCCGAAAGCGTCGGCCTGATGCCGAAGATCGACAATCTCGCGGTGTTTCGCTGCGTGCAGGTGGTGCGCCGGCTGCTGCTGAAGAGCCGCGACGTCGGGTTGTTCTGCAATCTCAGCGCCGCCACGCTCAATGACCCCGTGATGTTTCAGCAGCTCCTCGACTTCATGGACGCCAACCGCGCTCTTGCCGGTTCGCTGGTGTTCGAATTCAAGCAGGAGGCGTACCGCAATTTCGGCCCGATCGAGCATGAGTGCCTGGCCGCGCTGGCCGAACGCGGATTCCGGTTCTCGATGGACCACGTCACCGACCTCCAAATGTCGCCGAACGAGCTTGCCGATCGCTCGTTCCGCTTTTTGAAAGTTCCTGCCAAGCTGCTGCTCAACAAGGTCGCAGGCGTGCACACCGATATCGATCCGGAGGACCTTTCCGATCTGCTGGCGCGGTCGGGAATCGACCTCATTGCCGAGCACATCGAGACGGAGACGACCGTTGTCGACATTCTCGACTATGACGTCCGTTTCGGGCAGGGATTCCTGTTCTCGCCGCCGCGCCCGGTGCGTGCGGAGGCCCTGCATGGCGTGGCGTCCGACTCCGCCAAACCGGGAGTTGACGAAAGCCCGGGCGCCTTGCTGGCGGCCAGCTGATTTCCTTTCCTTGCGCTTCATGCCATACGCCCGTGTCGCCGCTGCGGCCATGCCGATCGCCGCAGCCGTGAAGAAGGTCTTAGATGAAAGCCGCATCGCCCCATCTGATCTCGAAATTCTCCACGCTCGCACCCGGCTATGACGTGCTGCTGTGCGACATCTGGGGCGTCGTGCACAACGGTCTCACCGTCCATCCGCACGCCTGCGATGCGCTGATGCGGGCGCGGGCGCAGGGCGCCACGGTCGTCCTTGTCACCAACGCGCCTCGCCCGAGCGAGCAGGTCGCGCGCCAGCTCGACAGGCTGCATTGCCCGCGCGAAGTTTATGATGCCATCGTTTCGTCCGGCGACGTGACCCGCAGCGTGATGCAGGAGCGCCGCGGGCAGACCGTCTTTCATCTGGGGCCCGAGCGCGACCGCTCGATCTTCGCAGGGTTTGAAGCGCACTTTGCGCCGCTGGAGACCGCTGACTATGTCGTCTGCACCGGACTGGATGACGATGACATCGAAACCCCGGACGATTATCGCGAGCGTCTTGAAATCATGCTCAAGCGCAAACTGTTCATGGTGTGCGGCAACCCGGACGTCGTCGTCGAGCGCGGCTCGACCTTGGTCTACTGCGCCGGCGCGATCGCCGATCTCTATGCGACGATGGGCGGCAAGGTGCTCTACGCCGGCAAGCCCTACCAGCCGATCTACGACATGGCGATGGCGAAAGCGGAAAGCGTGGCCGGCCACAAGATCGCGCATGAGCGCGTGATGGCGATCGGCGATTCCGTGCGCACCGACCTCAAGGGCGCCCACACGGTCGGTATCGATTTTCTGTTCGTGACCTCAGGAATTCACGCCGAAGAGCTCGGCAGCCGCGAGAATCCCGACGCCGACGCGTTGACGGCGACGTTTGTCGCCGCCGGCGGAATGCCGAAGGCGGTCATGCGCGAACTGAGGTGGTGAAGGTCAGGCCGCGGGAGCGGGCGCTTCGGCTTCGCCGAAGACGGCGTCGATCTTTTTCTTGAGCGTCTGCGCGTTGAACGGCTTGACGATGTAGTTCGAGACGCCGGCTTTCTTTGCCGCGATGACATTGTCAGTCTTGGATTCGGCCGTCACCATGATGAACGGAATTTCCGCGAGCGAAGGATCGGCACGCATCTCCTGCAGGAGAGCAAAGCCGGTCATCGGCTCCATATTCCAGTCCGAGATTACGAGCCCATAGTCGCGCTTGCGCAATTTGGCGAGCGCGCTCGATCCATCATTCGCATCATCGACCTGCTCGAAACCAAGCTGCTTGAGCAGGTTGTGCATGATGCGGATCATCGTGTTGTAGTCGTCCACGACCAGAACAGGCTTGGTCAGATCGACAGCCATGACGCATCGGGCTCCCCAAAAGGTGGCGATAAATAACAGCGCGGCCTTGAATATCCCGTTAATTTGAAGGTT
>Ga0163163_10005706_pt1 | contig 10795 bp, 8 predicted proteins | sample S65metaG_FD_119766 | JGI IMG/M metagenome (GOLD analysis project Ga0163163, IMG submission 119766) | Switchgrass rhizosphere microbial communities from Kellogg Biological Station, Michigan, USA - S6-5 metaG | ecosystem: Host-associated > Plants > Roots > Rhizosphere > Soil | place: USA: Michigan... | reverse complement strand
GCCGGCCGACTCCAGCGCGGCGGAGGACCGGGTGCGCCAGATCCGCGCGGCCGAGCACGCGATCGCCGGCGCCGATGCCCGGGTGGGCGGCTACACCGCGACCAACGTCGACGCCCAGGACACTGCCGCGCGGGACCGGACGATCGTGATCCCGCTCGTACTGTTGCTGGTCTTCGGCATCCTGGTCGCCCTGCTGCGCTCGGTCGTGGCGCCGCTGCTGCTGGTCGGCACGGTTCTGCTCTCGTACGCGGCCACCATGGGCATCTGCGGGATCTTCTTCCGCGACATCTTCCTGTTCCAGGGCTCAGAATCGTCGTTCCCGATGTACGCGTTCGTGTTCCTGGTCGCACTGGGCGTGGACTACAACATCTTCCTGATGACCCGGGTACGGGAGGAGGTCGCGGTGGTGGGGCACCGCGCCGGCACACTGCGCGGCCTTACCGTCACCGGCGGCGTCATCACATCGGCCGGCGTCGTGGTCGCCTCCACCTTCGCCGCGCTCTCCGTGATTCCGTTGGTGTACCTGGCGGAGCTGGCGTTCGCGGTCGGGTTCGGGGTCCTCCTGGACACGTTCATCGTGCGCACGCTGCTCGTACCGGCGCTCACCCTCGATGTCGGGCGCAAGATGTGGTGGCCGAGCAGACTCCAGGACGCCGAGCCGTAAGTCCACTGTGGACGGGTCAGTACTGGTATCCTCGGGCCCATGACCACACCTGGCACCACGTTGCCGAGCGACGACACGGCCTACGCCATGGAGGCGCTGGACGCCTGGCGGTCCGGCGACGACGCGATGGTCGCGTTGCTGTGCGACAAGCCCGACCCGTTCGGGGAGACGATGGCGCGCGGGGCGGACCGCGCCGCGCAGTGGACGCCGATCGGCAGCGAGGGCGCGGCCGGGACGATCTACGTCCGGTTTGCCGACGCGGGCGGCCACAGGTTGTCGTTCGGCTTCGTCAACGGGCCGCCGGCGCCGCAGACCGGTCCCGACAGCCAGCACCGCATCATGACGATCGTCTACGAGGCGTAGGCGTCAGGTCAACGAGAGGGCCACGACGTCGACGTCGAGCGGCTGGCCACCGTCGCGCGGCTTGAGGATCACGTACACCTCGCCGTTGCCGAGCATCACCCGATCCACCGCGGCGATGTCCGCCACCGACGGCGGCAGCGCGGTCTCCCACAGCTTCGACCCGTTGGTGTCGATCGCGACCACCGTCGACTCGGAGGCGACCACCACCGCCTTGCCATCAGGCGTGCCAATCATGCGCGCACCGCGGAACGCGGCCTGCCAACGCGGGTTCCCGTTCGGGAGCGAGTACGTCAGGATCTTGTCGGCCGCCACCAACACCAGGCCGCCGACCACCTCGAGCCCCGCCACCGGCATCGGCGAGGTGCTGACCCAGAGTTGGCCGCGATCGGCCAGGTTGAAGGCCCGGACCTCCGCGGCGTCGCGCACCACGACCTGCGTGGTGCCGAAGACCGCCTCGTGCCGCTGCCACGCCTCGTCGTTGCCGGGCGGGCCACCCGGGGGAGGACCACCTGGGCCACCGCCGGGCGGAGCGCCCTGGGGACCACCGGGCGGGCCGCCCGCCGGTGGCGTGAACGGGGTCGGCGTGTAGTCGACGATCCAGCGCCGCATCCCGGTGCCGGCCACGCGCAACCCGAGCCGGTACTTCGTCGCCGCCGGTGTACCGGTCGACGCCGCCGCGGGCATCGGGTCCTGAGTGAGTAGCCAGGTGCCGTGGGCCGCCAACGGCGAGCCGATCGGCGGGCCGTCGCCACGCGAGGCCCGCCAGTTCTGCGCACCCGTACGGTCGATGGCGATCACGGCCGTGCCGAGCCCGACGAACGCCCAGTCCGATCCCACCGCGATCGCGCCGATCTCCGGCGGCGAGTCCTGCCCCTCGGCGGTCGACTTGACCAATTCCAGATCGGCGAGCTTGGCGTTGAAGACTTCGGTGCCGTCAGCCAACCGCAGCAGCCACGCCGTCGCCGCGTCGGTCACCAGCACCGCGTCGCCCCACGGCCGCAACGTGACCACGCCGGTCGGCAGCGGGGTATGCCAGAGCGGCGTGCCGGCCGGGTCCATCGCGTAGACCTCTCCGGCATGCGCGCCGACGATCGTCTTACCGGTCACGACGACCCGGTTCCCGCCCGCCGGGCCGACCACCGTGTCCGTACCCGACCGGGCCTGCCACAGGATCGATCCCGGCCGTCGCGGCACCGGCGCCGGTGAGGGCGGCGGCGTTGACGTCGGGGTGGCTGCGGTCTCTCGCATCGCCGCCTGGAACGTCGTCGGCGGTCGGAACACCGCCGCGGCGGCCCCGACGGCCGCACCGACCGCGGCCGCACCGACCAGTGCCCCACCGATCAGAACGCCCCGACGGGAGACCGCGCGCTGTCCGCCCAGCGTGATCGGCGGCGGCGGCACGCTCACCGGAGGCGCCACGTCCGGTCGCGCGAACCAGCCCGGAGCGGCCGGAACGACGCCAGAACCCATGACGATCTGGGCCAGCTCGTCCGCGGTCGGGCGGTCCTTGGGGCGCGGGCTCAGGCACCGCACGATCAGCGGCTTGAGCTCACGAGGTACGGCGGCGAGGTCGAACCTTGCCATCGTCATCCGCAGGATCTGGGCGTGCACCGTGCCTTCGGAGACCAGGTGCCGGCCGGTCGCCGCGAAGGCCAGCGTGGAGCCCAGCGAGAACACGTCGCTGGCCGGGCTCGGGTCGGCCCCTTTGATGATCTCGGGAGCGATGTAGGACGGCGTGCCGAGCAGCAGACTGGTGGTCAGATTGCTGGAGTCCACCGTCAGCGCGATGCCGAAGTCGATGACGTGCGGCCCGAGGTCGTTGATGATCACGTTGCTGGGCTTGATGTCGCGGTGCACCAGCCCGGCCCGGTGGATCGAGGCGAGCGCGTCCGCTAGGCCGGCGGCGAGGGTGAGCACGGCGCCGCTGGCGAGCTTCCCGCTGGTACTGACGAGCTCGCTGAGCGTGGGTCCCTCGATGTAGGTGGTGGCGACCCACGGCGCGTCGGCGTCGGCGTCCGCCTCCACGACCGACGCCGTGAACAGTGGACTCACTGTTCGGATCGCGGCGATTTCACGGGCGAACCGGCGACGGAATGTGCTGTCCTCGGCCAGTTCGGACCGGATCACCTTGATCGCGACGCGGCGTCCGCTGCGCGACTCGCCCAGATACACCCGACCCATGCCGCCGCCGCCGAGAACTCCGAGGATGCGGAAAGAGCCCACCACAACCGGATCGCCCGATCCCAGCGGCTTCATCTACCCGCCCTCGGCCAGCACTGCGGAGAAACTTGACGACGCAGCATATCCAGATTTCTGGAGATCGAGAAAGGGCGCGTCTCCCGGCGACATCTATTCGTATTCCATCGCCGGCGGTTACCGAACGGAATCAGGAGCGACTTCTCCGAACCGCGCCAAAGAGAGCGCTCCGACCAGGGCGAGAACGAACCCGACGATGGCCAGCCAGGCCAGGCCGGGCCGGGCCTCGTCACCCAGGACCAGGGTGCCGATCGCGGCCGGAGCCACGGTCTCACCGAGGACGAGGGCGGCGGTCGCCACGGCCACGGCGCCACGCTGCAGGGACGTCGCGTAGAGCAGGAAGCCCAATACACCGCCGGCGATCAGCACATACGTCGACGGTGCCGTGAGCAGGCGGATCGGGGCGAGTCCGGGCAGGGTCCTGGCCGCCAGCGCGACCACCCCGAACGCCAGCCCGGAGGCGACCCCGAGCGTGATCGACCGGACCGGCTCGGACCACCGGCCGGCGGCGACGCCGAGCAGGGCCAATCCGACCAGCCCCACCGCCAGCCACACGTAGAACGCCCGGCCCGGGGCGTCGCTGCCCTCCCGCCCCGCCGAGACTCCCAGCAGGGCCAGGCCGCCGCAGACCACACCGACCGCGGCCCACTCGCGCGGGCTGAGCCGCTCGTGCAGGAACCGGGCCGCGACCACCGCGGTCACCGCGAGGCTGGACGCGACCGCCGACTGGACCAGGAACAGCGGCAGCTTGCGCAGCGCGGCCAGCTCGAACAGGAACCCCAGCCCGTCCAGGCCTACCCCGATCACGAACGGCCAGGACCGGGCCAGCCGGGAGAGCAGTCGCGGGTCCACGCCGTGCGCGGCCGGAACCTCGCGCGAGCCCCGCGCCTGCAGCACGGACGCGATCCCGAAACACACGGCGGCCAGGAGCGCGCCGACGAAGCTCAGCCAGGCCATCCCCTCATCGTCGCGGGCTTCGGGCCGGTTCGAGGCGGGTTGCGCGGACCGGCCATTTGCCTCGGTCGGATGTCGGTCCGGTTCGCCACCACCGGTCGTGCCATCGTCTGCGCCTACGACCACGGCGCGGTCCCGACCGTCGTCAGGAACTGCTGACCGTCCACAGGGGACGGTGTAGGTTAGGAGTTCGCCCGCACCGCCCCGGTGGATCCGCGCACGACCAGCTCGGGCTCGAAGAACAGCTCGTCAGTCGGGACGTCGCCGCCGCCGACGAGGTTGACCAACAAGGACACCGTCGCCTGTCCCATCGCCTCGATCGGCTGCCGGATCGTGGTCAGCGGCGGATCCGTACAGGCCATGAACGGCGAGTCGTCGTAGCCGACCACCGACACGTCCGCCGGCACGTCGAGGCCGAGCCGGCGCGCCCCGCGCACCGCGCCCAGAGCCAGCACGTCTGAGGCGCAGATCAGCGCGGTCACCTCGCGCCGGATCAGCCGGGCCGCGGCCGCGTGGCCGCCCTCCATCGAGAACAGGGTCCGCTCAACCTCGGGCTTCGCGGACGCGGCGGCGCACAGCCGCTCGAACTCGGCGAGCTTGCGCGCCGACGGCACGTGGTCCTCGGGGCCGAGGACCAGCCCGATCCGCTCGTGGCCCAGCGACCGCAGATGGCCGTACGCCTGGCGCACAGCGACCCCGTCGTCGGCCGAGACGGTTGGGAAGCCGATGTCGTCGATGGCCGCGTTGACGAGCACGGCGGGCAGTCCGCGCTCGGCCATCCGGTGGTAGTGCTCGTGCTCGGCGTCGCCCTGCGCGTAGTTGCCGCCGGCGAAGATGACCCCGGAGACGTGTTGCTCCAGCAGCATGTCCACGTAGTCGCCCTCGGACACCCCTTCGGAGGTACGGGTGCAGAGCACGGGCGTGAAGCCGCGCTTGGCCAGCGACCCGGCGACCACCTCGGCGAAGGCCGGGAAGATCGGGTTGGCCAGCTCGGGCAGGACCAGGCCGACCAGCCGGGCCCGCTCGCCTCGTAGCTTGGCCGGCCGCTCGTACCCGAGCACGTCCAGCGCGGTCAGCACCGAGGTTCGGGTGGCCTCCGAGATGCCCGGCTTGCCGTTGAGCACGCGGCTCACCGTCGCCTCGCTGACGCCGACGTACTTCGCGACTTCGGCCAGTCTCCGTGTCACGCCCGTCACTGTAGTGCGGCACCGCCTACGGCGGCCCGAGGGCGCCGTCGGGCGCGCGCACGCGGGCAGCCCACCGGTCGTGGCGCAGCCGGGTCGGCGGGTACTTCGCGGCCTCCCGCTCGTCGAGGTCGACGCCGAGCCCGGGCGCGTCGGACGGCGTGAGATAGCCGGCCTGCGCCACCGGGGTGCCGGGGAACACCTCGTGCACGCGGTCGCCGTAGACGTACGCCTCCTGGATGCCGAACGCTGGCGAGCTCACGTCCAGAGCAAGGTTCGCGGCCGCGCCGACCGGCGACACGTCACCGGGCGCGTGCCAGGCGGTGCGCACCGCGAACAGCTCGCACAGCGCGGTCAGCTTGCGGGCCGGGGTCAGCCCTCCGATCGCGGAGATGTGCAGCCGCAACAGGTCCACCCCGCCGTCGCGGACGAGGCGGACCGCCTCGGGCACGCTGACCACCAGCTCGCCGACCGCGATCGGCACCGGGGACGCGGCCCGCACCTCGGGCAGCCGGTCGTAGTGTTCGGGCGCGACCACGTCCTCGAGGAAGAACAGGCGGTACGGTTCGAGCGCGCGGGCGAGGACGATCGCCTCCTTCGGCGTCAGTCGACTGTGGACGTCGTGGAGCAGCTCGACCTCCTCGCCGAGCTCCTGCCGGGCCTGCCGGAAGAGGTCCGGCGTCGTGCGCAGGTAGTGTCGAACGTCCCAGCCGTCGGGGTACGGGTCATCCGGGTACGCCCCGGCGGTGCCGGGCGCGCCGTACGTGCCCAGCCCCGGCTGGCCCACCTGCAGCCTGACATGACGCCAGCCGGCGTCCACATAGGACTGTGCTTGCTCGAGGGTCTCCGCGACCGTCGCGCCGGCGGCGTGCCGGTACGTCCGCGCGGCCGCCCGGACCCGCCCACCGAACAGCTCGTACACCGGCAGCCCGGCCCGCTTGCCGGCTATGTCCCACAGCGCCATGTCCACACCGGACAGTGCGCTGTTGAGCACCGGCCCGCCGCGCCAGTACGCCGAGTAGTGCACCAGCCGGGTCAGATCCTCGATGTCGGCCGGGTGCCGCCCGGTCACCAGCGGCGCCACGTACTGCTCGACCGCGGCCACCACCGCGTCGAACCGCTGGGTGAACGTCGCGCACCCCAACCCGTACAGGCCGTCGGTGTTGGTGTCGACCCTGACCACGACCAACGCGATGTCGTCGGGCGCGGTGACGATCGCGCGCACGCCGGTGATGCGCAGGGCGTCGCGGTCCGGCCACGGGCTCTCGGTCACAGGTCCCGCTCCCCCACCGGGTACAGGTAGACGGGCGCGAACCCCAGCAACCGCTGGGCCACGGTCACGTCGACCGGGACCGCCCGTCCGCTCAGCGGAGCCCGAACGGCAACGTGCGGGAGAAACCGGTCCAGTAGGGCCTTGGTCGGGTACGGGCACAGGGTCTCCGGCGCGGCCAGACCGACGACCGCGAACCCGGCGAACTCCACCGTGACCGCGTCCACGCACACCCGGGCCGCGTCCCGGTAGTCCAGATAGGCCCACATGTCCCGGGCCCCGGCCGCCGGGTCGTCGGTGAGCTCGGCGACCCGTTGCGCCAGACCGGCGTCCGGATCACCGAGGTACGGCAGCCGCAGCGCGACCACCGACAGCCCGTGCCGGCGCCACGCCATCTCCGCGGTCGCCTCATCGACCTGTTTGGACAGTGCGTACGCGTCGGCGACCTGCAGCGGGATCCGCTCGTCGACGGGCAGGTAGGCCGGCTCCAGCGGGAACGGTGCGAACGGCAGCCCGGTCACGGACCAGCTGCTGGCGATCGCGGACCGCCGGACACCGGACCGGGCCGCCTCGTCCAGCACGGTGAACGTGGCGAGGGTGTTGTCCCCGAAAACCGTCCGGCCGGGATCTCGGGTCGGGGTCGGGATGGCCGCGAGGTGGATGACCGCGTCCACGTCGCGCAGCGCCTGGGTGACGGCGGACGGGTCCCGGGCATCCCCTGCCACCACCCGGAACCCGTCCGCCGCCGGACCGGACCCGCCGGCCCCCGTCGGGCCTCCGGCTCCCTCCATGTGTCCGGTCACGTCGTTGGCTTGCGCTTCGGCTCGCGCCAGGTCTTCCGCGCGGGCGAGGCCGGTGGCGACGATCCCGCGAGCGGTCAGCTCGCGCACCACCGCCCGGCCCAACCGCCCGGCCGCCCCGGTCACGAGCACACGACCGAGCGCCGGCGTGGTGCTGGGTCCACCCACCGGTACCTCACTCTCGGTCGATCCGCCGCCCTCACCATAGGCCCGCGCTCTGCAAGAAGTCCATGACCAGCCGCAACTGACCGATGCCGGCGAGACTCGCCGGATTCGCCCGAACCCGGCGGAGCGGAACGCAAAAACACACCGCTGGAGCCGTCCTCAGCCGATCGCAACCAAGTCGTGTCCCTTCAAAGTTTCGTCGACATCTTGCACGGAGATGTCGTCGTGATTACCGTGATGCCACCGACGTGGGCGCCCGACACCACGGCGAGGTGACTCGGAAGTTCGGGCTCGCACCGTGACATCGCCGCGGCAACCGCCGCAGAACAGGGGCTCCTCCGGAGAACGAGGTCCGCCAACCGGAGAGCCATTACCTCGCCGAGCCTTACCAAGAAGGGATGGACAGATGTCCGTACGGCGCTACCGGAAGGTCGCGGCGCTCGCGCTCGTGGCCTCCGTGGGCCTGACTCTCGCCGCCTGCAGCAAGAGTGCTGACGAGGCGGGCAAGGTGACGATCACCGTCGACTGCCCGCCGCTCAAGACCGACAACGGCGGCAAGTCACTCGAGCAGTGGAACAAGGACGTGGCCACCTTCGAGGCGGCCAACTCCGGCATCACCATCAAGACCATCTCGGTCGGTGCCCAGTGCGACAACCCGCCGGACTTCACCGCCCGCCTGCAGGGCGGGACGCAGGCCGACGTGTTCTACGGGTACATGACCGACCTTCAGCAGGTGCTCGACGCGAACGCGGCCGAGGACCTCACCCCGTATATCAAGGACACGATCCCGAACTGGGACAGCATCCTCGACAACATCAAGGCCCCGTTCATCGATGGCGGCAAGACCTACGCCATCGGCTACAACGGCTACACGATGGGTCTGGTCTACAACAAGACCCTGTTCTCCCAGGCGGGTCTCGACCCGAACAAGCCGCCGGCGACATGGCAGGACGTCGCGACCTCGGCCAAGGCGATCGCGAGCAAGGTTCCCGGCGTGGCCGGGTACTCGGAGTACTCCGCCGGCAACACCGGTGGCTGGCACTTCACCGCCTCGCTCTTCTCCCGTGGCAGCGCGCCGGTCTCGGCCGATGGCAAGAAGGCCAACGTCAACACCCCCGAGGCCAAGGCGGTGCTGGAGAACCTGAAGGCCATGCGGTTCGGCGACAACAGCGTCGGGACCAAGCAACTGCAGACGTGGCCGGACCTGCTGACCGCCGCCGCGGCCGGCAAGGTCGGCATGTACCTCGGCGCGCCGGACTCGATCACCGCGATCGTGAACACGTTCAAGGGCAAGTACTCGGACTGGGCCATGGCGCCCATGCCGGGTGACGGTGGCGCGGCCAAGGGCGCTCTCGGCGGTGGCGCCGGCTACTTCATCAAGAAGGGCTCCACGCCCGACCAGATCAGGGCCGGCCTGAAGTGGGTCGCGTTCGAAGACCTCACCCCGGGCTCGGGCCAGTTCAACTACGTGTTCCAGAAGTCGGCCAACCTGCCGGTGGGCCTGCCCCAGCCGCTCATCTGGAAGCCGGGCAGCGCGGCACAGAAGCAGGACGACGACCTGAAGAAGGCCAACAGCACGCTGAACCTGGCTGACTACTCGCTCTACACCGGCTCGCCGGTGAAGGCGGTGGCCGAGCCGGCCAACGCGCAGGCCATCTACGCGATCCTCGACGGTCCGATGGGCGCTGTGCTCACCGACCCGAACGCGAATGTCGACGCCCTGCTGGCCGATGCCCAGGCCAAGATCCAGAAGGTCCTGGACGACGCCAACAAGAAGTAGGACGCAACACGGGTGGGGCCGGGTCACCGGCCCCACCCACCGTCCCCCGGTAGCTCCGGCCCCACCGTCCACAGGAGACGCTCATGACGGCCACACCGGTCATCTCCGCCCCGGCCCGGAGCCCGGCCGCGCCACGCCCGGCGACTCGCCGCCGCCCACGGTGGTACCGGGTGCGCCGCCACCTGACCGGTCACGCCTTCCTGCTCGGCACGGTGGTCTGCTTCGCGTTCTTCGCGTGGTACCCGATGGTCAAAGAGATCCTGATGAGCTTCCAGCGCACCCGGCGCGGGGTCACCTCCTGGGTCGGCTGGGACAACTACGAACGGATCTGGAACGACCCGGCGTTCGGGCCGGCGTGGCGCAACACGCTGCTGTTCACCGGGCTCGCCCTGGTGCTCGGGTACGCGGTGCCGTTCGTCATCGCGGTGGTGCTCAACGAGTTCCGCCACGCACAGGGGTACCTGCGGGTGCTGGTGTACCTGCCGGTGATCCTTCCGCCGGCCGCCGGCCTGCTGCTGTTCAAGTACCTGTACAGCCCGGGCCCCGACGGCATTCTGAACTACCTGTTCTCCGCCGTCGGGTTGCCCCAGTCCCAGTTCGTCCAGTCGCCGTCGACCACGATCGTGTCCCTGGTGATCGCCTCCACGTGGCTGAACATGGGCGGCACGGTCCTCATCTACCTGGCCTCGCTACAGGGCATCTCCGGGGACCTGTACGAGGCGGCCGAGATCGAAGGCGCCGGGATCCTGCGCCGCGTCTGGCACGTGACGATCCCGCAGACCCGGCTGATCCTGTCGCTGATGTTCCTGCTGCAGGTCGTCGCGACCATGCAGTTCTTCATTGAGCCGCTCATCCTGGCCGGGGGCAACGGGGTCGAGGACAGTGCGACCGGCCTGGTCTATCTCATGTACCAGCACGCGTTCAAGCTCGCCGACCTCAACGGCGCGGCGGCGCTCGGCGTCATGCTCATGCTCGTACTGCTCGTCTTCTCGGCGCTGTACGTGTGGCTGAGCCCCAAGCAGGAAGACTAGAAGGGGACCGCGCCATGGCCTCCACCACCCGGACCCTGATCTCGCCGGCCCGGCTCAACCGTCCGGCCGGCCGCCGGATCTACTGGACGCTGGTCATCGCCGTCGTGGTCGTGGCCACGCTCGCGTTCATCGGGCCGTTCTACTGGATGGTGACCGGCGGGCTGAAGACCGGGCACGAGATCGCCCAGATCCCGCCAACCCTCTACCCGCGCGATCCCGACGTGGGTAACTACCTCGACGCGTGGACCGGCATCGGACTGGGCCAGCTGTTGCTCAACACCATCTGGTACGCGGCGGGCGCGCTCGCCTTCCAGGTCGGGTTCGGCGT
>Ga0163163_10005704_pt1 | contig 10797 bp, 6 predicted proteins | sample S65metaG_FD_119766 | JGI IMG/M metagenome (GOLD analysis project Ga0163163, IMG submission 119766) | Switchgrass rhizosphere microbial communities from Kellogg Biological Station, Michigan, USA - S6-5 metaG | ecosystem: Host-associated > Plants > Roots > Rhizosphere > Soil | place: USA: Michigan... | reverse complement strand
GCTTGTCTATTATTCTGACCAGGGAAAAGCTGCTGTTTGGAAGAGTGGGATAGATGGTGGAGACAAAGTAAACCTTAGCGATTTAGACGCCAGCTGGCCAGTTGTTTCACCTGATGGGCAATCTGTGGCTGCTTGGAGTTTCTCCGATTATCTTCAAGAAGGCTTCGCTTCATCGCGACATCAGATCGCTATAGTGCCAATGGAAAAAGGACTGCCAGTAAAGTACCTGGAAGTTCCTCGGAGTGGCGAAACCTTTTCCAATCTGGAGTGGACGAGGGATGGTAAAGCCATCTTATTAGCCGACGCCCGAGATGGAATAGGGAACATCTGGCGTCTTCCAGTCGAAGGTGGTGAGCCAAAACAGTTAACAAATTTCAAGTCCGATTTAATTATGTCCTTCGCCTGGTCCCCTGATGGTCATGAATTGGTCTGCTCACGCGGTTCTTATACAAGCGATGTAGTTTTGATGACCAATCTCAAATAAGTAGGCAGACTCAAACTTTGTCGGTGCCGTCTCAAAGCAGGGAGCGGCTTAGTCTAGTTCTCGCAGGGGAAATGTAGTCTATAAAGGTATAGTCAGTACCACAGCGCGGTAGCGCGTGGGTCGACCTCACCATCACCAACTAATTGTGTGGACTGTGACGTTGACCCACGCGCTACCGCGCTGTGGTACTGACCATTGGATGATTCTTAGACGAGAGAGGGTTTCTTTGTCCTGAAATGTGATGACAAAAGAGGACCATCCTTTTCTTCGAGAGGCCTGGATGAAAACTATTCGGCCAGCGTTAGCGAGCGTGCTTGTCGTACTGACGCTTGGCCCGGGTCTATTCAAACAGCCGCAGCAAGTTCTTTCCTTTGTCAAAAGTCGCGCCCAGGATCCTTCCCAGAACTTACTAACACTTCCTGCCGACATAACCTCTTACGGTGGCATTTTTCTTCAAGCGCGGATCAACAACTCACGGCCAATGTGGTTCGCTCTCGATAGTGGCGCAAGTTCGCCTTTTTTCATTGACACAAGGCGGGCAAGAGATCTGGGACTCAAGCTCAAGGGACACGTCTCACGCGGAGGAGGAGCAGGGCCATCCGTTTACGATGTTGCCGAGACGAGTGGTCTGACGATAAGCATCGCCGGTTTAAAGTACATCGATCAGAGCGCCGCTGTGATTGCACTTGATTCGATCGAAGCCCAGGTTGGCCGACCTCTGGATGGGATAGTCGGACTCGATCTGTTCACGCGTTACGTCGTCGAAATTGATTATCTCGACAATAAGATTAGACTCTACGACCCGAAGACTTACACCTACTCCGGTGCTGGAGAGAGCATTCCCCTCAAGCTGCGCGATGGTCACTTCTTCGTTGCTGCCAAGATCGAGATGCCGGACCGCCCGAAACTTGAGGGACAGTTTCTCGTTGATACGGGTGGTGTCATGGTCACGGCGGTTTTGACCACGCCCTTTTCACGGTCCAACAGTCTGCCTGCTTCCAATCAGAAAAAAGTCTTAGACAAGTCGCTCTCGGGTTTGGGCGGTCAGACGAGATTATTAGTTACTCGCGCGACATCCTTCACGCTCGGACACTTGAGTATCCGCACGCCCGTAGTCTACGTGTCACAAGACACAGGCGGAGCGCTGGCAAGTACTGACTACGAGGGTTTGATTGGCAGCGAGATACTGCGGAGGTTCAGTGTAGTTTTTGATTACGCGCACGGTCGACTAATCCTCGAGCCAAACGCTCACTACGCCGAGCCTGTTGAGTACGACATGAGCGGCATTAACTTACGTGCCTACGGCGATGATCTCAAAACATTCAGAATATATCAGGTGCTTGCTAACTCGCCGGCGGCAGAGGCTGGATTGCGTGTAGGCGATGTACTCACCAATATTGATGGTATGCCCGCTTCAAGATTTACCCTGGAAGACGTGTGTCAAATGATGAGGCAGCCTGGGCGCCAACATCAGTTGGGCATTAAGCGTGGCAAGTTGATCGGCTCAGTGAAGATAAAGACGAGAAGGCTGATCTAGTACTGTGGATGAGCTCAAGTGTTTGTTGGGAGTCACTGCTCGTTGGACTCAGGATCAAAAAGTTAACCGTATAATCTGAAAGAATCATCGTGGTTCAGTGAAGGTGAGCGACATCGTCAGGCTAACACGGGGCGTTATCTCTCATTCTCCCCAACCTTCAGGTTGGGGTTTACGTTGCGATATACTGCCCAAAAACCATTTCAATGGTTTCAAAACTCACACTCACACTAAGGAGACCCTCACATGTCTACTCATTCTTACTCACGTCTTTGGATACACCTGATTTGGGAAACCCTGGGGCGCGAACCGATGCTTGATAAACGCGCCGCTGCCAAAGCTTCTTCATTTCTCAATGAGTATTCAGTCGAAAAAGGTATCCATATGAAGATCAACTACTTCAATGCCGATCACACTCATGCTTTGATTGATTTGCCGACGCGTTATTCGATTGAAGAAGTCATCAAGCTTCTTAAAGGTGGATCATCTTAATGGATTAATCACAATCGAATAGTTAAGGGTCGGTTTGCCTGGGGAGTTGGTTACGGAGCATTCTCGGTATCGCATTCTGATGTTGGCCGTGTGGCTCGCTATATTGCAAATCAAGAAGAGCACCATCGTAAGCGGACTTACGCGGAAGAGTATGCGATGTTCGTGAAGCGCTACGGTTTGGAATGGCGAACGGAAGGAAACCATTGAAATGGTTACGCGTCGAGTCGAATTCGGCTTAACCCCAACCTAAAGGTTGGGGAGAATGAGAACTACACTAAACTTCCTGATTTTAATCTGAGTCATCGAACTGAGTTAGGCGCGAAACCCAATCTCAGCCACATAAACCTACGAGCAAATCAAAACAATAAATCGTATACTTCTCCCGTCCTACCTCATCAACACTTGAAACCAGAAAGGTAGTCGTTATGCGCAAACTTAGTCTTGCCTGCGTGGCGCTGGTCTGCTTCATAGGAGCGCTATTCACTGCAATTGCCCAAACACCGCGTACTGCTGAACAGCAGAACTCAGATCGAGTTGTGATCAGCAAAGACGAGGTACTGTTTGACCTCGTAGTGAGAGATAGGAAGGGCAAATCGATCAAAGATCTCGCTCAACAGGATTTTGAAGTCTACGAAGACGGCGTCAAGCAAGACATCAATTCCTTTCGTTTCGTCTCGTCAACGGTTCCCGAGACTGCGACCCCGGCGACTAACAACACCTCAACTCCTGACGCTCCGACTGTGACAAAGACTCCAGGCGGAGTGACGACGGAGTCGTCAGGTGTCAGCGCCGTTGCACTCGTCTTCGATCGACTCTCACCCGAATCGCGGCTACGTGCACGAGACGCTGCTCTGAATTACCTGGGTGAGAGCGTGAAAAAGACCGAGCTAGTCGGAGTGTTCCTGACGGACCTTTCGGTAATTACGCTGCAGCCGTATACCTACGACTCGGCGCAGGTAAAAGTGGGAATCGAAAAAGCAGGTGTCCGCGTCACTTCACAATATCCGTCGACAAACGAGGAGGCGCGCGCGAATAGAACGATCGTAAGCACAGATCTCATGCGACAGCAGCAAGGTCAAACACAGCCCGCGCCTAATACAGAGTCGATCGCCCCTGCCGCAGCATTGGCCCTGAGAAATCTCGAGTTCTATGAAGAGATGCAGCGCGATCAGGAGGGCAACGCAACTGCATATGGACTGTTGCACATTGCCGCATCACTTCGAGCTTTGCCAGGACGCAAGGCTGTCATCTTCTTCTCAGAAGGACTCGTTCTTCCGCCTAACGTGATGCAGGCTTTTCAATCGGTAATCAGCGAAGCGAATCGAGGGAATGTCAGTTTCTATTCCGTCGATGTTGCCGGGCTTCGAACAGAGAGTAAGAATTCGGAGACTCGTAAGGAGATCAACTCGCGCAGTGAAGTAAGGATGGCCCAGTTAGGAAGCACTTCGGATCCCAGTGGCCCCATGACTAAGGAGTTGGAACGTAACGAGGACATACTCCGGTTAAATCCGGACAGCGGTCTCGGTCAGCTTGCCAATCAAACTGGCGGCTTCCTCATCACCGATTCGAATGATCTGAAAGGTCGACTCGGACAGGTTGATGAAGATCTGCACTCTTATTACCTGTTGAGTTACAGCTCGAACAATCAAAAGTACGACGGACATTTTAGAAAGATCGAAGTCAAACTAAAACGCTCCGGACTTTCAGTCCAGAGTCGCAAAGGTTACTACGCTATCAAGGGTAACTTCGCTTCACCGGTACTCTCCTACGAAGCTCCGGTGTTGGCTGCTTTAGACAACAAACAGAAACCTGATTCATTTCCCTTTTATGGTGGCGCATTCAGTTTTCCAGATCGGGAACGGATGGGACTCGCTCCGGTGATTGTTGATGTTCCGATGTCAGCGTTTACGCTGCGTGTAGACCAGGCAAAGAAAGTGTACGACACAGATTTTTCGATCCTGGTTTTGGTGAAGGATCCGTCGGGTCAGGTAGTCGCGAAGTTAAGCAAGCAATACAAACTCAATGGTCCAGCGGATAAAGTTGAAGACGCAAAGAAGGAGAGAATTCTCTTTTACCAGGAAGCGAATCTGCCGCCTGATTCTTACACAGTGGAGATGATTGCTTACGATGCGCCAAGCGGTCGTGCGAGTGTGCGTACGGGGACTATCGAGGTACCGACAACCGATGAAAGCAAGTTGCGTCTCAGTGACGTTGCAATTTTGGCGCGCGGCGAGAAGGTTGACAATCCGGAAGAGAACAAGAAGAACCCGTTCCGCGTCGCCAACATGCTCGTGAGCCCGAACCTGGGTGAGCCGATTCCGCGCGCGCAGAAACAAGTGCCGTTCTTTTTCACGGTGTATGTTCCAGCGGGTACGAGCAAACCAAAGCTTACGGTTGAAATACTGAGCCAGGGCAAAACGCTGACTCAAATGCCGGGCGAGCTGCCGGCAACCGATGCGTCGGGACGCAGTCAGTTCGTTGCTGGATTGCCGGTTGAGAAATTTCCGGGCGGCAGTTACGAGTTGAAGATCACGGTGAGTGATGGGACAACCAACCTCACGCGCTCGAGAAGTTTCACCCTCATCGATTAAGCCGATCGATTGATTGACGGCTCTGGACGATCTGCCTGACAAGAATCAACAATCCTCTCATCGGAGAATTTGTGAAACGAGTCTTCATCGCCTCTATTGTCCTTTTGTCATCCGTGGTGGTCCAGGCTCAAACACTTTCTGAGTCCCGCCTGAGTGAGCGTGTTGATGTGCTCGCGAAGCAAGCACTCGCGCGTCCAGTTGCAGGCATCTCAATCGCGGTGGCCCGGAACGGTCGAATTGTGTTTGCCCGCGGCTACGGCCTCGCCAACATCGAGCACTCTGTAGGCGTCACTCCCGAGACAGTCTTCCACATCGCTTCTATCTCAAAGAATCTTTTGGCGGGCGTTATCCTACGTCTCGCTGAGGAAAATAAGCTGCGGCTCGACGACGATGTGAGGCAGTATGTTCCTGAAGCACCGACGCATGGCCGCCACATCTCAGTGCGACAACTTCTTAATCAGACCTCCGGCATCTACAGCTTCACTTCACTTCCAGATGCCGAGAACAATGAACGGCTCGAACTCACGCACGAACAGGTGCTCAAATTGTTCAACGATAAAGCGCTTGATTTCGAGCCAGGAAGCAGTTGGCGTTACGACAACTCTGCTTTTTACCTCGCGGGAATGGTTGTGGAACGCGTCACCAAACAAGAATACAGCCAATATGTGCGCGAACAAGTGTTCGCGCCACTTGGAATGACTTCGGCTTCACTGTGCGATGCGCGAATGGTCGTGCCGAATCTTGCTTCGGGTTATGAAGTCGACCATGGAATATTCGTGAACGGATCGTTTTTAAGTTGGAGCCTTCCCTTCGCTGCCGGTGCCGTGTGCGCGACAGCGACCGATCTGTTGAAGTGGCAGATAGCCGTCGAAGCAGGCAGCGTAGTAAAGGCATCCTCACTGGAGATGATGCGTGCGCCCACAAAGTTGAGAGACGGAACATTCATCGATTACGGCTTAGGCACTCGAATCGGAAAGCTGGATGGACATCACGTCTTTGGCCACACCGGAGGTGGCGGTGGGTTCAATGGCGTGTTGGCCTCGTTTCCAGATGATCATTTGAGCATAGTGGTGCTCATGAACAGCCGAAGCGGTGCGACACCCTCGCTTGCGCTTAGTGCAGCGATTGCACGAGCATTTCTTGGTTTGCCTGAAAAAAAGACTCTGCTGGACCAAACTGTACCGAAGGAAGAACTCACGGGCCTGCTCGGTACGTTCGAATCTGAAGAAGGTGCAGTCGAAGTCTTCGCTGTTCCTAAGGATGGGAAGGTGCACTATCGAGTGCCAGGAGCGCCGATAGAAGGTGTTCTATTAAGACAAGCTCCATACGTGTACGCGACCGGCGAGATTGAAGTGCACTTTCTACCGCAAAACGGTCACGCGAGATGGACCATCGCTTACATCGGAGGACTAATGATGGACCCAAAGTCTCGTGTGAAGTAAGGCTTCAGCCCGATGACCAGCGGTCCTCTCTTATTCACACTGCGGTTGAGAATGAGAGCCTGCTCGTTTTTGAATCGTTGTAATCTTTGTAATCTGCGGATGATTCTGCACCACCTCTTCACTTCACTCGGGCGAATGGCATATCGCGCATTCGTGGTGCTCCAACATGCATGCCACTAACTTTTCCGTTCTTATCCCGCGCGAACCAGACAACGTACCCTTGCACTTCGAAATGGTCCTTATATAGTGGCTGCATCGGCAAACTCATTGCCGGTCGCTGTTTCATGAATGCCTTATCACCATCCACGGCAAAAGTGAGCGTCGCTCCAGCCTCTTCGCTAAACCAATCTCCCTTAAACGATGCCAGCTCCTCAGGCGTAGGCGTCCACTCCTTCTCGAGAATGAAGCGTCTGACTTCATGATCGGAATCGACGGTTTCAGCCGACATCGGCTTGCCGTCCTTATCGAGCGTGAACTTCAATTGGTTGCCGCCGACAGCAAACTGCCCGCCTCCCATTGGTACGAGGCGCGCGCCGCTCCATCGCGACACGCCGTTCTCAATTACGAATCGTGCCGGAGCGTGCGTCTTTTCATTTCGCCAGAGACCGACAAATTTCCTCAGCTCATCCTCTGAAACCTTGGCTGGTTCGGTTTTCGTGGTTTCCTCGGCATATGGTCCGAAGATCTCATCGGTTATGTTTGCGGCGATTCCTCCAGCACCTGGTGAAGTACCGTTACACATGACACCAATTGAAACTTTGTTGTCTGGATAACGCGCCAGGAAAGTTTGATAGCCGGCAGTCGAACCACCATGCGACACATCCTTCAGCCCCTTGTACGTATCGACGGTGAGCCCGAGCGCGTACGCGATCTTCCGTCCATCATTCAACACTCCTCGAGTTTCCAACGCATTAACAAGAGGCGCGCCAAGCGATTGTGAATCGAGCATCGCGTTCCATTTCATCCAATCACCGACCGTAGTGAGCATCCCGCCGTTTCCATAGACATTCATGAAGGGCATGTCGAGTCGCCACGGCCCTGTGCGTTGACGCGAATACGCTTGAGCGCGGCCCGGCACTATGCGTTGGTAGTCGTCCCTCAACGAACTGTTCTTCATCCCGAGTGGTTTGAATAGCCGTTCCTCGACGAACGCTGGAAACTTCTGTTTCGAAACACGCTCGACGATTATCGCCGCAAGGTTGTATCCGCTGTTTGAATACGAGTATTCCGAACCGGGCGTGAAGTCGAGAGCACGCTGATGAGTAATAACGTCGAGTGCGAGATCCTGGCTGATGACTCGCTCTCCCCGGCCCGCGCCGGTCAGGCTCATAACCGTGCCCCAGTCGCGTATACCGGAAGTGTGATTTAGGAGATGTCTGATTGTAAGCGGCAAACCGTAATCGGGTAGTTCAGGAATGTATTTCCTGACCGGATCATCGAGACTAAGCTTTCCATCCTGTTGAAGCAGTACGAGTGATGCAGCGGTGAACTGCTTCGCGACTGAGCCAGACTCAAAAATTGTTTGAGGTGTGTTAGGAACGTTGAACTCCAGGTCGGCAAGTCCGAAGGCGCTTTCGAATACTACATCTCCGTTGAGTGACACTGCTGCGGCACAACCGGGCGCTGGCCCAACGTACGCCTTGGTGAATTTCTCGAACCCTCGCTCAGCGCCGGCGACAACTTTCTCTTTGTTGGGAACCTGGGCCCAGGTTGGAGTTGTAAGGACTGTAAGGAACGCAACAACAACGAAAACCTTTAAGAAGTTCTTTCTAATCATAGAGTTCATCCACCGACTGTCTACAATCCGATATTTGAAATCTGAGGTCTGAGATCTGCAATCTTAATTCTGCCAGGTAGTCCCTGTTAAGACGCAAGAAGCCAAAGATGCGTTAACAAGTATGTACTTGATAGCACGTCGGGACGCTTTTCGGAACTTCAAGGGAAATGATGTATCCCTCTCATTCTCCCCAACCTGTAGGTTGGGGTTAACATCGCAATATACTGCCCACGAAACCATTTCAATGGTTTTCAAAATTCACACTCACACTAAGGAGACCCTCACATGTCTACAATAGGCGAATGTTAGTATTCGATCAGTTTTGAAATTTGTGAGTTGCCTTTGCTAGCCCACCATCTATCGATTGACTCCAAAGGTTTGAAACGCCCCCGACGCTGTTCACATACACCGAGTTGCAGGAGTATTTCGTAGTGACCGAGTTTGTGCCGGAAGAAAGAACCCTGAATCAGAAGGGACTTGAACTAAGAAGCCGCTCGCATTCTAACGGAGGCGTGTAGTGAGGGCCACCTCCGCACCGGATGAGACAAGGTTATCTACAGATTGCACTGATTACACAGATCAATCCCTCTCCAGCGTGTTTTTGAATCTGCGTAATTTGTGTAATCTGCGGATACACGTCTTACTGCCCGGTCAACTTCCCCAACGCTTGCTTCGCACTTGCCATCGTTGGCTCGATCGCGAGCGCTCTTTGGTAATTCTCAATCGCTTTCTCTTTATCGCCACGCAGCATGTACGCTTCGCCGAGGCTGTCGTACACATTCGCTGATTGTGGATACGCTTCAACGTTAAGCTTCAACACCTCAATCGCCTCGTTCACTTGTCTCCTTCTTAAGAGTTGGTAGCCGAACGTGTTGAGCTCCGACTCAGCAACATAGAGATCCGGATCTGTACCACTCTTAAGGCGGTGAAACTCTGCAATCATAGCGTCGACGCCTTTTGCGCTAAGCGTCTTTTCTAAAACATCCGACAACGAATTCGCTTTAACATCGACGACCTCAACGACAAAAATCAACGTCGCATCGGGAGGAATGACATCGCCTGCGCCTTTAGCTCCGTAACCAAGCTTTGAAGGAATCACCAGGATCGCATGATCGCCGATGCGGAGCTTCGAGACACCTTCGTCCCAGCCCTTGATCACCTGCCCCGCGCCCAGTTTGAATGCGAAAGGCTTGTCGCGATCACGTGAACTGTCAAACTTCACACCGTCAGTCAACATGCCGGTGTAATGAAGGACAACCGTTTCACCTTGTTTAGGTTGACGCCCCGTTCCCTTTCTTGTGATCAGATAAGTCAGCCCGGAAGGAGTGGTAGTGGATGCCGACGCGACTTTAGGAGTTCGGCTTCTAGTTCGACGGTGTTTGGTTTGTGCGTCGACGTCGATAATGAAGTTGGCTAGTAGACAAACTGAGAATAAGGCAACGACTAGTTTCGTGTTTTTCATGGGGGAAGCTCCGCAGAAAATTGATTCGAGAGCGGACAATTTATCACATCCACAGATTAAGCAGATATGGAGACAAATTGTTGGGGTGATACCCACACGGAAAACCCACCCTGCTGACCATCTGTCGCCAAATGACCTCATATGGTCACGCTCGAAACCTGGTTGATCAAAAATGCCTTTGGATCTGCTTGCTACATCGTGGCTGGAGAGTTGCCAATACAAACCATCCGGAGATCACACAACTTAGTTCGTTTCTCAAAAGAAAGGGTTGATTGCAATGGCTAGCAGAAAGTTGGCAGGGAAAGTTGGGATTGTAACGGGCGCTTCGAAAGGCATCGGCGCCGGCATCGCGAAGTATCTTGCAGCTGAAGGTGCGTCTGTGGTGGTTAATTACGCATCCTCGAGGGAAGGTGCCGAGCGAGTCGTTAGTGAGATTACAAAGGAAGGCGGAAAGGCCATCGCGGTCCAGGGGGATGTTGCGAAAAGAAAAGACGTCGAGTATCTCTTCGCCGAAACAAAGAAAGCATTTGGTCGACTCGATATTCTGGTGAACAATGCGGGCGTATATCAGTTCGCGCCGCTTGAAGAGACAACAGAAGATCAGTTTCAACGGCAGTTCGGTATCAATGTGTTCGGCCTGATTCTGGCGACACGGGAGGCATTGAAGTATTTCGGTCCAGAGGGTGGCAGCGTAATCAATATCGGCTCAACGATAACTTCTGTTACGCCGCCGGCGACCGTGGTCTACGCGGCAACTAAAGGAGCCGTAGATACAATCACGCATGTACTTGCAAAAGAACTTGGTCCAAGAAAGATCCGCGTGAACTCGATTAATCCTGGTGTAGTTGATACTGAGGGCGTTCAGGCTCTGGGAATTCCGGGCAGCGATTTTGAAAAGGAAGCAGTCGCTCAGACACCGCTGGGTCGCATCGGTCTGCCTGGAGACATCGCACCGGCCGTTGGTTTCCTTGCATCGTCAGACAGCGCATGGATTACGGGAGAAATACTCCAGGTC
>Ga0163163_10005702_pt1 | contig 10797 bp, 10 predicted proteins | sample S65metaG_FD_119766 | JGI IMG/M metagenome (GOLD analysis project Ga0163163, IMG submission 119766) | Switchgrass rhizosphere microbial communities from Kellogg Biological Station, Michigan, USA - S6-5 metaG | ecosystem: Host-associated > Plants > Roots > Rhizosphere > Soil | place: USA... | reverse complement strand
CCGAGCAAATTGAACAGGGGGTCAAAGTCCTGGCCCGCGTCCTGGAACAGTTGGCCGGCTAGCCGTGCGGCGGTCTCAGGCTTTTCCAAACTTGAACTTGGCGATTCGCTGAATTACAACCCACGCGCTGTGATGGAAACCAACAACGGGCTGCCGCTGCCGCCTCCAGGAATCGTGCCGCCGCTGGATTCGCGGTTTCGTCCGGCCGTGCTGGCCAACCGCGACTTTGGCCGGCGGGTGGCGGAATCGGGCCGGCCGGTGCGGGCCGGGTTGGCGTTGGAACAGGCCGATGGCAAGGTTTCCCGGTTCGAAACGCAGATTTTTCCAGAGCATCACGCGGGATCGGCCGGCAATTTCACTTATCTCGAGCGCATCACGAAATTGCTGCTCTGGTCCCGGGGCGGTTTTCGAATACACCTGGCCGGCCCGCCGGAGCTGGCGGCGCGGCTGGCGGCTCATTATCGCGAGACCGCCACCGGAAAGTTCGATTCCGAGATCGTCGGTGGCCGGATGTTCGACCACCCGATCGAAGTGATCCACGTGAAGACCCTGCCGCCGGAGCGAAATGCGGCGGCGCCACTGGGCCGTCACCTTGAGGGGAATCGCATCGGGTTCGACCTCGGTGGCAGCGATCGCAAAGCCGCCGCGGTAATCGAGGGCGAAGTGGTGTTCAGCGATGAAACCGGCTGGGACCCTTACTTTCAAAAAGACCCCCAGTATCATTTCGCGGGCATCATGGATTCGTTGCGCAAAGCCGCCGCGCATTTGCCGCGCGTCGATGCAATCGGTGGAAGCGCCGCGGGCATTTACCTGAACAACCGGGTGAAGGTGGCTTCCCTTTTTCGCGGCGTTCCCCCGGACCTGTTCGAGCGACGGGTGAAGGACCTGTTTTTGGAGATTCGGAAAGCCTGGAATGACGTTCCGTTTGAGGTCGTCAACGACGGGGAAGTGACGGCGCTGGCGGCTTCGATGTCCTTGCGGCGGAACCGGGTGCTGGGCATTTCGCTGGGCACCAGCACCGCCGGCGGCTACGTTAACGCCGATGGCAACATCACCTCCTGGATCAATGAGCTGGCCTTCGTCCCGGTTGATTACCATCCACGGGCGGCGACGGATGAATGGTCGGGTGATTATGGCTGCGGAGTGCAATATTTTTCCCAGCAATGTGTCGGCCGCCTGTTGGGTCCGGCGGAGATCGAAATCGACCCGGCCCTTCCACTGCCCGAAAAGTTGAAACAAGTGCAAAGCCTGATGCAAGCCGGGGACGAGCGTGCGCGGAAGATTTATCAAACCATTGGAACGTATCTCGGTTATGGCGTGGCTCATTTCGCGGATTTTTATCCGCTTGAGAACGTGTTGATTCTGGGGCGGGTTACCTCGGGCCCGGGAGGCGACCTGATCCTGGCCGAGGCAAAGGAGGTGCTGAAGGCGGAATTTCCCGACCTGGCCGGCCGGGTCGAATTTCACATTCCCGACGAGAAAGACAAACGCCATGGCCAGGCAATCGCCGCGGCCAGCCTGCCCCGGCTCCAGCCGGGCTCCCCCGCATGAACCCCTACGAAAAAGTTGTTTCCGAGTTTTCCCGTCTGCTCAAGGAAGCGAAGGGGTACCCCCTGGGCCAATTCGAGCCGATGGTGCGGCGGGAGACGCCGCCCGGCGCTCCCAGTGCGCTGTTCTTCGCTCCTCACCCGGATGATGAATGCATTTCCGGCGGCCTGGCGGTCCGCCTGCGGCGCGAAGCGCGTATGAACGTGATCAATGTCGCGGTCACCCAGGGGAGCCGCAAGGAACGCCAGGCGGAACGGTTCCACGAGCTGGAAAAGGCCTGCCGCTACTTGGGCTTCGGCCTTTTGGCGACCGGCCCAAACGGCCTGGAGCGAATCAATCTCAAAACCCGCGAACGCGATCCGCGGCACTGGGCCGCCTGCGTAAAAATCATCGCCGACATCCTGGCTCAGCACCGGCCCCGGGTGATTTTTTTTCCCCACGACGAAGATTGGAATTCGACCCACATCGGCACCCATTTCCTGGTAATGGACGCGCTTAAAAGCATGCCCGCCGATTTTGAAACCTGCCTGGCCGAAACCGAATTCTGGGGACAAATGGATGATCCCAACCTGATGGTGGAAATCAGCAACGAGGATTTGGCCGAGATGGTGACGGCGACAACCTTTCACGTCGGCGAGGTAAATCGCAATCCGTATCACGCCCTGCTGCCGGCCTGGATGATGGATAACGTGCGGCGCGGGACCGAGTTGGTCGGCGGGCAGGGAGGGCCGGCGCCCGATTTCACTTTTGCGGCGCTTTACCGGTTGCGTAGATGGAAAGGCGGGCGGGCAATCCCGATGTTCGAAGGCGGGATGCAGTTCGCCAAGGGGGCCAATGTGGGAGATTTATTTCGATGAACCCGAAATTCATGCGCGAGGCGATCCGGCTTTCATTGGCGACCATGCGGCGCGACAAGGGCGGCCCCTTCGGCGCCGTGATCGTCAAAGGCAATCGAATTGTGGGCCGCGGCTGCAACGAGGTCACTTCCAGCAACGATCCGACGGCCCATGCTGAAATCGTCGCCATCCGCAACGCCTGCGCCCGGCTGAAGACCTTTCAACTCGACGAATGCGATCTCTACACCAGTTGCGAGCCCTGCCCGATGTGTTTGTCGGCGTTGTATTGGGCGAGGGTGCGCAGTGTTTTCTACGGCAACACCCGCAAGGACGCCGCCCGGATTGCGTTCGACGACGACTTCATTTACCGCGAGGTGGCCTTGCCGATCCGCCAGCGCAGCCTGGTGATGAAACAACTGCTTCGGCGTGAGGCGCTGGCGGCCTTTAAGGAATGGGAACAGAAGGCGGATAAAGTCCGGTATTGATGGGGGACGCGTGAAACGTGATGGGTGAAACGTGAAACGTGAAACGTGAGGGGTCAAAATCGAACGAGATGCCTCGGAGTTTCGGTCTCCCCCATACGGCGCCGGTCCCAAGGCTTGAGCATTTCACGGCTGGGCGATCAGGCGCTGTTCTTTAACTCCGCTAGGAGGAATGGCGCTTACATAATGCCTAAAACTTTTTGCGATAGGGTTTTAAGTCGCCTCGGGTGCGGCATGGTCTGGAAGATGATGCTGCGGGAGAGCTTTTCCAGTTGTCTGAGGTGCTGGCGGAGTCTGCGGTAATTGGTGGTAGCCTTTTTCATCTCGACGAATTGCTCTGGGGTTAGGGAAACGGTAACGGTTTTTTGTGCCACCTTGCGAGTCCATTGATAGCCGGCACCGCCCCCTTTGCGGGCCGTGCGATCCTGGACCGAACCTTGGCTGATGTAGCCCAGTTGACTCAAACGGCGGCACTGGCGCTCATATTCCCGCTGGGCGGAGGACGCGGATCTGGCGTTTTTCACCCCATTAGTTTAGCTGGCATGTCAACCATTAGTCCAGTAATAGAACTGGACATGAACTGGCACACACCTTTCTTTCCAACCCTGCGCCCGGCCCTGGCACCCTTGGGCTCCCGCACCACTGGCGCCTTGCATCAGGCGCGCTCCTATACCCTTTGCCAACTCGAAGCGCATTTGGGATCCTGCTTGCCGCAGGACCTCTTTCCCAAAGCCGCTGGTAAAGAAAATAGCCGCGATTGCATCTACACCCGACTTCGCACCTTCTGGTGCATGCTCTGGCAAAGCTTTAATCCCCAAGCCTCTGGCCGGGAGGTCGTACGCCAGCTTCAAGCCCTCTTCCAGCTTCAGGGCGGGCCCCAAATCTCCGAGGAAGATGGCGCTTACTGCCGAGCCCGGGCACGTCTGCCGTTGGGCGAGTTTCCCAAAGCTCTGAGCGCTACAGCCCAAGCGGCCCAAAAGCGCGCCCGACCCTCAACCTCTCTCCAAGGGCGGCCGACCAAAGTGGTCGATGGCTCCACGCTGACCTTGTCCGACACCCCCAAAAACCGGGCCGCTTATCCGCCTTTTCAATCTATCGGCCCAAGCTTTCCGATGATGCGTATCGTGGTCATCTTTTCTTTGCTTACCGGCGCCATTCTCCAACTGGCTTGCGGTAATAGTTCGAGCGCCGATTTGCCTCTGTTGGGCTCCTTATTGAACCAGTTGGTGCGGGGAGACATCGTCGTAGCCGACCGGGGCTTTGGTAATTTCATCATGCTCGCCGTACTGCAGAGCCTGAAACTGGAATTGGACTTCATCGGGCGCTCCGCCCGCCGGGTCGATGGACGCAAAAGACTTAAGCGCCTGGGCAGAAATGATTGGCTCCAGACTTGGAAAAAGACTTCCAATCCTTCCCTTTGGCTGCCCCGGCCTAGCTGGGCAGCTCTGCCCCAGGAGTTGGTCGTGCGCGTCATTCGCGGCAGTCTGTATCAAAAGGGCTTTCGGGTGCGCCAGGTTACATTGGTGACCACCCTGCTGGATTGGCAGCGCTATCCGGCTCAGGAAATTCTGCAGGCTTACCTGCGTCGTTGGCGACTGGAAATGTGCCTGGATGATCTCAAGACCACTCTGCAAATGGAAATGCTGCGCAGCCGCTCCCCGGACATGGCTCAAAAGGAAATCTATGCCCGTCTCATCGGACATAATCTTGTGCGCTGCATTATGGCCCAAGCTGCCAAACAAGGAGACGTGCCTTTGGAGCGGATCAGTTTCAAGGGCACCCTCGATGCACTACGCCAATTCACCCAGGCCATGAGCCAAGCCCCCTCCCGTAAAAAACGTCGGCAATTATGGCAGGAGCTTCTCCGAACCTTAGCCGCCGATCTGCTTCCAGACCGATCCGGCCGACGAGAACCCCGAGCCGTCAAACGACAGAAAAGGAAGTACCCTCGTCTTAGCCGTCCTCGCAGCAATTTCAGAGATCGTCCCAAAACCAGTGTGCGGCGCACCAAATCCCGCTTGCGCAGGCTCGTGCTTATGTAAGCGCCATTCCTCCGCTAGGAGTGGCCTGTCTATAGACCCACACACCCCCTAATCCCATATTGTTTTTCAGCGGCGCGACCAGGGGCGTCCGGATGACATGGATTCCCCTGGTCGCGCCGCTGAAAAACAACCGATTCCGGGAAGTTCCGTTGCTATCCACAGGCCACCCCTAGCGGGGTTTGCCGGAAAACGGCATGTTCAAAAGTTGAGAGGCGCCCCGGCGGAGGTATTTCATCACTGCCACCATAAACAAGACTGCGCTCCTGAGGCCTGCATCGCCCTGAAAAACAAAAACGGCGGCTGTTAAGCCGCCGTTTGAAAGGGTTCGGACCAATCAGGGTTGAAAGGCGTATTTGACGCGATCGGCATCGGCGACCGCCCAGAGATTGTTTGGCCAGGTCGAGCGGCCGAATTTGAGGTACCGGACGCTGCCATCCACGAAAGCGAAATTGGAACCGCCGGATTCCTTGGTTCGCCGGACCACCGAGTGACAGCCGTGTTCGACCTTGTCAAAGTCGTTTCCGAAGCCTTCGTTGAGGTCCATGAAATAATCGAGCGATACCGGGGGAGTTTCATTCGGCAGATTTTTCTTTTCGCCAAAGATAAGGGTATCGGAGGGCTTGATGACGGCTGATTCCTTCATGCAACAGGGGGCGGTCAGGGCGTTGCTGAAGTAGTCGTTCCAGCCGTTGATCAAGTAGCTGCGGGGGGCATTATCGGCCGGGGCCGGGGAGCCGGTCATGGTGGGAGGGGTGCCGCGCTGGGCGTCGGTCGGGCAGACGAGCAGATTGGTGTTGCGGTAGTATTCGAGCAGCAACGCGGTCCAGCGGTATTGATTGGTGCGGGGCGGATAGAAGCCGTCGTTGTCGTCGGAGTAGAGTTTGAGGCCCATATCGAGCTGTTTGAGATTGTTCACGCATTTGATCCGATTGGCGGATTCTTTGGCGCGAGCGAGGGCGGGCAGGAGCATGCTGGCCAGGATGGCGATAATGGCGATGACCACCAGGAGTTCGATGAGGGTGAAGGCCAGGCGCCTGGCGGTGGGTCCCGAAACGGGAGAGGGGACCGGGTGGAACTCGGTTTTTTTGCGGCAGGGGTACTCTTTCATAAGCATTTTTTCATCTCTCTCGAATAATTCTGCCGTTTGAGCGTCCAGCATAGACAGTATGACGCGCAAACAATGGATGCTGATCTTCGCGGCCGTCGTGCTGGGCGGCCTTTCTTTTTACCTGAATAGAGACTGGTTCGCTTCGGAAAATATTCATATTTACCATCGTTCTTCGCCACAGCGAGGCTTTTTTCGCAGAAAACGCCTGGATGATCCTCAGACCAACCCGGTCATTTTCGGCTTCGACCGCAAGCTAAAACTGACCTGCCTCAAGGTCATTCCGGTCAGTGCATTGGAAACCAACAAGTACGCCTTGCCGATTTGGCACCTGGTTTCCGATTCGAATTCCGTTGCCATGAGAGACTTTACCTACGGTTCGCAGATTCCCGGCATGCATCCCGCCGTCAAAGGAGCCATTCCTGACCCGCTGGAGCCCGGCGTGAAGTACCGGTTGCTGATTGAAGCCGGCGGTTTGAAAGGCGAGCACGACTTCATCACCACGCCACCGGCCCCCTGATACGAGCACGTGATTTACAGACGCCGTTACCGGAGCCGCGGTTACACTTCTGTCTAGCAAAAGTCGGGCCAATACGAGCAATCAGACGCGAATCGCAGCCCCATAATCGCGTCACTTGGCCAAATGGCAGGCCGCCCAGTGACCCGGCGCCAATTCGCGCAACTCGGGAACCTCTTTCTGGCAGCGCGGCGTTTCCGCAATTGGGCAGCGGGGGTGAAAGGGACATCCAGAAGGCGGATGTATCGGTGAGGGAACATCCCCGGACAGCACAATGCGGCGACGTTTGGAATCGGCATCCAAAACTGGGACAGCGGAAATGAGCGCCTGGGTGTAGGGATGTTTAGGCGTGGTCACGACCGTGAGGGCGGGCGCCATTTCGACTATCTTGCCCAGGTACATCACCATAATCCGCCGGCTGATATGGCCGACCACTGCGAGATCATGAGCGATGAAGAGGTAAGCCAGGCCGCGGGAGCCCTGCAGGTCCTGGAGTAAATTGATGATTTGGGCCTGGATGGAAACATCCAGGGCGCTGACCGGTTCGTCGCATACGATCAGCTTCGGTTCCACGGCCAGCGCGCGCGCGATCCCGATGCGTTGCCGCTGGCCGCCGCTGAATTCATGCGGATAGCGGCGGGCGTAAGCGGGGTCCAACCCGACCGCCTCCAATAAATCCGAGACGCGGCGTCGGCGTTCCTCACGTGAAGAGGCAAGGTGATGAATGTCGATGGCTTCGCCGACCAGGTCTTCAACCGTCATGCGAGGGTTCAACGAACCGTAAGGGTCCTGAAAGATCATCTGGAGCCGCCGGCGGCGGGCGCGCAGCTCGGCCTGATCGAGCCGGGTAAGGTCGGCGCCTTCGAAATGAATCTCGCCAGAGGTGGGGGGGATCAGCCTGACGATCGCCCGGCCGAGGGTGGTTTTCCCGCAACCGCTTTCGCCAACCAACCCGAGCGTTTCATTTGGCGCGATGGAAAAACTGACATCATCCACCGCTTTCACCCAGGAACGCACCGGGCTGAACAGGCCGGGCTTGACCGGGAAGTGAACCTTTAAATTCCGGACCTGGAGCAGGGCAGAGTTGTCGGCTGGCTCGGGCACAGATTTAGTCAAAGTTGGTTCGTGTTGGCGTAAAGGCAACGAACCCAGTGGCCCGGTTCGACCTCGAGCAAATCCGGCATGGAGCCGGCGCAGGCGGGTTGCGCGCTGGGGCAACGCGGGTAAAAGCGGCAACCGGGCGGAAAGTTTCCGAGCCGTGGCACGCTTCCGGGGATGGCGCTTAGCCGGGCGGCGGTTTCAGCCAGACGCGGGACCGATTGCATCAGGGCCCGGGTATAGGGATGCAAAGGCCGTCGAAAGAGGATCGGCGTATCAGCCAGCTCGACGATCTGCCCGGCGTACATTACTGCGACGCGGTCGGCCATGTCGCCGACGATCCCGAGGTTGTGGGTGATGAGCAGGATGCCCATGGCGAGTTGTTTTTTGAGGTCGCGCAACAGCTCCAGGATTTGGGCCTGGATGGTGACATCCAGGGCCGTGGTGGGTTCATCGGCGACCAACAGTTTGGGCCGCGAAGCCAGGGCCATCGCGATCATGACGCGCTGCTGCATCCCGCCGGACATTTGGAACGGATAATCCTTCAGCCGCGATTCCGGGGCGGGGATGCCCACCCATTTCAACAGGCGGAGGACTTCGGCGTCGCTGGCATCGCCTGGACGGTGCAGCTTGAGCATCTCCTTGATTTGAGTTCCCACCCGGAAGACGGGGTTCAAGGCGGCGGCGGGTTCCTGAAAGATGTAGCTGACGATTCCGCCGCGGACCTGTCGCAATTCGTCCTGACTCATCCGCAGCACATCACGCCCCTCGAGCAGGATTTCGCCGCCGGCAAACCGGGCGGGGGGAGCGGGCAGCAGCCGGGCGATGGAGAGGGCGGTCACGCTCTTGCCGCAGCCGCTTTCGCCAACGAGGCAAACGGTTTCGCCGGCGTCAAGGGACAAGGAAAGGTCATCCACAGCTCGCAAGCTGGTGTCGCCTGCGAGAAAGTCGAGTTTCAGATGGTTGATTTCAAGCAGCGGCATGCCGGCGACGCGCGCGAGCCGGAAGCATTAAGGAATTTCCCGGAGATGGAAAGAAGCAAAGTTGGAACGGCCGATCGCGCGGCCTCCCGCGGGAGCCCGGGTGCAATTTTTTAATCGCGAGGTTGGTTAGCGCGGGGCAAACGATGAAACTTGAAGGCGGCGGGCTGGCGGGCGGACAGGTCCAGTTGAGCCGTGTAAAAGCCGCCGTCTTTGAGCAATTGAATTCCGCCCAGGGCCGGGCAGAGGCGGACCTTAAACGGGCGCCAGGCGCGGGCGCTACGCAGGGCCGTGCTCATGCGGCGGGCAGTGTGGCCGAGGAACCGGATCGGCGGGATGCCGGCCAGGCGCCGCGCGTGCCAAAGGACGAGGGGCGAATGTAAATGGCCGACGATGGTCTGTTCCAGTTGCGAAAGCTTCCCGCGCACTGCCTCTTCCTGAAGCAGGAAGGGAAGGGCGGAAGGATCATGGCAAAATAACAGGAGGCGTTGATCGGGGCGGAGGCTGGCGAAGGCCTGGTTGATTTCCTCGAGGTGTTGCTGTCGCAAACGAAGCCATTCCGGCCGTTCCTCGGGGAGCGCATCGGCCTCAAAGACGGGAAAGGCCACGAGGGAGGAGACCAGGCCGACCAGCACATAGTTGCCGAGCTCGATTCTCCAAAAGGGGCGCAACGCCAACTCTCCGAGTGCGCGCCGCCAACTGGCGAGCCGCATGCCGCCGCGGCCGCCGACAAAGCTGATCTTGCCCAGCTCATGATCGCCAAACGTAGCCTCGAAGCGCGGGCTGAATTTCTGGCGCAGTTTTTCCAGGCATTCGCGCGCGCTCTGGCAGGCGGCGTCATCGCTGACCCCGACGCAGGCGGTGTTGCAGGATAAATCGCCATTGGCGATGACGTAATCGGAGCCATCCGCCTGCTCGAGGAATCGGTCGAGCAGGTAATTCTGGTTCAGGGGCTCACGCTGCCAGATAAAATGGCGGTGAAAATGAACCAGGCTGCGGAGGAAAGGATTTCGAATGCCGCGAATTTCATAATCGGAACCACGGGCTCGTTCCGGGGCGCTGGCATAATGGATGTCGCTGAGGATCGCGAGCGAACACGAACCATTCATGGGGGCAGCCTGGCAGGGCGCGGCCGGAAAAATCAATTGGGTCTTCTGCGGAGTCAGGCTTCGCGCAGGGCCGGCAGGAGGATGGAAAAGGTGGCTCCTTTGTTCGGCTGGCTGTCGACGCGGATGGAGCCGCGATGTTCCTGGATGATGCGGTGGGTGATGGGCAAACCCAGACCGGTGCCGTTGGACTTGGTGGTGAAGAACGGTTCGAACAGCCGGCCCATGTTTTCGGGGCTGATGCCCGCGCCGGAATCCTGGATGGTCACGCACAAGTGGCCGGGCTTGCGGGAGCCGGCCAGGGCGGGGCGGGCGATGAGTTCGGTGGCCACCGAGACAGCGCCGTTGGGCTGGGTGGCTTCCAGGGCGTTCATCAACAGGTTCACGAAGGCTTGCTGCAACTGGTAATCGTCCCCGCTGACCAGGTCGGATCCGGCGGTAAAAGATCTCGCCAGCGCGATCGCCTTGGCTTCGAGCTGAGGCTGGATCAGGCGCAATGAGTGTTCCAGGATTTGATGGACATGGACCACCGTTTGGTTGGCCTGGGTGGGGCTGGCAAATTTGAGCATCTGGCTGACGATTGAATCGATGCGCCCCATCTCGCGCCGGACTACATCGACCAAATCCGCATCCTGGTGGCGTTCCAACAACAGGTCAAAAAAAGTTTTTCCCGCGACCAGCGCGTTTTTGATTTCGTGAATCATGCTGGCCGAGAGCGTCCCGACGCTGGCCAGCCGGTCCAGTTGGCGCAGATTTTCGTGGACTTGTCGGGGTGAGCTTACCTGGTTCAGGGCCAGGACGATGGTGGGGGGCCCCTTTTTCTGCGGCAGGCGCAGCGCCCTGACCGAAACGGTGGCGACGTCCCGCTTAGGCATAGGCAGATCGATTTGGCGATGAAGTTCGGGGTCAGTCCCGGCTGCGCACTGCTCGATCAATTTACGAAGAGGCGCAGGCAAGCTCGCGGGATCATCCGAAGCCTGAGCCGGATCGAGGCCAAGGATTTGAACGGCTTCGGGGGTCAGGGTGACAATCCGGCTTCCCTCGAGCACGACCAGTCCGCAGCGTATGGATTCGCGGAGAATT
>Ga0163163_10005701_pt1 | contig 10798 bp, 8 predicted proteins | sample S65metaG_FD_119766 | JGI IMG/M metagenome (GOLD analysis project Ga0163163, IMG submission 119766) | Switchgrass rhizosphere microbial communities from Kellogg Biological Station, Michigan, USA - S6-5 metaG | ecosystem: Host-associated > Plants > Roots > Rhizosphere > Soil | place: USA: Michigan... | reverse complement strand
GCAACTCAGCGACGAGATCGCGGTCGAGTTCTATAACGTCCAGGTGCGCGATGCACTTGAGCAGGGGGATGGTCAGCGCGCCTTGCCCGGGTCCGATTTCGATCATCCGGTCACCAGGCTGCGGCGAGATGGCTCCGACAATACCCTCGACGATGGTTTGGTCGGCCAGGAAGTGCTGGCCGAAACGCTTGCGCGGTCGATGGGCCGGCGTCACAAGCGCAGTTCGATCGCCAAGCGCGCGGACATTCAGCTCGCCTTGCCGCTCGCCTGGTGAGCAATCATTTCTGCCGCCGTGTTCACGGCTGCGATGAGGCTGCCGGAGTCGGCCTCGCCGGTGCCCGCCAGGTCCAACGCCGTGCCGTGATCCACCGACGTCCTGATGAAGGGAAGACCGAGCGTGATATTTACTCCGCCGCCGAAGCTGGCGTACTTGAGAACGGGCAGGCCCTGGTCGTGGTACATGGCGAGCACGCAGTCCACGTTCTTCAGCCGTGACGGCACGAACAGCGTGTCGGCGGGCCATGGGCCGCTCAGGTCCACGCCTTCGGCTCTGAGTCTGGCGATCACCGGCGCGATCACGTCTTCGTCCTCGCGCCCCAGGTAGCCGTGCTCGCCGGCATGGGGGTTGAGCCCGGCCACGGCGATGCGCGGCGCGTCCAGGCCGAAGCGGGTGAGCAGGTCGTGGACGATGATGCGCAGGGTCTGCTCCAGCGATTCGCGCGTGATGGCGGCCGGCACGTCGGCCAGGGCGAGATGGGTGGTGGCCAGGGCCACGCGCAGGCCGCCGCCCGCCAGCATCATCACCACCCTGTCGCGGCCGGCCTTGGCCGCCAGATACTCAGTATGGCCGGAAAACGCGATGCCGGCGTCGTTGATGACGGACTTCTGCACGGGCGCGGTGACCATGGCCGCGAACTCGCCCGACAGGCATCCGTGCGCGGCGCGGTCGAGCAGGGCGAGCACGTGGCGGGCGTTGGCCGCATCCAGATGCCCGGGGCGAACGGCGGCGGAAGCAGGCACATGCAGGACTTCCAATGCCCCGCTTGGGGCGGCGCCTGAATCGTGATTGAAGTCGCTCAGCGCGATTCGGCACCCCAGTTGCGCGGCCCGGGCAACCAGCACGCCCTTGTCGGCAAGGATAACGAGGCGCGCCTGAACCGACGCGCCCGGCAGCGCGAGACAGATATCGGGCCCGATGCCGGCCGGCTCGCCCGACGTTACGGCGATCAGCGGCGGGGCGGTCAGCGGCTTTGCGCCCTCATCCACGGTCTTCCAGCCGGTACTCCACGTAGGCGCGGTCGCGCAGCTGGCGCAGCCATTCCTGATAGGCCTCGTCGCTTTTCTTGTCGCGCAGCGCGCGTTTGGCTTCCAGGCGCTTGCGGTCCTCCGACATGTCGGCCACGCGCCGTTCCAGCACCTGAATGAGGTGCCAGCCGAAGGGGCTGTGCACGGGCTCGCTGACCTGGCCGATTTTCAATTCCTGCATGGCGCGCTCGAATTCGGGCACGGTGTCGCCGGGATAAACCCAGCCCAGGTCGCCGCCGTTGGCCGCCGAACCGTCGTCGGAATTGGTGCGGGCCAGTTCACCGAAATTCACGCCGTTCACGATGCGCTCGCGCAGGTTGGCGAGCTTGCGCCTGGCCTCGGACTCGGACACCAGTTCGTTGGTGCGCAGCAGGATGTGGCGCACGTGCGTCTGTTCCACCATGAAGGGCGCGCCGGCCCCGCGCTGGCCTTCGAGCCGCAGCACGTGGAAGCCCGCCGGGCTGCGCAGCGGCTCGCTGACTTCGCCGGGCTTCATCTTGGACAGGGCGTTCACGAACAGGTCGGGCAACCGGTCGGCGGTGCGCCAGCCGATGTCGCCGCCCGACAGGGCCTCAGGCGCGTCGGAAAAGCTGGCCGAGAGCTGCGCGAAGTCGCCCCCGGCGCGAGCGCGGCGTATGACCTCCTCGGCGCGCGTCCTCTGCCGCTCGATCTGTTCCGGGCTGGCCTGGTCGGGCAGGCGCAGCAGGATGTGCGACAGGCGGTATTCGTTGGCCGCGCCGCCCGTGGCGGCGTCCTTCTGCTCGGCGAGGAAAACGTCAACCTCGCTTTCTGACACGGTGATGCGGCTGTCCACCTCGCGGTCTCGCAGGCGCTGCAGGATGATCTGGGTGCGCACGTCGTCGCGGAACTGGTTGAAGCCGATGCCGTCGCGCTCCAGCGCCTGGCGGAACTGCGCGAGCGACAGCGAGTTGCTCTCGGCGATGCGCGCGATGGCCTGGTCGAGCTGCAGGTCATCCACCCGCACCCCGTTGTCGCCGGCGAACTGGAGCTGCACCTTTTCCAGGATCATGCGGTCCAGCACCTGCCGCTCCAGGTCGTCATTGCTGGGCAGGGGCGTGTTGCGCGCCTGCAGGTCGCGCTTGACACTTTGCAGGCGGTCGCGCAACTGATACTGGGTGATGATGTCGGAATTGACCACGGCCACGATGCGGTCGACCAGGACGATGCGCGGAGCGGCCGCGGTGTTCTGGGCATGGGCGGGCGCCGCCGCGAGGGAAGCGGCAACCGCGGCGGCAAGTAAAACGGCGGCCGCGAGGCGGGGGGCCAGGGCGTCGAAAACGGTTCGGCGGGCGGTGAGCGGATTGAGCAAGATGGCTAGTTGAAGAAGTCGGTTGTCGAGCTGTCCGAGGTGGGCGACTGGTTGAGGCGCGAATAGCCCGGTATGTTGCGTTTCAGGCTCTCCAGCGGGTTGGACCCCACGCGCGAGAAACCATTCAATTCCAACTGCACGAAAATGCTGTTGGTGGCCTGCTGCGTGGCCACCGCGAAGCGCTGAACGACGAAGCGCAGCACCCAGCAGTCGCCATTGTATTCGAAGCCGCCCAGGCCTTCGATCATGCGCCGGTCGCGGACGGAGTAATTGTAACGGCCCACTCCGTACCATCCGCTCTTGCCCAGCGGCCACTGGCTGGACACGTCCACCTGGTGCACCTGGTCGCGCAGGTAGCGATAGGACATGTTCAGCGTGCTGAAGGCCTCGGGCTGGTAACGGGCGGACACCGTGAGCCGGCTGGCGCTTTGCTGGCGTGGATCGTAGTCGATGGCGGTTTCGCCGGTCCATTTGGGGGCGATGCGGCCGGAAATGGATGCCAGCCAGTCCGAATTCTTGTAGGTGCGCGGCGTGGCGCTGGAATCGAGCACCACTTTCTGGTCGGAGAAATAGTAGCGCTGGCCGATCAGGGCGCGGATGGCCTCCTGCCCGTTGGAGGGCGACAGCAGGCGGGTGGTGGCCGCCAGCGTGAGCTGGTTGGCATCGGCGATGCGGTCGCCCCCGACGAAGGTGTTCTCGGAAAAGATCTGCGCATAGTTGAAGTCCGCCACCGCGGTGTCGAACAGCGGTATCTGGCTCTGGTCCTTGAAGGGCACCTTGAGGTAATAGGCCCGCGGCTCCAGGGTCTGGGTGAAGCTCTGGCCGAAAATCCGCACCGGCCGCTCGAAAATCAGGCCCCCGTCCAGGCTCATGATGGGCAGCATCCTCACCGGCTGGGTGGGCGCGCCCGGCGCGAGCAGGCTGCGGTCGAGCTGGTAGCGCGTGGCATGCCAGCCGACCTTGGGCGTGAAGAAGGCGCCCGCCGTCACCACCGGCAGCGACAGGCTGGGATAGGCCGTGAGGCGGCGCCCGTTCACCAGGGTGGGATGCTCGAAATCCACGTATTCACTGCTGAAGGCGAAATCGAGGCCGCGAAAATCCTGCCGGGCTGCCGAGAGCGTGATCTGCGGCAGCCGTGCGTAGGGCGGCACCACGGGGTTGGACGGGTCCTGCAGGGTCTGGAAGCGCTGCATCCGGGCGCTGGCGGTGTAGGTGCCGGTGTCCCACCAGTTGTTGGCGTAGGAAACGAAGCCCTCGCGCACCAGGTTGGTCTGGGAGGTGAGGTTGATGCGCGTGGACAGGTCGCGGAAATAGGCGTCGTCGCTGACCTTGTTGACGTTGACGTAGCCCGAGAAACGGCCGGCCGTGAACACGTCGTTCAGGGTGAAGGCCGAGCGCTTCTGACCGGTCACGTGGTCGCGCGGCAGGTCCTCGAAGTGCACCTCGCCGTTGGTGTTCCGTTCAAGAAAGCGGAACTGGCCGCTCCATTGCAGGCCGCGCTTCTGCATGAAGCGGCTGGCCAGCGTCAGGTCGCGGTTGGGCGCCAGGTTGAAATAGTAGGGAACGGTGATTTCCGGCCCGCCCTGGCCGGTGCTGCCGATGGACGGCGGCAGGAAGCCGGTCTTGCGCTCGTTGTTCAGCGAGAACGTCATCCAGGGCAGGTACAGGATGGGTGCGTTGTAGAAATAAATGGTCGAATTGGTGGCCGTGCCCACCTCACGGTTGAAATCCAGCCGCAGGTCGCCCACCTTGGCAAACCAGTCGTCGCTGCCGGGCTTGCAGGTGGTGAACGTGGCGTCCTTGAAGTGGAACTTGTCCTCGCCTTCGAAATCCAGTTCGGTGGCCGAGCCGCGCCCGGCCACGGGGGTGGTGGCCTGGCCGCGGTTGCGCGGCGCCAGCGAGTAGTCCGGCTTCTCGAACACGCCGGTGGAGTCGGGTATGCGATAGCGCAGCGACGGCCCCTGGATGACATCGCCCAGGCGCTCGATGCGCACGTTGCCCGTGGCGTCGACCTCATCGGTGTCGGCGCGGTAGTGCAGCCGCTCGCCGCTGATGTTGAGATCGCCCCTTTTGAGCTCCGCCTGGCCCGTGGCCGTCACGTCGCGGTCGGCCACGCCTTCCACCTTGTCGGCGGTGATGCGCGTGGGCTGTTCGCTGTCGCCGCCGCGCTGGGGCAGCTTCAATCCCTGGCCGGGGACGGCGGCGGGGCCGCTGCCCGCGCCGGCATCGTCAGCGACGGCCGCCACCGGGGCAAGAAGCACCATCGCAAGCACCGGCGCTCGCAGTCCTCGCAGCATGTCCATCCATTGATGTATTGAAACCGGGCGCGTTCGCGAGACCGCGGCCCCCTCCCCGCCTCAGTACGCCAGGGCGTGGTCAGAGAGACGGCAAAAACGGGTGGTAAAATCTCATAAATCCCCCGCCAAAGCAAATGCAGTCATCCCGAGTCAGCGATACCAAGCCATTGGAGCGCAGATGAGCCCGCGCGCCGATCGCATGCAGGCCTGGCTCGCCGCCGAGTTGCAGGGCGCGTCCTTCAGTGTCGCGCCGGCCTCGGATGATGCCAGCTTCCGGCGTTATTTCCGCGTCGAGTTCGACGACGGGCGCGACAGCCGCATCGTCATGGACGCGCCGCCCGACAAGGAGGACTGCCGGCCCTTCGTGAAGGTAGCGCGGCTGTTCGCCGCGGCGGGCGTGCACGTGCCGGAGATCATCGCCGAAAACCTGCCGGAAGGTTTCCTGCTGCTGTCGGACCTCGGGCCCAGCACCTACCTTTCGGCGCTCAACGCGCACAACGCCGACACCCTGTACCGCGAGGCCCTCGCCGCGCTCATCGCCATCCAAAAGGCCAGCCGGACCGGCGTTCTGCCCGACTACGACCGCGCCCTGCTCGAGCGCGAGTTGAACCTGTTTCCCGAATGGTACGTGGCGCGCCAGCACGGCGCGCAGCTCGACGCACAACAAGCCGCTACGCTCAAAGCCGCTTTCGGACTGCTGCTCGCGAACAACCTGGCGCAGCCGCGAGTGTACGTGCACCGCGACTACCATTCACGCAACCTGATGGTGTGCAATCCGAATCCCGGCATCCTGGATTTCCAGGACGCGGTGTACGGGCCCATCACCTACGACCTGGTGTCGCTGCTGCGCGATGCCTACATCGCCTGGGAAGAAGACCAGGTGCTGGACTGGTGCATCCGCTATTGGGAGGCGGCGCGCAAGGCGGGGCTGCCGGTTGCGGCTGATTTCGGCGACTTCTACCGCGACTTTGAATGGATGGGAGCGCAGCGGCAGCTCAAGGTGCTGGGCATATTCGCGCGCCTCGCCCATCGCGACGGCAAGGACCGCTATCTCGCCGACCAGCCCCTGGTCATGAAGTACCTGCGCGCCACCTGCGAGCGATATCGCGAGCTTGGGCCGCTGGCGCGGGTGCTGGACAGCATCGAACCCGTCGAGAAGCGGACCGGTTACACCTTCTAGATCATATGAAAGCCATGATCCTCGCCGCAGGTCGTGGTGAACGGATGCGACCGCTGACGGACAAGCTTCCCAAGCCTTTGCTGGAAATGCGCGGCAAGCCGCTCATCCAGTGGACTATTGAAGCATTGGCTCGCGCGGGTATACGGGAACTGGTCATCAACCATGCGCATCTCGGGCATATGATCGAAGCCGCGCTGGGGGACGGATCGCAATTCGGGGTACGCATACGTTATTCCCCGGAAGGCACCGCCCTGGAAACCGCCGGCGGCATTGTTCATGCAATGGACCTGTTGGGGCCCGCACCCTTCGTAGTCGTGAACGGTGATGTGCTGACAGATTTCAATTTCTCAAATTTGACCGCGCGGGATTTGGGCAATGACCTTGCCCATCTGATCCTGGTCCCCAATCCGGAGCACCACCCGCAGGGCGACTTCCTTGTCCAAGATTCGCGCATTCTCCCCAAGGGCACTCCCGGCGGCGACAAGGCTCCCAAATGGACCTTCTCCGGCATTGGTTTGTACGATCCTGCCCTGTTTTTGGGCATTGCCGATGGTTCTAAAGCGCCTTTGGCCCCTTTGCTGTTCGCGGCGGCCGATGCCGGACGCCTGGGCGGCGAGCTTTATTCCGGCTCCTGGCATGACGTGGGCACCCCGCAGCGATATGCCGAATTGAATACTTGATCCCCCGTCCGCCCGGTACCACAATGGCCCTGAAACCCAACTTCCCAAACTGCTATGACTACTTCTTTTGATCCGTCTGTATTTGCGGCAAGGCGTGCTGAACTGGTTCGCCGCATGGGCCGGGGTGTGGCCATTATTCCCACCGCGCCCGAGCGCATGCGCAACCGCGACAGCGACTACCTGTTCCGCTACGACAGCTATTTCTACTACCTGACCGGCTTTCCCGAGCCCGAGGGCGTGCTGGTGCTGGTGGCGGGCGACAAGCCGCGCTCCATCCTGTTCTGCCGCGACAAGGACGCCGAGCGCGAGATCTGGGAAGGGTTCCGCTACGGACCGGAGGCGGCGCGCGAGCGCTTCTGCATGGACGAGGCGAAATCGGTGCGGACGCTGGACGCCGAAGCCGTGAAGCTGCTCGCCGACCAGCCCGTCATCCACTATGCGCCCGGCGCGGACGATGCTTGGGACTCGCGCATCCTCAACTGGCTGAACGCGGTGCGGGCGCAGACCCGCGCCGGCATCGCCGCGCCCACCGCCATCAGCGACGTGCGCACCGCGCTGGACGAAATGCGCGTGCACAAGGACACGGCCGAGACCGCCACCATGCGCCGCGCCGCCGACATCTCGGCCGCGGCCCACATCCGCGCCATGCGCGCGACCAAGCCGGGACGCATGGAATACGAGATCGAGGCCGAACTGCTGTACGAGTTCCGCCGCCACGGCTCGCAGTTCCCGGCCTACTGGCCCATCGTGGCCGGCGGCGCCAACGCCTGCGTGCTGCACTACCGCGACAACGACAAGCTGCTGGCCGACGGCGACCTGCTGCTCATCGACGCCGGCTGCGAACTGGACGGCTACGCTTCGGACGTGACCCGCACCTTTCCGGTGAACGGCAAGTTCAGCGCCGAGCAGCGCGAAATCTACGAACTGGTGCTGGCCGCTCAGGTCGCTTCCATCGAGGCCACGCGTCCGGGCGTGTCCTGGGACGAGCCGCACCAGGCGGCCATCCGCACGCTCACCCAGGGCTTCATCGACCTGGGCTTGTGCAAGGGCACGGTGGACTCGGTGGTGGAAAGCGGCGATTTCCGGCGCTTCTACATGCACCGCACCGGGCACTGGCTGGGCCTGGACGTGCACGACGCCGGCGAGTACAAGAAGGACGGCGACTGGCGCCCGCTCGAGGAGGGCATGATGCTCACCGTCGAGCCGGGCTGCTACATCCGCCCCGCCGACGACATCCCGAAGAACTTCTGGAACATCGGCGTGCGCATAGAGGATGACGCGCTGGTGACGGCCAGGGGCTGCGACATCATCACCCACGCCACGCCCAAGTCGGTTCGCGACATCGAGGCCCTGGTCGGTCAGGGCTGATCCCCGGGCATCCTGGTGGGCTGAATGGAACAGGCCGACATCGTCATCGCGGGCGGCGGCCCGGTCGGCGTCACGCTGGCGCATGCGCTGGCGCCCTTGGCTGCAATGGGTGCAAAGGGCCGCTCGGTGCTCCACATCGTGGATGCCCAGGATGCGCAGGCCCGCGACGAGCGCCCCATATCGCTGTCCTGGGGCAGCCGCCTGCTGCTCGAGCGCCTGGGCCTGTGGGAGGCGCTGCCTGCCACGCCCATCGAGCGCATTCACGTCTCGCAGCAAAAGCATTTCGGCCGCACGGTGATTTCCGCGGCCGATCATGGCGTAGCCGCGCTGGGCTACGTGGTGAGCTTTGCCGACCTGTGCTCCAAGCTGCCCGAGGCCGCGGCCATTCCGCGCCTGCAGGGTCGCCTCGCCGCGTACGACAAGCGTGACCAGCGCATGCTGTGCGAGGTCACGCCCGCTCCCGGCCAGTCAGGCGCCCCCACGCAAGTGAGCGCGCGCCTTCTCGTCCTGGCCGACGGCGGGGCGCAGGGGCACGATCACATCAAAGACTACGGCCAGAGCGCCGTGGTCTGCACGCTGCGCGCCGACCGGCGCGAAGCAGGCACGGCCTGGGAACGCTTCACACCGGAAGGGCCGCTGGCGCTGCTGCCGTTCCGCGATCAACTGGCGCTGGTATGGTCCTCGCGCCGCGACCACGCCCAGGATGTGCTCGGCCTGGATGACCAAGCCTTCCTGTCGCGTCTGCAGCAGGCGTTTGGCCAGCGCGCGGGGGCGTTTTCACAGCCCGGCCCGCGCCGCCTCTTTCCGCTGTCGCTGCGCTGGCGCAATCGCGTGGCCGAGGCGGGGCTGGTCGCCATCGGCAATGCCGCGCAAAGCCTGCATCCCGTTGCGGGGCAAGGCCTGAACCTGGGTTTGCGCGATGCCTGGGAACTGGCCGAGTTGTTGCTGGGTGGAGAAATGGAACCTGATTCGGCCCGCCTCGCCGAACGCTATGCCGCCCGGCGTCGCCTGGACCGCATGACCATGACGCGCATCACCGACGGCATGATCGCGGCCTTCGGCCTCGACTGGCCGCTGGCCGCCGCGGCGCGTGGCACGGCGCTTGCGCTGCTGGACGCCTTCGCGCCGGCGCGCCGGCTGTTATCGCGGCGCATGATGTTCGGTGCGCGCGGCTTTCCCTGATCGGCGGCGAGCCCCAAGCAATTTCAGAATCATGCCGCCGCTTTTTCAACAGCGGCATGAGCATCCCGGCAACTGCCGGGCCAACGCCTCGCGCGTAGCACCGCACCTCATACGCGTCAAGATTGTCGGTCACATGCACGCTTAAAAAAATCGCACGCAAAGCTTTTTCCACGCGGTGATTGGATGTAGAATTGCTTCCCCTTCCCGCTCCCGCACGTTACATGCAAATCGGCACGCACGTGTTGCGCAACAATCTGTTCGTCGCGCCGATGGCCGGAGTCACCGACCGCCCCTTCCGCCAGTTGTGCAAGCAATTCGGCGCCGGGCTCGCGGTTTCCGAAATGGTCGCGTCCAACTCGCTGCTGTGGGGCAGCGAGAAGACCCTGCGCCGCGCCAACCATGAAGGCGAGGTCTCGCCCATCTCGGTGCAGATCGCCGGCGCCGATCCGGCCATGATGGCCGACGCGGCGCGCTTCAACGTCGACAAGGGCGCGCAGATCATCGACATCAACATGGGCTGTCCGGCCAAGAAGGTGTGCAACGCCATGGCAGGCTCGTCGCTGCTGCGCGACGAGCCCCTGGTGGGCCGCATCCTCGAGGCCGTGGTGACGGCCGTGGACGTGCCCGTGACGCTGAAGTTCCGAACCGGCTGGGACAAGGCCAACCGCAACGCCGTGACCGTGGCGAAAATCGCCGCGGACGCGGGCATCCAGCTCCTGTCCATTCACGGGCGCACGCGCGCCTGCGGCTACTCGGGCGATGCCGAATACGACACCATACGCGAGGTCAAATCGCGCACCCGCCTGCCGGTCATCGCCAATGGCGACATCACCACGCCGGAGAAGGCCCGCGACGTGCTCGCGCACACCGGCGCCGACGGCCTGATGATCGGCCGCGCCGCCCAGGGGCGGCCGTGGATTTTCCGCGAAATCGAGCACTTCCTCGCCACGGGCGAGAAGCTGCCCGATCCGCTGGTGTCGGAAATCCACGCCGTGCTCATCGCCCACCTGCACGACCTGCACGCCTTTTACGGCGCCGACCGCGGCGTGCGCGTGGCGCGCAAGCACATCTCCTGGTACACCAAGGGGCTGGCCGGCTCGGCCAGTTTCCGCCACAGAATGAACACGCTGGACAGTTGCGAGACCCAGATCGAGGCGGTGAACCGCTTTTTCGCGGAGCTCGCGGCGCGCGACCGGCGGCTGCACTACAGTGAGGAGACGCAGATGGAGTTGGCGGCATGAGCGCGAGACAACATACGAATGAAATCGCCGATTGCGTGAAGCGCTCGCTGGAGAAGTATTTCAAGGACCTCGACGGCGAAAAGCCGCGTTCCGTCTACGACATGGTCATCCGCAACGTCGAGCGTCCGCTGCTCGAGGTCATTCTCGACCAAGCCGAGGGCAACCAGACCATCGCGGCCGAAATGCTGGGCATCAACCGCAACACCCTGCGCAAG
>Ga0163163_10005700_pt1 | contig 10799 bp, 8 predicted proteins | sample S65metaG_FD_119766 | JGI IMG/M metagenome (GOLD analysis project Ga0163163, IMG submission 119766) | Switchgrass rhizosphere microbial communities from Kellogg Biological Station, Michigan, USA - S6-5 metaG | ecosystem: Host-associated > Plants > Roots > Rhizosphere > Soil | place: USA: Michigan... | reverse complement strand
TCGGACGGTTGTTCCGAGAGTTCGGCGGCAGCGTGAAGATATACGGCAGGATCCGGTTTGCCGATACCACCAACATCGTCTGCACTCACGAGCCTGGAGAAGTAGTCTTCAATCTGGAATCGATCGACGATAATTCGAATCCATTCTTTCGGTGACGACGACACCACAGCAAGCTTCATTCCCGACTTTCGGGCCGCTTGCAGAAAATCCATGCAGTGCGGCATCAATTCAGCATTTTCCTGGTAGATGGCCGTCGCGAGTTTCACGTATGCCTGCCGGAAATCCGGAAACGTGATCGACAGATCGTGACGCAGGCAGAGCATTTCGTACAGACCCAGCATGCTGAGCCCGACACATTCCTTTTGATATTCATCAATCCAGCCGGGAATGACGGACCGCAGCCATGCACCTTCGATGGTGTGCCAGTGCCGCTCCGAATCAATCAGGACTCCGTCCATATCCATCAGAATTGCGCGAACCATTTGTAGGAGTGTAATGGACTAATTTGGAATTCGGAGTCGAAAGATTTCGCTGGATAGGAGGTTGGGGAATCGTGAAATCGGACAAACTCGAAATCGGGCGAATCCACAGGATTCGCCCGATTTCGAGTTTGTCCGATTTCACGATTCCCCGATGACCTCTCTCCTCAGGAGGCGGATCCCTTGCGGCCGGCAAATCCGAGGTACAGGAACCAGCCTGTCAGCGTAATCGAAAGCACCGTGATGCGTGCCGGATATCCAATGGTGCTGGGTGAAACAAATCCCTCAATCAATCCCGCCACCACGAGCATACCCATGACCCCCAGGATAATCGCAAGCGCATCCTTCGCGACGCGTCCCAGCGCGACCGAACGGCGCACGTTACCAGGCGCAATCAGCGCGCTTGCAAGAATGAATCCTGCAGCGCCCGACAATACAATCGCAAGCAGTTCGGTTCCGCCGTGCGGCATGATCCATCCCCAGAGTGCTCGGCTATTGCCGCGAGCTGTCATCCAGCCGGCGACGGCGCCGAGTTGCATGCCATTGAAGATGAGAATCAGACAGGTACCCAGGCCGGCCGTCATTCCAAGTCCGAACGCCAGCAGCGTGACCTGAATATTGTTGGTCATGATGGTGGATGCCGCTACCGGTCGGGCGAGTCCCGGTATGTTGTGCAGCGAAACATCGCGCGCCGGTTCAAAATCCAGAAAGCCGCTGGGAACGAGGTCGTAGCCCAGATCGGGATGGAGTTGAACGGCAACGTAGGTAACGGCGGATGGTCCAAACGTCATCAAGCCCGAGAACATCACAGCTATCGCATGCGCACGCACCGCGATCGGAAATCGGACCAGCCATGACGGGCCTGCGGCGCGGGTTCTCGAGCGATGGTATCCATAGAGGACATTGTGAGCCCGGATCGCGGTGTTGTTCAGACGGCGCACGAGAACCGAGTCTCGTCCAAGGGACCGGGCGCGTGCGATATCGCCTGCCAGTTGACGATAGCTTGCGATGATTCGAACCAGATGATTGGGGCGAAGCAGCCGCAATCCCCTGGCGCCACTCTTTGCGATATCTGCGATTTCGCGGTCGAAAGCGGCCCATTGCTCACGCTTGGAATCGGCAGTGTCACCTTTGGCCGTTGCATCCGGGCGGTTCGCCGCATTGGCGCGATTCAGGATATCGGACAGCACGCGTTCGCAGACGAGATGGCGATCCGATCGTGTCTCCAGATCGGCGGAGTCTTCCCCCATCGCTTTCAGGAAGGGCTGCGCGATCTTCCAGGCCAGGTTTTGCCGCTGCACCAGAGGAAGGGAATCGCGCCGATCGAGAAAGCGTTTGATCATCTGCATCTGACTCGCTTCAATTTTCATATCCGCCAGGACAATGCTTTTGACGAACCGTCCTTTCTCCGCGCGCGCGATCCACGCAGCTTCCCAGCGTGCGGCGCCGCCGCGTGCGGTTTGGCCGAAATCTTCACGGATGACCATGGTTCCGGCCAGCAGGTCGCCCAACCGCTTTCCGCGTTTCGACAACAGAATTGAAAGTCCGCCTACAAAGCAGGCCGGAGGAGGCATGATGTCGGCGATCCGTACGAAGTTGCGCAGAGCGGCTTCCCGCCAACCTATAGGGAGGCCGCTATCCTGCACCACGCGCAGCCCGGTCCATCTCTTGCCGGGTGTCTGTCCCTTGTTGAGCGCCTCAAAGGCAACGAAGTATCCCCAGTTCAGAAGGAAAATGATGAATACCAGTATCGTTGTTGCAACCGTGCCGGACCATTGCTGTGCGGTGTCCGAAAATATATTCGCGCCTCCCGCAGTCATCATCAGAAGAGCGATCGTCAGAATACCGAGGTAGAGCAGGACCTGGTCCATGATGAACGCGAGCAGACGTGAGCCGATTCCTGCCACTTCGAAATCCAGTTCGACGTGATCGGGAGTGATGATGGAGATGCGTTCTTCCATGAGTTCAATTCCAGTTACTGCAGATTCGCCCGTCGCACTTCCAGATACCGACGTATCAGTTGAATCGTGAGTTGATCCGGTGAAGTTTCCAGAACCATGATCCCCCGGCTGCGCATCGTTTCCAATGCCAGATGACGCTGCAGTTTCGCATGCGCCGCTGCCGCCTTCACGTAGGCATCCTGAAGCGTTTGCGGTTCGGATTCCGCGATGTTCGCGATGCGCGGTTCCGTCAGCACCACACACAGTACCAGGTGGCGCGATGCCGCGCGGGAGAGGTTTATGAGGAGTCCTGAACTGCTGGACGAATCGAGAACATCCGTCATCATAACCAGAAGGCTGCGACGCTTCAGTCTGTCCATCACCTGGCCGACCACCTGCCAGTAATCGGTTTCCACCTGTCGGACTTCGACTGTCGAGAGCGATTCCAGAACGGTTCGCATCACCGCAGCCCCGCGAGTGGGCGGCATGAAGGATTCCACGCGGTCCGAAAATGTGGATACGGCGACGGTGTCTCCCCGGCGTTGCGCCACATTGCATAGCATCACTGCGGCATTGAGAGCGTACTCAAACCGGGAATACTCGCCAATCTGCTCGGCCATACGGCGCCCGCCATCGATCATCACAGAAATCTGCTGGCCCCGCTCGGTCTGTAGATTGCGCGATACCAGGAATCCACGCTTGGCACTGACTTTCCAGTCTACGGTGCGCAGATCTTCACCCGGCGAATAGGTCAACAGACTTTCGAAATCCGTGCCGTGCCCGTGAACACGCCGGGGCCGGCGCATGGCTTCGTCCTGATGATGTATGCGCGCCAGCAGCCGATACTCGTCGGCTGATGCGAAGCGAGGATAGACGCGGAAATCCGCGGGAGCGGTTAATCGTAATTCCTTTTCAACCAACGCACCGATACGGCCAGCTCTCAGGACGAGTTTGTCCACATGAAATTTTCCGCGCCGTCGGGAACGGACTTCGTACTTCCAGTCGCACTCGCCCCGTTCCGGAAGACGAATGGTTTCGATCGGTGTCAACTGCTGCAGCGCCGGCGGCAATTCATCGCGCATCGAGACTATCAGGTCACGCGTGGAATGATTTGTCAGCTGAATGTGAACGTCCGTGACAGCGCCGAGAGAAAGCCGGCCAATGGTGCGCTGAACTTCAAAGCCAGCGATATGAGGCACAGAGAAATAATCCATGACGCATATGGATGTGAGCACCAGCATGTAGGCCGCTCCGGCGATCCATCCTGCAGGCGTCGCAAGGGCGAGCAGCCATAACGGAGAGCCCATTACCATCCATCGAACGAGACGAACCGTTGGAACCATCAGCGGGGCACCGCAACCTGTCGCATGAGAGAGTCGATACAGGCATCCGCCGTCAGGCCTTCAATTTCCGCCTCAGGCGTCAATCGTATGCGATGACGGAGCACCGGCATCGCCACTTCGCGTACTTCGTCCGGCGTGACATACGATTTCCCGTGAAGTAAAGAAAGCGCCTTTGCAGCGCGCAGAAGCATCACGCCCGCACGAGGGCTGGCACCGAGGCTCAGGTTGGCAAGCGATCGCGAATTACGCGTGATCTCGACGATGTAGTTAACAATCGAATCATCCACATCCACGCGGTTTGCGGCGGCGCGTATCGCAATCAACTCCTCCGGGTTGATCACGGGCCGGATCACACTTTCCGGATGCGTCACTTTTTCTCCGAGCTGATGCATACGGCGAATCATCAATCGTTCGGCGTCCAACGCAGGATAATCGACGACGACTTTGATCATGAACCGGTCCAGCTGGGCTTCCGGCAACGGGTAGGTTCCCTCGTACTCGATTGGATTCTGGGTTGCGAGCACCGTCAGTATTCCCGAAAGCGGGTGTGTAACGCCGTCAATGCTGACCTGGTTTTCCTGCATCGCTTCGAGCAGTGCCGATTGCGTCTTTGCTGGAGCCCGATTGATTTCGTCCGCGAGAACGACATCTGCAAAGAGAGGACCCGGACGAAATCGAAACTGGCCAGTGCCGGGTTCGAAGACATTGACGCCGGTGATATCGGCAGGCATCAGATCCGGAGTGAACTGTATGCGGGAAAAGGTTGCGGAGAGGGCTGCCGCCAGGCTTCGCGCGGTCAGAGTCTTCGCAACTCCAGGCACCCCTTCGATCAATACATGCCCGCCGGCGACCAGCGCCACCATCAAGCTTTCAATGGCGCTCTCCTGGCCTTCTATGACGCGCGCGAGTTCGGTTTTCAGACTAGCCAGCAGCTGCTGACCGGCCTGAGTGCTGTCGGGCATTTCCATGACTAAAGCTCCTTGAGATCGTTGTTGCTTCACGCGCGATTCGTATGAGTTCGGCGTCGGATAGGACTTCACCGTCGATTGCCTGTTTTACCGCGTCAGCATACGCATCCAGTTCCTCACGGGGGAGTGAACTTCGACTGGCGATGCGTTCGCGAACAGCCGGGTTGGTAAGATCAATGGCGTAGCCAAATAGTGCAGTGAGCTGCACGTTCAAATATTGATGAACGGTTCTCACCGACAATACACGGGCTCGTGCCGTTTCGAACAGGCCTCCCAAAGCCTCGACCGCCTCGATCGGACTGGTACGTTCAATGGGAAGTTCTTCAACCGGACGGCCGAAACGGCGTCTGGTGCCCAGCATGAAGACGAGTCCGGCCAATGCCAGCTGCATGGTCATGAAGCCCCATGGGGAGCTGAGAAATGTACCGATCAGGGGAAGAAAAGCACGCCTTTCGCCGAATCCGTGATGGTATTCATCGATGAAGACATTCTTAGACTCGGCGTCGTTCCACTCGGTTGCGCGAGACACCATCCAGACCGCGTTATCCGTTGTCCGAAGCGTGGAATTGGAAAATGCATACGAGTCCGGTATAAATACGATTCTGCCCGCGCCGAAATTCTTCGTAACGGCTTCCGTTGCCGCATCCGCTCCGGAAGTGTTAGTACCTGGTTGCAGGCCGTGCCTTGCAAGGTACCCCTGCGGAATGAACTCTTCAGCTTCCTTTTTTTCATTCGTGCGCCCGCCGGATCGGAAGGGTTTCCGGATTTGCCATTCCTTGCTTGCAGCGAGGATCATCTGCCCACCGGCTGCAATCCATTTGTCCAATATCGCTGCCTCGGATTCCGTAAGCGGCTCGTCCGGGCCCATGACTATCAGTGTGGAATCAGCCGCATTCGTCTGAAGAGGAAGTTCGCTGAGAGGCCGGCGCCATTGGGAGGTGGCGGGCATGATCTGCTGAAGGATGAGAAGCAGTGCCCTTGTCCCAGTGCGGTCCGAGAAGAAAGTTGAAGGCCGACTCTTGAAGTAATCGCTGGCGGAATCGACAGACAACAGTGAAATGGCTCCAATCAGAATGACGCACAGCCCACTGCCAAGGATTGCGGTCCAGAAATTGCGTCGTCTGACATTCACCGGTTCACCTCACCGGCGAATATTCTCACCCGATCGACAAGACGAGCGGCTTCGTCCCGGTCAAAATCCCCATGGGCGTAAACCACGCGTTCGTATGCGTCGGTGATTTCGCGAAGCGTGGCTGCCGCGTCATCGGTCGTTTTGCATTCACGAACATAATCCGTATTTGTTTTCCATCGCGCAAATCGCACGGCCTTTCTGATGTCGAGCACGGAGAGGAGAATTCGATGCGTGATCCACAATGCACGATAGAGATCGCCCGACTGTAGCGCCAGGCTAGCCAGAGTGAATGCATCGTTCCAGTTGTCGGCAACGCCTTCAAGGGCTGGCAGCCTGTGATGACGCGCGTCCATGTTGAGGTCCTGCCTCCGAAGCGAAAGGAATTCGGTAACAATGGTGTAACCAATGTGACCGAGCAGGGCCAGCAGGATAATCCCAAGAACAATGATAAGAATACGCGCAGCGTCGGGATTGGCCGAGGACCATTCGGAGAGTCCGGCCAGCCACTTGATGAACCGCTGGAAGATTTCGATAAACCAGGCCCGCGTTGGGTCATCCTGGAATTCCTGTCGTCTCAGTACGGTCTGCGTGATTTCCCGAACCTGCTCTGGGGCGAGCTTCTCAATCATGCGTCTGTTGCGGTTCCACTGATGGACTGGCTTAACATTTCCAGATCGAAACCTTCCTTGCGAATCCGGAAATCATAATAAAGCAGCGTGACCGAAATGGCCGATAGCGGAGTCAGCAGTATCGAGGCGATTCCGTTGAGGACAGCCGAAATTATGGAAGCGCTTCCGGTTCCAAGGCCAGCAGCTGCCGAGAGTTCAACTCCCAGAATTCCACCGGAAATGAGCAGCTGAATCAGGACCAGGACCAGGAAGACGAGAAACACCTTCCAGCGTTGCCCTTCGACAAGTCGCCAGCTTCTATTGCGGATCTCTCTTCCACTGTCGGAATGTTCAATCATGACAATGGGTGCGATCAATGCGTAAGACAGAAATAGTTGAATGACCAGGACCATGATCGCCAGGAATCCCAGAATCATTCCCACGATGGCAATGACCGGTGAGATGAATGAAAATATTCCTCCAACAATTCCGAGCACAATCGCTGCCAGCAACATCAGACCTGCCAATATCAGCCCGACAACTATCTGGGTTTTCAACAGGGTCCATAGTCTGCGCCATGCCGCAGACAGTACCGCGCCTGCCGACGCGATCTTTCCCAGATAGATATCGCTCACGGCCAGAGCGGTTGCACCTGCGATCATCGGGGCCACAATGATCGCGGCAACAAGAAACAGAATCACGCCAACAACAATTGCAATGACAGATGCAGCATTCAGATGCAGGGGGTCGATCCTGCCTGCAGTGAACAGAAAAGAGAGAAAAAGTATCGGTACATTCAGAATGGCCGATAGGCCAACCATAAGAACGAAATTGTCAACGTACAGCCGGAAGGATCTATCGAGGACCATGCCTGTGGTCATTGGTTCGAAGTTGTGTTCGGTGGTGGACATCGGCCTCCTGGTCGTGAGTGTGTTGACAAATTGAAGCGAAGTCGCGCTACTTTAACCGACACCCACGGAAGGCGTCAATTCGGAGGTTCGAAGACGGAGGCATCGAACTCGCGAAAAAAATACTGATGCAGCTTGTGTACGGCGGCGTCTGCATCTTTCTGATCGACCAGGAAGCTCATGTTGATGTTCGAGGCACCGTGAGAAACCATCAGAACATTGATATCGCGAATACTTCCGAATACTTCCGCTGCGACTCCCGGTGTGTAGCGGAGGTTCCCACCGACCAGGCATAGCAGCGTCAGCTTCTCATCGACTTTCACTTCTCCGAGAGAACGGAGGTCTTCAAGGATGTCTGGAAGTTTCGCGGCATTGTCCAGCGTCAGCGAAACGGAAACTTCCGATGTCGCGATCATATCGACCGAGACTCGATTGCGATCGAAGACGTCGAAGAGCGCGCGAAGAAACCCATGAGCCATCAGCATGCGCGAGGAGGACACCGTGACGGCGGTGATTCCGCGTTTCACGGCAATGGCTTTGATCAGATTCCTGCAGGGAATCGCATCGCGTGTGATGCGCGTGCCGGACCCGGCGGGCTTACGCGAATTCAGAATGTAAACCGGAATATTCTTGTCGACTGCGGGTAGCACAGTGGCTGGGTGAAGCACCTTGGCTCCGAAGTAGGCCAGTTCGGACGCTTCCGCGAAGGATGTCTCCTTCACTTTCCAGGCGGACGGAACAATTCGTGGATCTGTGGTCATCAGGCCATCGACGTCGGTCCAGATCTGAATTTCCTCGGCGTCGAGCGCGGACCCGGCAATGGCAGCGCTGTAGTCCGATGCGCCGCGTCCCAGGGTTGTCGTGGCACCACTTTCGGTGGATCCGATAAATCCACCCATGACGACCACACGGCCTCCCTCCAGATGAGGACGCGCTATTTTCTGAAGATTGCTCCGAATAGCGCCGATTAGAGGCGCAGCGGATCCGAAAGAATCGTCCGTAACGATGCATTGCCGGGCGTCAATGTGCACCACATCGTGGCCCAGCTTGCGCAGCCGGTCAGTGAAGATCTGCGAAGACAAAACCTCGCCGTAGGATGCAATCAGATCGCGGGTTCTGGCGGATAATTCGCCGATTGCGCTGAGCGCGCGCAGCAGTTCGCGCAGCGCCGCAAAATCCGCAGCCGTTGAAGGAAGAAGATCCACGTGCCGTTTTTCCAGCGGTGAAAGGATGGAAAGAGCTTCGTCCAGCTTTCGTTCACTGGCAAGGCGTCCGGCTTCAAGCAGGCCGTTGGTTGTACCCGCCAGGGCGGATACCACAACGAAAGGTTTACGGGAAATGCGCTGTGCGACGATTCCACAGGATCGATCGATGGCGACCGCGTCCTCTACAGACGTGCCGCCAAATTTCATTACAATCATCAGGCGAGAATAACATACACAAACTGGCATTAATCGATTCCGCCGCTTCGTTGTCTACGGTTCAGGAGGGATGTTTATGAATAGGAAAATCCTGAGTGTTTTTTGCGCCGCGGCATTGCTTGCAGCGCTGATGCCGGCAGGCGTCATGGCCGCCCAAAACCCTGCAAAAGCAGGTCAGGGAGCGAAAATCGGAAAACAGAACCGCGGTGAACTGAAGCAGTTGAAGGCGGAAAAGAATGCGCTTCGCAGTCAGGTGAAAGCCGCAAAGGCGAACGGGAAGCTAAGCCCGGAAGATCGTGCTCGCTTCAAGGCGGAACGGGACCGTCTCCGGTCCGAAATGAACGCTCTCAATCCGACACAAACAGGGAAGTAGCTGGAAGCTGGAAAGTGCCCTCCTGAGTCAGGAGGGCAGCACGACCGAAGGTCGTGCGAGGGGTGGTTCCCATTACGAAACATTTCGGTTTTGGAACCACCCCGGCGCGCTATGCGCGCTTTCCCCTCCTGACTCAGGAGGGGAGCTTTTTTCCTCCCAATTCCAGGACGCCGACAGAGCTACGGAAGATCCGTACTTCCCATTAGATACTTGTCGATAAACTTCGCGGCCTGACGTCCTTCGCGGATAGCCCACACCACCAGGGACTGGCCCCGCGCCATATCGCCCGCAGCGAAGATTCCTGGAACGCTCGTCATTTTCTCCGCATCCGTTGCGACATTCCCCCGTTCATTGATGGTAACGCCCAGCTGGTCGAGCATGCCTTTGCGTTCGGGACCGAGGAATCCCATAGCCAGCAGCACCAGATCGGCTTTCAGTGTGACCTCCGTGCCGGAAACCTCCTTCATGGTGCGGCGGCCCGTCCCGTCGTCCACGAACTCCACATGAACGGCTTGAAGTTCCTCAACATGTCCGTTCTTCCCGATGAACTTTCTGGTGAGAATGCTGTATTCGCGTTCTCCACCTTCTTCGTGCGCCGATGACGTTCTGAAGATGTTTGGCCAGTTCGGCCAGGGATTGTCCAGAGTTCGATTGCTCGGAGGTTTCGGTAGCAATTCGAATTGGGTCACCGACAATGCGCCCTGACGATGCGCAGTGCCGAGGCAATCGGCGCCGGTATCTCCGCCTCCGATGATGACGACGTGCTTGTCCCTTGCGCTGATGAATTCCTTGTCGGGAATCGTATCGCCTTCGCAGCGTTTGTTCTGAAGCGGAAGGTATTCCATCGCGAAATAGATGCCCTTCAGATCGCGCCCTTCAATCGGCAGATCCCGGGGAGCAGTAGAACCGCCCGAAAGCAGGATGGAATCGAATTCCTTCTTCAGTTCATCGACGGAAACATTGATTCCCACGTTGGCATTGGTTCGGAACGCGACGCCCTCGGATTTCAACAGTTCCAGACGCCGGTCCAGAACGTTCTTTTCCATTTTGAATTCCGGAATGCCATAACGGAGCAATCCACCGATACGGTCGGCGCGTTCAAACACCGTCACCAGGTGGCCGGCAAGATTCAATTGAGCGGCGGCCGCAAGGCCCGCCGGGCCGGATCCGACGACGGCGACTTTCTTTCCCGTTCGCACTCTGGGAATCGCAGCTTCGACCCAGCCCTCCTGAAAGGCGCGTTCGATGATCGAGACTTCGACCTGCTTGATGGTGACCGGATCCGCGTTGATTCCCAGAACGCAGGAGCCCTCGCACGGCGCAGGGCAGACTCTGCCGGTGAATTCCGGGAAGTTGTTTGTGGCGTGAAGACGCTTGATGGCCTCCTTCCAGTTGCCGCGGTAGACCAGGTCATTCCAGTCCGGGATGATATTGCCGAGCGGGCATCCCTGATTGCAGAAAGGAATGCCGCAGTCCATGCACCGCGATGCCTGGGCGGTCAGTTTATCTTCAGGGAAATCCTTGTAGACCTCCTTCCAGTCGTGAATGCGCTCCTGTACGGGACGACGCTCCGGTGTGACTCGAGCGATCTCGAGAAAGCCTTTTGGATTACCCATATTTCTTCTTG
>Ga0163163_10005699_pt1 | contig 10801 bp, 8 predicted proteins | sample S65metaG_FD_119766 | JGI IMG/M metagenome (GOLD analysis project Ga0163163, IMG submission 119766) | Switchgrass rhizosphere microbial communities from Kellogg Biological Station, Michigan, USA - S6-5 metaG | ecosystem: Host-associated > Plants > Roots > Rhizosphere > Soil | place: USA: Michigan... | reverse complement strand
CGGAATTGGTGCCAGCGGCATTTCCATGGTCAACCTCAGCAAAGGCTACTACCGTACGGTTTCGATCAGCGGCACGACCTTCGAGAACGGCGCCGGGCACGCCGTATCGCTGGTTGCTGACACGGTGTCCATCAGTAACAGTGTGTTTCGCAACAATACCGATCCGGATGGGGATCGTGATATGGAATGCGGAGACTTCTCCGCTACCGACGAAACCAACCCGCCCACGGTAGGCCAGCTGACGATCAGCGGATCGTCGTTCCTGGGTTCCGGTGCAGCCGGCGCGTCGTGCCTCGCCGCGCTGGCAAGTACCGCCGACGCTACCATCGATATCCGCAACTCGTCCTTCAGCGGATTTACTGCTGGCGTGTTTCCCACGCTGTACGGAACGGGCTTCCTCCAAGCCGAACAGTGCACCCTGAGCGGAGATACGTTCTCCGATAACAGTTGCAGTTCAGCGGTAGCTCCGTATTGCGTCAACTTCGTCGCAACGCACAATCGGTTTCTCCGCAACCACGGTGTCGGATCGCCCGGCGCGATCTATGTCAGCATCGCCGACACCGTGACGATCGACGACAACCTGTTTGCCGCCAACACCGGCGGACCGTACGGTGGCGCAGTCGAGATCGACCTGACCGCGCACAATGGGGTAGGCAACATTGCGGTATATCTGACGAATAACACGTTCTACGGCAACGAAGCGGCCGCCTTTGGTGGCGGCGTTGGGATCATCTCGTCGTACGATGCCACTCCCTCGATCGAGCTCTGGAACAATCTGTTCTGGAACAACCTTGCTGGCGGCGGCAAAGGCGGTGACATCTACTTCGACAACGATCGTGACCAGAATTTCGTGCTGACGCCGATCACGCTGAACAACAACGCGTATGCCGCAGGCGCAGCCGGTTACAGTCCGCGAATCCCAGTGACGCCCTCTGGGTCGGGCAACTTCACGGCGACCGATCCGCTGTTTCTGAATGCTGCAGGTGGAGATTTTCGGCTCGGTGCTGGTTCACCAATGATCGATAAAGGAGACGATGGTGCGCCCGGGCTCGGACGGTTGGACCTGACGGGCATGATGCGAATCGCAGGAAGCAGCGTTGATGTGGGTGCAGACGAATTCAATGCAGACGATATATTTAAGTCGGGGTTTGAGGAGGTAGCTTTCTGATCCCGCTATGGCAAGCGGCGGTCAGGTTGGCGGCAGTGACGAGACTGATCACGTCATGCGCGCCTCATCAAAAGCGAACGAGTGCCCGAATGCGAGCCCACGTTTTCATGACCGCTCGGCGGAATCGTTCCCAGCGCGAACGGCTCGCGCGATCCCCTGCAACGTGGCGAGCGACTTGCCGATGCATGATCGATTCTGCCTGGCTGGGTGAAAGAGCCGGCAGCCATTCCACATCACCGTCCGCTCGGTCCGCGGCAAGGGTGTGAGGCGCCAGTCCTTGAAGATGCCCGACGGTTCGGTGCTGACGACGTTGGAGATTCTTGGCTGATCCTCAGCTTTCTTCGATATGCGCACTGATCGAGAAATTCGATGAAAGTGTGGAATAACCAACCCTCAAAAAACACGCTGGCGTCACGTTGGGAAATGGCCATTCAAAGATGGTGGTTGAAATCATTAGGTTGGTTGTCAATATAAGCAACCAACCTAGAGAGAAAAAGTTTTTTGCGGCTCGTGAGGATAGCGTAACACTATGAGATACAAGGACTGTAAATAGCGCTGATGAGGAGAGCAAGAAAATGCTTTTTTTTGAGGTTGGTCACCAGTAACAGATGAAGGCAACAGCACACGGAAAACTATCTATGCGAATGACCCCCTTAGCCAACACGATTTTGGACGTGCTCGATAAGCACATCGATAAAATCGAGGCTGCAGGACTTCGCATCCAAAAATATTTCAATGAGCAGCTGACCGAGCTTCGGCGGCTGGAACGCGGAAAGCCAGAGTACGTGGCGGTGTGGCCGAAGATATGGCGCACCGGCCGGACCACGAACCAAGACGGCAAGCGAGCGCCCAATGGGAAGGGCGGAGTGCAGATCGTCTGGGCCAGAAGCTGGAAAAACAAGAGGGCAGGGAGTAAAGGGAGCGCAGTCATTCCTGGCAGTAAGGGCGGCCAACCCTACGACATGAAGAAGCTGGTCAAAAAGGTTCCCGCGTTCGCCCAAGATCTCGTCAAGGAATGCGAAATCCCACTGGCGTTCCTGCGGCACCAGGCATTTGTACTCGGGAAAATCAGGGCGGACCTTACAAAGAAATTTGTGCCGGCGTCCATCCGTGACGAGGCCGCGTGGATGCGGATGGACAATACTACGGACGAGGTCAGAGAGTTCGCGGGGTTGGTGTGACTACTGATCGGCTTCTTGTACACTCAGCACTCGAATATAGTCGCCGCTAGATAATGGTTGAGCTGGTCGTTGCGGCCCATGCAGAAAGGCACCCGGACTTGCACCGGCTCTCACGCTTCCTTGATCTGCCGACGAAAGGCACTCTTGTCGAGATCGCGGCCGAGGATGACCTCGCACTCAAGCTGCAGATTTGTCAGGGTGGATTGACCGGCCGGCAACGCGCCAAGCACCAACTCGTCGCGCAACGCTGCCAATGCAGTGGCAAGCATCAGTCCGTGGTCGAATCCGAGCCGGTGACCGGGACGGGATCGCACCACTAGATCGCCTCGGTCTTGCTTCCTGCCAGCGCCGGTACCTGTCGCGTGGCGGATTGTACGAGCAATGACCTCTGGTCACGCCCCAGTGAAGGACCCGACGCTAGGGCGCAACAAGTGATTCGCTCTTGCCTCCGTCGGCTAGCCTCAAGGCAGCGGTGACGGGGTCGGACCTTTACGAGCCGCGTACTCACGACGCTTACAGAAATTGCCGCACTGCTTGTTCTCAGGCATCTGAACACCCCGTCTCAGTCAAACTGACCGCGCTGTGCCCATGAGTTGAACCCGCCTTGCTCGGCGCTCTCCCCGCCCGATAATGGAATCCTGATCGTTGTCCACATCTCCTGCGTCGCTTCGTATTCGAGAATTGGACTTAGATGCGATCGATCTGAATGCCAAACGTGGGTCAGATCTGCTGTGCAAACCATTTGCGTTAGGCGTTTCCATTACTCCGAGCCAGTTCTGCGCAGACGGTTAGGTCGAAGGGGCGGAGGTATTTCGGTGATTATGAAGAAGCGAATTGCATCGTATCTGGTCGCCACGACAGCTTCAGTGGCGGCATTCGCTGACCAAGTCGACATCGTTGGTCCGCAGGGTAGCTCGGCATTTGGGACATATGTTGCAACTCTTGCGAACGGCAACGTTATAGTGACGGATCCTGGATGGCCCAATGGGCAGCATTGGGGGGCGGTCTATTTGCTTTCGCCAATCGGCGCTGTGATCAGTACGTTTACTGGAGACACGGATCATCATGTGGGTGGCGGCGGCATTGTCGCTCTAAAGACCGGCAATTTCTTTGTTCTAAGCTTGGGCGGCGACTGGTCCAGCTGTGGTGGTGGCTCGGGGAGTGCTTCAGCGACATATATCAATGGCAGCACTGGGCTGTCCGGCACGATTTCTTGCAACAATTCTTTGGTCGGCTTCCACACGGATTTTGGGCTACTGGACAATTCGCTCAAGGTCGTCCCATTGAGCAACGGCAATCATGTCATCCAAGGGCCCTATGCCGCTGCGTGGGTGAGCGGATCCGATGGCAGTCCGGTCGGGGCTGTCTCACCAAGTAATTCGTTTCAAACCTCATCCTCAGGAAAGCTTTATCCCTTAGGTAACGGCAATTACGTTATCACAGACGCGCTTTGGTCGAATGGCGCGTCCTCATCAGTTGGGGCTGCAACTTGGGCGAACGGGAGCACCGGTCTAGTCGGTGTTGCGTCGACCGCCAACTCTCTGGTTGGATCCCAGCCAAACGACCAAGTTGGCTCTGGCGGCATTGTTGAACTCAGCAATGGCAACTATGTTGTGATGAGTCCCAATTGGAACAATGGAGCCGCGAAGCAGGCTGGCGCCGTGACATGGGGCAATGGCGTCTCAGCTACGGTTGGCTCTGTATCCTCACTCAATTCGCTGGTCGGCGTAAGTCAAGGCGATAGAGTCGGGACCATCTACCCGAAAGCCCTTCCAGGCGTCATACCTCTGCCCAACGGTAATTACGTCGTTGCTACTCCCTCGTGGAGCGATTGGACAACAGCGACTGTGGGCGTTGGCGCCGTGACCTGGTGCAACGGAAATATCGATGGGGGTATGACAGGTATCGTTGCCCCGAGTAACTCGCTGATCGGCGTCGCGTACACCTACGAAGCTGGCGAGCGCGGTGTGAGAGTGTTGAGCAATGGCAACTACGTTGTAGAAAGCGGATATGGTTCTGGTGGTGGGACCACATATTACGCGGCAACTTGGGGCAATGGCGCACTGGGCGGTCTCATTGGGACGATCGGCCCTGCCAATTCGCTGATTGGGACTTCGGCTTACAGCAGCATCACACCGTTATCGAACGGCAACTTCGTGTTTGCGGACGCCGAGTGGGTCAATCCAGCATGGGTCAATCCGGCTACGGGAAAGACAGAATCAAGAATGGTTGGAGCAGTCATGCTTGCTCCTGGCGGAACGGCGACTACCGGCTACATTTCCGCAGCCAATGCCCTCATCGGAAATGGTTGGGGCTCGCCTGCTTACACCGGCGGAGCCATGGCGGGCGTGACAGCACTTGGCGACAGCAACTACGTCGTCTGCACTTCTGCCTGGCAAGCCAATGGCAACGCGGGTACGCCCACTTCCGTCGGTGCGGTGACTTGGGGAGATGGGGTCAATGGCACAAAGGGGGTCGTGTCTGCAGCGAATTCAATCACTGGCTCAAGTAGTGGCGACAATATTTGCTATATGGACTCGTATCCCTACCAAAGCATCGTTCCCCTGAGCAATGGGCACTATCTAATTCGCAGCCCCCACTGGGTCAACAATGGCTCCGCCAATGCCGGCGCGGTGACTTGGGTCAATGGCGGGGCAATCGAGACGGGCGCTGTAACTGAGGACAACTCGTTGGTTGGATCCACGGCAAACGAAAAGGTCGGGTCCAATGCGAATCCCGTTACAGCTCTTGGCAACGGCAACTACGTGCTGAGCAACACAAAATGGGTCAACGGCGGGGCGATTCCTGGAGCTGGCTCACTGACATGGGGAAATGGGGGTGCGGCAACTGCTGGGGTTGTGTCCGCACAAAACTCTTTGGTCGGTGAGATAGTGAACGACAGCGTCGGCAGCGGCGGTGTAATGGCCCTGCGAAACGGTCGTTATCTCGCGGAGAGCCCGTATTGGCACAGTGATCCCAATACTGTCGTCGGTGCATTTACGTTGGGGTCGGGCGAGGACGCTTATGGCGGTGACGTCCTGCCAACAAACAGCGTCATCGGTACTGCTCCCAATGGGGGTACGACCATGAACTATGCCTACGACGCACCGCACGACCGGCTGGTTGTCGGGCGACCAGCGAGCAATATCGTCACATTGTTTACGCTATCGGATGGACATATCTTCGTCGATGATTTTGATGGCACCGATCACTAACGCTGACAAAGACAATTTGTCTCTACGCATGCGGCAGCAGCGGGCCCACACCAACGTAGATGCCCACTGTACGAGGCTCGAATCAGCCGCAGTAGCCGCTTGTAGACGGTTCGGCCACTGCGAATCCGTTTTCGGAACGGTAGCGGTAGGGAATGTCTGTGTCGTAGCGAGTTCATCGGCGGACGAGTCCAAAGTCCATTCCTGAATCGTCAGCGCGCGCATGGAGACGGCGCGCGCGGGCGCGACTTGGTGATCGGCGAGATAGAAGTTCCCCATATCCATAAGAGCGATGACTGTATCGCCGCGGTCTTCTCCGCACTCGCGAACGCATCCTTCGCACGAGCTATTGACGCGCCGAGGTCCCGTTCTGCGCCGTCGATATCGCCGCGCGTTGTGGATTAGGGGTCACACGATACTAAGACGTCTAACTCATTGCAGACAAATATCAATCGGCGAAGCATAAGCATAAACTAACCCTGCGGTTGGCCCAAGGAATCAAAGCAGCTCCTTAGGTTAAGAGAACTCACCATCCAAGTGGCCACATATTTCGTCTCAGGTCATCCGCTCTACTTGCCGAACCCATCAACAAAGATCGCATCGCAACCGCCGCCCGGAGGTCCCCACCAATGCGAACCAACTGCCCCGACCGCCGCATCCCATTGTAGATCGTTGGCCGACGCTGTGTCCGTATTGAAATCAAAAGCGTTTGGACATAGTGAGGATTTGGAAGGCAGTAGAATGAAAGACGCGGTGGGAATGGGTCCGGTAAGGTGGTTGCCAGCCACTCTGAATTGCCGCGTATAACCGGTGTTGGAAAACGGAAGCGTACCCGTGAGTTGGTTGCGCTCAACGCTGAACACACTTGAACTCGAAAACATCGATATGTCGGGTACTGACCCTGTGAAGAGATTGTCATCGCCTTCGAAATCGGTTAGTGCAGGTGTCGCACCGAGGTCCGGCAGGGGGCCTTCGAGGAGGTTTCCGCTGACTCGAAAGGAGTTTAGTTTTGGAAGCCCGAAAAATTGTCTCAGCGAACCTGTGAGCAAGTTATAGGACGCATCGAACCTCTCTAACGTCCCAAGGTTGCTCAACTCCGGTAGTTCGCCCTGGAGGCCGTTGTATTGCACCGAGAATCTCCTCAAATTTGGTAGTGCATTGAGAGTCGGTATCGTTCCGTGCAAGTAGTTGTATGACACATCAAAGGTATCTAATGCAGTTAATTTGGACAGGTCGGGGATTTGCCCGGTCAACACATTATGGGACGCGGCAAATGTTTGTAGCGCAGTCAATTTGGCTAGCGCGCTAGGTATGCTCCCAGTAAGCTCGTTATTGATGCATATGAAATCTGTGATGCTGTGCAGGTCATCGAGTTTCGGAATCTCTCCCGTCAGGTGGTTACCACCGACATTGAAGAACTTAAGATTACTCAACCCATCCAGAAGAGGAATTGGTCCGGAAAAACTATTGTCGATGAATTCGGCTGATACGAGCGCCGTCAAGGCCGATAGTGAAGGAATCTTCCCGGACAGTTTGTTTCCGCTGAACACAATCACCTGTAGCGACGTGAGTGCGTCGAGTGATGGCAACAATCCCTGCAAATTGTTGTTGGAGGGGCCGATTAGGATGACGTGATCTTGAGCATCGCAAATGATCCCGTACCACTTGCATGCATCTCCGGTCTTCCAAGGCTGCATTTGCAAGACGGTGTTCTGCCACTGGGAGCCGTTGGTCTGATCGTATATTGAAACCAGGGTGTCATATTCTGGCCCGGCAAGCAGTGCGGCGCTAGCTCCTTGGCCACAGCACACCATTGCGAAGAGAGTAACCAAGAAAACGCGCGTTCGTTTCATGCAAATCTCCGAGAGAATGCGTCTATGACGGATCACACATCATGATGTGCAAGGCCGCGGGGGTGGGGTGTAGTGCTCGCAACACTGTTCCGTGAGGCCTAGACCACGTGCGGAGGTCAGGGGAAACTCGGCATGCCTCAATCGGAATTTCAAGCTACACAACCGTCTCTTGAGCCTATTGCTAAGGGGCCAAAGGCAATTCCCTGAACTCGTCATGGAAGATCACGTCGGAATCAGAGACACAGAAGAGCTTTCGTGACCAACTGCCTGGTTGAGGCGGGGCGGAACAAGAAAGTTCTGCGACATCCAGCCAGTTGTGTCCGCCCGAACCTTCAAATGCAATCGAATTTGCGAGCGCGCCGGAGGCTTGAGATGCACCGGGATCTAAAGCCCATGCGCCACAATCGAAATCGGGTTTCGGAGCGCCCGACGCAGTTGCTCCCGTCAACCCTACGGAGATGCCGAGATAGTCGCCGGTTTCGGTGACGTTGAGTGGCAGCGTGACTGCTCCATTTACTAGCTCTGCCTTGTCGTGCGCAAATAGAAGACCGTCACGCCTAAACCAGGGACCGTCGAACTGGATTCGATCGGTGATGTTGAGCCCCAGTGCTGAAGATGCGAGCAATGCCTTGAAGGAGCCGGGTTGCCACAGATTGGCTGATGCCGCCAAGGATTGGCAGGTTGCGTCAGCGCCGACGATTCCATTTAGATCACCTGTCACGTCAGTACTTGTGACAAACGCCTCTCTGTGTCCAAATTGCGAGTGACCATTCAGAGGGGTTCCGAAGCCTTTTTCCAAGCACATCAGATGGTGGGGTTGATCGCATGAGTTGCCCGTACCATTGAATGTCCAGGACTGAGCGGACGAAACGTTTGAACCGAGCGAAGGAATCCCACTGAGGTCCACGGTTGTAGACCAGTATTGGCAGTCGCCGGTATCAAAAAACGCCATATTGAACGTCCCGTCGATATCTGTCGACGTGAAAGACTCCGCTCCAATGACGAAATGCGTGCCAAACTCGTCCACATTTAATGGCGAGTACACCAGATTCGCAGAGAGCGCTTCGTCAATCGTGCCAGCAAAGGGCACGTCGTCGACTCGCAGCCATGGCCCGGCTCCGATCGGCAAGGACGCCTGCCCACAATTATCCGCCTTCTTACCAGACAGCCCAAACACACGGCAATAAGCGTCGTTGTCGCGGTCAGAGAGCCAAGCGACGTAGTCGCTGGAGTTAGCCAAATTGGCCCCGTTCGCGCGCGCCTCACAGATTCCATCGGCCGCAGCAAGACCCGCCAGATTCGTTCCCGCCACTTCCGGCCAACTGCGCAGGTCCCCTGTTCCGATAGTGGATGTTGCGAATGCGTGCAAAGAAGCTGCACCGACCGGCGCTACGCCGACAACAATGTTCGCGATTAGCAGAAAAGATATCCGTCTCACGCAGATCACTCCATTATCAATGCTGGGAACAGGAAGTACGCTTACGATTGCGAATTGCCCGTAGGGCGGCTGCTTTAGGAACTAATGCTCATTCTGGGACAAAACGAATATGCGCGAGCGAATGCACGCGACTCGTCTATAAACTATGTTCGGCAGCGCTCGATTTCACCGTATTAGTGGCCAAAGAACCATTGCGAGATTCTGAGGACAGGTTGCGCTCTCTAGTCGGAGAGCACGGCACGGTCGTTAGCGAACTCAATCCGCTCTCCTCGTGCTACAAGTACATCCGCGGCTCGAGCTGGTAATCCTTGAAAATCAGCTCACAGACGGCCGCCTATTAGTCCCAGGAGACCGATCAATATGAGGTATAGCGCAACGATGTAGTTCAGCAGCTTCGGTCGCAAAAGAACCAGAATTCCAGCGATGAGGGCAATCAGCGGTGCAGTGGCTGTGTGCATCGACAGAATTATCTAACACTCCTGACCGGCCGAGGTTGCTAAGGGACGGACAGGTTGGCTCCCCAACGCCATTCGGCAGCCTACTCGAAATCGTCCAGAAATATGTGATCATCAAAGCTCGCGACCACCGTGCAATCGGCTATCACCGCATCTGTTGTATACGTGTTGCCAACCAGGTTGCCGCCCCAGGTACCAGTGACGCTGACGACGTGATAGTCCGCCGCGGGTGCTAGGGTGAAGGTGATCGCTGATCCGTCATTCACGATCTGCGGCACGCTTGGTGTAATTGTACCGTTGCCAACCACGCTTGGCGTCACCGAATATGTATCCGCCGGTAGATCGTGCCATTCGTAAGCACCTATATCGACGTGCAGCCCCTGCGGCCGAACAATATCATCAAGATCGACGTTCGACGCACCTCCATTAGGAATGTCATCGCCGGCGTCAATCAATGTTGAATCTGCAGCGAGATGGAAGTCGTCTGTCGCAGGCGCAATGAAATTTGGATCGACCGACAGATTGTTCTGGCTCGTTTTTGGCGTACCATGCACCACTTGGAAGTCATTGTTGAACAAATTGGCGGCAATATTGCTGCCAAAAACGTTGTCCGCGCGAAAATCGTAGGTTTCAGGTAAACCGTCCGGATTGTTTCCCCAGAAAACATTATTGCTGTAATTCACACTGAAGAATGTGAAGGTAGTAAAAGCGGAGCGCAGCTGCAAAGTGCTATCTAGCGACTGGTTTCCAGATACGGTGTTGTTGCTGACATCGATCGCATTATTGGAGAACAGCATTGCAGCCGCACCATCGGGCGCGCGATTGCCGGCAAATAGGTTGCCGCGTACCACGAGATACACATTGCCGCTGAGATCGGGACCATCCGTCGCGGCCAGTAGACCTCCGGCGCTGTTGTCTTGTTCGTAAGTGGTCGCGACATTATCAAGGAAGATATTTCGCTCGACGAGAATGCTGCTTGCGGTTACGATACATTTGTGACCAATCGGAATCGAGGAGTCTGTGCCGGAAACATGACCCGCAGTTCCCGTCGTAACCATTCACCAGAGTTCAAGGCTAAGGTGGCGTTGGCTGCCGTACGCGGCGACAAGGCATTGGCCGAGCTATCCGAACAATTCGGAGTTCACGCCACGCAGATCGCGCGGTGGAAAGCGCAGTTGCTCGAGCAGGCAGCCAGTGTGTTCGTTCGGTGCCGTGATGGCGACGGGTTGCATAGTCCCTTGTAACGGCATCAGTGAACGACGTTGCCTGGCCACAAAGGTTTCAAGACGAAAGGCCGAAAAATTTTTCAGCGATTCGAGCAAACTGTTCGGATTGTGTCCCGGTCATGGGTCGGGTCCTTGTAGGTCTTAGCGATGACAACTCGCAAGTTGTTTTCGGAGCCGGACTGGTTTCTCTCCTCTTGCCGTTCCAGACTGAAACTTCATAGAGCCTTTCGTTGTGCACCGCGCAGGCTTTGGAAATTGCGAAGACAGG
>Ga0163163_10005696_pt1 | contig 10804 bp, 8 predicted proteins | sample S65metaG_FD_119766 | JGI IMG/M metagenome (GOLD analysis project Ga0163163, IMG submission 119766) | Switchgrass rhizosphere microbial communities from Kellogg Biological Station, Michigan, USA - S6-5 metaG | ecosystem: Host-associated > Plants > Roots > Rhizosphere > Soil | place: USA: Michigan... | reverse complement strand
GATCCGACGATGACCGTTTACGAAGCCTTCACCGAAGCCGCTCAGGGCAAGACCGACCTGCTCGATCGCACGCTTGTCCTGCAGACCGGGCCGTTCGCGCTTGTCCAGTCTTCGAAACAATGGATTCAATCCGGCAAGCTCGGCGAATGGGCCGCGCGGGCCAGCGCCATCACGCAAAGCTTCGAACTCGCCAAGAAGAATCTGCTCGGCGCATACAACGCCGGGGTAACGCTTGTCACTGGCAGTGACGCCGGTAACTCGACTGTCTCGCACGGTCCAACGGTCCACCGCGAGGTCGAGCTTTGGGTGGCGGCCGGCATTCCTACAACTGTTGCGCTGCAAGGCGCGACGGGAAATGGTGCCAAACTGCTCGGCGTATCCAATCGAATCGGGTTCATCAAGAAGGGCTACGACGCGACGCTGCTGCTCGTCAATGGCGATCCAACCAAGGACATCAACTCCATCGAAAGCATCTCGCGAGTCTTCCTGAAGGGCGAGTACATCGACATCTCCGATCTGTTCGAGGAGTTCGACAAGAAGTAAACTAGAAGGCGAATGCTGCGGATTTTGTTGTTGGCCGCCCTTCTCGCCTCTCTCCACGCGGAAGAAAAGTGGACCTTCGTCCGCTCCGGCCCGTTCGAAGTTTGGACTGACGGCAACGAAAGCAAAGCGCGCGTTCGCCTCGTCGAAGCCGAGCAATTCCGCTACGCGCTCGGCACGATCCTCGGCAAGGACGACCTGAAGTCCACCTGGCGCATCCGCCTGCTTGCGACGAAAGACAAGAAGCGTGGAGCGGGCGGCAAGCTCCACCGCGTGCGAGATCTCTGGTTGATGACGATCCCCGCGGATGAGCCACTCACCGCGGACTTCCGGCGCGACGCCACACGCATCTTCCTCGACTCGAACTCACGCGCATTCCCTGTGGAACTCGACCAGGCCTTAATCGATCTGCTCGCCCCGCTCGAAGTGAAAGGCACGAAGCTCAGCCTCCCGCCGCCCGATGCAGCGGCGCGCAACATGACGCTCGCGCGTATCCATTTATTCTTCACAGATCCCGCGTTCTCCGGTCGCGCGCGCGTATTCTTCTCGAATCTCGAATCCGGCGGAGATGCCAATGTTGCGATCCGCAACGCCTTTGGCAAGCCCGTGCCCGAGATCGACAAGCTAGTCGCCGAACACCTTAAGCAATCCACCTGGGAGACTAAGGACTTCGCCGGCCGCGCCATGTCCGAAAAGGATTTCTCGCTCCGCCAAATCGCGCCTGAACTCGCCGCGTTAGCCCGCGCCGACATTGGTGAAGGCAGCTACAAGGACCTCGACTCACCCGACGCCTACGAGTCCGCGGGCGACCCCGCGAAAGCAGTTGAAGGAGGATCGAAGTCCGCGACTGCATGGTTCGCCGCCGCGCAAGCGTCCAAGGATCAAACGAAGGCGCGCCAGCTACTCGCGAAGGCCATCGAACTCAATCCGCTCTGGGCCGAGCCTCACGCCGCACTCGCGCGGCTCGATGCGATCAATCCCGCGAAGGCAGCCATCGAGTGGAACAAAGCCGCGCAACTCGACTTGCGCAATGTGCCGTACTGGCAGTCGCTCGCCGAAGCCTATTCAGCAGCCAATCAGTTTAACGAAGCCGGCAAAGCGTGGACCGGTGCGCAGCGCGCCGCCGCCGACGACAAAGAGAAGGACCGCCTCCGCGCCGCGCGCGCGCACCTCGAAGAACAGCACGCCGACTTCGCGGAGTCCGAACGCAAGCGCGTCGTCGACGAACGCGCGCAAGATCTGGCTCGCGTCAAAAACGAGAATCTGACGAGCATCCGTGAAGCAGAGGCCAAAGCCAACCAGCACCTCAACGACGGCAAGGCGCCCATCGAGGGCAAAGTTGAGGAGTGGTGGGACGGCCCCGGTGGTCCAAAACAATCCGTCTCAGGAATGTTGCAGCGCGTGGACTGCATGAAAGGCCCCTCACGCCTGGTCCTGAAGACCGCCGACGGCAAATCGCTTCAGCTTCTAGTCAAAGATCCTGCCAAAGTCGCAATCATCAATGCCAAGGAGCAGACCCTCGGCTGTGGCGCACAGGCGACTCCGCGGAAAGTGACTGTCGAATTCCAGCCCGCACAGGACGCGAAGACGGCCACCGCGGGCACAGTCCTCACGATCGAGTTTAAGTAGCCTGTGGTTCGTTGCTGTGCATGGCTTCGTCGCCGGATGCCTGCCAGAATGCCCACGCGACAATCAGCAATCCCGTCAGCGGATAGGCGATCACCGTCCACTCGTACCACTTGCTCAAGTCCTGCGCGCCGGGGACCCGAAACGACAAGTTCGCCATCAAAGTAACGACCATCGTCGCGACCAACCCCAAGCGTAGTACGACGAACACAATGATTGCGAAAACTCCGAAGAAAAACAGCGTTTGCAACAACTCAAAGCGGCTGTCCGAGATGCCTTCCCAGATCGTCATGATCGCCGCCGCCGCCACGGACGCGAGCCAATCACGCTTCAGCAGAGCACGCAGGAGGAAGATCGCGAACACGATGGAGAGTCCGAATTCGATGGAATCCTTGGCCAGATTCGCGAGATCGGCGACGAACCCGCGAACGTCCGCGCCCATGATCGCAGGCATATTGCGGTCCCATCGGCCACTCTCCGCCTGCACGACCGTGTAGCCCAGAATCCCCGCCGCCAGCACCATCCCCGTGAACGCGCCTTGCAGGACGCGCGTCCCCACCAGCGGATCGTTCCAATGTCCCATCAACACGCGATTCCATGAAACGAGCACCCGCGGCCATCGCGCACGTACGCTGGGCTCGAGCGCGATATACATCAACCACCACGCCGCGCACTCGACCAGTTGATTCGCGAGGCTATGAGCGACTGCAGGCAGAATGTTCAGATGAGCGGTCCAGTGCGCTGTACAGACCCACCAGATGGATCGCAATGCAAATAGAATCGCCGTAAGCCGGAACGCGCCTCTCCGGTCACCGCGACCAGCGCGCAAATTCCTAATCGCCAGGAATCCCGCAATCCCGAAAGCCAGTACTTCGACCGCGTACTCCGCCAGCCGAAAGTTCACCACGCGCGCCGAGAGCTTCCGGCCCGCGGCCGTGCGTCCACCAGTAGAGCCCGGCCAGATCACCGACAGATGCGTCACCTTGCCGTGCCACGCCGCCACATCCAGTTGAATTTCAGCGTCGAGCCTCGGATGCTTGCCCTTCCAGCTCTTATGCCAATCGAACGCATACAACGGCGTGAACTGAGGAGCCGCGTCCTGCGTACTTGCCAAGTCGAGTCCTGTGGCCCGCGCCAATAACGCCGTATCGACCGGCACAGGAGCGGGCGAAGCTTCCAGCTGCGAAGGCACGGCGACGAAGCGGCGCAACTCTCCAGTCGAGTTGATCCACGCCTCGATCATTCCGGACACAATCGGAGCCGGCTGCTCCGACGTGATAAATCCATCAGGACGCACCATCGCCTGCGGACCCTCCCGGTAGTTCAACGTGAACGGCGACTCGGCATGATACCGACGACGCAACTCCTCAATTGGATTCGCGCTCGCCCGCGCCGCCTTCTCGCCTTCCCCATAGACCCACTCATTCACCGTCATCCAATACGCGCGGTCAACCGGCTGCTCCGGATATCCAAACGCCGTCGCGAACTCGCGAATCTTCGCCTGCAAAACATCCGGTGAAAGCTCAAGCGGCGTCACGCTATGGATCTCATGATTCCGCCGCACGAAAGGAACGGCAATCAGGAACGCCGCCAGCGCTAGCGCCATCGGCACTGAGTACTTCAAAGCCAATCCCTGAGTACGTCCCGCCGCGGCGACCAATTCCGGCGAAGGAGTCTCTCCCGCCGCCAGCGCGGCCGCTAACGGATCGCCACCAGGCAACGCCGCCGACACGCTCAACGCGCTCGGCGGACGACTCGAGGGCACCGGCTCCAGGCATCGTCGAATCGTCTTCTCGACTGATGGATCGACGTCCGCCGCGATCGACGTCATCGACACAAACTGCGCCGCCTCTTGAACCCGAATCAGCTCCGCGATGGACTTCGCCTCGTACGCCCGCCGGCCCGTGAACAATTCGTACAACAGCAGTCCCAGCGCATAGATGTCGCTCTTCGCCGTGACCTCCTCGCCGCGCAATTGTTCCGGCGCCTGGTACGCCGGCGATCCACTGCGCGCCTCTGCGCCGCGTAACTCATTCGTCACCGCGGCGAGCCCGAAGTCCATGATGATCGCGTTCCCGCGCTTGTCGAGCATCACGTTCGCCGGCTTCAAATCCCGATGGATCACACCTTTGTCATGCGCCGCGGCCAGCCCCGCGCAAATCTTCCGTGCGATATCGAGCGCCTTGTCCGCAGGCAATCGTCCGATGCGCGAGAGCAGGCTCGATAAATCCTCGCCGTCAATGTACTCCATCGACATGTACGGCATGCCCTCGAACTCGCCGAGATCGTAGACGCGGCACACGTTTGGATGCGACACTTGCCGCGCCACGCGGACCTCATTTTGGAAGCGTTCGAGCATACGCTCGAATTCGGCGCCCGTGTCCGGCAGGAACTTCAGCGCGACCGGTTGACCCAGCGTGAGGTCAGTAGCGCGATAGACCTCGCCCATTCCTCCGCGGCCTAATAAAGAGATGATGCGGTAGCGTCCGGCGATTAGAGTGCCCGGAACGAAGCGGCCTTCATCCGGGGATGAGACGGACGGAAGCGAGCTCCCGCTAGGAGGTCCGATGGTCGCCGAAGTCCTGGTTTCCGCACCTTCTTGCATGCGAACTCCAGTATATATTCGGGCGTCTACTTAGAACTATCTTCCTTTGCGTACCATGCCTCGTGTTCCGACCATTCGAAGCACGCCAGACACATTGTCTGCGTCCATTGGAAATTACAACCCGGACATCTTCCGCGCGTGTCGAATGTGTTCCAGGTATGCCGGCAGTGACACATCCACCGATCGTGCGCACGCGGATTCCATTGGCATTTTGGGCACCTGATCCTCCCCTGGCCTGAGGATTCTTTCTTCTTCTCCTCAGGCTTCAGCCCGAAGCGGAAGCCTGGTCCGCCGCCTTGTTTGGCGTGATGAATAGGCGACTCAAATTGAGGATGCATGAGGGCGAATTCCGACTTTGTGACGCGCAATCCGGACGCTGGGTTACTCAGCAAACCAAAGGGCCTGAGAGTCCTCTACAGCAAACTACTCACGACCTCGTCAGGCATTGTACTGATTGCTGAAAGTGACAACTTGGCTCAATCTGGACTTGGTGACCACTCCATCGATTTTCAGGGACGAGCAATACCAGACGGAATCCAGTCACGAAGGAAGCGGGTCTTCGGACGCATTCCATCTGAACGCATTGGCCCAATCGCTCGCTTCGGAGACGCCGTCGTTCCAGGACGGATCCGATGTCCCGACGGCCATCCCTCCCGTACCTGAGAACATCGAACAGACGGGACTCTCACCGTCGATGATCGAGCAGCTCATCCTGAAGATCTTGTACTACCGCGGCGAATTGGTCGGCAAGGATCTCGCGGTTGCCTTAGGGTTAAAGTTCAGCGTCATTGAACCGATCGTCGATGCGCTCAAATGGCAGCATCTGCTCGCGGTTAAAAAGTCGCTCGGAATGGGCAGCATTTCAGCGATTTTCATCCTGTCGGAAGCCGGTCGAAACGTCGCACGCGACTACTTGCAGAACAATCAGTACTGCGGCACCGCGCCTGTCCCGCTGAAGCAATATGCGGACCTGGTGAAGCGCCAACGCCTCCCCAAAAACTGGATCACGACGGAGAAGCTGCGCGAAATCTATAAGAATCTCGTCGTCAGCCCGGACGTGATCGCGAAGATCGGTCCCGCGGTCAATTCCGGCAAGTCGTTCCTGATTTACGGCCAGCCCGGCAACGGAAAGACCGCTATGGCGGAGTGTCTGGGCAACATCAATTCCGCGCCCATCTTCATTCCAGACGCCATCGAATGCCAGGGCAACATCATTCAGATCTACGACCCGATCTATCATCACAAGATCGCGGAAGAGGAGTCCAGCCTCTTTATGTCGGCGGGTCCGAAGTACGATCAACGCTGGTTCCGCGCTCCCCGGCCGTTCATCACCAGCGGTGGCGAACTGACGCTCGACATGCTTGATCTGAGCTTCAATGCGACATCCAAGATCTATGAAGGTCCGTTCCAGCTCAAGGCCAACAACGGCATCTACCTCATCGACGACTTCGGACGCCAGCGCGCCACGCCCGCTGAAGTCCTGAATCGTTGGATCGTGCCGATGGAACGCTCCATCGACTTTTTAAGCTTCCGCACCGGCGGCAAAATGCTGATGCCGTTCGAAGCATTCCTGATCTTCTCGACCAATCTCAAACCGGACCAATTGGGCGACGAAGCATTCCTTCGCCGTATCCAATACAAGATGCTCGTCCGCAGTCCCGATATCGACGAGTTCAAAGAGATCTTCACTCGCTTCTGCGAAGGCAAGGAATTGCCTCTCGACCCGAGCATGGTCGACTACCTGATCGAGCACCACTACAAGCCTGCCGGCCGCCCATTCCGCCGTTGCCAGCCGCGCGACATCCTGACGCACGCCATCGACCTCATCAACTTCGAACACCGCGATTGGGAAATCACTCGGGAGATCCTCGAGCATTGCTTCACCAGTTGCTTCACGTCGGAAGTCGGATTTGAAGCCTAAGCGGCTACAATAGAGCTTGGCCGCGCGCAAAACGCTCCTTCTGATTCTTTGTTTCGCAGTATCCTTCGGGTCGCTTGCCTGGGTGCTGAAAGGTTCGGAACTCAACGAACTCGGCGCAGAACTGCGCGATATCCGCTGGGGCTGGGTCGTCATCGCGGTCGTCGCCGACATCCTGGTCTATGTCATCCACGGCTGGCGCTGGACCTTGCTGCTGACGCCGATCGTTCGCATACCCGTCCTCAAATCCATACGCGCTGTATATGTCGGACTGTTCGCCAACGAAGTCCTTCCGTTCCGCACCGGTGAGGTGCTCCGCTGCTACCTGCAGTCGCGCTGGAGCGAGACTCCTTTCTCCGTCATCCTCGCCTCCGCTCTTGCGGAACGGATCTTCGATGGATTGTGGCTCGTGCTCGGTTTGGCGTTCGTTGTCAAGTTCGTGAAGGATCTGCCGCGCAACATCGTCGACGGCGGCTACGCAGTTGCCATCCTCGTGCTGAGCCTCGCTGTCGTATTGCTCATCCTGATTCTTGAGAGGAATTGGGTACTACGCAAGCTGTCGACAACCGGCTGGCAGAATAACATCCGAGTCCTCATTGAGGACCTTCACGTCATCGGATTCTCACGCTACGTCGTGTACGCGGCGTTGGCCAGCCTGCCATACCTGTTGATGCAAATCATCCCGATCTGGGCCGTGATGAAAGCCTACGGACTCGAGGACACGCGCTTCCAGATCGCCGCCGTCGCGATGGTGATACTGCGCCTCAGCTCCGCCGTGCCCCAGGCGCCGGGGAATATCGGATTGTTCAATGCCGCGGCCGTCATGGCGCTGCAGATGTTCAACTACGATCCGGCGTTTGCCAAGCGCTTCTCATTGGTGCTGTGGGCGGTCGTCACGCTGCCCCTGTTGATCGGCGGATCGATTGCCTTCGTGCTGACCGGCTCACGCCTCGGCGAGTTGCTCAAGCATGCCGAGACCCACGCCGCGAAACCGACCAAGTAACATAGCTGTATGTTTCGTTCCTGTGTTCTCTTGATGCTTCTCATGACAAGCGCCTTTGCCCAAATACGTCTGATTGTGATTGGCGCACATCCAGACGACTGCGACATTAATGCCGCCGGACTCGCTGCGAAGATGACGCAACTCGGCCACAAGGTCAAGTTCCTCTCCGTGACGAACGGTGATGCAGGCCACCAGACGCTAGGCGGAGGAGCCCTCGCCGTTCGCCGCCGCGCCGAAGCGCAGGAGTCCGCGCGGCGGACCGGCATCGAATACGAGGTGCTCGACAATCACGACGGCGAACTCGTGCCCTCCGTAGATGTGAGAATGCAAATCATCCGGCGCATACGCCAATGGAACGCGGACGTCGTCATCGCCCCGCGCCCCAACGACTACCATCCGGACCATCGCTACACCGGAGTGCTGGTGCAGGATGCCGCCTATATGGTGGTGGTCCCGAACATTGCCGCGGACACTCCGCCGCTCAAGAAGAATCCGCTCTTCCTCTACATGCAGGATCGCTTTCAGAAGCCCGCACCGTTCCGAGCCGATATTGCGATCTCGATCGACGACGTGAAGGAGAAGAAGTTCAACGCCCTCGACGCGCACGTCTCGCAGTTCTACGAGTGGCTCCCGTGGGTGGATGGAACACTCGATCAGGTTCCTTCGGGCGTGGCCGAGCGCAGGGCATGGCTGGAGAAAACAAGGAGCCGTCCGGTCTCTGCGGCCGTGCGCGCGGCTTTGGTCCGCTGGTATGGCGATGACAAGGCCGCCGCCACGCACTTGGCCGAAGCCTTCGAGATCTGCGAGTACGGCAAGCAGCCGACCGACGACGAGATCCGCCGCCTGTTCCCCATGCTGGGCCACTGATGGACCGCGAACTGTTCCGCGCCCTGCCCTCCGTGGACGAGGTTGCTGTCGAGCTTGGCGGGCGCTACCCGCACGGCTTGGTGGTTACCGAGGCGAGGCGAATATTAGGCGAATCCCGCGAGAAGATCCGCAGGGGCGAGAATCCCGGGGACGCCGCTGCCCTGGTGGCGGCGTCCTTGGATGCCTTGCGCGCTCCATCGCTTCAACGAGTTATCAACGCCACGGGCGTTGTTCTTCATACGAACTTGGGCCGCGCTCCTGTAACCTCTCTCGAACCGTTAGGTGGTTACATGAACCTCGAGTACGACCTCGCCACCGGTAAGCGCGGCAAGCGCGACATCCACCTGTCGGGATTGTTCGAGCGCCTCCTCGGCCGCCCCGCCATCGTTGTCAACAACAATGCCGCGGCGACCTATCTGGTCTTGAACGAGCTCGCCTTGAATCAGGAGGTTTTAGTATCCCGAGGCGAGCTCATCGAGATCGGCGACGGCTTCCGGATCCCGGACATCCTGGTTCGCTCCGGCGGGATCCTTAAGGAAGTTGGCACTACCAATCGCACGCGCATCGAGGACTACGCAGCCGCGATCACCGATCGTACCCGCCTGCTGATGCGCGTCCATCCGAGCAACTTCCACGTCTCCGGCTTCACCGCAAAGCCGCGTCTCGAAGAGATGGCCGAACTAGCACGCGCGCGCGGCGTATGGCTCTATGAAGATCTTGGTAGCGGATGCCTGGTGGACCTCCGTCCATTCGGCATCAATGAGCCGCTGGTGACGGACAGCATTACGGCGGGCGCGAATGTCGTATCGTTCAGCGGCGACAAGCTCCTCGGAGGTCCGCAAGCGGGCATCATCGCAGGCGATCCGGAACTGATCGCGCGTATCCGACGCAACCCGATGTTCCGGGCTCTCAGGGCGGGGAAGTACATCTATCAGGCGCTCGAGGAAACGCTCCGCCACGTGTTGTTCGAAGAGTGGGATCGCATACCCGCCCTCGCGATGATTCGAGCGTCCGCCTCTTCGCTAAAGGTGCGAGCCGAGGGGCTGGCGGCTCAGATCGAAGGCGCGCGCGTTATAGAAGGCGAGTCGGTCGCCGGCGGAGGTTCGACTCCGGATCAGACTCTACCTGCGTGGCTGATTGAGCTGCCAGGTAACGCAGTCGCGCTCGAACGCCGGTTGCGCCTGGGACGTCCACCTACAGTGGCCAGAATCGAAAAGGATCGAGTAGTCCTCGATCTCCGCACCGTATTCGCCGAAGAAGAGCCGGAGCTGCTGGCAGCCTTAGTCGAGAGTTGAGAAGATATCCGCGACGCGCTGATGGATGTCGCCCGCTTGCAAATCTTCAACTTCACAAGGGTCGCTGCCTTTTGAGTATTGCCAAGCCCGCCGCGACTGGGGATCTACGACCCAGGCGTGCGGTGTGCCCCAGGCATGATAGGTCTCGCATTTCTCCAATACACTCGCCAACCGGTCGCCGGGTGATAGGATCTCGATGCAAAGGTGGATCGGCGCTGTTGGGTATGGATCCTGAGGATTGTCGCGGCGGTCGACGCCGACGTCAGGGATCAGGAACCTGGAGTCAGTCACCCGCACGGTCAACTCCGGAATCGCCTCATAATGAGGGAAAGCCGCCTCAATTAGAGAGATCAGCCGCGATTGTACTTTTCCGTGCTTTCGAGTTCCCATGGCCTTCGGCACAAGCACACCATCCACGTACTCACAATTCGGCTCGTACGACGTGCGCAGGTATTCTTCCACCGAAACCGCTGTTCCAGTAGCCATAACTGAATTCTACCTCTTCCGGTTGACATGCCGCACCGCCATATGTATCATTGCCACATATGGTTCAGCCAGACGTGGACACGAAGGCACTCCAGAAATCCAGCGCCGAGATGATCGTGCTCGCCCTGCTCGAAGAGCGGCAGCGGCACGGTTATGAGCTCGCTAAGCTCATTGAATCCCGAAGCGACGGCAAGATGGACTTCCACGTTGCATCGCTGTACCCGCTGCTCTACAGGCTCGAGGGAAAGGGTTGGGTAGAAGGCCGTTGGGTCGAGCGCGCGAACGAGCGCCGCAAACGCTTCTACAAAATCACTTCGCAAGGAAAGAAAGTCCTCGCCGCACAACGCCAAAGCTGGCGGGACTTCTTCGAGACGTTGGATCGCGTCGCGCAGATTCGGCCCGCCTGAGGAACTCACGCCATGCCCGATTGGAAGCAGTACGTTCGTATACAGTTGCCCGCGATG
>Ga0163163_10005694_pt1 | contig 10804 bp, 9 predicted proteins | sample S65metaG_FD_119766 | JGI IMG/M metagenome (GOLD analysis project Ga0163163, IMG submission 119766) | Switchgrass rhizosphere microbial communities from Kellogg Biological Station, Michigan, USA - S6-5 metaG | ecosystem: Host-associated > Plants > Roots > Rhizosphere > Soil | place: USA: Michigan... | reverse complement strand
CCAGCCCCGAGGAGATCGAGAGCATCGCCAGAATCATCAAACCCATCGCAAGAACCGCGGTCGGCAGGCGAGGAACGAGCCCCAACTCCAGGTAGGTGATGAGAATGGGGATCGCGAGGCCGATCGAAACCAAGATCAGAAAGACGCCGATTGCCGTGAAAAACCGCAACGGTTTCTCCGAGCGGTAGAGTCTCAGGATGGTGCCGAGAATCCGCAGGCCGTCACGGTAGGTGTTGAGCTTGCTGACCGATCCCTCCGGCCTGGCGTAATAGGGCGTGTCGATTTCGGCAACCGGCAGCGCCAGCTCGAGCGCGTGCACCGTCAATTCGGTTTCGATCTCAAAGCCGTCGGACAACACCGGAAAAGATTTGACGAACCGCCGGGAGAAGATCCGGTAGCCGGAAAGGATATCCTTGAACGCCAGGCCGAAGACCGACGAGATGAAGCCGGTCAGCAGCCAGTTTCCCGTCCGGTGTCCCGGCCGCCATGCAGCCACGGCCTGATCGACGCGCAAGCCCACCACCATGTCGAGACGCTCGGACAGCAGCGTTTCGATCATGCGCGGGGCGCTTGCGGCATCATAGGTCGCATCGCCATCGACAAGGACGTAGATGTCGGCGTCCACATCTGCAAACATGCGGCGAACCACATGGCCCTTGCCCTGGCGCCGCTCGCTGCGCACGATGGCCCCAGCCTCTTGCGCCACGGCCATAGTGCGATCCGACGAATTGTTGTCGTAGACGAAGATGTCGGCCGAAGGCAGCGCCTTGCGGAAATCGCCAACGACGCGGGCAACCGCGGCTTCCTCGTTGAAGCACGGCACCAGCACTGCAATTCGCATCGATAGTGGCATCATTGCGCAACCGCCCCGCCCCGCATCCTCTCAGGCTTTCCTAACACGATCATGCGCTTGCCGCCCGCTCGACAAGCCTGCCGTCAACCGCTTCCGACGGTTCGAGCAGGAACGCAAAACGGCAAACTCCACAACGAGACATGGCAAGCAGATGATGGCGAAAGCGATCTTCGCAGGTTTCATGATTTGGTCCCGGCGCGCCGTGTACATGGATTTCGCGCCAAATTCAATGAAGCGCGCACGGCCTATTGCCATGTTGCCATCGGCGCACGGCTTTCGACCACTTCCGATATTCGCAACCGGGTGCCGGTCGTTGTTCCCGCCGGCAGGGCCGTTGTTTCGAAAAACCCGCAATCGACGATTTCCCGGTTCGGCTTCGGCAAGCGATCTTGCCTGAACTGCCGCACCAGGTAGACGGCGACATGATCTCGTCTCGAAACATGGCTATTGAGGAACAAACCGTGCAGCACCGGTTCGGCGAGAAGCTCGATCTGCCCCTCTTCCGCCAATTCGCGGGCCAATGCCTCACGGAAGGTTTCGCCGATTTCGACGCCGCCGCCCGGCAGGTGCCAACCGCCGATATAGCTGTGTTTGACCAGAAAGACCCGGTTTTGGCCATCGAGCACGACGGCGCGGACCCCCAGCGTCATGCCGCGGGCAAACCGCCAATAGAGATGGAAAACCCGGCGCAGCGCCGGCTCGAAGTTTTTTCGCAACTCCTGCGCAACAATCTTCACGAAAAACCTCGGCACACCCTTGTCGCCGTTGATCCTTGCATCGCGGCGAATGGCTTGCCAATACATTCCTGACATTTGCGCACTTCAGCGGAACAGGGTGAGGCGGTGATGCGGCAGCTCCTCGCGCGGGCGACGATGACGGGCAATACCTGATGGCCGCGTTTACCCTGGCCCATTTGTCCGATCCCCACCTTGCGCCGCTGCCGCACCCGCGGCTGTCCGAACTCGCCTGCAAGCGCGCGTTCGGCTATCTTAACTGGAAGCGCAACCGCCACAAGTTTCACCGGCGTGAGGTGCTGGATGTGCTGGTATCCGACCTGCTGGCGCAGTCGCCGGATCACATTGCGATAACCGGGGACCTCATCAATCTCTCGCTCGAGGCGGAGTTTGCGCCATCGCGCGCCTGGCTCGAAAGCGTCGGCGCGTCGGACCGCGTCACCGTAATCCCCGGCAATCACGACGCCTATGTCCGCGCCACTCAACATCGATTTGCCCAGGCCTGGGGCGAGTACATCGCCGGCGACGACATGGCGACCGACAGGTCGATGTTTCCATCCGTGCGCCGCCGCGGCCCGCTGGCGCTGATCGGTGTGTCCTCGGCCGTTCCCACCGCACCGTTGATGGCAACTGGATGGCTTGGACACAGCCAGCTGGATGCACTTGCGCAAATCCTTTCGAAACTTGCCGCCGAGCGGGCGTTCCGCGTTCTTCTGATCCACCATCCCTTGCGTTCGAACGCACGCGCCAAGCGGCTCACCGATTCATCGCAGCTTCTGGCGCTGCTGAAGCGACACGGCGTCGAGCTCATTCTTCATGGACACGATCACGTTCATTCCACGATCTGGATCGACGGCCCCGATGGAGCTATCCCGGCGCTGGGTGTGCCGTCGGCCTCCGCGCTCGCGCACGGACGCCATCCTGCCGCAGCCTACAATCTGTTTTCGATCAAACGCGACGGCGGCGCGTGGCGCTGCGAGTTGACGGTACGTGGCATCAACGACGCATTCCGAGTCCGCGAAATCAGGCAAACACGGCTGATATAGCAAAAGCTGCTTCCTAACCGGCGCCGCTCAGGCTCGCCACCAGGGCGAGGATGAACAGCGCAAGCGCGCCCACGATAAAGCCGAATACGAACGGCCAGAATCGGCTGCGGCGCGGCTTCTCGGCGACCGGTGGAACCGCGAGCGGGGTCGCAACCAATGCGCGTTCCCGCTCGACCATACGGCGTGCGACGTAGTCGGTTGCGGCATTGACGATGAGCGGGACATCGTGGGACTCCGCAAGCACGATGCGGCCGAACCGGGTATCCTGCACGAAACGATAAATCCGCTTGTCGCGTCCCATCACGACGTAGGCCACCACATCGATCCACAGCCGTGGGGTCTCGCCCTGGCTGATGCCGCGATCGAACAGGTCGACGGTATCCGGAATTTCCGCAAACAGCGGGTCGAGCGCATCGTTGAGAATTTCAAGCCTGGCAACTTCGGCATCACGCAGGTCGACAACCACGCCCGTGCGGTCGGCGGCCTCGATCCGCGCGCGCCGCAGCGCGTCGCGCAGCCGCAGCGGACGCGCATCACTGAAGGCCTCGCTCGCGGTATTTTGTGCGTCTGTCATGCGCCTGATAGCCCCCTTGTCCTGATGTAACGGAACCGGGTTAACCTATCAGCAAGCACAGCGTCCGCAAAGGGCGTTTGTTACCAAAGACTTACGGCAAGCAATTGACCGAAATTCAAGCGGCCCCGACGCGTCTGGGCGGGGCCGCTTGGGTCCGGGACATGGTTTTTTTGGATCAGGCCGTCACGCGCGATGGCTCCTCGACGATCGAAAAGCGCACGCCCGCCTTGTGCCGGTTCTCCTCCGAAACTTCGCGCCAGCAATCTTCGGCTTCCTTACGGGTCTTGAAAGGACCTTTGACCTGCGCGGAGCCCTCCACGAGCTTGTGGAAGTTCATCGAGCCGAACTCACCGCCGATCACCCAGAAATTACTGCCCTGCGTCATGATTGCCTCCGTCTATTCCGCTGCCTGAACGTGGATGCCCGCACCTTGCTTCTTGAACTGGGCAGCTTCGGTCGAGTCGTGAAGGGCCGTGGTCGATGAGGTGCCGCCGGTGATGGTGGTGGACACCAGATCGAAATACCCGGTGCCGACTTCGCGCTGATGGCGCGTCGCCGAGTAGCCGAACTTCTCCGAGGCGAACTCGGCCTGCTGCAAGCGGGAATAGGCTGCCATGCCTTCCGCCTTGTAGCCGCGCGCCAGTTCGAACATGCCGTGGTTGAGCGAGTGGAAACCGGCCAGGGTCACAAACTGGAACCGGTAGCCCATCGCGCCGATTTCGCGCTGGAATTTCGCGATCGTCGCCTTGTCGATATTGGCTTCCCAGTTGAACGACGGCGAACAATTGTAAGCCAGCATCTTGCCCGGATAGACCTTTTGCACGGCTTCCGCAAACTGCTTGGCCTCTTCCAGATTTGGCGTCGAGGTTTCCCACCACAAGAGATCGGCATATTTGGCAAACGCAATGCCGCGCTTGATGCAATGGGCAAGCCCGGTGCCTGGCTTCAGTCGGTAGAATCCCTCCGCGGTGCGTTCGCCTGTGAGAAACTCATGGTCGCGCTCATCGACATCGGCGGTGATCAGCTTGGCACTCTCCGCGTCGGTGCGCGCCAGCACGAAGGTCGGCGTGCCGCAGACGTCGGCGGCAAGTCTTGCCGCGATCAGGTTGCGCTCATGGGCTGCGGTCGGGATCAGCACCTTGCCGCCCATGTGGCCGCACTTCTTTTCCGAGGCAAGCTGGTCCTCGAAGTGAACGCCGGCCGCGCCCGCCTCGATATAGGCCTTCATGATCTCGAACGCGTTCAGCGGCCCGCCAAGGCCCGCTTCCGCGTCGGCAACGATCGGGACGAACCAGTCGATCTTGGCGCCGCCTTCGGAGTGTTCGATCTGATCGGCGCGCTGGAACGTGCGGTTGATGCGTCGGCACAGTTCGGGACCGGCATTGGCAGGATAGAGGCTCTGGTCCGGGTACATGGCGCCCGCCGTGTTGGCGTCGGCGGCGACCTGCCAGCCGGAAAGATAGATCGCCGGCAGACCCGCGCGTGCCTGTTGCATCGCCTGGTTTCCGGTCACCGCGCCCAGCGAATTGACGTAAGGCTCTTTCTTGAGCGACTCCCAAAGCCGGTTGGCGCCGCGGGTGGCAAGCGTATAGGCGATCGGGACTGAGCCGCGCAGCCGCTCAACCTCGGCCGGGGAGTAGGGACGGGAAATCCCGTCGAAACGCCCTGCGGGCGCGGGAACTAGCTGTTCAAAGGTGTTTGCCATTTCAATCTCCAATCAACATTCGTGACAGTGCATTGCGAAATGCCTGTCGAGAGCTAAACGTGAATCGTCTTAATTCGTACAGATGGCTTGATTTCTAATGGTGATGTCATGTAACATATAAACTTGTCATTGATGTTATTTTGTAAATGTTGTCACAATCCTTAACAGGAAAAAACGCCAATGGCCGCCGATTCCGGAAAGAAACTGTTCGTCGGCCCCCGTTTCCGGCGCATCCGCCAGCAGTTGGGCCTCTCCCAGACCCAGATCGCCGAGGGCCTTGGCATTTCCCCGAGCTACATCAACCTGATCGAGCGCAACCAGCGCCCCGTAACGGCCCAGATCCTGCTCCGCCTCGCGGAGGCCTACGAGCTGGACCTTCGCGATCTTGCCAGCGCCGACGAGGACCGCTTCTTTGCCGAGCTGAACGAGATTTTCTCCGATCCGCTGTTCCGCCAGATCGACCTGCCGAAGCAGGAACTGCGCGATCTTGCCGAGCTGTGCCCGGGCGTCACGCATTCACTGCAGCGGCTTTACGCCGCCTACACCGAGGCCCGCCGCGGCGAAACCATGGTTGCGGCCCAAATGGCCGATCGCGACGAGGTCACCCGGTTTGAGGCCAACCCGATCGAGCGGGTGCGCGATCTGATCGAGGCCAATCGAAACTATTTTCCCGAGCTTGAAGCCGCAGCGGAGGGCCTGGGCGACGAGCTGAATGTTGCGGCCGAAGATCTGTTCGCGGCGCTTGCGGCGCGCCTGCGCGAGAAGCATTCGATCATCACCCGCATCATGCCTGTCGATGTCATGCGAGAGACCTTGCGGCGTTTCGACCGCCACCGCCGGCAGCTCCTGGTTTCCGAACTGGTCGATGGTCCCGGCCGTACCTTCCAACTCGCATTTCAGGTCGGACTTGCGGAATGCTCTTCCGCTTTCGAGGCCATCGTCGGCCGCGCCGGCCCGCTCGATGAAACCCCGCGCCGCCTCTACCGCATCACGCTTGCCAACTATTTTGCGGCGGCCGCGATGATGCCGTATCAGCCGTTTCATGCCGCCGCCGAATCGCTCGGCTACGATGTCAACGTGCTGGCGCAGCGATTTAACGCCGGGTTCGAGCAGGTCTGTCACCGCCTGACCACCTTGCAACGACCCAACGCACGCGGCGTGCCGTTCTTCATGCTGCGCGTCGACAACGCCGGCAACGTCTCGAAGCGTTTTTCCTCAGGCACTTTCCCGTTCTCGAAATTCGGCGGCACGTGCCCGCTGTGGAACGTGCATTCCACCTTCGACACGCCCGACCGGCTGCTCAGTCAGATCATCGAACTGCCCGACGGCACCCGTTACTTCTCGATCGCACAAGTCGTGCGCCGTCCCGTCGCGCTGCATCCGCAACCGCAGCCGCGTTTTGCGATCGGTTTGGGGTGCGAGATCCGCCATGCGGCAAAGCTGGTCTATGCCGGCGGCATCGACCTGGAGAAGTCGGAAGGCACGCCTATCGGGGTCAATTGCCGGCTTTGCGAGCGGGAAAACTGCAGTCAGCGCGCCGAACCGCCGATCACCCGCACGTTGATTTTGGACGAGAATACGAGGCGGGTGTCGTCGTTTGCGTTTTCCAACGCACGGGAGCTGTAGCATACGTCGGCAGGTTTCGCGGTCCATCGCCACAGCTTGGTCATCTAAGGCGCAGGGTACATCCGTAAGGGGTGGGTTAGCGTGAGCCTAACCCACCATCGCCCGCACGATGCTGCCGCCTTGAATGGCGGGTTACGCCTTCGGCTAACCACCCTGCATTTCGCATCGTCGCGGCGCTTGAGGCTTTCTTTTTCCGCGTCGCGGCAGTTCCGGGATCGATGTTGGCGAGAAGAATGGCCGGCAATTCTCAAGGATTACGCTAATTTCATTTCCAAACCGACATTGCGCGTTGGCTAATCCGCCCCAGCCGTTATGTTGCCGATGTTTCGCCGCAACATTGGAAACCGGAAATGTTCGTTTCTTTCTTCCCCCAGCCCAAGCTGTTCTTTCCGTCCGCTATCCTTTGGACGGCGCTGGCGATGGCGCTCTGGTATGGCTACGCAGATAAGCTTGTGGGATCGTCCGAACCTGGCGTAGTCGGCGTGGCGCTGTTCTGGTCGGCGCGGTCACTGTGGTTTGACCTCTACTTTTTCCTGAGCGTGGCGTTTTTTGCCGGAGCATGGATGTGGTTCTCTCCGCATCCCTGGTCCGGATGGTCGATCCTTGGTTCCGCGCTGATCCTGTTCACCTCCTACTTCCAGGTTCAGGTCAGCGTCGCCATCAATAGCTGGTACGGGCCGTTCTACGATCTCATCCAGGCCGCTCTGTCGAAATCGAGAGCCGTTACGCTCGAGGAGTTCTATGGCGAATTGTCCACCTTCGCCGGCATCGCACTGGTAGCGGTCGTGGTCGGCGTGATGACGCGCTTCTTCGTCAGCCACTACATTTTTCGCTGGCGCACGGCGATGAACGATTTCTATGTCGCCAACTGGGGACGACTGCGCATGATCGAGGGCGCCTCGCAACGCGTGCAGGAAGACACGATGCGATTTGCCAGTATAACCGAGGGCCTCGGCGTCAATTTGATCAGCTCCGTCCTGACGCTTCTCGCCTTCCTGCCGGTTCTGTTGCGGCTCTCGAGCAGCATCACCGAGCTCCCGTTGATCGGCACCATTCCCTATCCCCTGGTCGTCGCTGCAATCCTTTGGGCGGTGTTCGGCACCGGCGCGCTCGCATTGATCGGCATCCGTCTGCCCGCCATTGAGTTCTTCAATCAGCGCGTCGAGGCGGCCTACCGCAAGGAGCTGGTGCTCGGTGAAGACGATCCTAGTCGGGCCGACCCGCCGACATTGGCGGTGCTCTTCGCCAATATCCGCCACAACTATTTCCGGCTTTATCTGAATTTCATGTACTTCAATGTCGGCCGTATCGTCTATCTGCAAACGGACACGATCTTTCCCTACATACTGCTCGGACCGACGATCGTTGCCGGCAAGATCACCCTTGGTACGATGAACCAGATCCTGAACGCGTTCACGCAGGTGCGGACGTCATTTCAATACCTGGTCAATTCCTGGAGTACGATCGTCGAACTGATCTCGATCTACCAACGATTGCGCGGATTCGAGGCCAAGATCGGCGGTGGGCCGCTACCTACGATCGAAACGCGGAGCGAGCCGGTCACTTTGTGAGTTGTCCGACTCGGCTGCAAGCCGTCCTTCCGCAACCGAACGCTGCATAGCACAGCCGTGGTGTGACCTGGTCGTTCCGCGCGTCTAAATCTAGTGACGTTGCAGAGGCCCGCATGGCGCGGCTGTAATGCCGCGCCATGAGCACGAAATCTCGCCAGTCAATCTACGGCGGCCGGGTCATGGGCGCGAAGATCCGCGCCAAAAATGCCCGTGAAGCGGCGATCAAGGCACTTCGAGAAGCCGACCGCGCGGAAGCTGAAGCCTGGTCGGTCCGCATGGAAGGTTATGGCGGGCCCGCACAACCTTCGCCGACCATCGGACAATGCCTCAACGGCGGGCTCGGCTGGCTGGAGGTCGAATGCAATCGCTGCAAGACGCGGGCGAGCCTGCCGCTCGATGCGATCCGCCGCCCGAAAGACACTCCGCTCTGGAAGCTCGAGGCCTCGCTGAAATGCCGCTCATGCCGCAGGGGACGCCATGCGCCGCCGGTGCACATGATCAAGCTGACCGAGGTACAAGAGCTCACGCCCTACGCCTGGGTACACCCCGACGAAGACCGGTGATGCCCCGGGCATTTCAGGAGCCCTTCTGGCGGCTTTTTCACTTAGAGCTCGAGAGGCGCGGTTTAGAAATTCGCGTTTCAAGACAGCGTGCGCGCGACCGATTCTAAATTAATCATTGAGGTCGGTCGTAAGCGGGAAACGCCCATGCAATCGGGCAGCCTCGCCGTGGCTGCTTATCGCGACGACGTTGAGGGCTTTGCGCGCTCCCGCGCGATCAAAAGCTGGGCCGCCACGCCGGCTGCGATCACACTCGGCTGCTTGTCCCTGATATCGGACAAACCGATCGGACATACCAGCCGAGCTATCCTCTCCTCGGACAGGCCAAGTTGTCTCGCCTGGCTTGCAAATCGCGCGCGCTTGGTTGCCGATCCAATCAGGCCGACAAAGCCGAGGTCATCGCGGCGCAGCGCGCTCGCTGCGATCGAATGATCGAGCGGATGCGAATGGGTCATAATCAGCACGAAAGCCCCGAACGGCGCCGCGTCGATCTCCCGCTCGGGCTCGTCGCTCCTCACCGTCACGACATTGGCCGGCACGTGTTGCGGAAATTGACCGGCGCGGGAATCGATCCAGCGTACCGAAAATGGTAGCTGCGACAGCGCAAGGACCAGCGCGCGGCCGACGTGACCGGCCCCGAACAGGAGCACGGTGCGGGGCAATTCACCGAACCGTTCGATGAACTGCCCTTTGACAGCGCCATCGCCAAGGGGCGCGCGCTGCGCGCCTTGCTCGAAGATTTTTCGCTCGACTTTGCCCTGCTCCGTCATGCGGCCGAGAACCGCAAACGGTCCGGCCGCCTCGGCCGCAGCGAATTGACTGACCTCGGCGAGATCGCCGACATCGAAAACTTCGATGAGCGTAGTCACCGAGCCGCCGCAGCACTGGCCGAGATTCGGACCCAACGGCCAGACACGCAACGAGGCCGCAGGTTTTTCCGCCGCGAGTGCGGCCTGGGCCGTCGCCAGGGCTTCATATTCCAGCCGGCCGCCGCCGATCGTTCCAAAAAAGCCGGCATCCTGCAGCACCACCATCCGCGCGCCGGCCTCGCGCGGGGCCGATCCATCGACCTTGATGATGCTGATCAAGGCAACGCGACGTTGCTGTTCAAGCGACTCACGAATTTGCCGCCACACCCATTGCATTCAAACCAGCCTGCTTTCTGATCGTCCAAGATCCTCGGCCAATGCCGCGGCCGCATCGAACTTTCCGACCGCCTTGAGAATCGATTCCGGCGTCGCGGGTGCATCGAGCATGACAGGCATGCCCGGATGAAGGCTATGGACCGCATCGGCTACCGCGGCAAATGCGGCGGTTGCCAGCATCAATGGCGGCTCGCCCACCGCCTTGGAACGGTAGATCGTCGCCTCGTGGTTTTCGTTCTCAAACAGCGCGACGCGAAAATCATCCGGCACATCGGAAGCCACCGGTATCTTGTAGGTCGAAGGCGCATGCGTGGTCAGGCGTCCTTGCGCGTCATAGACCAGTTCCTCGGTCGTCAGCCAGCCCATGCCCTGCACGAACCCGCCCTCGATCTGGCCGATGTCGATCGCCGGATTCAAGGAACGGCCGACGTCGTGCAGGATGTCGACACGCTCGAGCTTCATCTCGCCGGTCGTGACGTCGATGATGACTTCGCTGCAGGCCGCGCCATAGGCATAATAAAGGAACGGCCTGCCCTTGCCGTTTGCGCGGTCCCAATGCAGTTTCGGCGTCTTGTAGAAGCCGGCGGCCGACAGATGGACGCGCGCGCCATAGGCGCGCTTTGCCAGTTCGCCGAAGGACACGCTTTCGTTTCCGATGATCACCTGATCGTCACGAAATTCGACCAGTTCTTCCCGCACGTTCCAGGTGGCCGCGGCGAACTGCACCAACCGCGTCTTGATCTCGCGGCAGGCGATCTGCACGGCCATGCCGTTGAGGTCGGTTCCGGCGGAGGCAGCCGTGGGCGATGTGTTCGGCACCTTGTCGGTGGAGGTCGCGGTGATGCGCACCCGATCAAGGGCGATGCCGAATTCCTCCGCGGCCACTTGCGCGACTTTCTGAAACAGGCCCTGGCCCATCTCGGTACCGCCGTGATTGAGATGGACCGAGCCATCCTGGTAGACGTGAACCAGCGCACCGGCCTGGTTCAT
>Ga0163163_10005692_pt1 | contig 10805 bp, 7 predicted proteins | sample S65metaG_FD_119766 | JGI IMG/M metagenome (GOLD analysis project Ga0163163, IMG submission 119766) | Switchgrass rhizosphere microbial communities from Kellogg Biological Station, Michigan, USA - S6-5 metaG | ecosystem: Host-associated > Plants > Roots > Rhizosphere > Soil | place: USA: Michigan... | reverse complement strand
CGGCGCGCGGCTACGGGCTGATGCTCACCATGCCGGAGGCGATGAGCAAGGAGCGGGTCGCGCTGCTGAAGGCGTACGGTGCACAGGTGGTGCTGACGCCCGGTACGTTGATGCGCGAGGCCGTGGCGCGCGCCGATCAACTGGGGCGGGAGACGCCCGGGGCCGTGCTGCTGCGGCAGTTCGACAATCCCGCCAATCCGGCGATTCACGCGGCGACGACCGGGCCCGAGATCTTGCGCGATACGCGCGGGCGGCTGGATCTGTTCGTGGCGGGCATCGGCACCGGCGGCACCATCACCGGCGTTTGCCGCACGCTGAAGCCGCTCGTGCCCGGCCTGGTGAGCGTGGGGGTGGAGCCCGCCGGGGCGGCGGTGCTCTCCGGCGGCACGCCCGCGCAGCATCACATTCAGGGCATCGGCGCCGGCTTCATTCCCAAGGTGCTGGACCGCACCATGGTCGATCAGGTCGTAGCCATCACGGATGAAGAAGCGTTCTCCGCCGCGCGCCGGCTGACGCGCGCGGAAGGGGTACTGGCGGGCATCTCCTCCGGCGCCGCCATGGCCGCCGTGTTCAAGCTGGCGCAGCAGCCGCGCTGGCAGGGCAAGCGCTGTGTGGTGATGCTGCCGGACAGCGGCGAGCGCTATGTGTCGACGACGTTGTTCGGGCGCATGAGCTGAGCGCTGCGCCCGCGCGAGTCCGTCACTCGCCGGAGAGGCCGAGCGACTCGACGTGGTAGCGCAGGCCCAGGAAGAACGCCGTCGCGCCCTGGTCGCCGAGAATGCGGCGCACCGAAGCGTCGAAGGAGAATTCCTTCGAGACGTAGCCAAGTCCGCCGCTCAGCGCGTGGCTCTTCTGCCCGTCGTCGTAGCGGTAGCCGAGGCGGATCGGGTACTGGCCGCCGGCGAGGTATTCGAAGCCGCCCATGCCGCGCAGCTTGGTCTTGTCATAGGTGGTGAGGTCGCCAACCAGATCCGCCTCTACCGTGAACAGGCTGGAGCCGAAGCCGACGCCGCCACCGAGCAGCATCGGCAGGAGACCGTGGCCCGGATCGGTGAGGTTGTTGCCGACCAGGGAGAGCTGCACGTTGTCGCCGGCGCGGATCGTGAGGCCGGCGTCGAACGTGATGTCCTTGACCATGCTCTCCTTGTTCTGGCCGCTGGAGGCGACGCTCGGCGGGGGAACGTCGAGACCGCGAGGGAAGCCGTCTTCCTTCAAATCCAAGTAGCGCGCCGACGCTCCGACCAGCACGCGATCCGAGAGCGGAAAGCCCAGCCCGAAGCGCAGGTCGAGCGCGTGCCGATTGACGCCATCCGGATCCTGAAACAACCAGTTCGCCGAGACGCCGCCGGCCAGGTGCGAGCGGCTCACCACCGAGTCGACGATGCTCGCGCCGTACGACTGGCGGTTGGCCCCCGCCCAGAACTGGGCGAGGCCGCCCATGTGGTAGACGCGCGTGGCAGCGAGGTTGGCAGGATTGTCTTGCAGCGCCTCGAGCGAATTACTGAACGCGCGCAAGGCACCGCCCATCGCGGCGATGCGCGGCGTTTCCAGCTCCGAGTAATTGTAGCCAATCTCCGGCGGCAACTTGCTCGGGTCGGCGTGGCTCCGCCCCGACAACAACAAGGCAGCCAGGCTCAGGCTACACGCGGAAACGCAGGGGACGCGCAAACTACGACCGCCCATAGACCAGTCTCCGAGCGTTTGGCAACAAAACCAGCGGCTGCCCCGCCAGCCACCGCGAGGGTACTCTTGCCCCAGCCCCCAAAAGCGCGCGAAACCCCGAGCCTTGCCGGAGCCGGCTCCCCAAATGTTTCCAAAGCCGACCTACCGGCGCGTCGGCAAGGTCGCCAGGATCACGCTGTCAGACCAGCTTCGGCGATGGATACGTTGCACATCTCCTACCTGCGCCGCGTCTCGTACCAGAGACTCTAGCGCGCGCGGGAAACCCCGAATCATCCAGCACCGTGCGCTGCGCGAAACGGAGCGCAACGGAAACGCGACAAGCCCATCTCGCCCCTGCTGCGCAACAAAAAACTGCGCGATAAAACGTCGCGCATACACCGGCAGGGAGCGGACGATCGCACGGGTCATTCGTGACGCAGTCTGCTCGAGACCACACACGCGTTTCTTCGTGTGATGGAACGCACGCAGTACAGTCAGTGAGACGATCGTCAATATCTAGACCAGCGGCGCGCGTCTTTAGATCGTCAGCGCGCGGAAGTGATCACAGAGCGAGCCGATGCGTGAACAAATTTTCGCATCTAGACTCTTGACGCTGTGAAACCGCGGTTTTGATGCGATGAAAGATCGGCCTGACGTAAACGTGCGCGGCACTCGAAATCGCTCGTGAACCGAATCCTGTCAGAGTTTCATCACTTAGTTGTCGGGTGGGGTGTCCAGCAACGGACGCGAGGCTGCACGTCTGCGCGCACGTGATTTTTATTCGACGGTTTTGACGCCAGATCGTCACCAATCAAAAATCGTCCATTGAAGCCCCTGACTCGAGGATGCTAGGTGACTCTCTCGTTTGGAGTTCTCGACCAGCGATGTCAGGCGATACCACCTCGAGCGACATGACCTGGGCCCATGCTGCCTGTTCGGTCGATCAGCTCGACAAGGCTGCCGAAGACAAGCCTGCCGAAGACAAGGCCACCAAAGACGGTGCTGTGAACGAGCGGGCCGTCAGTACTCTGGGTGGTCGTGGTCGTCTTGGTTGTACTCTAGCTATCCATGAGATGACCGAGTACGTGAGGGCTGCTCATGAAGCGACTGCTGATACGAACGCGGCTGCGGGAGACAGCATGGACGCTTTGTGCTCGCTGCCCACGGGTCGGCTGCTGGTCGACCGGAAGTTGTTTGTCCGGACTTTGTTTGTCCGGAGGCCGTTCGACCAGACCCTGTTCGCTGTCGCTGCATTCCGGTCTGCGTTGTTGAAGAATCGCACGGCGCTGGGGGGCGCTGGCGCGCTGCGTGCTCAGCATTTCGAGAGGGTCGTCCGGTCTGGTGAGCGTTGCTCACTGTACGGCGGCTCGGCTCCGCGTTAGCCCTTCGCGTGCGCCTCGGGGGCTCGCAGCACGTATGTGCAGCGAGTCCTGTGGGGCTGTTTTGACCCACCCTTTTGTCCAAACAGCTTGAAGTAATGAACGTCTCAACTGAAGCGATCGATACTTGGCAGCGTGCGTTGCAGAAGGCCCGTCTGCGCTCACCGGCGTCTTTCGATCAGTGGTTCTCGAGCGTGCAATTCGACGGTCTGTGTGACGGAGTTCTCGGCTTGACAGCTCGCGACGAGTTTGTTCGCGACTGGGTGAAAACCCATTTCCTGCCTGCGATGCTCACTGATCTGGGCGACGAGCTCGAGCAACAGAGCCTCGAACAGAAGCGCGTGGCCGAGACCGACGGCGATACAGCACCGGCGAGCGTCACCGGCATCCGCGTGGACTGGCGCATCTCGAGCCAGCTCTCTGCGCCCATCGGCACGCTGCCGGCTCCGAGCACCATCCCGCCGCCGCCGCCCAGCACGCGCCAGATGCTCCGCGACAACATGCTCCGTGATGGCGCGCGTGAAACAGGCGCACGTGAAACAGGCCTGCGCGCGACGCTCGCGGATTTCCCCGACGGGCTGCCGCAGCGCTCCAGCCTGCCGATGACTGGCTTGCCGCCGAGTGCCTTGCTGCCGAGCGCTCTACCGCCGAGCGCTCTACCGCCGAGCTCCTCGTCCCCCAGCAGGCCTCCGCTCGCGCTGGTTGCTTCCGAGTCGGGCTCGCGCGACTCCGAGCCGCCGCGCTCCACGCGCCGCCCCCCGGGCGACGGCTCCGGCTCCGCGCGCCCGCCGGCGCGCGCCATTCCCAGCCTCAAGGGTGGCGATCCGATCAACCCCAAGCACACCTTCCCCAATTTCGTGGTCGGCCCCTCGAACGAGCTGGCGTACGCCGCGGCGGTGGCCTCCGCGAGCGTCGGCGGTCCGCGCTACAATCCGCTCTTCATCTGCGGCGGTACCGGTCTCGGCAAGACCCACCTCACGCACTCGATCGCCCACCGCCTGATCGAGGAAAAGTCTGAGGCGCGGGTCCTGTACGTCTCCGCCGAGCGCTTCACGAACGAGTTCATCGAGGCGCTGCAGCACCACCGCATGGAGGAGTTCCGCACCCGCTACCGCCGCAACTGCGATGCGCTGCTGGTGGACGACATCCAGTTCCTCGCGGGCCGCGAACAGACGCAGGAAGAGTTCTTCCACACGTTCAATGCGCTGCGCGACGCGGACAAGCCGATCGTCGTCACCTCGGACAAGTACCCGCAAGAGCTCCAGCGCATGCCGGAACGGCTGATCTCGCGCTTCACCAGCGGGCTCGTTGCTGACGTGCAAACACCCGCGCTGGAGACGCGCGTCGCCATCGTGCGCAAGAAGGCCAACCTCGAGGGCATCCCACTGCTCGACGAGGTGGCGGTGCTGCTCGCGCAGACCATCAAGAGCAACGTGCGCGAGCTCGAAGGCGCGCTGATCCGTCTGGCAGCGAAATCATCACTGCTCGGTCGCCCCATCGATCTCGAATTCGCGCAGAGCGAGCTGTCGCTCGTCTCGCCGCTCAAGGCCGACCAGAGCAGCGTGGAAGACATCCAGCGCGCGGTGTGCAGCCATTTTAGCTTCTCCAACGCCGAGCTGCTCAGCAAGGACCGCCACAAGAGCCTGGCCTTTGCGCGTCAGGTGGCGATGTACCTGTGCCGGCAGCGCCTGAAGTGCAGCTTCCCCGAGCTCGGGCGCGCCTTCGGCAACCGCGACCACACCACCGTGATGAGCGCCTGCCGCCGCGTGGAGTCCCTGCGCCGTCAGGACCCGGAGGTGAACGCTCACCTCCAGGCCATCGAGCACAAGCTCGCCTCCGAGGGCTGAAGGCACCGGAGCCGCTGCGGCTCCGGTCAGCCTGCAGCTTCCTGAGCGTCGCCGCCGTACATGGTCTCGGCGATGGCAAAGGTCGCCGCCTCGAGCTGGGCGTAGGCCTGGCGCATGGTGGCCATGTCCGCACCGCTCTCCAGCGCGTGCTTCAGCGCCTCGACGTGCTGGCGCACGCCCTCCGAGGCCTCTTCGCTGATCAGGTCAGCGTAGCCCTCCAGCGCTTGCTCCGAGGTATAGATCAGCGTCTTGGCCTGGTTGCTGAGCTCCGCCAGCTCGCGCCGCAGCTTGTCCGTCTCCTTGAAGCGGTCGCCCTCCTCCACCAGCCCGGCGATCTCTTCCGTGCTCAGGCCGCTCGTCGGTCGCACCTCGATCGACTGGCTGCGCTGGGTGCCGAGGTCGGTGGCCTCGACGGAGAGGATCCCGTTCTCGTCGACCCGGAAGGTGACCTTGATCTTGGGCACACCGCGCGGCGCGGGCGGGATGCCGGTCAGGTCGAAGTTGGACAGGCTGCGGTTGTCCGCCGCCATCTCGCGCTCGCCCTGCAGCACGTGGATCGGCACCTGCGGCTGGTTGTCGATGCTGGTCGTGAAGACCTCGCTCTGCTCGGTGGGGATGGTGGTGTTGCGCGGCAGCAGCACCGTGAAGATGCCGCCGCCCGTCTCCACGCCGATCGAGAGCGGGGTTACGTCCAGCAGCAGCACTTCCTGGATCTCACCCGAGAGCGCGGCGGCTTGAATCGCGGCGCCGCAGGCCACGACCTCGTCCGGGTTCACGCCCTTGTGGGGTTGCTTGCCGAAGAACGACTGTACGGCGCGCTGCACGGCCGGCATGCGCGTCATACCGCCCACCAGCACCACCTGGTGGATCTCCGCGGTGTCGATACCCGAATTCTCGAGCACCATGCGGCAGCAATCGATGGTGCGTTCCACCAAGTCCGCCGTCCAGATCTCCAGCTCGCTGCGCTTGAGCGTGCGCTCCAGGTGCAGCGGCCCCGTCTTGCCGGTGGCAATGAACGGGATGTTCACTTCCGTATCTAGCGACGATGAGAGCTCGTGCTTGGCGCGCTCCGCCGCTTCGCGCAGGCGCTGCAGCGCCATGCGATCCAGGCGCAGGTCGACGTCGTACTTGGATTTGAACTCGTCGGCGAGGTGGTCGATGATACGGACGTCGAAGTCTTCACCGCCCAGGTGTGTGTCACCGCCCGTGGCCTTGACGCTGAACACTCCCTTGTCGATATCGAGCAGCGAGATATCGAACGTGCCGCCGCCGAGATCGTACACGGCGACGCGCTCGGAAGCGTTCTGCTCCAGACCGTAGGCGAGCGCCGCCGCCGTCGGCTCGTTCAGGATGCGCTTGATGTTGAGGCCCGCGATGGCGCCGGCGTCCTTGGTGGCCTGGCGCTGGGCATCGTCGAAGTAGGCGGGCACCGTGACGATGGCCTCGGTGACGGGCTCGCCCAGGAAGGCCTCGGCCACGTCGCGTAACAGGCCCAGGATGATGCCCGAGACCTCGGGCGGCGACATCTCGTGGCCGTTGACGTCGAGCCAGGCGTCGCCGTTCTCGTGGCGCACCACCTTGTACGGCACCGACGTGGTGTGCTTCTGCACGTCCGCGTCGTCGAACTTGCGGCCCATCAGGCGTTTCACCGCGAAGATGGTGTTGGTCGCATTGCTGGTCGCCTGGCGTTTCGCAACCTGCCCCACCAGGCGTTCCCCCGTGGCTGTGAAGCCCACCACGGAAGGCGTGGTCCGGGCTCCATCTGCGTTCGGGATTACCTTGATCTCCGGTCGCCCGTCGGCGCCCGTGCCCTCGAGGACACACACGCACGAGTTGGTCGTGCCGAGGTCGATGCCTATTATCTTGCCCATTCGCGCTCTCGGCCGCCCCGCACTTCGAGGGCGCGCCAAGCGTCAGTACGGCAAGACTCCCCAGATCGCGTAGTGCAACACGCGAAGGTGCAGCCGCCTACTTGGGCGGAAATGGCGTAGACTGTATGCACCCGGAGGGGGTGCGGAGGTCAGGCGTCCTTCGCTGGCGGCGAGGAGGGGGACGCAGCCTTGGACACCACGACCAGCGCCGGCCGCATCAGGCGGCCCTGCCAGCGGTAACCTGGCTGCAGCTCCGTCACGATGGCTCCGGGCGGGACCTCGGTGCTGGCCACGTGCTGGACCGCCTCGTGCTCGGCGGGGTCGAACGCCTTGCCCACCGTCTGCACGCGCTCGATCCCGAGCCCGCCCAGGGTGTCCTGAAACTGCCGCATCACGAGCTTGATACCGTCGGCCAGCGCCTTCACGTCGGAAGCGGAGCCAGCGTGCGCCACCGCACGCTCCAGGTTGTCGAAAGTAGGCAGCAGCGAGCGCACCAGGTTCTCCTGGACGCGCTTTTCGGCCTCCTCGAGGTCGCGCCGCGAACGCTTCCGGTAATTGTCGAAGTCGGCCGCCGTGCGCAGCAGACGATCCTTCAACTTCGCGATTTCGACCTCGGGCCCGTCGGGAGCGGGCGCCACGGGCGTGACGACCTCGGAGGCTTTGGCTTCCGCCGCGGGGGCCTCAGTGGGGCTACGGGGTGCCCCCGCAGAACCTGTACCCGACCCACTCTGAGCGGAGACATTGTCCGCGGACGCTTTCTGGGAATCGCTCTCGGTGCTCACGGCTGACGGTCACTATAACCACTCCTCGCCCGACGCAACGTGGAAGTCCCAACTATGGCCCAATGGCCGAGGCTGGGCGCGGGTTGTTCCGCGGAAATGCGGCCTCCTGCAAACACGGTTGAGAGCCGCAGGGCACAGGGGTACCGACACGGGCAATGGCCGATCTGCCCGATCTCAACGATGCCCAGCGCAGCGCCGTGCTGCACGGGGACGGCCCGCTGCTCGTATTCGCAGGCGCCGGCAGCGGCAAGACGCGGGTCATCACCTATCGCATCGCTCGCCTGCTGAACGAGGGCGTGCCCCCGTACCGCATTCTCGCGGTCACCTTCACCAACAAGGCCGCCGCGGAGCTGCGGCACCGGCTCGAGAAGCTCGCCGGGGACGCGGCGCGCGATCTGTGGATGGGCACCTTCCACTCGCTCAGCGCGCGCCTGTTGCGCCGCTACGGCGCGGAGCTGGGGCTGAGCCAGCGCTTCTCCATCTACGATGAATCGGATCAGAAGGCGCTGATCACGCGCGTGATCAAGGACCACGGCTTCGACGAGCGCAGCCTGATCCCGAAGGCGTGCCTGGGGCGCATTCACGCCAAGAAGCGCGAGGGCATCCTGCCCGAGCAGCTGGCGCCGACCTTCGAGTTCGACGACGCGCTGCTGAAGATCTACACCGAGTACGAGAAGGCGCTGCGCGCGGCAGACGCGGTCGACTTCGATGACCTGATCCTGCTCATGGTCAAGCTGCTCGAGACGCTGCCCAGCCCCGGCTCCCTGGGAGGCCAGGCCGGCGAAGAGCTGCGCAAGCGCTACGACTACGTGCTGGTGGACGAGTTCCAGGACACCAACAATATCCAGTACCGCTGGGTCCGGGCGCTGGCGGCGCGCACCCGCAACCTGTGCGTGGTGGGCGACGACGACCAGAGCATCTACGCCTGGCGCGGCGCCGACATCCGCAACATCCGCGACTTCTCGCGCGACTTTCCTGACGCGGCGGTGGTCAAGCTGGAGCAGAACTACCGCTCCAGCGCCAACATCGTGCGCTGCGCGCAGTGCGTGATCGAGGTCGCCGCCGAGCGCACGGAGAAGAAGCTGTGGACGGCGGAGCCGGCGGGCGAAAAAGTGATCTTGACCGCGATGCGCGACGAGCGCGACGAGGCGGATCAGGTCGTGCGCACGCTGCGCGAGCGGCTGCGCGCGGGCGTGCCGGCGCGCGAGCTGGCGGTGTTTTACCGCATCAACGCGCAGTCGCGCGTGCTGGAAGAGGCGCTGCGCAGGGAGAACCTGCCGTACCAGATCGTGGGCGGCATGCGCTTCTTCGAGCGCGCCGAGGTCAAGAACTTGCTCTCGTACCTGCGCTTCCTCGACAACCCGAAGAGCGACGCCGATCTGGTGCGCATCTTCAACCTGCCGGCGCGCGGCCTGGGCAACAAGACGCTGGATCGCCTGCTGGCCAGCGCCAGCGCGGCGGGCAGCAGCGTGTTCGACGCGATCGAGGCCAGCCTCGAGGATCCGGAGCTCAACGCGGGCGCCAAGAAGAAGCTGGCCGCATTCCACGAGCTGATGACGCAGCTCGCGCGGCGCCGGCTGGAGCTGCCCCCGAGCGAGCTGGCCCGCGAGGCGCTACAGAAGACCGGCTATGAGGCGGCGCTGCGCGCGGAGAACAACGCCGAGGCCGACGCGCGGCTGGAAAACCTCGCGGAGTTGATTGGCTCGATCAAGGAATACGAGAACGAGTGCGAGCGCAACCAGCGCCAGGCCAACCTGGACGAGTACCTGGAGCGCGTGGCGCTGGTCAGCGATCAGGACGCGATCCAGGAAGGCAGCGCGGTGCTGCTGATGACCGTGCACAGCGCCAAGGGCCTGGAGTTTGACACGGTGTTCCTCACCGGCATGGAGGAGGAAACCTTCCCCTACCGAGGGCTGGAGTCCGAGAGCAACGAGGAGCTGGAGGAAGAGCGCCGCCTCGCCTACGTGGCCATCACGCGCGCCCGGCGCCAGCTGTTCATCAGCTATGCCGCGACGCGCATGATCTTCGGCAACACCAAGTACCTGGCGCCGAGCCGCTTCCTCGAACAGCTGCCGAACGAGATCGTCGAGCATCGCGGCGCGTCGAGCTTCAGCATGCGCATGCACGCCGCCGCGGCGCGCGCGCGCCAGGCGGAGTACGCCGACCCGGATCCGGGAGAGAGCTGGGATCAGCGCGACCCGGGTGAAGACGCGCCGGCGCGCCCAGCAGGGCGCGGCAACGCTCTCAGCTGGAACCGCGGCGGCGCCTCGTCGCGGCCGTCGCCGAGTGGCTTCCGTCCTGCGGGCAGCGCCAGGCCCTCGCCGTTCGATCGAGGCTCGGCTGCACGGCCCGCGGCGGCGCGGCCAGGGCCTGGAGCACGGCCCTCGGCGGCGCGCCCTGGCTCGCCGCGGCCCGCGCCGCGACCGGGTCAGCGCGTGATCGACACCAGCGCCTTCGGCGACCTACCGCCGCGCTCCTTGCGCGGGGCCGCCCCGCACCCCGAGGCTCGCGAAGCGGTGACCGAGAGCGGACTGCGCCGCGGCATGCGCGTGTTCCACCGCCGCTTCGGCAGCGGCGTGGTCGAGGAGTGCGAGGGCCCCGACAAGGTGGTGGCGCGCTTCAAGGGCTTCGGCTCCAAGAAAGTGATGCAGGAGTTCCTCACCATCGAGGAATGACGATTTTCGGGCAGGAAGAAAGCAGATCCTGATGAACAAGCGCCTGGCAATGTTGGAGAGCATGACGGCGAGCGGCAAGGCCGACGCCTTCGCCTGGTACGGCCTGGGCATGGAATACCGCCGTGAGGGCCGCCGCGACGACGCGCTGCGCACCTTCGAACAACTGCGCTCCCAGCACCCCGAATACCTGCCGATGTATCTCATGGCAGGTCAGATCCTGATCGACGCCGCACGCCCCGACGACGCGCGCGAATGGCTTCGCGCCGGCGTCCAGCTCGCTCGCAGCCAGGGCAACCAGCACGCCCTCGGCGAGCTGGAGAGCGCCCTCGGCGGCCTGTCCTGAGTTCATGGCTCGGCATCCGAGCTCAGCGCGCGACATCAGGATGGGCCCGCCAAGAGTCGGGCCGCGCCCCGAGGTTTCGCCCTGTGACGAGCAGCGGAGGCCCGGCCCACACCCGACCACGATGCCGCACACCGCCAGCGGCCCCCGTCGTGCCGTGACGCCAAGGCGGTCCTGGAGATCCGGGCCAGTTACGCCGGCGTCGACGCCGACTGGTGAGCTTCGAGGCCGCAGGCCCGCAGAGACTCT
>Ga0163163_10005689_pt1 | contig 10806 bp, 10 predicted proteins | sample S65metaG_FD_119766 | JGI IMG/M metagenome (GOLD analysis project Ga0163163, IMG submission 119766) | Switchgrass rhizosphere microbial communities from Kellogg Biological Station, Michigan, USA - S6-5 metaG | ecosystem: Host-associated > Plants > Roots > Rhizosphere > Soil | place: USA... | reverse complement strand
TCAAGCCGGACCGCTGACCACCGGCTGCTCGGTCACCGCGGCACTGCCCTGCGGCAGGAACACCGCGAACACGGCCGGCCGGGGCCGGACCAGCACCACCTGGCCGCCGTCAGCCACGATCACCGACCGGGCCAGGGCCAGGCCGAGCCCGGTGCCGCCGGGACGGCCGCTGACGCTGCGCTCGAAGATCCGCGGGGCCAGGTCCTGCGGCACGCCCCTGCCCTGGTCCCTGACCTCCACCACCACCGACTTAGCGGTCTGCGAGGTCCGGATGGTAACCGTCCCGTCGCCGTGCACCAGCGCGTTGTCCAGCAGGGTGGCGATGACCTGGGCGACGCTGACCGGGGTCACGTAGGCGAACATGCCGCGCTCCCCGGTCACCGCGAGCTTGCGGCCGACCCGCCGGAACGCCGGATCCCACTCGATGACCTGCTGGGCCACGATGTCATCGACCGAGGCCAGCGACGGCGTGCCCGCTACCGACCGGCGGGCGACCCGGCCCAGCAGCTGGCTGACCACCTGGGTCAGCCGCTCGGTCTGGGCCAGCGCGGCGGCGCCCTCTTCCTTCACCACGGCTGGTTGGTCGGCGGACTCGATCATTTCCTCCAGCCGCATCGACAGCGCGGTGAGCGGGGTCCGCAGCTGGTGCGACGCGTCCGCGGCGAAGTCACGGCCGGCCGAGAGCAGGTCGGTGATCCGCTGCGCGGAGCCGTCCAGGCCCTCGGCGACCTGGTCCAGCTCGGGGATGCCGTAGCGGCGGCCGAGCGGGCGCGCGTCACCGGAACCGAGCCGCTCGGCGGCCAGCGCGAGCTCCTCCATCGGCCGCGTCAGCCGCCGGGCCAGCCACACCGCCAGCCCGACCGCGACCGCCACGGCCAGCGCGGCGAGCGCGCCGACCCCCACCAGCGCCCGGGTCATCCGGCCGGTGACCTCCGAGTCGTCCGCCTCCACCGTGACGGTGAAGTCCTTAGTCTCGGCCTGGGAGCTGATCGTGTGCCCGCGGGGCGGCCGGGTGCCGACTGTGATCCGGCTCACCGAGTGGTGATTGATGATCACGTACCGGTCCGGCAGCGACTTGCCGACCTCGTTCGTGGTGACCGGTATCCCGGCTTTGACCTGCTCCTGAAGGCTGCGGGCCATGGTGTTGGCGTCCCGGCGGACCTGCGCGGAGAACTCGCTGAGCTGAAGCCGGCCGATCACGAACGCCAGTGGCACGCCGAGCAGCACGACCGCGGTGACCGCCACCGCGAGCGTGGAGATGAGCAGACGGCGGCGCATGCCTCAGTTCCTGCGCTGATCGTCAGCCGACGGGCTGGCCACCTGCCGCATGGTCCCTCCGGGCACCCATCGTCAGTCGCCGCGCTCGAACCGGAACCCGACGCCGCGAACGGTGGTGATATAGCGCGGGTTATGCGCGTCGTCACCGAGTTTGCGGCGCAGCCAGGAGACGTGCATGTCGAGGGTTTTGGTCGAACCCCACCATTTGCTGTCCCATACCTGGCGCATGATCTGCTCACGGGTGACCACCTTGCCGGCTTCGGCCACCAGCAGCGCGAGCAGGTCGAATTCCTTGGAGGTCAGCTCGATCTCGGTATCACCGCGCCAGGCCCGCCGGGCGTCGGGATCGACCCGGACGCCCTGCACGAGCTGGGTGTCCGAGGCGCCGCGGCGAAGCAGGGCCCGGACCCGGGCGAGCAGCTCGGCCAGCCGGAACGGCTTGGTGACGTAATCGTCGGCCCCGGCGTCGAGGCCGATGACGGTGTCGACCTCGTCCGCGCGGGCGGTCAGGATCAGCACGGGCACGGACTGGCCCTCGGACCTGATCAGCCGGCAGACCTCCAGCCCGTCCAGCTCGGGCAGGCCGATATCCAGCACGATCAGGTCGTGGCCGCCGCCGCGCGCGGCCTCGAGTGCGCCTGGCCCATCAGCGGAAACGCCGACTTCATAGCCTTCTCGGCGGAGCGCCCGGGCAAGCGGTTCGGATATGGACGGATCGTCCTCGGCGAGCAGAACGCTGGTCATACCCCTGATAGTAAGGTGCGTCTGGCGTATTTCCGCCGCAGCCCGCGCAGAACCCACAGGTCAAGAGGTCGCAAATGCTGGTGGCGCCGCTGCGGCCGGCGGAGCCGGCCGCAGCTCGCGGCTAGCACTGGCGGCTTATTGATGCAGGTGCAGGCTCACCCCGAGGAGCGGCAGCCACCAGAGGAAAATGGCCAGCAGCGCGGAGAGGATGAGGAGCAGCAAGTGGACCGTGATGTAGTGGTGCAGCCACGCGATCACGATCCCGACGATGATGTAAATGGTGCCGAAGAGGCCCCATCTCCGGAAGAACCACATCTTCCCGCTCCAATCTGGCGCACCATGTGGCCGTTGCCGCCCGGAATGTCTCCGGCTCGCGGCGACGCAAACATGAGCGGGACTCGCCTGCCGGCCCGCCGCGGCGGGCTACCCTGGGTCCCTCGTATGCCGCCCGTGCGCGGCGCCCGGCAGACCGCGGGTGCGCAAGCCCGCGAAAGGGGCTAAGACCGATGCTCAGCCACGTACCCGACCACCCGGCCACGGGTGACGGCGCCCCCGGGGACGGCCCGGCAGCCGCCGGGGCCAGCCCGGCGGGAGCGGGCGGGGAAACCCTGACCGGGGCGGTGACCAAGCGGCCAGGGCCGGGCGGCCGCCTGGCGGGCCTGGTCCGGCGCAACTGGCTGTTCACCGCCGTACTGCTGCTCTCGGTGATTCCCCGGGTGATCGTCATGCTCGGGTACCAGCCCGCGATCCTGTTCAAGCTGGACACCTACGACTACCTCTGGGACGCCGCGCACCTGCAGCCCGACCCCATTAACCCGAACGGCTACTCGCTGTTCCTGTGGCTGGTCAAGCCGTTCCACTCGTTCCTGCTGATCGCCGCGATCCAGCACGTGCTGGGCCTGGTCAGCGCGGTGCTGGTGTACGCGGTACTGCGGCGCTACAACGTCCGGCGGTGGATCGCCACGGCGGCTACGGTGACCGTGCTGTTCGACCCCGGGCAGTTCATCCTGGAGCAGATCGTGCTGGCCGATCTGCTGGCCATGGTGCTGATGGTCATCGCGTTCTGCGTGCTGCTGCTGGCACGGGACAAGCCGTCGGTGCTCCGGGTGGTCTTCGCAGGCCTGCTGATGGGCGCCTCGGCCACGGTCCGGCCGACCACGCTGCCGCTGATCCTGTTCCTGGCCATCTACCTGCTCCTCACCCGGGCCGGCTGGCTGAGGGCGGGCGCGGCGCTGCTCGCCGGGGTGCTGCCCATCGTGGCGTACATGGGCTGGTTCGCCTCGGTGTACGGCTCGTTCAACGTCACCAACAGCAACGGGCTGTTCCTGTGGTCGCGGACCATGACCTTCGCCAACTGCGCCAAGATCAACCCGCCGGCCGACCTGCGCCCGCTGTGCCCGGAGAACCAGCCCCGCCAGCAGGCCCTGCCGGCCAGCTCGGGCCGCCTGCTGCCCAAGATCTACCTGTGGGACCACACCGCGTGGATGTGGACCGACGCGGCGGCCGGCCCGAAGGGCGTGCGGCCCGACACCCAGGCGTTCACCAGGGCGAACAACGAGCGGGCGCTGCGCTTCGCGCTGGCCGCGATCAAGGCCCAGCCGCTGAGCTACGCGCACACCGTCGCCGACGACCTGACCACGATCTTCACCTCGAAGGACGTGTTCCTGTTCCCGGGCCGGCAGCCGGTCCTGCAGGGCCTCGGCCCGCTCAACAAGCGGTACGCGCTGGCCGCGGTCCAGGCCTACGCCGGCAGCACCAAGGGGATCGGGCCGTACCTGGGCCGTCACTTCGGCGTCCGGCTGCACCAGCCGTTCGCCCACTGGATCCGCATCTACCAGACGTACGTGTTCATGCCCGGGCCGCTGTTCGCGCTGCTCGTCGCGGCCGGCCTGGCCGGCCTGCTGATACCGCGCCGCCGGACCGGGGCGGGCGTGCTGCTGTGGATCTCCGCCGCGGTGATAGTGATCCTGCCGATCGCCGAGCACGAGTACACCTACCGGTACGTGATACCCGCCCTGCCGCTGCTGTGCATGACGCTGGCGCTGGCGCTCCGTACGAGGCCCGGGCCGGGCGACGCAGCGGCCCTGGCTGGCGCGGGCGCCGGGACCGCGGGCGCCGCCGGGACGGGAGCTGACGTGGCGCCGGACGCCACCATGCCGGTGCCGGTCCTGGACGGCGGGCCGGGTGATACGGACCTGTTCACGCCGCGGGGGGACCTGCCCAAGCGGACTCCGCGCGCGTCGCACACCGGGCCGCAGCCGGCGGTCCACAACACCGGCCCGATCCCGGCGATCGGCTATGAGGACGAGTACGACGACCGGGCCCCGGACGACACCTCACCGCAGGGCATCACGCCGGGCCAGGGCGGCTAGGCCGGCCCGCGGGCCGGCCCCTCTTACCAGCTCAGCTGACCGGGATCGTCCGGGTCCGCGGGCCGGCCCGCAGCACCTGGGACGGCAGGCGGCGGCCGATGATCCGCTCCGCGTCGGCCGCGGCGTCGATCATCGCGGCCAGGTCGATACCGGTGGCCACGCCCATGTCCTCGACCATGTGGACGAGCTCCTCGGTGGCGATGTTGCCGGTCGCCCCGGGCGCGTACGGGCAGCCGCCGAGCCCGCCCACCGAGGCGTCGAAGTCGGCCACGCCGAGCTCGAGCGCGGTCAGCACGTTGGCCAGGCCGGTGCCCCGGGTGTTGTGGAAGTGCAGGTTCAGCGGGACGCCGGGATGCGCCGAGCGGAACTCGCCGACCAGCTCGCGGACCCGGCGCGGGGTGGCCATGCCGGTGGTGTCGCCGAACGAGATGCTGTCCGCGCCGTCGTCCACCGCCCGGCTGGCGACCCGCACCACCCGGCTGACCGGCACGTCCCCCTCGTACGGGCAGCCCCACGCGGTGGACACCACGACCTGGCAGCTGGCCCCGCGCTGATGCGCGGTCTCGATGATCACCGCGATGTCGTCGAGCGATTCGGCGGTGCCCCGGCGGACGTTGGCCCGGTTGTGCGTGTCCGAGGCGGACACCACGGCCTCGAGCTCGGTCAGCCCGCTGTCCAGCGCGCGGATCGCGCCGCGCAGGTTGGGCACCAGCGCGGAGTACCGCACCGACGGCGACCGGGTGATGCCCTGCCACACCTCGCTGGCGTCGGCCATCTGCGGGATCGCCTCGGGCCGGACGAACGAGACGGCCTCGATCCTGGCCACCCCGGTGCCGGACAGCCGGTCGATCAGCTCGATCTTGGCGTCGGTCGGCACCGGGTCCTCGTTCTGCAGCCCGTCCCTGGGTCCGACCTCGCGTACCGAGATCCTCGCTGGCAGGTCACTCACCGCGGTGCCTCTCCTCCTCGTGTCCGGCGGCCGGCCAGGGCCGCATCATTCCGGGGCTACCGCCCCGGCCAGGCGGGGTCCCGCTTCTGGGTGAACGCTGCGATGCCCTCTCTTCTATCCCCGGAGAACACCGCGGTCCGCCAGGCGGCGTCCTCGATGTCCAGCCCGGCCGCCAGCGACACCCCGGAGCCGTTGCGCAGCGCCTGCTTGGCGGCCCGCACCGCGACCGGGGAATTGCCTGCCACCGCCGCGGCCAGCTCGAGCGCGGCGGCCGCCGCCGTGCCGGGTGGCACCACCCGGTCGGCCAGCCCGATCTGCCCGGCCTCGGCGGCGCGCACCTGCCGGCCGGTGAGCACCAGGTCCGCGGCCCGGCCCGGGCCGAGCCTGCGCAGCGCGAGCTGGGTGCCGCCGCCGCCGGGGACCAGGCCCACGGTGACCTCCGGCAGCCCGAACACCGCGGTCTCGTCCGCGACGATCAGGTCGCAGGACAGCGCAAGCTCGCAGCCGCCGCCCAGGGCGTAGCCGTGCACGGCGGCGACCACCGGCTGGGGCAGGTTCAGCACGCCGCCGAACGCGGCCCGGAACACCGGCCGCTGGGCCATGAAGTCACTGTCGCTCATCGCCGCGCGTTCCTTCAGGTCCGCGCCGACGCAGAAGGCCCGGTCCCCGGACGCGCTCAGCACCACGGCCCGGACCTGCGGGTCCGCGGCCACTTCGGCGCAGATCAGGGTCAGCTGCGCGGCCATGGCCGTACTCAGCGCGTTCATCGCGGTGGGCCGGTCCAGCACGATCTCCGCGACGACGGCCGCGCCGCCCCGCGCCGGGCCCGGATGCCGCCGGACGGTTACCTGGTCTGCGGTGGGTGCGCTCATGAGCGCAGGCTACCGGCCGGTCAGCCCTGTTCCCTGGCCAGCCTGGACTGCTCGTCTTCGACCAGCTGGAACAGGACCGACTGAACCCGCTGGACGTGCGGGATCTCGTTCAGCACCAGCTGGCCGTGCTCGCCCGCGGACTCGACGATGAGCTTCCCGCAGCCGAGCAGCCGGTCGATCAGGCCGTGCTGGAAGGACACGTCGCTGATCCGGATCAGCGGGAAGTCCCGGCCGGACCGGGACACGATCCCGCTGCGCAGCCGCAGCCGCCGGGTGGTCAGCTCGTAGCTGGTGGTCCGCCAGCGCAGGATCGGCACGGCGAAGAAGACGATGCTCAGGAGCAGCGCGATCGCGCCGATGATGATCCGGACCACCGGCGGGTCGGCCTTGGCGGGCAGCAGGATCAGCAGGGCCAGCGCGGCCGCGAGCGTGACGATCAGGATGAAGAACGGCCGCAGCAGCGTCTTCCAGTGCGGATGCAGCTGCAGGACGAAATTCTCGCCCTCGGTCAGGGAACTGTCACCGGCCATGGGGACATGGTGGCATGCCCCGGGCACCCCTCGCGCCCGGCGCGCGAGGACTGCCCTAGCGGACGTGAACGACGTCGCCGGCGCTCACCGCGACCGGCCCGGACGCGGTTCCGACCTCCAGCCGGCCGGTCGCGTCGACGTCCCCGGCCCGCCCGGTGACCAGCTTCCCGCCGGGCATCGAGACGCGCACCTGCTGCCCGACGGTGGCCGACAGCCGCAGGTACTCCGCCCGCAGCCCGGCAGGGTCGCCGCCCGGCCCGGCCAGTGCAGTCCCGGCCGCCGCAGTCCCGGCCAGCACGGGCCCGGCCAGCACGGGCCCGGCCACCACGGGCGGGCCGGCCGCCACCGCGGCCACCCAGCGCCGGTACCAGGTCTCCAGCTCGCCGAGCACGGCGACGAGCAGCTGCTCGCGGTCCGGCGCGGCGCCGGCCAGCACGACCGACGTAGCGTGCGGCACCGGCAGCTCGTCGCGGCGGGTGGTGACGTTGATCCCGATGCCGAGCACGATCGCGTCACCGGCCTGCTCGGCCAGGATGCCGGCGATCTTGGCTCCGCCGACAAGCACGTCGTTGGGCCACTTCAGCCTGGCGTCCAGACCGGCCTGGGCGCGCAGCCCGGCCGCCACCGCCACCCCGGCCAGCAGCGGGATCCAGCCGCGCGCCACGGCGGGCACCCCGTCCGGCCGGAGCAGCGCGGAGAAGCTCAGCGCGGCCCGGGGCGGGCAGATCCAGCGGCGGTCCAGCCGCCCGCGGCCCGCGGTCTGCACCTCGGCGGCCAGCACCGTGCCCTCGGCCGCACCGGCCCGGGCCGCGGCCAGCAGGTCGGAGTTGGTCGACCCGGTCTCGGCCAGGACGGTCACGTCCCGCCAGAGCCGGCCGGGCCCGGTCAGCGCCGCGGACAGCGCCGCCGCGGACAGCGGGGCCCGGTCCGCGACAGCCGCAGAACCCGAGGTCGTCACCATGACCCGCCATTCTCCCCGACCCGTCCGCCCAGGTCTCTCCCACCCTCATGATCACGAGGATCTTCTACCGCCCTGGCCCCAGAACCCTCCGTGATCATGAAAGAGGGTTAGGTACGTGACCCGGGTCGGGACGGAGGTACTGCCGCTCGCGGTAAGCGTCTCGCGTGTGCCGGAAATGCCGGATTCGAGCGGGATTCGACCAAGGCGCGGCGCACATCGGAGATGCCAAGATGCCGGTCACGTCAAACAGGCGTCCGCAAAGTGCAGTGGTGTTACGCATACCGCGCCTGGGGCTTCGCTTCGAAGGATGGGAGTGAGACCCGACCACGAAGGGACCACGGAGATGAACGCTCGACCGAACATCGTGCTTGTCCACGGCGCAGGGGCCGACGGCTCCAGCTGGAGCGGCGTCATCGAGAGGCTGCAGGCCGACGGCTACCACGTCACCGCACCCCAGTTCCCGCTGACCGCGCTGGCCGATGACGTCGCCCGGCTCCGCCACGTGCTGGACCTGCAGGACGGCCCCACCATCGTCGCCGGGCACTCCTACGGCGGCCAGGTCATGACCGCCCTGGGCCCGGACGCGCCCAACGTCGCCGGCCTGGTCTACATCGCCGCGTTCGGCCTGGACCAGGGCGAATCGCTCGGCGCGCTGCTGTCCCAGGGACCTGTCACCCCAGCGCTGGCGCACCTGTTCACCGACAAACGGGGCTTCGCCTGGCTGTCCGAGGACGACTTCGTCAACCACTTCGCCGCTGACGTCGACCCGGTCAAGGCAAAGGTGATGTACGCGGTGCAGCAGCCGCTGGCCACGTCCGCCTTGGGCGATGTGATGGGCGTCCCGGCCTGGAAATCGCTGCCGTCCTGGTATCTGGTCGCCGCCGACGACCAGGCGCTCCCGCCCGATGCCGAGCGCATGTTCGCCAGCCGCATGGGCGCCACCACCGTCGAGATCCCCTCCAGCCACATCCCGATGGTCTCGCACCCCGGTGAGGTGGCCCAGCTCATTAAGGCGGCCGCCGAAGCCGTGCCGGCTACCAGTTCAGAAGGCATTCCGAGCTAGGCAGGTCGACGCCGACGGTGCGCGGGTTCCTTCGGGCTAAAAGTCTCGGGATCCCCGGGCAGATCCTCAGCCGAGCGCGGGCACCTCGCGCTCATTCCGCATCCCAGATCGCCTACGGAGGCAATCGATGAAGGCCGGGGTTCTGGGCGTCCGGCTCCGGGCGGGCTTGTGCCCGGCGTATGCGAACCTGCGGCGGCAGAGCTAAGAATGGCGGGTGTGGGCAGCGCGTAGCCGCCTACCGATGCCTGCCGGCTCTGCGGCGGGTTCTCCGGTCCGCCGCGGCGTTGGCACGCCGACTCAGGTGCCGATGAAGTCGAGCAGTGCCTGGTTGACCTCGTTGGCGTGGGTCCAGATTATTGCGTGCGGGCCGCCCGCGATGATGGCGGACCGGGCGTTGTCCAGCAACGCGGGAAGCCTCCGGCTGGTGGCCTCGTAGGGCAGCACGCGATCCTGGTCGCCGTGGATTACCAGGATGGGGATGCTGATCTCGGCGAGATCGCCCCGGAAGTCTTCCTGGCAGGCTGTGACGCAGCCGAGGGCGGCGTGGGCCGATGCTGATATCGCCACGTAGAAGCTGTTCTGCCAGGCCTGGTCGCTGACCCGGCCACCGCCCAGGAGATCCATGTTGTAGGAGCGGTCTATGAAGTCTTTCATCGCCGCCGGCCGGTCAGCGACGATTCGCGCCGTGATGCCGTCGAAAACGCTCCGGTCAATGCCTTCGGGGCTGTCGCTGGTCTTGAGTAGGAAGGGCAGCAGCGGCGCCACCAGCGCGGCTGCTCTGACCCGCTCTGCGCCATGAGCTGCCAGGTATCGGATTATCTCACCGCTGCCCATGGCGAACCCGGCCAGCACCACCCCGCGCAGGTCGAGCCTGCTGAGCAGGACATGGAGATCGGCGGCGAGCGTGTCGAAGTCATATCCGGTGCTTGGCCGGCTTGAGGCACCGAAGCCGCGCCGGTCGTAGGTGATCACCCGGTGCCCGGCGGCCAGCAGGGCCGTCTCCTGCTTTTCCCATGACTGCCCGTTCAGCGCGTACCCGTGGATCAGCACGACGGGAGAACCGGACCCGTGGTCCTCGTAGTAGATCCGGACAGCGGCTGAATTCTCCCGTCCGACAGTGACAAAAGGCATCGCGATCCTCATCGTTCCGTGCTCGCGGCGGTAAGGCCTGGCCAGTCATCACTGTGGCTCCAGACAGGCATGGGCGGTATCCGTGGTGTCACTGCACTTTGCGCGCTGCGGGCATGCCCGGGCGATGGTCGCTGTTTAGCCTGGCGACGACGTTCATGAACGCACTGCCCGAGAGGACAGGCAGATGCCCGGCCCCGGTGGACTCCCCACACAGCAGCCCGCCCCCATCATCGGCCGAGAGGCCGGGCTGGCCCGGCTGCACGGACTGGTGGATCAGGTGCCGCTGGCCAGCCAGGTCCTGGTCGTCACTGGTCAGGCAGGGATGGGCAAGACCGTCCTGCTGGCGGACGCCGCCGGACGGGCACAGTTGGCGGGCATGCGGGTGCTGTCGATCACCGGCCGTGAGTCGGAGTCCAGACTCGCTTTCGCTGGGCTGCATCAGCTCCTGCGTCCGGTGCTGTCCGGTGCCGCCGGCCTTCCCGGCCGGCAGGCCCAGGCGCTGACAGGGGCGCTGGGCCTGGCTGAGGATCCGGTTGCTCCCGACCCGCTGCTGACCGGGGTGGCCGTCCTCACCCTGCTCTCGGATCTGTCCGAACGGTCTCCGGTCCTGGTGGTCGCCGATGACGCCCACTGGCTGGACCGCAGCTCGCTGGACGTCTTGGCCTTCGTCGGCAGCCGCCTCGACGCCGAGCGGGTCCTACTGCTGGTAGGCGCCCGGGGGCAGGCCCCGCCTTCCGGCTTTGACCGGGGCTTCCCTGAGCTGCATCTTGAGCCGCTGTCAGCGGCCGACGCCGGCCTCCTGCTGGACAGGCTGCCTCGGCCCCCCAGCGGGCGGGCGAGGCTGCAGGTGCTCGCTCAAGCTGCCGGTAATCCCATGGCGCTGATCGAGCTGGCCAAGGTGATCGC
>Ga0163163_10005688_pt1 | contig 10807 bp, 9 predicted proteins | sample S65metaG_FD_119766 | JGI IMG/M metagenome (GOLD analysis project Ga0163163, IMG submission 119766) | Switchgrass rhizosphere microbial communities from Kellogg Biological Station, Michigan, USA - S6-5 metaG | ecosystem: Host-associated > Plants > Roots > Rhizosphere > Soil | place: USA: Michigan... | reverse complement strand
TGGAAACCGGTCTGCCCCAGCATCTGGCCGAGTTCCTCCCGCGAAAACCTGCGTAGTTGGCCCAAGCCTTCGTCGAGCGATCCAAACAACCCTTTTCCTTGCGGAACCAGCACCAGCACCGAGCCCCCTGGAGCCAGGCAAGTTCGCAGCGACGTCAAAACTCCCACTGGATCTTTTACCGACTCCAGAACATTTACGCATAATGCCGTATCGAATTGACCGGCGCCGGGCACGTAATCCGCCGGCTCTTCCGGATGCAACTCGCAGACTGTCACGTTTGGGGTGCGAAGAAAGCGGTTTCGCAGAGCGTGGAGATAAAGAGCGTCACCTTCCCCCGCCACATAATGCAATTTGCGCGCCATTAATCGGCCCGTGAGATTTCCCAGGCCCGCGCCGATTTCCAGCACGCGATCGCCCAAATGCGGCCGCAATATGCGAGTAACCCAGCTTATATACTGCGGAGTTCCGGTCAAACTATTGAGCAGACCGCGGCCATAGGTGGGCTCATACAAATCGTCCACTACCCAGAAGTACAGGATGACGCCCAGCGCCTTTACGCCGTCCTTCCAGCCGATTTTCTTGCCTTCCTCATAGGTGCGTCCGTGATAGCTGATCGGCACCTCATACACTCGCAGCTTGCGCTTCGAGCACTTCATGGTAATTTCCGGCTCGAAGCCGAAGCGATTGGAGCGGATCGGGATGCTCTTCAGAAGATCCGTGCGGAAAACCTTGTAACACGTCTCCATATCGGAGACATTCAGATTGCTGAAAATGTTGGACGCCAGCGTCAGACCCTTATTGATCATGGTGTGCCAGTAGGGAAGCAGCCGGGTTTGATCGCTCACCAGATAGCGCGAACCAAACACAGCGTCGGCATTGCCATCCACCAGCGGCCGCAGAAGTCGGATATATTCGGATGGATCGTACTCCAGATCGGCGTCCTGTACCAGGCAGAAATCGCCCTGCGCCTTTTGAATGGCGGTTCGCACGGCGGCGCCTTTGCCTTGATTGACCAACTGGCGAAACAGGCGGATGCGCGGTTCGGCGGTCGCCATTCGATCCAGGATCTCCGAGGTGCCGTCAGTCGAGCAGTCGTCGACAATCACCAACTCGCGCTCCATATTTTCGGGGAGCGGGGCGCTGAGGACCAGGGAAAGGCTCCTCTCGACAACGGTGCGTTCGTTGTAAACAGGGATCAGAATGGAGAGAAGCATCCGTTTCCATCAGTATAATTGGAAGTGCTTTCCCAATATCACATGACCCTGCATACTCCAGTACTAGAAACCAACGTCGCTGGTCTCAAACTTCGCGGCCGCGGCAAAGTCCGTGACATTTATGAAGATCCGCAGCACCCTGAGCGATTGCTGATCGTCGCCACGGACCGCATTTCGGCCTTCGACTACATATTGGCCAGCGGCATCCCTGAAAAAGGGCGCGTGCTGACGCAGATGAGTCTCTTCTGGTTCGAACTGCTGCGCGACACCGTGCCCAATCATCTGCTCAGCACGGACATGACGGGCCTTCCCGCCGAGCTTGAAGGCCGCTCGATGTGGGTGAAGCGAGCGGATATGTTCGATGTCGAATGTGTGGCGCGCGGTTATCTATCGGGCTCCGGGTGGAAAGAGTATCAACAGACGGGAGCGGTGTGCGGCATCAAACTTCCCCCCGGATTGCGCGAAAGCGATGCGCTTCCCGAGCCGATCTTTACACCGGCCACCAAAGCGCAGACTGGGCATGACGAAAACATTTCGTTCGAGCGCATGGTCTCGCTGGTTGGCGAAGACGCCTCCACTCGGCTGCGGGATCTGACTCTTAGGATCTATCGGCAGGCCGTCGATTACGCGCGGCCGCGCGGCATCATTCTTGCCGACACTAAGTTTGAGTTCGGCCTTATCGGAGGCGAGATCACGCTGGCCGACGAAGTGCTGACGCCGGATTCCTCGCGCTTCTGGCCGGTTGACACCTACAAGCCGGGCGGGGCGCAGCCTTCCTACGATAAGCAATACGTGCGGGATTATCTTGAATCCATCCACTGGAACAAGCAGCCGCCTGCGCCGGCTTTGCCCGATGACGTCGCCAAGCGTACCAGCGAAAAATACCAAGACGCCTACCGCGCGCTTTCGGGGCGCGCCCTTAATTCAGCATCCGCGTGAGCCTGCTCGACTTTTTAGTGGTGATCGTGATCGCCTCGTCGATGGCGGCCGGCGTGGTGGCCGGTTTCGCCCGCGTGAGCATTGGTTTTGTCGCCGCGATCCTGGGCGTGATATTCGGTTTCTGGTTCTATGGCATCCCGGCCGGCTGGGTGCATCGCTACCTGCATTCCGCGGCGGTGTCGAATCTGATCGGCTTCCTGCTGGTGTTCTGGGCGATCCTGGCGATCGGCGCGCTGTTCGCCAAAGTAACTTCAAAACTATTCAAGTGGACCGGGCTTTCCTGGCTCGACCGCTTGCTCGGGGGAGCCTTCGGCCTGGTGCGCGGCGCATTGATTGCAGTTGTGATGATCGCCGTGCTGCTGGCGTTCACTCCCAAGCCCATGCCGAATTGGATCTCGAAATCGCAAGTGCTGCCCTATGCGATGGAGGCCTCGAATGTCATCGCCTCACTCGCTCCGAATGCAGTCAAAACCGCCTTTCGCGAAAGCATGCTGGAACTTCGCCGCTTGTGGGAGCAGCAATTGATCCAGAGCAGCGAACAATTTAGAGCGCTGCGGCGCGATGTCGCTCAGCCGGGCCCGAAAGATAAACCCGTCCCGAAAAACAAAAAGGAAAAGTGAAAGATCTTCTAATCTTCGACCTCGATGGAACTCTGATCGACTCCAAGGAAGACCTGGTCAACTCCGTCAACGCCATGCTCGCGTGGAAGCATCGCGACCCTCTGCCTCACGACGTGGTCGCGTCTTATATCGGCAACGGCGCTCCGATGCTGGTAAAGCGCGCGCTGCCCGGTCTCAACGAGGACGACCATCTGGCGGCGCTGCAATTCTTCCTGGATTATTATCGCGAACACATGCTCGACGCGACAGTGCTCTATCCCGGCGTGCGTGAAGCGCTCGACCTGCTGCATCGCGAGGGCATTCCCATGGCGATCCTCACCAACAAGCCGGTGCGTTTCAGCGTGCAATTGATTGCGGGGCTCGGTCTGGCCGGACACTTTTTCCAGATCTACGGCGGCAATAGTTTCGAGGAAAAGAAGCCTCACCCCATCGGGATAGAACGTCTTATCGAGGAATCCGGCGCGGATCGCGAGCGCACCGTCATGGTGGGCGATAGTGCGGTGGATGTCCTCACCGCGCGGGCCGCTTCCGTCAAAGCTTGCGGTGTGTCATGGGGATTTCAGCCCGAGACTTTCGCCACAGCCCCTCCGGATTTCATCGTGGAGGATTTGCGGGCGCTGGCGGAGATGGTGCTCGACGGCGCTTAGCGCGTTTGCGCTAAACTTCCGTGATATGAAGATGCGCCCCTACAGGCGGACGTGCGCCGCTTTCTTGCTCCTTGTTTCTTCCGCCTACGCGCAGGAGAAAAGCATTGTTCTGAAAGCTGCGCGCATGTTTGACGGCCATGAGATGCGCACGCCCGGCCTGGTCGTTGTGTCCGGTTCGCGAATCCTGGGTGTCGGCCCCGGCGCTCCCACTCTCGCCGGAGCGCAGGTTATCGACTTCGGTGACGCCACTCTCTCTCCCGGTTTCATTGACGCACACACGCACCTTTCCTTTATGTACAACACCGATTACCGGCAAAACCAACTCGACGATCTGCAAAAAACGATCCCCGAGCAGACACTGCGCGCTACCGCAAACTTGAAGAAGACTCTCATGGCCGGGATCACTACCGCTCGCGATGTCGGCAGTCAGGATTTTATGGATATCGGGTTGCGCAACGCCGCTGCGGCCGGCATCATTCCAGGACCCCGCATGCTTGTCGCCGTCCACTCGATCGGCTCCACGGGAGGCCATTGCGACGGTCAGAATGGGTTCCGCGCGGGTCTGTTCGGGCGCGAGTCCGGACCCGAGGACGGCGTCATCAACAATCCGGAGGAAGGACGGCGCGCGGTCCGCTTGAACGTGAAGTATGGCGCCGACGTGATCAAGATCTGCGCTACCGGCGGGGTGCTCTCGCTCACCGATGAAGTCGACATCCCACAACTCACTCAAGAAGAAACAAACGCTATCGTGGATGAAGCGCACACGCTGCGCAAAAGGACCGCGGCGCATGCCCACGGATCCGAAGGCGCCAAACGCGCCATTCGCGCGGGCATCGATTCCATCGAGCACGGTGCGTTTCTCGATGACGAAACGCTCGATATGATGAAGGCGCGGGGAACGTACTACATTCCCACTTTGATGGCGGTCGTAGGAGGCAAGGAGATCCTCGCCAAGGGCGGATATCCACCCACGGTGGCGGCCAAGATGACGGCTGCGAGCGAGTCTATCAATCAAGTTGTTCGGAAGGCGATCGCGAAAGGCGTCCGCATCGGCATGGGAACCGACGCCGCTGTTTATCCGCATGGCCGCAATACAGAGGAATTCCACTTGTTGGCGGCGCTAGGCATGAGCCCGCTGGATGCACTCCGCGCCGGAACTTCGGTGGACGCCGAGTTGCTGGGAATGCAAACGCGTATCGGGACACTGGAGGCGGGGAAATTCGCCGACGTCATTGCCATGCCCGGCGACCCCACGCAAAACATCCGTCAGGTTGAAAAGGTGTTCTTCGTGATGAAGGATGGCGTTATATATCGTAATGACGGGCGCAGTGACGCGGCCAGTCGCTAGCGCGAGCTATTTCGTTTTAGCCGCCGTGGTTGCGCCGCCCAGCTCAACCGTGTGAGCGACCAGCTTCTCGTTGACTTCCACTGCGTGGATCACGATCCGGTCGCCGACCTTCACATCGGTTTTCTGAATCGGCGCTTTGGCGCGCGCGTAAGTCGTCTTGGCGTCGAAGCCAACGTCGACGATTTTGCCAGCTGTGGTTTTGACGGTTACGGAGGTATCGGAAACCTTGGTTACCGTCCCGACGATGTGTTCCTCGCCGCCATGAGCGGAAACGATGGTGGGTAGCAGCGCAAGCGCCAATACCGTGACAAGCGCGATCTGGATCTTGAGCTTAGTGGGGGTGATGTTCAGCATGTTCATGCGATTGGTCTCCATTCAAGAAATCTCTTTCTTCCTGCTCTTCTTTTAGTTCGTCCGGGCTCTTCGGATTCAGGGCCTGCATTTCCCGTTCCTCATCCGCGGTGAGCTGCGGCAGGTGGCGAATGAAACGGACAAGCTTCCACGAATCCTGCTGGTCGTGCTGCGAACCGCTGCCCCAGGCGGGCATGCCGGTCATTCGAATACCGTTTTGAATGACGAAAAACAACTCGCCGTCGGTTAACTGCTGAGTCTCGGCTTGCCGCATGTCGGGAGCTGGCGGATACATGTGCTTCCCCATTTCAACATCTCCGCTGCCGTTGTTGGCGTGACAGGCGGCGCAATGATCGGCCCAGTGGACGCGCGCGTCCGCCTGCACCTGGGGTGAATCGGCAACCGGATTCTCGCGATTTCGCGCGTCCTTAGGCACGGCCAGGGCACGCGCTTGGCGCGCCATCCATCGTTCGATGGGGCCAGGCTGCTCACGAGCGCTCAGACCATGCGTGCCGATCAGAAAGACGCCGCCCGCGAGCAGAAGCAGCGCGACCGCCGCAAGCGCGCCAGCGAGAATTAGGCCGAGCTTATACATGGTCACTGATTGACGGGCTCGATCGAAGTGACCTTGATGGTCTTGTTTTTCTCGTCGTAGGCGCCCACCACTGTGACCTTTTGGGCCGCGAACTTCGCCGGCGTCTTCTGGTCGCTAAGCTTTAAAACGTTTTGGCCGTCAAAGAGCGCGTATTGGCCGGACCCTTTCACGCAAAGTTTGACACACGCGGCGTCGGATTGCGCCTTCATCATAGCGTGGCCCGCACCGCATAGCGTGTCCGTGATGACGCCCGTAAAAGTTCGCGGAGCATCGGCGGCGCTGAGCGCACCAGCCAACGCGAGCGTCACAGAAAAAAGCTTCATGGTAATCAGTCTCCTCATTTTTCGGCCGGCCGGAGCCGGAATCGTACAAAAATGTTACCGCCAATGGGACGGTCGCCATAGTAAGGCTTGATGGCGCTCGGAAGCGAGTAGCTGGTGATGTTTGCTCCAATACCGGTTTCGACGAATCGAAACAGATTGATATCGCGCGTGTAGCCGATGGTGTACGCGCCCACGCGGAAGGCGCTGCCCGACAAGGCATCAAGGTGCTCTTCGATATCCGGCTGACCGGCGAAGAGCTCGTCTTTATCGACGAGTTCGATGCGTCCGGTGACGAAGTTCCCGCGCGCGACTGGAAGGACGGACTCGGCCAGGTACGAATTGAGATTGCGATGCGTCGCGGTGCTGTGATTTCGTCCCCATATCAAAGTCGACGACCAGCTTCCGCCCGCCATCGGCTTGCTGTATGCGAGAGATGCCGTCGCGCGCACCTGGTCCCCGGGCTCCAACGACTCGGGATGCGCGAGCTTGCCCACGGAAACCTGCGCTGCCCAGTTCTTTGTCGGGAAAAACCAGAATCGCGCGGCCCAGGAATTGATCGGGCCGCTTTCAATGATCCAGCGATTCTCGCCGGGTTCGGAGCCGTAGAAGCCGCTGGCTTCGAGTCTCACTTTCTTGTGCGAGATGCCAACCGTGAGCACTTCGTCGGCGATATGCGACGCATCCTGCCAATGATGAGATATGGGCGCTTGCGGCAGCTCCGCAGCGGAAGCCCGGTGTGGAAAAGCGACGGGGCCAAGCGCCGGGTCACCGACAGGAGCGAAGTAGATATCGGCGGTGGTGTTCTCGCTGAGCTGATGGGCGTAATGGACTCCCAGGCCCATGATGAAATTGTGGGGATGCTGCGCGTCCATTAGCGGCTTTCCGTATGCGGTCTCTCCGGTTTGAAACAGCAAAGGATAGCGCTCGCCAGTGATGGTTGCCGGATCCAGACTGAGCATGAGGTTGAACTCGAATGCTCCCTTTTCGCCAACGCGGTGTTCGGCGGATCCCATGAACCAGTTGGGGGAATAAAACTTGTCGCCGCCACGCGGCCCCGATTGCTGCGTGTCCACCACGTATCCGACGCCCATGAACATGGTGTTCCAGGAGCCGAAGTGCGTCATCACCATAGGCATCGGCCAGGAGGCAGGATTGGACGAGGTCCCCGAAGCGAGGTTCATGAGGTACATGCTAGCGGGATTCATGTCGACCATATTCATGCTTCCCATGGCGGGTGGATGCTGCGCGTCGCCATGGTTCATCCCCGGCATTTCGGGCATCGGGGGCTGGCCCTGGCCGCTGGCGCGGACGATAGAAATAACCAGAACGAATCCGGTAACGATAAACTGCCTTCCGAACATAAGACCTCTTCTGCCGCGCGCAGTTTTCACGAGCACTGCCGCAGTTCTAGCTAGGAAATTTACGAGAGAAGGAAGGAGGTCAGATTCTTAGAATGAGGAGAGCGGCCGCGCGTAGCTCCGGTGGTGACAGGATGGGGACGTGCGCCGCTTCCGCGATGAGATCGGGTTGCGATTCAATAACGGAAAATGCTGGCGTCGCGGCAATCAGGAGGCTTGTAACGGAACCTTGGGATATCGATGACGCGATCGGTCCTAGAAGCTGGAGTTCGTGGCCGCAGGGAGCCGGGCTTTTTTGACTTGGAGGCTGGCTATGATGATGACAAGGTGGAGTGTTCGTGCCAGCCATGCTACTTGCAGCGTCGGCCGGATTGCAGCTTGCGAAGGCGCATGACGCCGCGCATTCCGCAGCGCTAAAGAGCAGCGCCACGATAAGCAATGCCGCGATCTTATAATGCGTCCTCATTCTCTGAGCCGATCATAACATGAGACGCTTTCGACGCCGCCCCCGCGCGCCGATCACGTCCGCAACGGTACGATGGAGGTGGAGGAATGGCCGAGTGGTTTAAGGCGGCGGTCTTGAAAACCGTTGACGGGGAAACTCGTCCGGGGGTTCGAATCCCTCTTCCTCCGCCAATTTTTCTATAGGTGTCATTTCAAGGACGAACCCGATGAGTCGCTTCAAGCAAGTCATCGTGGTTCGGAATGATCTCAACATGCGAAGGGGCAAAATGATTGCCCAGGGTGCCCACGCCAGCACCATGTTCCTTATCCACCGCCTTTGTGACGCGGAGGTTGGGGCGAAAGACCATGCCATCCAAGAGTGGTTGACCCACGGAATGACCAAGATTTGTGTGCGAGTGGACAGTGAAGCCGAACTTTTAGAGATCGCACAAAAAGCGCAAGACGCCGGATTGACTGTGCATGTCATTACGGATGCGGGGCATACGGAATTTGCGGGTGTTCCGACGAAGACTTGTCTCGCCATCGGGCCGGATGAGGAAGACAAGATCGATGCCGTGACGGGGACACTTAAACTTTTGTAAGACCGGCTGGGAATTCTGCGATTATCCCAGGCGAAGGGGCCCGCAAACTTGAAGCGATGAAGCGTGTGGCTAGTTGCCGGTGCCGGGGCGTTAGCGGGGACTCAACGCATCGGCAACGAAAAAGATGACCGAGCCACCAATCGCCGCGATCCAAAAGAAGAGCATGCCGCAAGCATAAAGTCTGAAGGCCGGTTTTATATGCCTATCTTTCGGATATTTGGAACCTTAGAAAAGAGGCGCCGCGGGGAAGCCGCGAAGCGCGAGAGTCGATAAACCTGTAGCGATCAAAACTTTTTTTCGGAGAATGAATGCCGAAATCGAACGCCTTCAAATCGTATAGGCCGCCGATTTTCTAAGGTCAGCAACAGTCTTTGGTATTCGGCGTGCTCTAACAGGGATAGCTTTTCAACGGGAAAAACTCATGCCCAACATAAAGATAGCGGCAGTACTGACATTGTCCTTGGCTTCATTCCTGGCGGCGCAGGTAGATCCGCCCAGCCGGGTGGGCCGACTTAGTTACCGGGAGGGGCCGGTGTCCCTCCAGCCCACCGGTATAAATGATTGGGTTGATGCCGATATCAACCGTCCGCTTACCACCGGCGATTATATCTGGGTGGGCGACCGCGGACGGGCTGAGTTTCATGTGGGTTCGGCGGCGCTGCGCTTGAGCGCCGGCTCGGCCTTTGAGTTTCTGAACCTGGACGATCAGACGGTCCAGATCCGCCTGTCCCAAGGGACTCTCACCGTTCGGCTGCGATATCTCGCGCAGGATCAGATCTTCGAGATCGACACGCCCAATCTGGCGTTCACTCTGAATCGCCCGGGCGATTATCGCATCGATGCGAATCCCGATTCGCAGACTACTGTCGTCACAGTGCGCGATGGAGAGGGCGAAGTGACCGGGGGCGGTCAGGATTTTCCGGTTTACGCAAGCCAGCGTGTCGTGGTGAGAGGCGATGATCAAATCTCCTACAATCTCGAAGGGGCGGGCGGCCCTGACGAATTCGATCAGTGGTGTGGGACTCGAAACCGCCGTGAAGATCAATCGCAATCGGCGCGTTACGTTTCGCGGGAAATTCCCGGCTACGACGACCTCGACCAATACGGGCGCTGGTCGGAACAGCCCGGCTACGGTCAGGTTTGGATGCCCACGTCGGTTGACGCGGACTGGGCGCCCTATCGCGACGGGCACTGGGCCTGGATCGCACCGTGGGGCTGGACGTGGGTAGATGAAGCGCCGTGGGGATTCGCTCCCTATCACTATGGACGCTGGTCCTCGTTTGGAGGCCGCTGGGGCTGGATTCCGGGACCCTACGGTGTGACTCCGCTGTATGCTCCGGCGCTGGTGGGTTGGATTGGCGGGGGTGGCGGACGCTCGGGATTCAGTCTGAGTTTTTCGATTGGCACGGCGCTGGCCGTGGGCTGGTTCCCTCTAGGACCCAGAGAGCCGTATTTCCCGACTTACCGCGTAAGCCAGGGATACTTCACGCGCGTCAACAACAGCAACACGGTGATCAATAACACCACCATCAATAACTATTACAACTACAACCGGGATTCGAATAGCCGGGAGATCGGCAACATTCAATACGCGAACCGGAACGTTCGCAACGGTGTGACGGCGGTGCCTCAGACCTCCTTTGCAAGCGGCCGCCAAATTACACGAGAGGCGCGTCCGGTGCCCGCCGCCCAGCTCGCAACGGCCCAGGTGGTATCGGCCCCGGCCATCGCTCCGCAGCGGGATAGCGTTCTCGGTTCCCGCGCTGGCACGTCTTCCCGCGCTCCGCGTCCGCCGGCCAATGTGCTGAGCCGGCAGGTGGTGGCTCGAACCGCGCCTCCTCCTGCTGCGGTGCCATTTGATAGACAGCAGGCAGCCTTGGCGCGAAATCCTGGGCGTCCGCTGGCGGTCACGGAAGTTCAGCAGATTCGGCAGAGCGCTCCGGCACCGGCTGCACCGGTTCGGGTGGTGGATATGAGCCGGGTTAGGCGAACACAGCCAGCAGTAGGCCGGGGACCGCAGGGCGTTTCGCCACAAAACGCGGCACCTCAGCCGCCGATCACTGAGCGGGGCAACAACGCTCCGGGTCAGATGCCGCAGCCACCGCAGCAGCAGAATATCCCGCAGCCGCAGGCTCCGGTAACTGAGCGGCAGAATGGGCCTCCCGGACAGGTGCGGCAACAACAGCGACAGCAGGAGGTTCTGCGCCAACAGCAAGAGCAACAGCAACAACAGGAAGTTCTGCGCCAACGGGAACGGCAGCAGGATACCCAGCGGCAGCAGCAACAAGACCTGCAACGGCAGCAGCAACAACAGCAAGAGATACGGCGGCAGCAGCAGAATATCCCGCAGCCGCAGGCGCCGGTGA
>Ga0163163_10005687_pt1 | contig 10808 bp, 10 predicted proteins | sample S65metaG_FD_119766 | JGI IMG/M metagenome (GOLD analysis project Ga0163163, IMG submission 119766) | Switchgrass rhizosphere microbial communities from Kellogg Biological Station, Michigan, USA - S6-5 metaG | ecosystem: Host-associated > Plants > Roots > Rhizosphere > Soil | place: USA... | reverse complement strand
GACTGATCACCGAGCACATCGCGTTCGCGCGCACCTCCAAGGGCGGCCTGTCCAGGATGTCGATCGAGTTCCAGGCGTTCTGGGAGGCCGTGATCGGCGCCCTGCTGCTGATCGGCGCCGGCGTGCTGATCGCCTCCAACAGTTTCAGGCAGATCACCGAGATCTACATCTTCGCCGGCGTGCTGGTGCTGCAAAGCCTGCCGTTCCTGGCGGCGGTCGCGATCGCCATCCTCGAGCTCAGCCGCATCAACTCGTTCCAGTTCTGGCGCGACAGCGCGATCCGCACCGCCGAGCTGATCGGCCTGCGCCCGGTCGCACTGCCGACCCCCGCCGGCACGTCGCAAGCCGTGCCGAACGAGGTCCGGCGCGAGGCGAACTGACGGTACGAACGGCCTGCCGACGCGGGTGAAACCTCCGCGCACACAAGCCACCGGCGCTGTTCGGCGTGGATAGCGGCCGCCAATCGGGATGAAAATTCCGGCTTAAGCTGCGGACACAGCGAGCAAATCCCCGCTCCTGCCAAGAGTTTCGGCAGCCACCCGCGCTATTGACCTCAGCGCCCCATCCCCCTACACAGCGCGGGCCGAAAGCATGATCCGGAAACAGCCGGTTTTTCCCCGCGACGCGAGCTTAAGCGCAGCGGCAAGACATGCTTCTCGAATGTCCGAAGACGATGGCGATCTCTTGAAGCCATCAGCGGCCATGGGAGCGCGTAGCTCAGCCGGTAGAGCACGTGACTTTTAATCACGGGGTCCTGGGTTCGAGCCCCAGCGCGCTCACCACAGCCGACATCTCACCCGCGATGGCCGGCCGGTCAAACTCTCGCTCAGCGACATGCGCTCGAACGGCATTCGCGCCCAGGCCTCAAAAATGCCTCAGGCCGCAGCGGTTCCCTGTTGCGGCCATCCTGAGCCGGGCAGCCCCTCACGGATAACGCCTCGGTGAATGAAGCCGTTTACCGCATCACGCGAAGCACTCAGGAAACAATCCGCGCCCAGTCTCCCGTCATTCACGAGGGGATCTCAAAATGATCGTTCTCAAAGTCTTTGCGGTTGTTGTTGGAGCTGGCATCCTTTTCACGATGTACTCAGGCGACCTGGGCGCCGACGTCGTGCTCGCCATCATGGCCTGCTTGGCATAACCAGAAGACCCGCCAGCGTGAGCTGGAAGGTCAGTCATCCCAAGCGCCTTGCCTGGCCCTATCCTCAGCTTTCCGGAGCTGAAACCGTAGCCGGCGTACTCAGCGGAGCTCCTCCCACCGAAACAGGCCCAACGGATTGCGGTTGCCGGACCATCCGTTTGCGCATCGCTGCGGACAGTCCATAGCGAGCATTCGCCCTTCGGATGGAGGACGTGACGTCGGACATCATTGCGCCTTGCAGCGAGTCGACCTTCGCAATGAGCGTGGACAATTGCGAAGATATCTTCCTCACATCGACCCGTTCGTCCGTGATGCTCTGTCGCAGCGACAGGAGCACCATTGAGTCCTGCTGCAGCAGAGCCGCATTTTGCTGCAAGGCCTGGCTGTTCTCCTGCAGCGACGCCGTGTGTTGCTGCTGGGCCGACTGGATATCCTTCAAGGCCGCGACAACCGGATCCGGTTTTGGCGCAGCAGCGTCCCGGTGCGGAAGCAGTTCGGCCAGACTGCCGATATTCAGCGACGAAAAATCGGATGGCGACGTATAGATCGCCGCCGAGCCGTTGATGGCGAGGGCGCACACCGACAATATCAGGAGCGATTTCCGGCCGGACTGCTTGATCGGTGCTGGAGCTTCCGCGGCTGCGGGCTCGGATGCTGCTGCGGCGGCTGCAAGTGCTGCAGGGTCGAGTTGTTCGACGAGGCCTGGCGCTTCGAATGTCGTGGTCACGTGTATCGACCTCAAATGAGCGAGCAAAAGGAAGCCGTCGCCGAAACGTCCTCGCGACGCCTCCTTTACGCAGCACCCATCTACACAACTGTCTCAAATTGTGGGCTTTTTGGATTAATTCCACGTTAGCGGCAGGGCTGGCTGGCAGGCCCGGCCACCCCGGCCGATTACGGGGTCCATGCGATGGAACGGGTCATGGAGGACCGGCATCGAAGCGCCACAAAGCCGCGAGACAACACCCTCAAACAGTGTAAGATTCAGCAAAACAGGAGGGAGCGGCATGTTTGAAATCAACGGTTTCGACACGGCAGGCGTCGTCAGCCTGAAGCGGCTGTCACTCGCGGCCGCCCTCAAGAAGGCCAGAGAGCTCGTCGAGGACGGGTGCTGGGACGTCCAGATCGTTGATCCGACCGGCCGCGTATACACCTCGTTTGAGGAGCAGGCCGCCTAGCCACTCCGCCTTCGCTACCCGATGGCACGAACCGGCGCTCAACGCCGGCGCGCCGCGCCGTTGCCAATCGACCCATTTGGGAGCACGCTCTCTCCAGGCGCTGAAGACGCCGCACGGGAGAGAGACATGAAGGAAACGGGCCTGGATGGCCGCCATCGGGACAAGGATGGCGGGATCAGCAAGAAGCACGGCAACACGCTGGTTGGCACGTTGCGCAAGATCTACGGCAAGGGTTTTGCGGCCGGCTATCCCGATGCGACCCAGCTCAGCGAGGTCCTGCTTCAGTTGAACGAGACGTCGCTGAGCCAGCTGCGCCGCGATCACGATACCGGGCATTTGGGACACAAGATCGATCACGCCTTGAAGTGACGGGCTTCACTTGGGTTACGGTGAAGTGCACTGTCACCGTAACTTGAGCGGCGATGGAATCACTCCTCCCTTGAACCGGAGAAAGCTACCGCCAGATTTCGGATAGCGACGCACGAAAGGCGTGGAGCGGTTTTCCGAAGACCGGAGGAAATTTGATCATGCGCACGATGCTGGTCATATTCGCCTTGCTCGCAACGGGGACCGCCGCCGTCGCCGGCTCCGCTGCTCCCGTCTCGTATGATTACCCCTGGTGCGTCTATGGTGGCGAACTCGGCCCTTCCGGCGACTGCTCTTATGAGACGAGAGAGCAATGCCTGGCGTCCGCGTCGGGCCGGTCGAACGTGATATGTTCGGAAAACCGGCGCCTTCTATTCCGGCAGCAAAGTGTGCAACAGCCTCAGGCACCCCGTAGTCGTTGATAGAGATCGCAGGCTCGCCAGCATGAACCGGCGGGTCCAATTTGCCGCTCAATGAACTACGGTGACAGTGCACCTGACCTTGTAGCGCTCGTCGCAATTGCCCAGGTGGGGCGCCATTCGGGTTGGGGCCTCGCTCTGCGTATTTTGTGCACTGTCACCGCAACCTGATGCGGCCATTCCGGCGCCGTGAACGCTGATCGTTGGCCGGATGAGATGCGACTGTCCGACATCGAGTCACGCTGCATCTGCACCGCTTGCGGCAGGCGCGGCGGCGAGGTTAGACCAGCCTTCGATGATGAACGACGGCCCCGGCCATGGGGGCATTCGGGGTGTGGGAGGCCGGGGCCGCTGGAGGTGCTTGGCCCCTTGGGGAAGGCCTGGCGCCCGTAGCCTAGGATCATTCGGCGATCCGTTCTGTTCGCTTTCGGACGCTGGCTATCGGGGCAAACGGAGTAGCCCAACGTTGCGACAGGCGGGGCGCATGTGACAGTCGCGCTTGGCCAGGTTCATCCGGCGCATCCGCCCCTCACGCCTCGTCCAGCACCTCGAACAACTCCTCCACCCGCTCGAACGGCGCATCGCGCATCTGGCTGTGATAGACGACGCGATCGCCGTCGCGCTGGAGTGACTTTCCTCTCGACTTCCGCAACCGTCCGGGCAGGAACGTTGCGGCGACCGCCCCGAGGCCGACGTCGAGGCGGATGATGCCCCTTCGCTTGCATTCGAGCCTGAGCTTCGCTGCGGCGAAGAAATCGCGCGCGACTTTCGGCAGCGGGCCGAAGCGGCGGGAGGTTTCCTCTTCGAGGTCGACGAGGTCGTCCTCGCTGCCGCATCTTGCGGCGCGCGCATAGAGTTCGAGCCGCACAGGCTCGGAGTGCACATAGGTCTCTGGCAGCATGTCCGCGACCGGCAGGTTCAGGTCGGGCACCCACACCGCGGCCCGCTCCTCATCGGCCTTCTCCGAGGCCATTTTCAGCAGATGGCTGTAGAGCACGGGCCCGAACACCTGGACGTGGCCGGATTGCTGCTCGGAAAACAGGTCGCCCGCACCTCTGAGATCGAGATCGCGCTCGCTGATGGCAAAGCCGGCGCCCGGCCGGCTGAACTCCTCGAGCACGGCCAGCCGCTTCTCGGACTGCCCCGAATTCGTCTCGGTCAGCAAATGGGCGAACGCCCGGATGCCGCTACGGCCGACCCGTCCGCGCAGCTGATGCAGCTGGGCGAGGCCGAACTTCTCGGGCCAGCAGACCACGATGGTGTTCGCACGCGGAATGTCGAGGCCGCTCTCCACGATGTTGGTCGCGAGCAGGACGTCGGCCCTGCCCTCGACGAAGCTCATCATCCGGTCGTCGATCTCGTCGGCAGCCAATCTGCCGTGCAGGCACACGATGCGAAGATCGCCGGCCACCGCCTGCACCCGCGCCAGCATCGGATCCAGATCCTGGATGCGTGGACAGATCAGAAAACTCTGGCCGTGGCGCCGCTGCTCGCGCAGCAACGCCGACGCAATGGCCGCATCCGACAGCGGCGCAATCCTGGTTGCGACCGGGAGCCGGTGCACCGGCGGCGAGGCGATCACGCTGAGGTCGCGAAATCCGGCAAGGCCGGCGGCCAGCGTGCGCGGGATCGGCGTCGCGCTCATCATCAGCACATGGACATTCTTGGCAAGGCTGGAAAGCCTGGCCTTCTCGGCCGCGCCGAAATGCTGCTCCTCGTCGATGATGACGAGGCCGAGATCGTCGAACTTCACGTCCTTCGCGCCCAGCGCCTGCGTCCCGACCACGACCTTGATGCGGCCGCTGCGCAGTCCCTCCTTGGTCTCCCGCAGCTCCGCGCCGGAGGTCGCCCGCGACAGGTTCCCCACCTCGATGCCGAACGGGGCGAAGCGCTTCTGGAACGTCGCGACGTGCTGCCGTGCCAGCACCGTCGTCGGCACCGCGATCGCCACCTGCTTGCCCGACAGCACCACGGCGGCGGCGGCCCGCAGCGCCACCTCGGTCTTGCCAAATCCCACATCGCCGCAGATCACCCGGTCCATCGGATGGCCGGATGCAAGATCACCCAGCACGTCGCGGATCGCCTTGGCCTGATCGATCGTCGTGAAATAAGGAAAGCGCGCGACGAACTTCTCATAGGCCGATCCCGGCGGAACCAGCTTTTCGGCGCGCCGCCTTCGGCGCTGGCTGATGTGCTTGGCCAGCGCCTTGCCGGCGATCTGGATTTCGCGCTCGGCCTCGGTGCGGCGGGCCCACCAGGAGCTGCCGTCCGCCTTGTCGAGCGCCAGCTTGCCGGGCTCGGTTGCGTAAGGCCACATCAGGGCCAGATCGGGCGGCGGCACGAGAACCGCGTTGTCGCCCGCGAAAACCAGGCGGATCATCTCGCGCAGCGCGCCGCCACCCGTGTTCACGGTCTGCAGGCCGTCGAGCACGGCAAGGCCGCGCTGGAGATGCACGACCACCGTGCCCTGCTCGGGCACGTCGGCATGGTCGAAGGCCGCGCTCCAGGCCCGCGCCATCGGCTGCGGATGATGCGCCCGGCTGCCGAGCACGTCGGACGCGGTCACCACAACGAGAGACTTTTTCCCCGGCACGACGAAACCCGCATCGAGGTCGGCCAGAAGCGCCGCCTCGCCGCCCCGCCCGCGCGCCGCCGTGTCCCAATCCGCGCAGCGCGGCGCCTTGACGCCGCTCATCCGCTCCATCACGCGCAGGTCGTCCTCCTGCGCCGCGACCAGGATCAGCCGCGATCCGGCCCGCCGCGTCTCCTCGACGAAGGCACGAAGCGCCTTCCTGGCGGAAGTCAGCTTCGAGAACTCCGGGATGGGCTGGAAGGACGCCGTCCGCGGCAACACCTTCATGCCCCTGGAGAGCTGCTTCCAGTCGCGCCGACCGATGTATTCGCGCTCTCTCTCCGCACGAGGCGCGGCCTCCTCGATCGTGCTCAGCCAGCCGTCGACGTGCAGCGGGACGCCTGCATCGGCGATCCATTTGGCGCGCCCGCAATAGTCGAACAGCGTCGCGCGCTTGCCGCGTTTGCCGGCGAAGCCAAGCCGCTCCGACATGGGATCGACGAGAAGCTCGCTGGTCTCGAAGATGATGTCGTGCTCTTTCGGGTCGAACGCCACGATCCGGCTGATCGCGCGGCCTGAATGCTCGATCCGGAACGGCCCCAGCGCGCCCGCGGGAAATATCTCGAAGGTCTGTCCGTGAAACAGGGCTCCGCCCGGATAGTCCGGCTCGTCCTCCAGATCGTATCCCAGGACTTCGAGGCGTCCGCGCAGGTCGCGCTCGGAAAACGCGCCGCCCACCTTCAAGCTCACGCTCAGGCGCGACAGGCTCGCAGGCGGCGGCAGGCGCTCCATCACGGCTTCCGCCGTCGAGACCAGAAAGAGCGGCTTCCTGGATTTTGCGAGGCGTCGCAGCACGGAGGCTCTGCGCCCTGCGAGTTCGTGGGACGGCTCGAGCTGATCGAACGGCAAGGTGTTGAATCGCGGAAACACCAGGACCTCGCAGGAGGGATCGAGCGCGTGAATGACGCTGCCGAGCCGCTCCGCCCTGTTCTCGCTCTCGGCGAGAAAAACGATGCCGCTGCGTCCGGACTGCTTCCATTGTGCAAGCAGATGGAGCGCCATCGAACCGAGGGGCGACGAAGACGAGATCGTGGCGCGCTGCGACCCTTTGCCTTTCTTTGGCGATGTCTTGGTCGCCTTCGCCTTTTTGGTAAGCCTCACTTGAATCCGTCTCTGGTCGTAAACTGTCACCCACCGAACGCGAGCCGCCGCATTGTCGATTCGCTGCTCGCCGCCATGCATATGGGATTTGCCCTGCCAACGCACGCCTCGTGGCAACGTTCGGGACGCCATTGCGCTCCCGAAATCTTTGGCTGTTGATCGCCCTACGGACGGGGAACTCGCCGCTTCCGACGCGGCGCAGGATCGGCTTCTCTGGATGCAAGGGCTGCTGCGATCGAGCGCGCCCTGCTCGCATGGCCGGCACGAAAAACCCCAGCGCCTGGACGCTGGGGTGTTTCGTCAAAATATGAATTGGTCTGGCAATGACGCTTTCATAGCAGCGAATGCGCCGCGCGCGTGTGAACTGGTTCACACGCCTTGTTGGTTGTTGGCGCGGCCCGACCAATGCGGAACGGGGTACCGCGCCTCCGGTTTGAACCTGCACACGCCGCGCGCTAGGATGCCCCATTTTACGGAGGCTCATTTGAAACCATTCATTTTCATCGCCGCCATCGCACTCCTTGCGACGGCCCCCGCCCGCTCGCAACCGCTGGTCGATCCGAACAAGGTTGCTCCTGAATACCGCGAGGCGGCCGAGAAGCGCGCCGCGCCGAGCAGTTGCGGCAACGCGAATGCGCGATGAAGGCGGATCTGGAGAAGGTGCTGCCCAGGGATCGCACCGCCTTTCTCAACCATTGCCTGGACATGATGGCGGCCAAGCAATAGCGGCTGGCTGATTGACAGCTCCAACGAGCTCCCCGCGCCGCCAGTCGCGACGGGCCGATGACGCCTGGCCGCGTTTTGCGAGCATCGCGTTCGTGCGCGCGACATCGGCTGCGACGAGACCTCTCGGAATGCCGCGAAAGCCTTCAGGCTTTCTTCAGACATTTGCGATCACCTGACGACCCATTTCCATCGGTCATTGTCGGTCGCGTATGAGTTTCGTCCAGATTCAGTGCACGCGCTGCAAGTCCGTGTTCCGCGATCGCGCCGGACGGTTGCAGGACGGCTATTCCAGGCAATGTCCGAGTTGCGAGGTGGTGCTGTTCTTCGCCGAGGATTCGCAGCACCCTTTCGTCAAGCGCGCGATGCGCAATGCGCGCAAGGCCCGCAAGGAGCAGCGCGAGGCCGAGGCGGCCAGGCGCGTCGCGCCGGAGCCGCGCGCGGCGCGATCATTCGCCGGGCGGGGCCGTTCGGTGGACCGGGAGGACTAAAGCGAAACGGCCATAGGTTGAATTGATTGGCCGCAGGCTCGTTCGACCTTCCCCGCATCTGCCGTCGCCAAGGCTTCGGCGGACAAGAGCGGGAGAGCGAGCGCACCTCCGTTGTCGCAGCAATCAAAACCTCATCTCGTCGTGCTTTGGCTTACCGCTGCCGCTTCCGCGGAAACAGGCGGTCGCGGATATAGCGCGAGGTCGGGGTCAGGCGGATGCCGCGCGGCTTCTGCCAGGCGGCGCGGTCGATCTCCTTCTTGTCGCCGATTGCGAGCCTGCCCTTGGCGCCTTTGGCGATGAAGATCGCATCGCTCATCTTGCGGCCGGAGCGCTTGTTCCTCGCCTTCACTTCCTTCCAGAGGCTGATCCTGCCGAGCTTCAGCTCGGGCAGCTCCTCCTTGATCTCCCGCCGCAGGCAGTCCTTCTCGGACTCGCGCGCGCGTTTGCGGCCGCCCGGGAACATCCACAGGCCGTCCGACCGGCGTCTGACCAACAATACCTTGCCGCGCTTGGCGGCGACCAGCTTGGAAGACTTCGCCATTACTGCCGCAATCGAAAATAGAATCGTCCTGATCGTAACTTGTCTAGTCGGATAGACAAGTTCGGGACGTGCCTTGATCACAGGCCACGGGCCGTCGGGCCAGCTGCGATACGGCGGGCAGATCGCGCCGTTCGAGGGCGCGAGATCAACCTTTGCTCGCCCTCGCGCCCGCCTCCGCGCGATCCTCCGTCCTGATCCAGGCCATCATCATCTCCCAGGCCACGGACAGGATGATCGGCCCGATGAACAGGCCGACGATGCCATGGGCGAGCGTGCCGCCGATCACGCCGACGAAGATCACGATGGTCGGCGTGGTCAGGCCACGCCCCATCACGAGCGGCTTCAACATCGTGTCGATGAAGCCGACCAGGACGAGAAACACCGTGAGCAGCAGCGCCGTGGTGACGTCCTTGGCGGTCCAGATCCAGATGATCACCGGCAGCAGCACCAGGAAGGCGCCGATCTGCACGATCGAGAGCAGCAGCACGAGGAAGGCGAGAAGGCCGGCGCTCGGCACGGCCGCGAGCTTGAAGCCGATGCCGGCGAGCAGTGCCTGCACGATCGCGACGCCGATCACGCCTTGCGCCACGGCGCGGATGGTCGCGCCGGCGAGCCCCAGGAAATGCTCGCTCTGTTCGGGCACGATGCGAAACAGGAAGCCGCGGCCGGCCGCAACCAGCCTCGGTCCATGCGGGAACAGGAAGCCGGCCACGAACACCGAGACCAGAAACTGGAGCGTGCCGACCCCGGCATCGCCCGCGAGCGACAAGAGCGGCCCCGCCAGCGGCTGGAGATACGGCGCCACTTCCCGCAGCACTGCGCGGATGTTGGTATAGGCCTGGTCCCAGAGCTCGTAGAGCCACGGGCCGACGATCGGCCACGACTTCAGCTGCTCCGGCGCCGACTGGAGCGCGAGGTCGCCGGTGCCGAGCTGGTGCGCCAGTTCGCGCGCGCCGTCCACCGCGCTGATGCCGAGCCAGGTCGCAGGGCCGATGACGATGCCGAGCGTGATCAAGGTCAGGATCGCCGCCGCGGTCTTGGGCCGCCCGCCGAGGATTTTCGCGACCCAGCTGAAGGCCGGGTAGAACGCGACCGCGAGCACGCCACTCCAGGCCAGGATCGGCACGAACGGGCGGATGATCAGGAAGGTCCAGATGATCAGCAGGGCGAGCAGGCCGAGCCGGATCACGAGCTGGATGATGTCCTCTCCCGTCAGGAGCTGACGGAGACTTTTCACGGGCACGACCTTCCTTGCGGCATCGACGCGGGTTCCGGCTCTTGCACGGGCACGCCGTTATTGCCAGCCCCGGGCCGGGCGTCAAGACGAGGCGGACTCGCGCCCGGCGCCGTACCCGGGACACATGACCGGGACAAGCGGCCTGACCAGACCTGCGACTAATCCTGCGGCGATGCCGGCGCGGCTAGAAGTGGTAGTTCACGCCCACCGTTCCGGTCTGGATGTTCAGCTTCACGTTGGCGGGCGTCGCCACCAGATTGCCTGTCGTCACCGGCTGTTCGGTGATCGCGCCAAAGCTCATGTAGTTGTACTCGGCCCTCACCGACCAGTTCGGCATGAACATCCACTCGACGCCGCCGCCGGCGAGCCAGCCGGTGCGGTTGAAGCTGCCCGAGGCGGAACCGGCGAGCGCGCCGGCAAGGCCATTGTTCACGTAGTATTTGTCCCGGGTGAAGGCCGCACCGCCCTTGGCGTAGAGCAGCACGCGGTCGAAGGCGACGCCCAAGCGGCCGGCCACCGTGGCGATATAGTCGTTCTTCAACGAGAAGATGAAGCCGGCGCCGCCGCCGAACGGGCTGTTGCTGGAGAGCGTGACGCTGGACCAGGCGCCGGTGCCCTCAAGGCCCAGCACGACATTACTGATCTGGTAGTTGCCGCCGATCTGGCCGCCGACCACGCCGCCGCTGGCCGTGACCGAGCTCCAGGTCGCCGTCGGATCGGCCGGATCGATACCGGTCCACCTGCTCCAGGCGCCGCCACCATGCGCGCCGATGTAGAAGCCGGTCCAGCTGAAGATTTGAGCCGCCACCGGCGCCTTCACCGGCGCGGGTGCGATGATATCCGCGGCGAAGGCCGGCGTTGCCAGCGACAACAGCGCAGCCGTCAAAACGAGCTTCGTCCCCATGATCTCACCCCCATTGATGCGCCTTCCAACCGAGGCGACCCGGGTGAAATCTAGCTGCCGGATCAGGCGCGCGCT
>Ga0163163_10005685_pt1 | contig 10810 bp, 10 predicted proteins | sample S65metaG_FD_119766 | JGI IMG/M metagenome (GOLD analysis project Ga0163163, IMG submission 119766) | Switchgrass rhizosphere microbial communities from Kellogg Biological Station, Michigan, USA - S6-5 metaG | ecosystem: Host-associated > Plants > Roots > Rhizosphere > Soil | place: USA... | reverse complement strand
TGCCATCGGCAAGCCAGATGGATTCCAGCGTCCAGCCCACTTCCTGCGTAAACGGAGAATACCGGCCCTTTCCGTTTTCCGTAAATCGAACGGCTTTTTTCCCGCCCACCAGCCAGGGTTCCATGGTCCAACTCGCGCTCCAGCGCATTTCGCCTTTCGCTGTGGACGTGACAACTGTGCCGTGGTTCATGGGAATTGTCGCCGGCGCTTTCAATTGCGCGGACGAGAGCAGAAAGACTATCAGAAGTGCAGCCGGGTGAATCATTGGTCGAGTGCGCTGCGTTGCTTGACGGCTTCCATGATCATTTTGAAATGTGCGGGCAGAACTGCGCCGTTACGAGGAGAGCTCATGATGTCGTCAAAAACAGTTGTCAGTTCCTGTATCTCGAGTCCCATTTCCCCGAGATCCTTGTAACCGCGAATGTATCCATCGGGGAATCCCAGCAGATGCCCGAATTCGTGCGCGAGGGTCCGCACGAAAATATCGCCGGGTCCCAGAGCAACATATCGCTTCACGACAGCGTTGGTCATTTCGGCGCCTGTTGTAAGAACGAGTCCCCCTGTCGGGAAACGGGCCGCATGAACACTGACTTCAAAATGAGCTCCGCGTTGCGGGGCAGCTTCGCCTTCGTATAGAGCGGCGGCCGGAATTTTCCGAAATTCAACCTCAACCGAATACGACGTTTCCGCATCCCGGGCCTGCCAGACCCTTTCAATAACGGACTTCGCCTGGGCGAGGAATCCGTCGTTTTCAATATCGGTATAAACCGGCACCTGAAGGACAACGCGATGGTTGTCATTATCGGTCACGACCCGAATGGACGACGGTACCAGCGGTTGACCAAGCACCTGACGAATGGTGGCGGCAGTATCAGCATCGGCGACCTGCACCAGGTTGTAGACCTTTGTCATTTCATCGTATCGCGGCCGGTTCTCCGCAATGGTGCGCTGCCACAGGCGATTGTATTGGATGTACTGGTCGATGACGCGCTGGTTGTCCAGCAGGCTTTTGTAGGAGCCGATCAGCGAGAGGATCAGCGTCGACTTCGCCACTCCTGTGGACTTCTCCGCCAGTTGCATTTCCGCTTCGGCGCGATCGAGTTTGATGCCCTCGCCGTCAATATATCCGCGGGTAATCGGCCAGCTGTAAGTGAACGAAGTTACGGGACGGGCCTCTCCGAATGCGTTGTCCACAATTCGAGGCAGCAGCTGATATCCGTAAACGACCGGTTGCGGCGGTGCTTCACGCAATTCCGATTGCAGAAGTGGAATGTCGCGCAGAATGGTGGTCAAAAGTTCGGTATGGAATTTTTCGAGCCTGTCGCGATACGCGCGAAACGTTTGTTCGACGCGGTCGCCTTCGCGGACGTAAGCGGGTGCGATAGCAGTTGGGGGAGCTTGTCCGGCAACCAGGGTGAGTAGGATTCCGATCCAGGCAAACATGTTCAAGCGATGAGTGAGGGAGGAAGGTTGAGTATTAGGGACGAATTCATGAGGTTCTCCTCACACGGGCCGCCTTCGTTTGATGCCCCACCCTCTCCCGTCGGGAGAGGGACTTTTTTCAATTACTGTTTCACGGCAAGGCCGGCAGAGTCTTTAATCCGCTTCGCCAGTTCGTTATGCTGGTCCCACATCGATTTGGGCATCCGGCTGCCATAGGATTTCATGAAGCCTTCCTGGCCTTCGATGGCTTCGATCCACTCCACAGGATCGATATTCAGCAAGCCTGTCATGACGCCGTCGGATACGTTCAGTCCCGCGCGATTGATGCCATCCAACGCCGGGACAAAGCCCACGGGCGTATCGATGGCCTTGCCCTTACCTGCGCAGCGATCGAGTATCCACTGGAGAACGCGCAGATTGTCGCCAAATCCTGGCCAGATGAACTTTCCTTTGTCGTCTGTGCGGAACCAGTTAACGCGAAAGATTCTTGGCGGAGACTTCAGTTTCTTTCCGACTTCGATCCAGTTGGAAAAGTAATCGCCCATGTTGTATCCGCAGAATGGAAGCATGGCCATGGGGTCCCGTCTCAGTTCGCCAATTTTCCCGGTCGCGGCTGCTGTGGTTTCTGACGACAACGTCGCGCCGAGAAACGTACCGTGTTCCCAGTCCCGTGCTTCAAACACCAGGGGGACGCGTCTTTGCCGCCGAGCACCGAACAGCATGGCGTCAATTGGAACTCCGTTTGGATTTGCAAATTCAGGAGAGAGTGAGGCGCATTCAGTGGCGGGTGTTGTGAAACGGCTGTTGGGATGAGCCGCCTTTTCCTTTGATGCAGGCGTCCATGGACGTCCTTGCCAGTCCAGGGCTTCCGCGGGAGCCGGATCGTCGTGTCCTTCCCACCAGGGCGTTCCATCTGGTCTCAGCGCGACGTTCGTGTAGATCGTATTCCGCTGGATCATGTCTGTGGCGTTGGGATTGGTGGCGTGACTTGTTCCAGGTACCACACCGAAAAATCCCGATTCCGGATTGACGGCCCAGAGCCGTCCGTCATTGCCCGGACGCAGCCAGGCGATGTCGTCTCCAACGGTCCATGCTTTCCATCCCGGCATGGATGGAGGAGCGACCAGCATTGCCAAATTGGTTTTACCGCAGGCTGAAGGAAATGCCGCAGTAATGTAATGGGTTTTTCCCTGGGGATCTTCCAGTCCCAGAATCAGCATGTGCTCGGCGAGCCAGCCTTCTTTCCGTCCCAGCCAGCTGGCCAGTCGAAGCGCCATGCACTTCTTTCCAAGAAGGGCATTACCGCCGTAGCCGGAGCCGATGGACCACACCGCATTTTCTTCCGGGAAGTGAACGATAAACCGTCGATCCGGACTGAGGTCGCCCAGCGAGTGCAGGCAGCGGGTAAAGTCATTGGGATCTGCGAGGTGGTCGAGTGCGACCTGACCCACCCGAGTCATGATGCGCATGTTCAGGACGACGTACTTGCTGTCGGTGATCTCGACGCCAACCTTGGAGAAACGCGAGCCCGGAGGCCCCATCAGGAAGGGCACGACGTACATGGTGCGGCCCTTCATTGCACCTTTAAATAAAGGAGTGAGCTTGGCGCGTGCGTCATCGCGCGACATCCAGTTATTGTTGCGGCCGGCGTCTTCCGGGTCCGTCGTGCTGATAAATGTAAGATGCTCAGTTCGGGCAACGTCGTGGGGGGCGCTGCGGTGGAGATAACACCCCGGAAGTTTCTGCTGGTTGAGCTGAATCAACTCTCCGGTGGCAAGGCATTCCTGGATAAGCCGCTCTCCTTCCTGCTGTGAACCGTCGCAATACACGATCCGGTCGGGGGTCGTTAATGCACTGACTTCCTTAACCCACTGTTCAATCGCTGCCGATTTGCCTGACATTTGTTCTCCTCGGCGTTCAGCTTATCGGGAATATGCCTGCGTTTCAAGCAAGCAGAGTGGGGCAGTTAGGCGTTGAACTTTGATATGCCCCTCCTATAATGACGAACATGATTTTGAGAAGAACTTTCTTGAAGGCAGCCCTGGTGTCTGCCGCTTGTATCACCGCGTTGGTCTTCATGATCGCCGATCTCAAATCGGCAGAAACCCTTCCATCCCAGATCAGCGATGGAGAATTCTGGAAGCTGGTCACCACGATGTCGGAACCCGATGGCCAGTTTCGATATGAGAACTTTCTATCGAACGAAATTCAATATCAGTATGTGATTCCCGACCTCAAGTCCACGACCAGGCCCGGTGGCGTCTACCTGGGCGTGGGTCCCGAGCAAAATTTTACGTATATCGTCGCGCTTCAGCCAAAGATTGCGTTTATCACCGATATCCGGCGGCAGAACATGCTGGAACTGATGATGTACAAGGCCATTTTCGAGCTTTGCCCGGACCGTGCGGATTTTCTATCCATGCTGTTTTCGCGGCCGAGGCCCGAAGGTCTGAGTGAAAAGACCACCGCGGACCAGTTGTTTCGCGCGTACCTGCCTGTGGCCCGGGATGAGACGCTCTATCAGAAGAACGTGAAAGCCATTCAAAACCTTCTGGTGCAGAAGCATCAGTTCGGTTTGAGCCTGACTGACCTTCAGAACATTGCATATGTATTTGGCGTGTTTGCCAATGATGGCCTGTATCTGGACTACTCCTCGGGCGGATTGGGAACGGCTCCCGGCGGCGGGATGCCGAACTATTCGGAGCTCATGGTTGCCGACGATTCGCTCGGGGAGCAGCGAAGCTATCTGGCATGGGAAAAGTACTACCAATTCATTCGCGTCATGGAGATGAGGAATCTCGTCGTTCCGGTCGTGGGGGATTTTGCCGGTCCAAAATCGATCCGCGCGATCGGGCAATACATCAAGGACCACAATGCCACCGTGACAGCCTTCTATCTTTCCAACGTGGAGCAATATCTTTACTCCGACGGCAAGCTTCTGGACTTCTTTAAGAATGTTGCGACCCTGCCGATGGATGCTTCCAGCACATTTATCCGGACCTTCGGGCCTAATGGTGGAGGCGTTGGTTTTGGCGGCGGCAGAGGTTTTCAATCGACGCTTTCTTCCATGATGGATGTAGTGAAGGTTTGCACCGCCAGTCAAGGATGCGACTATTCGACCGTTCGTCAGATGTCGAAGTAAGTTTCGGCAACAGCCGGCAGACTGGCGCGGATGCGGGGTAAAATAGTTGGCGTCTGAACTTATGCGTCGAACGCTTGTCTCACTATTATTTCTGTCACTGCTGATTGGCCCTGCCGCCCGTTCGGCCACGCCAATTCCCACACGTCTCGCAGATTCAGAACTCTGGAGTATGGTGTCGACGTTCTCCGAACCCGGAGGACAGTTTCGTTTCGAGAATTTCCTGTCGAATGAGATCTATTTCCAGAATGTGATTCCGGCATTGAAGGCTCGCGTCAAGCCCGGTGGAATCTATATGGGTGTGGGACCCGAGCAGAATTTTACTTACATTGTTGCAGTGCAGCCGCGGATGGCATTTATTACGGATATCCGCCGGCAGAATATGCTCGAACTGATGATGTACAAGGCGATTTTTGAGATGGCGCCCAATCGAGCTGATTTCATTTCGGTGCTGTTTTCCCGCAAACGTCCCTCGGGCCTGACTGCTGATGCCACCGCCGATGCATTGTTTACTGCGTATCGATCTGTCGTGGAGGATCCGGCGTTATATAAAAAGAACCTCCAGGCAATTGAGGATCTCCTGCTGAAGACGCACCGGTTTCCGATGAGAACCGAAGACCTCGCAGGCATTGAAAAGGTCTACGGTTACTTCTATGACTATGGACCGGGCATCAACTACAACTCCGGTGGAGGCGGGCCTGGAGGCTTCGGACGGGGATTCGCAAACGTCACCTACGCGGACCTGATGTCCGCCAATGACCAGCAGGGAACGAGCTCCACAACCGGGAAGAACCGGAGCTTTCTGGCGACGGAAGAAAACTATCAGTACATTCGCGACATGGAATTGCGCAATCTGATCGTGCCGCTCGTTGGAGATTTCGCCGGTCCAAAAGCAATACGCGCGGTGGGATCCTGGACAAAGCAGCATGCTGCGACGGTAACGGCGTTCTATTTATCCAATGTGGAACAATATCTCTTCATGGATCGCGTCGATGGTAAGTTCTATGCCAATGTGGAGACCCTTCCATTGGATGCGACAAGTACGTTCATTCGGTCGGGCCGCGCTCCGGGTGGTGGGTATGGAGGACGGGGTGGGCGCCGCGGTGGCTTTGGTGGCAGTGGATTTGGAGTATTGACTTCGATGCTTTCCCCGATTTCCGAAATTCTTCGGGCTTACGATACCGGCCGCGTTCGAGCGTGGGACGACGTTCTCGCCATGTCCAGGTGATCACTTACAAACTCACTCTTGAATACGATGGCACCCGCTACAGCGGATGGCAGGATCAGAAGAACGCCCGCACCGTGATGGGGGAAATTCGAAAGGCTGCCGGCCAGATATTTCGAGGTGAGTTCGAAATGCAGGGGGCGGGGCGGACCGATGCCGGCGTTCATGCACTGGGACAGGTGATGCATCTTCAGGTGGATGGAGAAGTTCGTGAGCAGCCACATGAATTGATGCGGCGTCTCAACGAGCTTCTTCCCGCCGATATTGCGATTCTCCAGATGGAACGCGCTCGTCGGATGTTCCATGCCCGCCACGATGCGGCATCGCGTGTGTACATTTACCAGATCTCGAAACGCAAGCAGGCGTTCACGAAGAAGCATGTCTGGTGGATCAAGGAGCCGCTCGATGTGGAATCGATGGCACGGTGCGCAGCGACTCTGGTTGGTCGTCACGACTTTGTGTGTTTTCGCGCACTGGATCCATCGCGGCCTCATGAGTCCACAATCGTGGATGTTGCAAGCGCGGAAATCGAATCGGAAGAGGACATTGTCCAATTTCGAATCGAAGCGTCGCATTTTATATGGCGCATGGTCCGAAGAATCGTTGGGACGCTGGTGAAGGTTGGGAAGGGTGAGATTACGGAAGCGGATTTCGCGAGGCTGCTCGCCGGACGATGTGATGCGAAACTCGATGTCGCGGCATGGACGGCGCCGGCGTCGGGATTGTTCCTTGAACAGGTGCGGTACGCAGAACGTAAAACGTAGGGATCGACTGGAGGGGCGGTCTCTGAGCTATGAAGCGTCCGCCCCTGCAACCGCCTTTCATGAAACAAACGGGAAGTCGATGTAGCCCTTTGGCCCCGGTGAATAAAACGTTGTGGGGTCCGGATCTGCCAATGGCAAGCCTTTCTGTAAGCGCGCCGGCAAATCTGGATTCGACGTAAAGAGTTTCCCGAATACGATGAAGTCGGCCCCACCCGCGGCCAGCATGGCGTTTCCCGAGTCGAGCGTGAATGCACCACCTGCGGCAAATACTCCTTTATATAAAGGTCGGAGGATTTCGAAGATATTTGGAATCGGCGGCGTCCGGAGCACATGAAGATAGGCCAGTCCCATTGGCGAAATTGCCTTCACGAGCGCCGTGTACGTTTCCACCGGGTTGTCGTCCTGAATATCGTTGAACGGCATCGCGGGGCTGATCTTGATTCCGATGCGCGATGACGATCCTGCGGCGTTGATCATCGCTTCCAGGGTTTCCATAACGAAGCGAAGACGGTTCTGGAGACTGCCGCCGTATGCATCCGTTCGACGATTCGATCCGGTCGAGAGGAATTGCATGGGCAGATATCCGGAAGCCGAGTGCAGTTCGACCCCGTCAAATCCTGCGGCGAGTCCATTGCGTGTCGCCTGCGCATATTGTGAGATCACTCCTGGTATTTCAGAAGTCTCCAGCGCTCGCGGCATTTCGTTGTCCTGCATTCCGAGCTTGTCGGTCCACATCTGTCCTGCGGCTCGAATTGCGGACGGGGCAACGAGTGGTTCTTCCGTAATGCGATTTGCCGAATGTCCGATCCGGCCGACGTGCATCAACTGGAGAAACATACGCCCGCCTTTGGCGTGAACCGCGTCAGTGATTTTCTTCCAGGCTGCGATGTGATCGGCAGTATGGATGGAAGGCGTCCTCGCATAACCGAGCCCGGCAGCCGATGGCGCCGTTCCCTCGGTCAGAATCAGCCCCGCCGTGGCGCGCTGGGTGTAGTACTCGATGGCAATTTCGGAGGGAACGGCCCCGGCATTCGCGCGGCTTCGAGTCATCGGTGCCATAAACATTCGATTGCGAGTTTCGAATCCATTTATACGGCCGGGAGTGAAAAGGTTGACTTCGGGCATCGTGTGTTCTCCGTTGCTGCGTTAGTTGCGACTACTCATGATTGATAAGAAAAGTGGACATGCCTTCCAGGAATGTCCGAAGGAATTGTTCTGCTTCCGGAGGCAGTGTGGATTCCGTCATGGCCTCACCCATCAATTTCATCCATCGGTCGCGTGCAGTCTGGTTGATGTGGAACGGTGCGTGCCGGGCGCGCAGCCTTGGATGCCCGCGCTGCTCAATATATCGTTGCGGGCCGCCGAGTCGGTAGATTATGAAGTCCCGCAAACGCTGCTCCGCGTCGGCGAGATCGCCCGGCGGGTACATTGGACCAAGAACGTCATCCTGAGGGATACGTCGATAGAATGCCGAGACGAGTCTTGTGATCCCGGCTTCGCCAATCAGGTTGTATACGTCGATTTCCTGCAATCTCTCGTCACCGCCAAACGGCAATTGTCTCAAACCGAGTGGGAGTTTTTCAGATTTCTTTGAACGGTTTGCGCATTTGCGGGGTATTACACATTGAAAGGCAGTGAGAATGGAATCCAGACCGGACACTTCCCTCATCGATGCGCGCTCACTTTGGATGTCAAAATCCTGCAAAGAAGGAGAAGGCAATTCCGAGCTGACGATGCTTCTCACCCGAGCAGCATCCGGAGATGCCGCTGCATTTGAGCAGATCGTGGTGCGGCATGAGCGTCGGGTGCTGACACTGTCCTGGCGTTTGCTGGGGGCGATGGAAGACGCGCAGGATGCCGCACAGGAAGTATTCCTTCGAACATTCAAATACCTTCATCGATTTGATACACAGAAGCCCTTCGAGCCATGGCTGGTGCGCATGACGGTTAATGTCTGTCGCGATCTTGGGAGAGCACGCCAGCAGCGAGGCGCAGTGCTTGTAGAAGGGCGTACCTGCGATAGGGTTGAACTACGAGATCCGGGAAACGATCCGCACGCGGAGCTTCAATTTGAACAGCAACGGCAAATTCTCTATCGGGCGTTGAATGAACTTCCCGAGAAGGAACGAACCGCGTTTGTATTGCGTGATATCGAAGGAATGACAACGGCAGAGACCGCCGGTGCGCTTGGTTCCTCGGAAGCGACAGTGCGATCGCAGATCAGTTCGGCGCGGCTGAAGATACGAAAATACGTTGAACGGTTGAAAGGAGCACGGCAATGAAATGCAGAGCTATGGAACCACTCATTGCGCTGTATATCGAAGCCGACCTTGCTGCTTCAGATCGGCGGCGAGTCGAGTCCCATCTTAAGGATTGCAAGGCGTGCAGCTGCCTCGCTGAGGATCTGCGAGAGAGCCAGTTCATGTTCAAAACGCTTCGTGCGGGAACCGTGAACTCGTCGGATCTGGCGGATGTTCGAGAACGCGTGCTGAATGAAGTCGGCGATCTGGAGCCTGCTCCGGGCTGGGTCGTAACGATGCACCGGCTGTTCTTTGCCGGACTTCGCCGACGAAACGCGATCGCTGGTGTCCTGCTGGCTGCGCTGATTACTGGAAGTGTCTGGTACTCGGAAACGCGGGCCGTCCACGAAGTGAATAAGGAATCTCCGGTTGAAGTGGCGAATTTCGAAGCACCCGCCCCCGTTGATTTGCAGAATGTGACTCCACCCTCGGTTGTGGCTCCTCGAATTGTGAATCGGGCGGAGCCGATCGCAATAGTGGAAGTACTTCCGGCGGAAGCCCTGGAAGTGCGAGCGATCGAAGAGCCGGTGCCACCGGAACCGCAAGTTTCGCAAATACCGATGAAGTTCGTCACGGACGATCCAAACATCATTATTTATTGGCTGCCGAGTGATAAAGGAGATTGAGATGAGCATTTATTGGAGAGCCGCCTTATTCGCACTCTGTTTATTCCTAATTCCAGCAGGATTGTTTGCGCAGGCCGAGGACATTTGTTCCAGGCTGCCTGTTGTGTCCAGCGTGGGCCAGGTAGGTAACGGATCAAACGCCGAAGTCGTCGTTCAACAGATGAAGGATCGGGCCGAGATGCAGGCAAGGCTGGACAAGGAACGAGCCGCCTGGACAGTCCAACTGATTCCCGTGAAGTATCTGGATACTGCTGCAACATTGAAGCCGCTTTGCATCTTTCCTGCGGAGATCGTTCCGCAGACTGGCCAGCATGTGATTTCGGTCCGGGCGCCGGCAACCAGCATGACTGCGATCGCGGATGCGATCAAACGTCTGGATGTGCCCCAGGTCGGGCCGAAGAATGTGGAATGGACGATCTACGTGCTGGTCGCCTCGGACCAGGCGGAAACATTGCGACCGATTCCAGCGAATATCAACGCAGTAGTGGAACAGCTGAAAGGGGTGGTGTCCTATAAGCAGTTTTATCTTTTGGATACCATGTTTGGTACGACCGCTGACGGGAATTTCATCAACTTGAACGGAGGAGTGCGCGGCCTGTCACCTGCCCCAGGCCCAGGAGGTACGGCCAGGGATACTTCTTCTAATTTCGCTGCAAGGATCAGTATTGGAACAGGTGAGTCTGCGTCAGCCGCCATTCGCATGTCGCAGCTGAATTTCCGCCTGAATGGCGAAAACGTGGCAGTGATGATTGCAACGGATGTGGATATACCTGTCGGCAAGCAGGTCGTCGTTGGAAAATCCACGTCGGGTGATCGCGCCTATATTCTGGTGGTGAGTGCAAAGATTCTGAATTGATTTCAAATTGATCTCTCAAAGCCGCCCGTAGCTTCGCAGTTGAGGCGAGAGATACGCAATAACTGCCGCGACAAGAATGGTTCCGATCCCACCAGAGACGACCGAGAACACTGGACCGAAGAGTCCGGCAACCATGCCCGACTCCACGGCTCCAAGTTCGTTCGAAGTTCCAATGAACAGCGCGTTCAATGCCGATACTCTGCCTCTCATTTCATCCGGCGTCATGACCTGAACCAGCGTGACCCGAACGACCACGCTGATGTTGTCACAGGCTCCCAGCAAAACCAGCATGCCCAGCGACAGCCAGAACAAGTGCGAGATTCCAAAAACAATCGTGACCAATCCAAATCCCGCAACGGCGAAAAGCACCGCTCGCCCTGCATGTTTCATCGGCCCATGGTGGGCCTGCAGAACGGCCATCGTGCACGCTCCAACCGCAGGTGCCGCCATCAGCCAT
>Ga0163163_10005684_pt1 | contig 10810 bp, 10 predicted proteins | sample S65metaG_FD_119766 | JGI IMG/M metagenome (GOLD analysis project Ga0163163, IMG submission 119766) | Switchgrass rhizosphere microbial communities from Kellogg Biological Station, Michigan, USA - S6-5 metaG | ecosystem: Host-associated > Plants > Roots > Rhizosphere > Soil | place: USA... | reverse complement strand
TGGATTTCTATCGCGGCAACTGGCATTTCTGGGCGTTTAATGTCGCAGACTCGGCGATCACGATCGGCGTGGCGCTGATGATCCTCGAGCTGCTTGGCCTCGGAAGAACCCGTGTATCCAGAGCTGTTTAAACTCGGACCTTTCACGGTCTACACCTACGGCGTGCTCCTTGCCGCGTCGTACCTGCTGGGCCTTCGGCTGGCGATGTGGCGGGCGAAGAAATGGGGGCTCGATCCGAGCCGGGTGCTCGACCTCGGCATCTACATCATCATCGCCGCGCTCGTCGGCGCGAAGCTGCTTCTGCTGGTCGTCGATTTCGATCAGTTCAAGAACCCGCGTGAACTGTTGAACCTGGCGCGGCTGGGCGGCGTGTTCTACGGCGGACTGATTCTCGCCGTCGCGGTCGCGTTCTGGTACATCCAGCGGCACCGCATGCCGTTCTGGACGACCTGCGACGTGTTTGCGCCGGGCATTGCGATCGGACATGTCACCGGACGGCTCGGGTGTCTCGCCGCCGGCTGCTGTTACGGCAAGCCGACAACTGTTCCGTGGGCGATCACGTTCACCAATCCGCTGGCCGCCGCCAATGTCGGGACGCCGCTCGGCATTCCGCTGCATCCGACGCAGCTCTACGAAGCAGGAGCCGCGTTGATCATCGTCGTCTTGCTGCTGGCTACCGAGAAGCGCTGGCGTCCGTTTGCCGGCCGGACGTTCTGGACGTACATGTTCCTGTATGCCGTCTCGCGGTACATCATCGAGATGTATCGGGGCGATCCTCGCGGCACGGTCTTCGGCATCTTCTCGACCTCGCAATTCATTTCGGTCGTGCTCGGTCCGCTCAGCTTGATCATGTTGTTCTGGCTCTCGAGAACCGCACCGTCTGCACCCGAGCAGGCGACCAGGCGACGACGGGCCGCCGCCTAGCTCGTGGCCGTCGAATTCGATGTCCCCGCCGATTACGACGGTCAGCGGCTGGATCGTGTGCTGGTGTCGATGCTGGCCGACCACTCGCGATCGCAGCTCCAGCGGCTGATTACGGAGGGGTGCATCCGCCTGCGCGGCGCGGTTGCCGTAAAGCCGAACACGATCGTCCATGAGGGCGACCACGTCGAACTCGACGTTCCGCTGCCGCAACCCTCGCCGCTGACGGCCGAGTCGGTTGCGCTGGATATCCTCTATCAGGACGCAGATATCGCCGTGCTGAACAAGCCGGCGGGCATGGTCGTGCATCCGGGCGCGGGCCACGCGTCAGGAACGCTGGTGAACGCGCTGCTGCATCACATGACCGATCTGAGCGGCATTGGCGGCGAGCTTCGGCCGGGCATCGTCCATCGACTCGATCGCGGCACGTCAGGTGTCATGGTGGTCGCGAAGAACGACGCTGCGCATCAGGAGTTGGCCCGCCAGTTCCACGACCGCGAGATCGAGAAGGAGTACATCGCATTGGTGTGGGGCGTCGTTCAGGCCGGACGCCGCATCGACGCCGCCATCGGCCGCGACCCGTCGAACCGGCAGAAGATGTCTGCTCGCTCGAAGCACGCGCGTGAGGCGGTCACGCGAATTACTCGCGCCCATCCTCTGCCCGGTCTCACGCTCTGCCAGGTCGCGATCCATACCGGGCGGACGCATCAGATCCGTGTGCATCTGAGCGCGATCGGCCACCCGATCGTGGGCGACGCGTTGTACGGCGGCATCCACCGTCGCGTCGCCGGTGACATTCGCGCTGTGCAGCGCCTCACACGCCCCTTCCTGCACGCCGCGCGGCTCGTCTTCATGCACCCACGTGAGGGGCGTCGTCTGGAATTCATTGCGCCGCTGCCGGACGACCTCGGCGATGTGCTAAACGATATTCCTGGATGGGCTGATCGTGATGAATGAGCAGATTGTTCCCCGTGACATCCACACCGTCTATGAAGGCCGCATCTTCACCGTTCAAGTCGAGACGTTGACGTTGCCGAATGGCCGCGACTTCAAGGCCGAGATCATCAGGCACCCGGGCTCGGTGGTGATCATTCCTGTCACCCGCACCGACGAGATCATTCTCGTGCGGCAATACCGGCACGCCATCGGGCGTTTCGCCTGGGAGCTGCCCGCGGGCACGCTGAAGCCCTCGGAAGATGCGGCCGCTGCCGCCGCACGTGAGTGTCAGGAAGAAATCGGACTGGTGCCGTCGACATTAGCGGCACTGGCGTCGCTGTTTCCGACACCGGGCTACTGCGATGAAGAGATGCACTTTTTCCGCGCCGACGGCCTGAGGCAACCGAATGAAAGTGAAACGGCCAGCCCCGACGAGGACGAAGACATCGAGACGCGCGCCTTCCCGGTGGCGGCCATCCTTCAGATGGTCGCCACTGGTGAGATCATCGATCTGAAAACCGTCGCCGGCGTGGCGCTGATGGAACGTCGAAGCCCTACTGAATAGGCGGCGGTATCCGGCGGCTTGTTCTGCGATCGCCCGGAGCTTTCGGGCTCGGCGTCAGCGCGAGCAGCAGCACCTCGTCAACAGTCTGGACGTAATGGATCGTCATGTCCCGGCGCAGTTCGTCGGTGAGATCCTCGTTGACGTTCTTCTCGTTCGGCCGCGGCATGATGACCTCGCGGATACCAACACGCCGCGCGGCCAATACCTTTTCTTTGATTCCGCCAACCGGGAGCACACGGCCTGAGAGCGTGATCTCTCCAGTCATCGCGATGTCACCGCGAACCGGCCGCCGCGTGAGTTCCGACGCCAGCGCCGTGGCGATCGTGACGCCCGCGGAGGGCCCGTCCTTGGGAATCGCGCCCGACGGCACGTGCAGGTGGATTTCTGCATTCTTGAAAAAGTCCGGGTCCGCGCCGTACGCAGAGGCATGCGCACGGAACCACGAGAGCGCGGCACGAGCCGATTCCTTCATCACATCGCCGAGCTGGCCGGTCAAGGTCAGCAGGCCGGTCCCCGCCATGCGCGACGCTTCGATAAACAGAACATCGCCGCCTGCCGGTGTCCACGCAAGGCCGATGGCCACACCTGGATCCTTGGTGCGCTCTTCCATCTCCTCGTCCATGAACGTCGGCGCACCCAGCATCGCGACGACAACCGCAGGAGTGATCGTCACTGGCGCTTCGTCGCCCTCAGCGCGTCGTCGCGCTGCTTTCCGGCACAGCGCGGCGATCTCCCGTTCGAGGTTGCGAACACCCGCTTCGCGCGTGTAGCCGCGAATCACCGTCCGGAGCGCTTCGTCGGTGATCGAGAATTGCTCCGGCCTCAGGCCGTGATTCGTCACCTGCTTCTGGACGAGATGCTCACGCGCAATCGCGAGCTTCTCTTCTTCCGTGTACCCGGGGATCTCCAACACCTCCATGCGATCGCGCAATGCCGGAGGTACCGGGTCGAGCACGTTTGCGGTGGTGATGAACAGCACCTCCGACAGGTCGAACGGCACATCCAGGTAATGGTCGCGGAACGTGCTGTTCTGTTCCGGATCCAGAACCTCGAGCAGCGCCGACGCAGGGTCGCCGCGGAAATCCGAACCCAGCTTGTCGATCTCGTCGAGGATAAAGACCGGGTTCTTCGATTCAGCCCGACGGATGCCTTGCAGGATCTGCCCCGGCAGCGCGCCGATGTATGTCCGACGATGGCCGCGGATTTCGGCTTCGTCGCGCATGCCGCCAAGAGACACACGGACGAATTTTCGATCGAGTGATTGCGCGATCGACCGCGCCAGCGACGTTTTGCCGACACCGGGAGGTCCGACGAAACACAGAATCGGGCCCTTGACCGTCGGATTGAGCTTCCGTACGGCGAGGTACTCGAGAATCCGATCCTTGGCCTTTTCCAGTCCGGAATGGTCGTGGTCGAGCGTCTGCTTCGTCCGCGGAAGGTCGATCACCTCTTCCGTGCGTTTCTGCCACGGGAGCGTCACCAGCCAATCCAGGTACGTGCGCGAGACTGTATATTCCGCCGCGGCCACCGGCATCTTGGCGAGACGATCGAGCTCCCGCTGCGCTTCCTTCCGGACCGTTTCCGGCATTCCGGCCGCTTCGATCTTCTGCTGAAGCTCCTCGATCTCCTTGGCCTGATCGTCGCTTTCGCCGAGCTCTTTCTGGATCGCCTTGAGCTGCTCGCGCAGAAAGTACTCGCGCTGGTTCTTGCCGACTTCCGACTGCACCTGTGACTGAATCTTCGATCCGAGCTCCAGCACCTCGAGCTCTTTGATCAGGATGCGGTTGAGCGCGTCCATCCGGGCGCGGACGTCGAGCGTTTCCAGCACTTCCTGTTTCACCGCGGTGGCGATCGTCGTGAGGCTCGACGCGATGAAATCGGCGAGACGTCCCGCCTCGGTGATGTTTGCGGCGAGCGTCTGGAGATCGTCGGAGAGCAGCGGTGACAGCGAGACCACCTGCTGGAAATTCGTCTTGATGTTCCGGAGCAGGGCGTCGATCTCCAGCCGATCGTCATCGCGAAGTGCTTCGACGGCCGGTGTGACACGCGCGCGAAGATACGGACGTGTCTCCTTCACTTCGTCCAGTCGGAGGCGTTCCAATCCCTGGACGATCAGTCGCAGACTGCCATCGGGCAGCTTGAACATCTTGTGAATCAGGCTGGCCGTGCCGACCTCGTACAGGTCGCTCTGCTGCGGCTCTTCGACCGACGCATCGCGCTGAGTAAATACGCCGATCAGCTTGCCTTGGGAGATCGCCTCGTCAATCAGCCGGACGGAGCTTTCGCGGGCGACAGCGAGCGGCATGAATGAGTTTGGAAACAGCACGGTGTCGCGGAGAGGCAGAATCGGAAGCTCATCCGGGACGGCGATTGGACGATCGCCAGCGGACAGTTCTTCCAGATCCAGCGTCTCGTCACGTTCGGTCATGGCGGGAATCCTCTTCGATCGAAGACGTCCGGTCAAAGGAAAGGTTGGGCGCGATCCGGGCAAAGAAAAACTCCCAACTTCCAATCACCGGCTCCGCGCGGGAGCGGTCATTGAAAGTTGGGAGTCCGAGTCGCCGACGAGCTGGCGCTGAGGAGCGCCCCTTCAGCCTCAAGGAACGCTGTTAAGCGCTCCGGGAGATTCAGTTCGACATGTCGAAGAAGAGCGTCGACGACCCGCGTTTCGCCATCGCGCGCTCGCGCTGCTCGGCCGTCTCACGAGCTTCCTCGCAGTCCTTGCAGCGGACCGCAAACGGCAATGCGCGGAGACGCGCTTCCGAAATCTGGTCACCACACTCGAAGCAGTCGCCATAGGTGTGGTCTTCCAGGCGCCGCAGAGCTGCGTCGATCTTCGTCAGCGTCTCCGACTTCATCTGGATGAGCGCGAACTCGATGTCTTCCTGGATGTCGACCTCGGAGCTCTCGCCCTGGTCGAGCACGTCGCGATCCTTATTTCCCTCGAGCCGGACGTCACGAATCCGACCCTGAACTTCATTGAGCAGTTCCCGGCGGCGGTCTTCGAGCATCTTCTTCAGCTCGTTGTAGCGGTTCTTCGCCGCCCCCTTGGTTTTCGTCGTCGTCGCCATGATCCTGCCGCTCCCTTCGCGTCGCCTATGAGGCCTTACCGTTTTGTTGCGCCCTATCAATGCAATGAAAATGCCGTTCTAAATATCGTCGACGTCGATCCTGCCGGAACTCTCGTCACGCTGATATCCGCCAGACGAGAACTTCCTCATACAAACGGCTAAGCTACTCACGATCTGTAACTTATGGCTGATATCCGTAGAAGTCGCGTTCGTCGCTCGCTTCTGTCCCTATTAGACGCCTACTTGGGACGTTAGGTTTTTGGGCGTGATGGTCCTATATAGAGGACGCAAAATCCGTCAGAGACCGAGTCATTACTGACCTGACGCTGGCAAAATAGCCTCGCCAATATTGTGGATTTTTAGACGATCTGAGCCTTATTCGGCTATTGCAAGAAGCGGCTGCCGACAGAGGCATTGGGGACGATCCCCCGGGCGGCAAGGAGATCCGCGCTTCGCCGGCTTCCGGTCCTCAGCCATTTTTCATAGAGCCGAAGCACGTCGCCGTTGGACGAGAGGAACGTGCGTTCACTGACTTCACCGAGCACATCGACGAAATTGGTGAACTTGTCCGAGAGTTCGTCGAACACGTCACCGAGCGAGTGATCCGCCTGCCGCGCCAGCGACCGGTACGCGTACTCACCAAGATGAATGTAGTAGTCGATGTCGACGAGACCTCGATTGAAGCTATCGGAGAAGAACCCGGAGACGAACAGCGACTGATCGCCCACCTTGCGGAGTCCACTCCGCTGCGCGACGCCGGCTGTTTGCAACGCGCGCGCGAGCCTGGGGCCGAGCGGTTCATCGCCATCAGCATGCGAATCAGGATGAACGAACCCGGCAAGCAGGTTGACCACGTAGAAGGAGGTCAACTCGTGCGCCGACACGTGTTGATTCTGCATGGCCGCTTCAACGAGCTCGCGAAAGAACTCCGTGGGCGATTCATTCCGAAATATCGCGTCGGCCATAGTCCTCCGTCCGCTTGCGCCGCGGCATCGCCAGCAACGTGCTAGCCGCGTCACGCGCAGAACCATCGGGCTGCAAACCGTATTCCGGTGAATTTGCGGTGATTTACGCCAGATTATACGGGCATTTTCCTCATAACCGCCCGCATTGCCCACATTGCCCCCGTGCGGAGACGTGTGCGAAGCTGGGTAGTGGCATGTCCAGTCTGTAATCAGCGCAAAGCGCGCCGGGAGTGTCCGGCGCTGTCGAAGACGATCTGTACGGTCTGTTGCGCGACGAAACGACTGGTCGAAATCAACTGCCCGCCCGACTGCCCGCATCTCGCCGCCGCGAGAGAACATCCTGCGGCAGTCGTGAAGCGCCAGCAGGAACGCGACGTCGCGATGCTCCTGCCAACGATTCGCGAATTGACCGAACGGCAGCAGCAGCTGTTCTTCCTCTTTCAGTCAGCGATCGCGCGCCACACTCCCGACGGATTCGCGCGCTTGAACGACGACGATGTGGCAGGCGCGACGGGGGCGTTGGCCGCGACGTTTGAAACGGCAGCGCGCGGCGTCATCTACGAACACGCGCCCGAATCGCCGGTGGCGCGTCATCTCGCAGACAACCTCAGGGCCATGCTCGAGGAGATGCGGAAACAGGGCGCGAAGGTGTACGACCATGAAATCGCGGGCGTCTTGCGGGCTATCGAAAACGGAGCCCGGGACGTGCGCAGGCAGTCGGATGGCGAGGCCAACGCATACCTGACGCTCATGGGGCGTCTGCTTCAGGTGAACCGGATGGCCGGGTCTGAGCCTGCGAAGGATCAGGCGCCAACAAGCTCGATCGTGCTGCCCTGACCTGCTAGAATGCTGGGTTTGTAGTCCTCGAGGAATTCATGGCAAAACGATGTGAAGTCTGCGGCAAGGGTCCGGTAGTGGGACGCACGGTCTCCCACGCCCACAACGTGGGACCGCGCCGCTTCGAACCGAATCTCCAGACGGTGCGTGCCGTGATCAAGGGTGCCACGAAGCGGATCCGTGTCTGCACCCGCTGCCTGCGCGGCGGCAAAGTCACCAAGGCGGCGTAGACCAGATGCGGCAGGCGATCTCGGCGCCCGATGCTCCGAAGGCCATGGGCGCCTACTCCCCCGCGGTCCGCGCCGGCAATCTCCTCTTCATCTCAGGGCAGATTCCAATCAACCCGGCCACCGGCGAACTCGTCTCCGGGAGCATTGCCGCGGAAGCCGAACAGGTGATGCGGAATCTGACGGCGTTGTTGAAGGCGGCCGGGCTCAGTTTCGACCATGTCGTCCGCACCACCGTGTTCCTGGCGGACATGAACGACTTCGCTGCGATGAACGAAGTGTATTCGCGCTACATCGTCGATCCACCGCCGGCGCGCGCGACGGTACAGGTGGCGAGGCTGCCACGCGATGTCCGGATCGAAGTCGACGCGATCGCGGTATTTTCCTAGGCTCTCGCCGTCCGCTCCACGCCAATCACGCCCTGCACGCCCTTGATCGACTTGATCACCTTGTCGAGGTGTTTGAGATCGCGGATCTCGACGGTCATGTCGATGCGCGCCTGCTGATCCTCGCCCGTACGCGCCTGCATGTTGGTGATGTTGGTATTGATGTCTGACACTTTCGCGCTGATCTCGGCGAGCATGCCTTTTCGATCCTCGACCTGCATCGTCAGCCGAACGATGTACGGCGCCTCGCTGCCGGCCTGATCCCACTCGACGTCAATACGACGTTCCGGATCGAACATCAGGTTGAGGACGTTGGAGCAGCTCGCCGCGTGCACAGACACGCCTTTGCCGCGGGTGATGTAGCCGACGATTTTCTCGCCCCTGATCGGATTGCAGCACTTCGCCCGGAAGACCATCACGTCGTCCGTCCCGCGCACCTTGATCTTGTCCGCATCGGCGCCGGACCGCAGGACGCGTTTGACAACGGAAATCACGGCTGATTCCGGCGGTTTTTCCTTCAGATCCGCCGGGACCGCTTTCTGCAGGACCGTCCGCGCCGAAAGCTTGCCGTAACCGATGTGCGCCAGGAGCTCGTCCGAACTGCGTGCGCCGTACTCGGACGCAAACTTCGAAAGCTCACTGCTCTCGAGCACAGTGCCGGGATTGAGGCCGAAACGACGCGCCTCCTTGTCGAACAGGCGGCGGCCCAACTCGACGCTGCGTACCCGTTCCTCGCCCTGAAGAACGTGCTTGATCTTGCTGCGGGCCCGCGAGGTGACAACGAACGCCAGCCAGTCACGGCTCGGTTTATGCCCGGACTGCGTGACGATTTCGACGATATCGCCGTTCTGCAGACGCGACCGAAGGGGAACCATGCGGCCGTTGATACGCGCGCCGACGCACTGATTGCCGACGTCGGTGTGGATGCTATAGGCGAAGTCGACCGCCGTCGCCCCGCGTGGGAGCGAGCGGACTTCGCCTTTCGGCGTGAAGATGTAGACCTCCTGCGGGTAGAGGTCGATCTTCAGGTTCTGCAGGAACTCCTGCGGATCGCGCACTTCCTGCTGCACTTCGAGCAGCTGGCGCATCCACTGGAAGTAGCGCTCGTCGTGGTGGTCGCCGACGCGTCCTTCCTTGTACTTCCAGTGTGCCGCGATGCCTTCTTCCGCGCGGCGGTGCATTTCCTCTGTGCGGATCTGGACCTCGAGCGGAAAGCCGTGCTCGCTGATCACCGAGGTGTGCAGCGACTGATAGCCATTCGGCCGCGGCATCGCGATGAAGTCCTTGATGCGTCCCGGGACCGGCGACCAGGTCTGATGAATGATGCCGAGCGCCGCGTAGCAATCCTTGACCGACTGGGTAATGACGCGCAGCGCGACAAAGTCGTACACGCGTTCCAGGTCGATTTTCTGCCGCTTCAGTTTGAGGTGAATGCTGTAAAGGCGCTTGATACGCCCATCCAGCTTGATGACGGGGACCTGCGCGGTCTGCAGACGCGCGCTCAGGGCGCGTGTGAGCTCATCGATAACCGCTTCCGCGGTCTTGCGTTTGGCCTCGACGCGAACTCGAAGACCTTCATACGCCTTGGGCTCCAGATACTTGAACGACAGCTCCTCGAGCTCGTTCTTGACCTTGCTCATTCCAAGGCGGTTGGCGATCGGCGCGTAGATGTCGAGGGTTTCTTGAGCGATCTTGATGCGCCGGTCATCCGGAAGATGGTGCAGCGTGCGCATGTTGTGCAGCCGATCCGCAAGCTTCACCAGGATGACGCGGATGTCGTCCACCATGGCGAGCAGCATCTTGCGGAAGTTCTCCGCCTGCCGCTCCTCGCTGGAGGAGAACGGAATGGCGCCGATTTTTGTGACCCCCTCGACGATGTGCGCGATCTCACCCCCGAAGAGCTCCTCGATGCGCTCCGGGGTCGTCAGGGTGTCCTCGACGACGTCATGAAGAAGGCCGGCGGCGACCGCCGCCACGTCCAGTTTCATGTCCGCCAGAAAGTCAGCGACCTCGAGCGGATGGACCAGGTACGGCTCGCCGGAGTGGCGGATCTGGCCCTTATGCTCGAGCGCCGAGAATACGTAGGCGCGGCGGAGCAGCTCGAGATCGGCCTCGGGGCTGTAACTCCGCACTTTTTCGAGCAGGGTTTCGAATCGAATCATGCAAACCGGTGTCTAAACTCATGATAGCCGGACCGGCGGGCACCCCGGCGCGTCTCCGTGCGCGCCCGCGGTCGATCCTTGACGGCCTGGAAAACGCGCCGATATACTGGCGCGCTTTCATTCGAAAATGAGCTCGAGGGGGTTTGTGTGATGCGGAAGTTGTTGTCGTTCCCGGGCACCGTGGCGCTGGTGGCCGCGCTGGCCGCCGCCCAGGCCGGATGCAGTCAGGTAGGCGTCCTGAAGGCCCGGATGGCGCTGCGCGATGCGGTCAAGTATTACCAGCGCCAGGACTACAAGCAGGCAGCGCAAAAGTACGAAGAAGCGATCCAGGCCGATCCGACGTTGGGCGACGCGTACTTCTATCTGGGCAACAGCTACGACAATCTGTACAAGCCTTCGCGCAAAGGCGAGGCAGATAACGACAAGCTGCTCCAGAAGGCGGTCGAGAACTACAAAAAGGGTGCGGAACAGGCGCCGACGCCGATTACCAAACAGCGCTCGATGCAGTTCCTCGTCGCCGCATACGGCCCAGAGAAGCTGAACGATCCGTCGCAGCAGGAGCCGATACTGCGCAAGATGATCGACACTGATCCGACCGATCCGGGCAACTACTTCTACCTGGCGCGGGTGCACGAGGACAGCGGCAACTACGAGGAAGCCGAGAAACTCCTGCTCAAGGCGCGCGATATGAAGCCAGGCGATCCGACGGTCTACACGACGCTGGCCGGCTTCTACAACCG
>Ga0163163_10005683_pt1 | contig 10812 bp, 6 predicted proteins | sample S65metaG_FD_119766 | JGI IMG/M metagenome (GOLD analysis project Ga0163163, IMG submission 119766) | Switchgrass rhizosphere microbial communities from Kellogg Biological Station, Michigan, USA - S6-5 metaG | ecosystem: Host-associated > Plants > Roots > Rhizosphere > Soil | place: USA: Michigan... | reverse complement strand
GGTTTCGTCGCTTGTGTTGGAGCGAGCGATTGCACTGGTGGGGGCCGATTATTCGGCGCTGGGCGTGTTGGATCCAGTTGGTGGTCGAATCAGTCTTGCGGCCTTCAAAGCCGCGCCGCACGCGTCAATCGAACAAGTACAAGGTCTCTTCGATGAGCACGGGCAATCACTCGACGTCACAGCTTTCCCCGCCATGGTTGAGGTGTTGGCGCAAGGCAAGACGCTCCGCCTGCTCGAAACCGATTTGCCGTTTCCTTTTCGTCTGATGTTCAACTCAATACTTGGTGGGCGCGCTGCACTAGTCGCGCCCGTCCGTGTTGCTGGTCACACTTTTGGATTGCTTGGACTGGTTTGGAGCGAGGCCCGAGATGGTTTCCAGGACCATGAAGTGGCGCTTGTCGAAGGCATCGCCGATCAGATCGGTACCGCGCTGGAACGTGATCAGTTGTCGGCCGAAATTATGCACCTGCGCAGTGCGTTACATGAACGTTATGGCGAGGAGCGCATCATCGGCCAGACAGCAACAATCCGGCGTGCGATTGAACTTGCACTTAGTGTTGCTGACGCACAGACCACCGTACTGATCGAAGGTGAATCGGGAACCGGCAAGGAACTGCTCGCGAATCTGATTCACTACAACTCGGGTCGTGAAGATCAGCCTTACGTGAAACTAAACTGTGGTGCTATTCCTGAGACGCTTCTCGAGTCAGAATTGTTTGGACACGAAAAGGGTGCGTTTACAGATGCACGCGCGCTTCGTCGAGGAAGATTTGAAGAAGCGAATGCCGGCACGCTGTTCCTCGATGAAGTTGGTGAGATGAGTTTGTCGGCGCAGGTGCGACTGCTTCGCGTGTTGCAAGACGGAGAGTTCACGCGGGTGGGCAGCAATGAAGTGCTCAAGACCGACGTGCGTGTTCTGGCTGCCTCGAATGTGGACTTGAAGCGTGCGGTTGAGTTGGGAAGTTTTCGTCAGGATCTTTACTACCGCTTGTCAGTGTTTCCGATAAAGCTCCCACCTTTGCGTGAGCGCCCGGAAGATATCCATCCGCTCGTCATTCACTTCCTTGAGCACTACAAACAGAAAACAGGCCGCTTCATTTCTGGCATTTCAAAAGACGCTTTGCAGGCATTGATAACTTACGAGTGGCCTGGCAACGTCCGTGAACTCGAAAACGCGATAGAGCGCGCAGTGATCATTGCTTCGGGTCGCCAGATCGAACTTGAAGACTTGCCGGAGGTGATAACGAAGATCGCCCTTGAAGCTCGCGATCGGATCAAGGTCGAACGCGCAAAGGCTGCAAGTGAAGGTCGCACCACCACGTTTGAAGTCACAGTGCCCTCTTCGATGGAGGAAATTGAGCGTCAGGCCATCGAGGCTACGATGGACTATACGAGGGGTGACAAGTCGCACGCAGCGCGAGCTCTCGGGATCGGGCGGAAGACGCTTTATCGAAAGCTGGACCAGTACAACGGGAAACCCGAACCCGAAGCGGGATCCCAGATTTCAGATCGCAGATCTCAGAAGTGAAAACATCCAACAGTTCAGTAGCGACCTAGTACGGCGCCTGCGGTTTCTAGCACGCGCCTTCCGGTTTCGGCCACTGGCCCCCCTTCTGAGATCTGCGATCTGAAATCTGAGATCCCGTTTCGGGTTCGGGTTCGTTGCCTCGACTCTTCTGCATTTGCTATAGTCCAAGGTGAACTAATTCCTCGTAATCTTTACGAAACCAGCGAAGTAATAGGGCTTCGCTAACAGAAAGGACCCCAAAGAAATGGGATACGACGACTATCGGCGAGAGAGCGGCGACAACATCTCAACTCGCTTAACTTACCTACTGATCGGTGGCGGCATCGGTGCTGTGATTGCCCTGCTCTTTGCGCCCAAGTCCGGACATGAGCTACGTGGCGATATCGCGGACGCGACGCGCAAAGGAATTGATCGTTCACGTGAAGCGGCCCAACAATTGGGCGATCGCGCTGGCGAGTATTATCAGACCGGACGCGACCGAGCGGGCCAATACTATGAAGCCACGCGAGACCGTGCAGCTGAACTCTATACACAGGCTGCCGAAAAAGCAGGCGACGTAGTAAGCACAGCTCGCGAAGCTGCAACTCGCCAAACAAATACTGTGGCCGCAGCAATCGACGCTGGCAAAAAAGCCTATCAGGAAGAAAAGCGAAAGACAGAGATGTCTGGTCGAATCGAAGCGTCTCCGAACTACGGAGAAAAGGCCAACTAATACATTGCCAATTGTAGATTGCCAGTTGCCGATTTTGTTTATGGGGTTCACCGAGTCCCGAGCGTCTTTTGATCGGCAATCGGCAATCAGCAATCGGCAATAGAAGACCTAATGACCCTGCTTGCCCTACAAATCAGCACCCACGATCCACTGTTCTGGATCCTGGTTGTTATCGCCGCATCGTTTGTCGTAATGTCGATCTCGATGATTTCGATTGCCGTGTTCGTTAACCGGGCCGTCAAGTCCGTCGCGCGCCTGGAAAACAAGATGGAGCCGTTGATTGAAAAAGTCACGGTAATGAGCGAGCAGGGTAAGCAGATCGCAGTCCAGGGTAAGTTCATTGCTGAGCAGTTCAACGCTGTCTCCAGTCATCTCGCGACCGCGACAATGCACTTCTCCGAATCACTGGCCATCATCAAGAGTGAAGTTGCCGAACTCAAATCGCTTGTTAACGACACGGCAATCGAAGCTCGTGACAAGGTGGAGATGGTGAGCAGGACAATCGACCGGACAAACAAGCAGGTAGCTATGACGACCGACTTCATACAAACAAAGGTAATAGAGCCGGCGCGTGAGGTGGCCGCGATTATGGCGGGCTTCCGCCGCGGCCTCGAGGTTCTCGTAGCGCCCATGCCGAAGCCCATTAATCAGACGTACGGAGAGGACGAGATGTTTATCGGTTGATGGAAATCCAGAGAAGGCTTTTAACGAACCCGAACCGTCGAGTCCAAGATGGTTCGGGTTTTGATTTCGGATTTCGGATTGCGGATTTCGAATTTCTTCTGGCGTGTGTAACTCTTGCGGCCCGGACAACACAAAATCCGCAATCCGAAATTCAATTCCGAAATCCGCAATTCGAAATCCCAAATCTCCTCTGTTACTATTCGTAGAAACGATACCATGTCTACTGAAACCCCACTTGATCTTAAGAAGACGGTCAACTTGCCGAAGACTGCTTTTTCGCAGAAGGCCAACCTTGCACAAGCTGAACCAGCCCGTTTGAAAAAATGGGAGGAGTTGAATCTGTATCAACTCATTCGCAAAACGCGCGCCGGCGCCGAAAAATTCATCCTCCACGACGGTCCTCCATACGCCAATGCCGATATCCACCTCGGCACTGCGATGAACAAGATTCTTAAAGACTTCATTGTCAAGTCGCGGACGATGATGGGTTACGACGCTCCTTATGTCCCCGGCTATGACTGTCATGGTTTGCCGATCGAGCTTTTCGTCGACCGCAAACTCGGCGCGAAGAAGGCAAACATGTCCGCCGTCTCCATTCGTCGCGCTTGTCGGGAACATGCCGCACAGGCACTCAAAAACCAGACACGAGATTTCAAGCGACTCGGTATCCTCGGTACGTGGGACGATCCATACCTAACGATGTCGAACCACTACGAGGCTGAAACAGCGCGAATGTTTGCGCGCTTCGTTGAGCGTGGTTATGTCTACAAGGGCGCGCGTCCTGTCTACTGGTGCATTCATGATCAAACGGCATTGGCCGAAGCTGAGGTTGAGTATCAGCAACACACCAGCCCGTCCGTTTATGTGAAGTTCCCTTTACGAAGTGATCCGGCGCTAATCGATCCGGCCCTTGCAGGTCGAAAGGTATTTGTCGTGATCTGGACGACGACGCCATGGACACTTCCTGCAAACCTGGGAATTGCCGTTCATCCGGATTTCGAATACTCCGCTTTTGAATTCGGTGATGAGGTTTACATCGTTGCGAGCGATCTTCTGCAAGCAGTAGCTGAAAAATGCGGATTAAGTTCACAAGATGCAGACGGGAATATGGTTCAGCCAAAAGTGCTCGCGCACTTCAAAGGTTCAAAACTGGATCGGCTTGAGTGTGGACATGCCTGGATTGATCGCCCGTCATTGTTGATGGTTGGCGAGCACGTGACACTTGGTGGCGAAGCGGACGCCGAAACTGAACTCGACGTGAGTGAAGCACAAAAGAAAGCGCCCGACAGCAAAGCTGGAACGGGCGCTGTGCATACTGCTCCAGGTCATGGTCATGACGACTTCGTCATCGGCAAGCGCTACGGCCTGGATATTTATTGTCCCGTCGATAACGCGGGACGGTTTACTCCGGAAGTCGAATACTTTGCGGGCGAGCGTGTTTTTGAGGCCAACAAACAGATCGTTGAGTTCATGAAGGAGCGAGGAGTGCTCCTTTTCTCGGAGGATTACAATCACCGTTACCCTCATTGTTGGCGGTGCAAGAACCCCGTGATTTTCCGGGCGACCCCACAATGGTTCATCGCGATGGACCAGGCGCACCAGGAGACGGTTGAGAAGGATGAAGACGGTCGAGATCGAAGCAACTACACGGACAACTTGTCTGAGACGCCGGCAACATCCTTGCGAACTGCCTCGCTGCGTGAGATTGAAAATGTGAATTGGGTACCGGCCTGGGGTGTCGACCGCATGCGCAACATGCTTAAGGGTCGCCCTGACTGGTGTGTTTCGCGACAACGGGTTTGGGGAGTTTCGATCCCGGTTTTTTACTGCGCCAAATGTACAGCTGCCGTTGCCGACCCGGCTGTGATTCATCATGTTGCCGACATTTTTGAGAAAGAGTCAGGCGACGCATGGTACACCCGCGAAGCGAACGATCTTTTGCCCGCCGGATACACGTGCAAAGAGTGCGGTGCGAACGAGTGGACAAAAGAAACTGACATTCTGGACGTTTGGTTCGATAGCGGTGTCTCCTCAGTAGCAGTGTTGGAGAATCGCGACGAACTTCGCTGGCCGGCCGATGTTTACATCGAAGGTGGCGATCAGTTTCGTGGCTGGTTCAACTCCTCCTTGATGGTCGGTCTTGCCGACCACGATCGCGCTCCTTACAAAACAGTAATCACCCATGGCTGGACCCTGGACGGTCAGGGTAGAGCGATGCACAAGTCGGCAGGAAACGCAGTAGAGCCGGACGTTGTCATCAAACAATCGGGCGCAGAGATCATTCGACTGTGGTGCGCGTCGTCAAACTATTTCGACGACATGCGTGCGTCGGACGAAATCCTGCAACGCGTGACCGACGGATATCGAAAGTTGAGAAACACAGCGCGATTTGCCCTCGGAAATCTGTCTGGGTTTGAACCGGCCCAGGACAGCGTGGCGTTTGAAGAGATGGAGGAGATTGATCGCTGGGCGTTGGCCGAACTCGATCGAGTGGTGGGCAAGGTAATGGCTGCGTACGAGTCATACGAGTTTCATCTCGTCTATCACGCGCTATATAACTTTGCGACAGTAACGTTGTCGGCCCGCTACTTCGACATCATCAAGGATCGACTTTATACGTTTGCGCCACGCAGCAAAGCGAGAAGGTCAGCACAAACTGCTTTGTTCCGAATTGCGGACGCACTCGCCAGAATGCTGGGACCGATTCTCGTATTTACGGCCGACGAAATCTGGGAAAACTTGCCGGGGCAAAGCCAGTCGCAAGCGTCCGTACACCTGACGGAGTTTCCAAGGGCGAGTGGAATCGAACAGGGCGATTCACGACAAGAATGGGAACGTCTCTTCGAGGTCCGCGATCAGGTTTTACGAGTGCTTGAAGAAGCTCGCGTCGCTAAACAGATCGGCAGTTCTCTCGAAGCAAAGGTGACTCTTTCGGCGAGTGGTGAAACGCTGGAGCTTTTGCGGGCGCACCAGAATGAACTGCGATACATTTTCATCGTGTCGCAGGTCGAACTTCTCGAAGGGGGCGAGTTATCGATTTCGGTCTCCCGGGCGGCTGGTGAGAAATGTGAACGATGCTGGAATTATTCCACTCGTGTAGGCGAGTCAGCGTTGTACCCGACGGCTTGTGAACGCTGTGTTGAGGCACTCGAGGAAATCGAACGCACCAGAGTGTAGTGGAGTGCTGAAGTTGCCCGGGCCTTTGACAGGCTTCGCCGCCCGATGTGAGGCGGCGGCTCTGCGCCGCCGTAAAAGAGTCTTTGGTTAGTGGGCTACGCCCTCTTAATTCAAGAAGTCATGATGAAGCGTAAGCGGCGGGACGTAGCCAGTGCCTCACATCAGGCGGCAAAGCCAACGGCAGTTCGTAAAAGAGGCTCAGCATTCACCCGCAATGTCTATCCGTCAGCCATGTGCATCTAACCTGTTATGAGTACATCTACTCCAACCGCTGCATCTCCAACGCGCACGCGCTACGCGTGGCGGGTTGGGTACCTGCTTTGCGCTTTCGGGATCTACATGGTGGATCAGTCGTCGAAAGCGTGGGCGGTTAGAGCTCTTCGGTTTGGCGACGGTAAGCAGATCATCAAGGGCTTTCTCGATCTTATCTACACCGAGAACCCGGGAATCGCTTTTGGTCAGTTGCAGGAAGGTGGCGCGTTTGGACGTTGGTTCTTTGTGGTGCTCGCGATCGCTGCGGCTGTGGCAGTCTTTTATTACTTCATCCGAACACCTCGTAACGACGATCGGGTGCTCGGGGCTTGTTCACTTTTGCTGGCTGGAATTCTCGGCAACTTAACCGATCGCGTTCGCCTGGGCTACGTTATCGATTTCATAGTTTTGCATGCAGGCAGTTATCACTGGCCAACCTTCAACGTCGCAGACGCGAGCATAACGCTGGGAGCAGTGTTGTTGGCGTACGATTTGGTGTTTGGGCATAGGCGTTCGAAGGTTTAGGTAGTTGGTTTTCGGTCTTGGGTTTTTGGTCTTTGGCCTTTGATCGTTATGATTCTGGTTTTCTTTACAAAGACCAAAGGCCTAAGACGCTAAACCGCTTTCTTATGTACCCTGAACTTTTCCGCATCGGCAGCTTCCCGATAAACACTTACGGCGTATTTCTCGCTATCGCCTTTCTTTGCGCAATTCTAATTTCAGTAAAACTGGCGGCGAGTGACGGTCTACCACGCGAAAAGATTTACGACCTGAGCCTCTGGATGTTGGTCGCATCCTTGATCGGCTCAAAAGTGCTGATGCTCTTTACCGAACCCGAATACCGTGATCATCCATGGCAACTGCTGTCGCTCGATTTTCTACGTTCGGGAGGCGTCTTCTATGGAGGGCTCATCGGCGCCATTCTGATGGGTTATTTTTTGATGAAGCGATATCGGCTGCCATGGTGGAAGACCGCTGATGCATGCGCGCCAGGTATAGCAATCGGAAATTTCTTTGGTCGGCAGGGGTGCTTCGCGGCGGGTTGTTGCTGGGGTAAGCCAACGTCTTTGCCGTGGGGTGTGAAGTTTACTGAGCTAGGACATGAGATCACTGGAGTACCGACTAATACGTACCTGCATCCGACTCAACTCTATGAATCGTTTGCAATGCTGCTTGCCTTCTTTCTGCTAATCTGGCTTCACAATCGCAAGCGCTTTGATGGACAGGTAATCCTGGTGTACGCGCTTATTTATTCAATCGTGCGGTTCGCAATCGAATTCGTGCGCGACGATCCACGCGGCGATATCCTCGGCCTGACGACGCTGACAGGACTCTCAACCTCGCAAATGATCAGTTTGGTTGTGGGCATTGGTGCGGCAGTCTTGTTGTTTATTCGCTGGCGACGTGCGAATGCAACGGCGGATGCGAAAGCTCTAGTAACTTCAAGCGCACGGGCATAGGAGTGGCACAGGCTTCAGTCTGTGTCTCGCATTCATGAAGGCTTTGACTATCGTCGCTAATTCATCCCATTCAATTCCAGCCACACAGACTGAAGTCTGTGCAACTAACTAACAGGAGCATCGATTTGAAATTCATCATAGCGCTAGCCATAACCGCTACGCTCTTCCTCATTGGTTTTTCACGTGTTTCCCAACAGGCGCCAACGCAATCTCTTGTTCTCCCTCGCGAAAAACACCTTCGCAATCTGAAACAGCTAACCTTCGGTGGCGAGAACGCGGAGGCGTACTTTTCTTCCGATGACAAGCAATTGATTTTCCAATCAACGCGCGATGGACGCGGCTGTGATCAAATCTACTCGATGAACATTGATGGCTCGAAAGTAAAGATGATCTCGAATGGTGAGGGGCGGACGACCTGTTCGTATATTTTCCCCAACGGAAAACGAGTGCTGTATTCGTCAACTTTTCTCGCCGACAAGCAATGTCCACCGAAAGCAGATTTTTCCCAGGGATACGTCTGGGCTGTATATCCCGGCTTCGACATCTTTACCGCCAAGCCTGACGGTTCAGATATCAAACAGTTGACGACTTCTCCAGGCTATGATGCCGAAACAACCATTACGCTCGATGGCAAGAAACTTGTTTTTACTTCCATCCGTTCTGGTGACCTCGATATCTATACGATGGACGCTGACGGGCGAAACGTTAAGCAACTAACGCATGAACTTGGGTATGATGGTGGTCCATTCTGGTCTTACGATGGCAAGCAGATCGTCTATCGCGCGTATCATCCCGAAACGGAAAAACAAAAGTCCGATTACATAAGTCTGTTGAAGCAGAATCTGATTCGCCCGACGACTCTCGAAATCTGGGTGATGAATGCAGATGGCTCAAACAAGCGACAGGTCACACACAATGGTAAGGCCAACTTCGGCCCCTATTTCTTCCCCGATGGCAAGCGAATAATCTTCGCGTCGAACATGGATGATCCGAAGGGAAGAAATTTCGATCTCTACGTGATCAATGTTGACGGCACTGGGCTCGAGCGGGTTACCTTCAACGATACGTTTGATGGCTTTCCAATGTTTTCACGAGACGGGAAGAAACTTGTATTCGCCTCAAACAGATACGCCGCCAGACAGGGCGATACGAATGTGTTTATTGCCGATTGGGTGGAGTGAAGCCAGATCTCAGATCTCAGACTGAAGAGTTGGTAGTAGGAACAAAAACCAGTGAGACCGCCAGTATTGTAATTTCCTCCTTTGGAGTTGAGTCAAAATATGAAGACAGAACGATTCAAGTTTCGGACGAGTGCGCAGGCGTCCTCGACCACCGGTATCTTTGCCTTTATTGGAATCTTTGTTCTTGTACTGGGCACATGCGCCGCGATTGCCCAACAGCGAGCGCCAGAATCGGAGCCCAGCGTCGCGCGTCTCCAGCAACACATCTTCTACCTCGCCTCAGATGCACTAAACGGTCGTCGTACAGGCACACAAGGGGCCAACGACGCCGCACATTACATCGCAGGTGAGTTCTCGAGATTGGGTTTACGGCCGGCGCTTCAAAGAGCTGGGGCATCAAGACGACTGAGCGTTGCAATGACTCAATATCTTCAGTCGTTTCCATACGTGGCTGGCGTTGAGCTTGGTAGAAGCAACGACCTGAAGGTTGGTGAGTCTTCACTTCGCGCCGGCGAGGACTGGATGCCATTAGGGTTTTCTTCAAATGCCAGGGTAGAAGGTCAGCTTGCTTTTGTTGGTTTTGGAATTACTGCTACAGAGCTAAATCACGATGATTATGCAGGTGGCATCGGGAAAGGAAGAATTGCGATTGTTCTCCAGGGAACACCGGATGGAGAAAATCCTCACGGCCAGTTTGCGCGATTCGAAGGTGTACGGTGGAAAGCGATCGCGGCAAGAAATGCCGGAGCCAAAGCTCTCATCGTTATCGCACGTGAGGCGAACTTGAAAGAAGACAGATTATCGACGTTAAGCTACGACAATAGTGCGGGTGACGCTGGACTGCCAGTAATTGTCATTTCGCGCCCGGCAGCTGATCGCGTTCTGCAGCCTTCAAACTCATCAGTCTCGCAGCTCGAACAAGCAGTAAATGCAAAGACCACGAACTTAAACCGAGTTCTTACAGGGGAACTGACTCTCACAACGGACGTCACCCGCAAAGAAGTGCAGGCCTACAACGTCATCGGTGTTCTTGAAGGCTCAGATCGTCTGCTCAAGAATGAAACCATAATCATCGGCGCCCATTACGATCACCTTGGGACCGGCGGTGAAGGCAGTCTCGCGCCACGCTCTGGCGAGATCCACCACGGCGCCGACGACAATGCGTCGGGAACTGCCGGTGTCATCGAACTGGCTCGCTTGTTTACCTCGCAACGTCCTAAACCAAAACGAACTATCGTGTTTATGTGCTTCAGCGGCGAGGAAGAAGGATTGCTGGGATCAAACTACTATGTGAATCATCCGGCTGTACCACTGGCCAACACTGTCGCAATGATCAATATGGACATGATCGGGCGGATGAAAGATCGCAAGTTGATCGTCGGAGGAGTTGGCACGGCGAAAGAGTGGCGAGAGATGATCGGATCTGGAAACGTTGCTCAGAGCGTCCAGGTAACAGCAACTGCCGGCGCAGCTCCGCCATCGGGAATGCCTGTTGTGGTTTCAGCGAACGGACGGCCCATCATGAGTGTCGACTCTGCGAAGGCTTTCGATCTCACACTTCAGGAAGACGGCTACGGTCCCAGCGATCACTCGTCTTTCTACGCCAAACAGATCCCTGTGCTTTTCTTCTGGACCGGCACTCACAACGACTATCACAAACCTTCCGACACCTTCGACAAGATCAACTACAACGACGAGGCCCGCGTCCTTTCACTTGTCGCTCGAATCGTTCGCGACTTAGACAACGCTGACAAGCGACTTACCTATACTGTTGCGAAAAGTGATGCCCCTGCCGGACGCTCTACGGGTTTTCGTGTC
>Ga0163163_10005682_pt1 | contig 10813 bp, 7 predicted proteins | sample S65metaG_FD_119766 | JGI IMG/M metagenome (GOLD analysis project Ga0163163, IMG submission 119766) | Switchgrass rhizosphere microbial communities from Kellogg Biological Station, Michigan, USA - S6-5 metaG | ecosystem: Host-associated > Plants > Roots > Rhizosphere > Soil | place: USA: Michigan... | reverse complement strand
TCACGATAGCTTTCCCCTCCTCATTAACACCAGCACAGTTTGTGGACAAGCTTTTCCAAAATGCCGGAGTCTCGCCTACCACTGCAGACCGCAATGCCGCAATCAACGAGTTCGGAGGCGCGGCTGATACGAGCAACCTTGCGGCACGGGGCCGATCTTTGCGCGACGTTGCCGAGAATGCAACATTCAACCAACAGGAGTTCAATCACGCGTTCGTGTTGATGCAGTACTTTGGCTATCTACGCCGGAACGTCGACGATGCTCCGAATAATGACTTTACTGGCTATGATTTCTGGCTGACCAAGCTTCAACAATTCAACGGCGACTATATTGCAGCGGAGATGGTTAAAGCGTTCTTAACCTCCATCGAATACAAAAACCGTTTTGGACCTTGATGCTGTGCCGCTTATTTGCAGTGGGATTCTCATGCCGTTAGCTAAACGATTATTGATTGTCACATCAATACTGTTTGCTTTCGGTGTACTTGTGAAACCGCACTACATAAATTCCGTTTCTCTCCAACAATCAGATCGGCCACAACTCGTACTTCAAACCGGACACGCCCTGGGCGTGAACTGCATTGCATTCTCTCCCGATGCGAGTTGGCTCGCTTCGGCTGGTGCTGACAATTCGATCATTATCTGGCAAACCTCGTCAGGCAGGCAGTTGCGCAAGCTCACAGGGCACAGTGGCTATGTGAGATCAATTGCAGTCAGTTCCAATGGTAAATGGCTCGCGTCAGGCAGCAATGATCGGGCTGTAAAGATCTGGGATGTCGATACTGGTCGTGTAATATTCACTTTGCAAGGACACACCGGTCCCATAGTTTCGCTTGCCTTCAGTCCAGATGGACGTTGGTTATCTTCGGGAAGCTTAGATAAGACCATCAAGGTTTGGGATCTCAATACCGGAAGCCAAGCGCAGACATTGAACAAGCACACTGCACCTGTAAGCGCCTTAGCGTTTAACTCCTCTGGGACTTTGCTTCTTTCCGCAGCCAGTAGTGACGTCATTGCCTGGGACACAAAAACATGGCAGGAAAGAAAAACGTTCAAGCGTGGCAATGCTGCGATTACGACTCTCGCTTTTGGCAATGACGAAAACATTCTCGCGTGCGCAACGACTGATGGTTCCATCGTCTTCTTGCGGATTGACTCCGATCGCGAACGGGTTCTCAAACAAAACCCAACTCCCGTATTAAGCATTAACTTTGCCAACAAGTCTCTAATTGCGATTCATGCCAACGGTGGCATCGAAAACTGGGATTACGACAGAGGCGCGCTGAACAAATTCGTACCGGGTGACAACAACCGTGAACAACTTGTGTTTGCTGCTTTAGGTCCTGACAATGTTTATGCATCGACGAACGGCAGCAGAATTCTAAGCACGAACAGTCTTACCACCGGTGAAGTTATCCATAACTTCGAGAGCCACTCAACGCCAATTAATGCAATCGCTTTTAGCGCAGACGGACGCTGGTTCGCTTCCGGTGCTAACGACTCATCAATCAGACTCTGGCAGATCGCGACCGGGCGTGAATTGCCGAGGTTAATGGGCCACGCAGGATACGTGACCGCCGTGGCGTTTAGTCCCGACAGTAACTTTTTGGCGTCGGGCAGTCGAAGTGGTGAGGTAAGAATCTGGGATCTCAACAGTTCCCAGCTCGCTTTCACTCTGCCTTCAAAATTACGAGGTGTTAACAACATTGCTTTTAGTAGCAACGGAAAATTGCTTGCAGTCGTGGGCATGGAGCCAAAAGCAGAGGTATGGGATCTCGAAAAGAAAACAGCGCGAACAATTACTGGTCACACACAAGAGATCACCAGCGTTGCTTTTGCGAAAGAGTTGCTTGTTACAGCCGGTCGCGATAAGACGATCCGTTTTTGGAACGCAGACTCGGGAGCACTTGTTAAGTCGTTGGAAACAGCAAGCGAAATTAACGGTATCGCCGCAAGTCCTGATGGGAAACTCTTGGCGACTGCCAACGCCGATAACACGATTCGCTGTTTGAATGTTGAGGGCGGAGATATCAAACAACCATTTTTGGGTCACGCAGGCGAAGTCCTGGCTGTTCGATTTGGACCTGACGGAAATTCAATCGTGTCGGCAAGTGCCGATCACACCGCGATTGTCTGGGATCTTGAAAGTGGAAAAAGCATTCATCAGTTGAGAGGAAGCATCGACACAGTCACCACGGCGGCCTACAGCAAGAATGGCGAGTGGATATTTACAGGCAGCGACGACGGTACAATTCAAGTCTGGCAAGCCGGGAACGGCGAGTTGAAAGCGACTCTTGTGTCACTTTCCGGCAGCGACGACTGGTTGGTCGCGACTCCGGATGGCCTCTTTGACGGAACGCCCGAGTCGTGGGACTTGATGCTCTGGCGATTCGAGCAAAGCACATTCAAAGTCGTTCCAGTGGAATCGTACTTCAATGAGTACTATTACCCGGGTGTGCTTGCTGAGATTCTGGAGGGACAAAATCCAAAAGCGCCGGAAGATATTGTGCTAAAGGATCGACGGCAACCGTCAGTCATTGTAAAAGCCGCTAGCGAACCAAATACCCGAAACGTGAACATTGATCTCGTTCTAAGTTCCGCTGGCCCGGATAAGAACCACCAGAACGACAGTGGCGCAAAAGACCTGCGTCTGTTTCGTAACGGACTACTTGTCAGAACATGGACAGGCGATGTTTTAAGCAATAATAAGACGACAACAATCCAGGTCACCGTTCCGATCGTGGCCGGGCAAAACAGGTTTACTGCTTACGCGTTCAATACTGACAACATCAAAAGCGCTGACGCAAACCTGATTGTTAATGGTGCCGGGTCGTTGCAGCGCCAGGGCACGGCGTATTTGCTTATGGTCGGTGTCGAGCAATATGAGAACCCGGAGTACAACCTTCGTTATTCAGTGGCGGATGTTTCTGAGTTGGAAGAACAGCTGAAGAACCAACAGGAGAAGCTCGGCAAGTACAACCCAATTGTTACGATTCCGCTCGTCAATACCGAGGCCACGAAGGCAAATATTTTGCTAGCACTCGAGCGTCTGTCGGGTACGAGCTCTGGACCATTGCCAAAGAATGCGCCTGGGGTTCTATCAAAAATCAAGCCGGCTCAACCGGAAGACGCTGTGCTCATCTATTTCTCCGGACACGGTGTTTCGGCCGACAATCACTTCTATTTGATACCTTATGACCTCGGCTACCGTGGGCCGAGGAAGAGACTGGATGCGAGCGGTCTGCAAACTGTGCTCAGTCACGGGATATCGGACAGAGAGATCGAGGCCGCGCTTCAACCACTCGATGTTAACCAATTGCTTTTGGTGATTGACGCCTGCTACTCCGGCCAGGCAGTCGAATCGACTGAGCGTCGTCGTGGCCCAATGAATACAAAAGGGCTCGCACAACTGGCATACGAGAAAGGGATCTACGTCTTAACCGCTTCTCAGAACAGCGAAGTAGCCTTTGAAGCCGAGTCTTTCAAGCACAGCTATCTTGCGTATGCTCTGGTCGAGGAAGGTCTGAAGGAAGGTGCGGCGGATGAGGATCGTGACGGAAACATTTTTCTGCGGGAGTGGTTTGACTACGCAAACAATCGAGTACCGCAACTAAGGAAGCTAAGACTTAAGAAAGAATTGGTTGAGGACGAAGCCGACGAGCAAAGGGTCCAGCGACCCAGAGTTTTCTATACGCGCGAGGAAGGCGCAAAAACGTTCTTGATTGGCAGGGTACCAACAAAGTAACTTTCAGACCCACGAAGCGTTACCGGTTCATGATTAGCCCTTTTTGATATGCCCTATTCCGACGATTCAATTGGAGGCCATAGCACGATAAAACAGAATGCCGTGCCCGCCGTTTCCGTGCTACCCGATCAACTCGTCGGTGCGGTCCTGAATGATCGCTACCAAATCGAGCGAAAGTTGGGTCAGGGTGGATTTGGCACGGTCTATCTGGCGACCGACAACAAGGTCGTATCGCGCAAGATCGTCGTCAAAGTCCTGCACACCGAAAATCTAACCAACGACTGGACCAAAAAGAAATTTCAACAGGAGCTTGAGGCGCTCGGCCGAATTGATCACCCCAGCGTAGTTGGCGTGCTGGATAGTGGCGAAACTCAAGACGGCCGTCCATATATCGTCATGCAGTACATCGACGGAGTCAGTCTTCGATCCGTTCTTACTGCCGAAGGCATGAACTTCAGGAGAGCTGCCAAGATTATTAAGCAAGTAGGAAAAGCTCTTACCGCGGCCCATCAAGCTGGAATCCTTCATCGTGATCTGAAACCTGAGAACATCATGATCCAGGCGCTTGAGGATGATGAATACGTCAAGGTGATCGATTTCGGAGTTGCCAAGGTTCGGAATTCGGTTGTTGACGTTGTCACCAGCAAAGACGTAGCGGTTGGCACTATCGCGTACATGTCGCCGGAACAACTAAGTGCACAACCAGTCGTTCCTCAAAGTGACGTTTACGCAATGGGCGTTATCGCCTACGAGATGTTGACGGGAAAGCGTCCGACCAATCCCGAATCCGCGTTCCAACTTCTCGAATTGCAGCGCTCAGGTGTTCGCGTGAAGCCATCGGATCTGAGACCAGGGCTGCCGGCCGACGCTGAAAAAGTAATTTTGAGAGCTTTATCGTTCGCACCCCAGGATCGTTACGAACGGGCGCGCGATTTCGGAGACTTACTTTCAAGCGCCTTGCTTGGAGATAAAGATCAAACTCAGTTGGCCACGCTGAAGGTTCCCTTGAAGCTGCAAGGAGTGAAAACGGAACACTCGTGGAGAATTATTTCTAAGTACGTTGCTGCCGCAGCAATAATTATTGTTTTGACCACCGGTTTTATCCTGTGGCGGCTCGGTTCACGTCAGCCTACTGTGACTGACAAAAATGTGAACACCAGTGTAACCGCACCAGCTGCTCCCGAGAGGTCGTTTACCTACTGGCTTACTTATCAAAAGATGCGTGCCGGAAAACCAGATAGTGAACTGCGCCAGTCAGCAGGCAACGACATCTTTGGCAATGGCTGGAGATTTCAATTCATCTTCACTCCGAATGAATCGGGCGCGCTTTACCTTCTGAACGTGGGACCCGGAAAAGATCAACCGCAGGAATACAACGTCCTATTTCCGCTACCGGGTGATGGGAAATTGACTCCGAACCTCCAAGCTAATCAGACATTCAAATCCGGTCGGTTCTATTTTGTGGAAAAAACAGGTGTTGAGCGCTTCTGGGTTATCTGGTCCGCCAAACCTATTCCCGAGCTGGATTCCATCTTCAGCCACGCAGCTTCCAAGCACGGTGTCATCGCCAGTGCAGATGAAATAGCGAAGATTCAGAGCTATCTGAATACTCCGACTTCTGAAGTGGCCCACGATAAAGAGAAGAAACAAACGGTAGTCAAAGGACACGGTGAGATCGTGGTGAGTCTGGTTGAGTTAACTCACGAAGCAAACTAGATGGAGGCCAATATGAATGCCAGGTTGTTTAGGTGTGCAGTGTTCGGCGGGGCCTTAGTCTTGGCGCTTGTTATTCCGTTCACAGTGAAATCGCAGGACGATGATTCCAAAGCGATCAAAGCGGAAGAATTCATTAAGGAAAGGCGAACTGGTACTTCGCGAATAAATGCACGCTACAAACGAGTCTCAAAGTCGAATAACCCGGCCACGCCCCCTGCGGGAATGGTCTTCGCGCAGATGGGACTAACGATGTGGAGATTTCGACCTACGAAAGTAACCGACCAGACAAAGGAACTTGTAGAAGAAGATGATGGCCAAAAAGTTGAGTGGACGCTCGAGCGCATGGCCGAAGGAACTGCTTTATCGCCTGGCCAACGCGTGCGGCTCAGCTTTGAATCTCTGTCGCGAACCGGGTTCTTGTACGTAATTGATCGTGAGGAATACGCGGACGGTTCATTTGGAGATCCGATCCTTATTTTCCCGACTCAGAAGTCGATGGATAATGATCGGGTCGAACCTGGTCGTCTCACATACATCCCATCAGCGACTGGCCGATTCAGAATCAAACCAAGCGAGAGCGCAAAGACTTACGTAGGCGAATCGCTCACCATCATCGTTTCGCCAAAGCCGTTAATCGACGAAGGACAACTTCAACCTAAAGCGATCAAGTTACAGCCAGACCAATTCAATCTGTGGCTTAAGCAGTGGAAGTCTACCAACACAAAGTTTGAAATGGATGGCGGAGCGGGACAAGTCATGACTCCGGCTGAACAATCGGCGGCAAAAATCAACTCGCCGTTGTTGTCGCAAGGAGATCCAGGGCCGCAAACGACCTATCGACTTGTCGTAAAACCTGATGATCCGCTACTAATAGTCGTGCCGTTAAGATTTGCGAAGTGAAGAATTAGTAACTGCCTGCCTGTTGAACGTCAATTTCGAAATTAGTCCGACTGAAGCTGCTATCCATCCGGCAAGCGCAATATAGATGAAGTAACGCGGAATTATCAGCAATGGTTGGAAGTCAATCGCCTTCGAGAGTTGAAAAGTGCACACCGTGTACATTCCAAAAGGAAATACCATCCCCCAATACTGTGGGTCATACTTGAGAGGAAATCTCTTGTATACATGCCGCCAGAATCCCAGGATAAAGAGAAGAGGAATCCACCACGTCCCTGCTGCCCAAAAGAATAATGTGAATCCTTTTAGAAACGGCACTACCTCATTTAGCAGAGGCCAACCAGGAGCAGCAATGATCAGTCGCGCTCCCGCTAAGGTTGTGATTGCGACTGCACCCATGTTGATCCAGTAAGGTGGAGTGAGTGACGCCATCGTAACGTTGACGAAGGTGAAGCGATAAAAGATCAAAGTAATCAGCGGCAGATAGAGCATGCAGCCGATAAGAAACATGCAAAGAGTGAAGAAGAGAACTGGAGTGCGAGAGCCAACCAAACGGTTGGAGAGCAATGTTCCCAGCACCGAAATTGATTGTGTAGCGACAACAGTCAGCAACCACCCACCGTTCAGTCCTGCCTCAATTGATGGCTTGTTTTCCCGTACGGTCATGGCGGCGAAGAATGTGTACATAATGACCGCCCAGAGCAACATGCCCGCGATCCATAAGCCGGCGGCAATGCGAAATTGATCGATAACAATCAGAAGCGCACTCCCTAGAACGCAGGTGCCCGCTACCACTGTGAAAAAACCAGGACCACGCACATGATCGTTCATGTCAGCTTTAACGCGCGAAAAGAAGAACACCAGGCGCAACAGTAGAAGCACCCACAGTATTAAGTAAGCGATGACGTTGATTGTAAGGAGGACGAGAGAAATCGTTTTCATTTCCAGGAAGAAACAGGCGATGGAAATTATCCCGGTCGCCATTACCAATGCGAAGTATCCTGGAAATAGATCAGCTGCCGCTCGTAAGACAGGGTTGGTAGGAGATTTACTCATTGACTGTGTCGGGACTCTTCATCGCAACGCTTGCATTCGAGTTCAAAACCGATACGAGAATCGCGACCATCTTGTGTGAGAACCCACTCGCGCGTTGTCAGAGGCGGGTCGTGGCGAACGTGTTGCCGGTGACCACATTCCAGAATGGCTCGCCAATGGTCTTCATCGTCTTTGTCGAACTCGGTAATCTTTTGCTTCATCAACTGAGTGCTCCAGAAATAAGAATGATCATCCGCAGATTACGCAGATTACGCAGATCTCTTGAGAAAAGAAGGGCACTAGCCGACCGTTCAAAAGTGAATCTGCGTAATCTGCGGATGATCATTCTTTCAGCGTACGTACCCGGAACTAGTCTTCTTACGTGAGGTCGGTCGCCACCACCGAATAATCGATAGTGTGATGAGAAAGCAGACGCCAGAAGCCACCACCAGCGGTATCAAGACGGAGTAATGACGAGCCAATGCTGCTTCGACCGTCGCGGCAAGAATCCAAAGCTGGGCGATATTGATCATTACGAGCATGATTAATCGCGCTTGCCAGACGGCTGCTTGTCCAGCGGTGGATCGGCGATTGGTGCCAGCTGGTGAGTTTCGTTGAATTGTTTTGAACTCAGCTTGCATGTTCTTCTGTCGAAGGTAGCCTGCCTATTGCCCAGACCTTTCCGTCGCGTACTTCAACTGCAATGGCGTCGAGTGCACGCGGTGGTGGACCGTACAAAACATCCCCCGTGGCTGCATTGAACGCACCTTCGTGACAGGGGCACTCGAGTCGCTCATGATCCCGCGAATAGTAAACCGGACAACTTAAGTGAGTGCATTTCTGGCCATAAGCGTGATAGGCGCCGTCGTTGGTGCGAACGAGGATGGCTGAATCGGTCTGAGTCGGATAATTGAAATTCAAACTACTGTTCGGTGCGAGAGTTTCGCTTCCAGTAATCGGTGCAGCTGCAAAAGATTCGGACCTCCGAGCATCAAACGCAGCTTTCGCTGCAAAGCCGCTGGCTCCGACAAACAGTGCTGCAGAAGTGAGCCCAAGGAAGTTACAGAACTCGCGCCTGGTGACTTGCGCTTCTTCATCTCGTTCATAAGGAAAGTCAGCCTGATAAGGCGCAGTAGCTTCGCGTACATCGCTTTCGTCGCTGAGCACTTTCTTTATCGTTTCGTTTAGATTCTTCATAACAACACGGTGCCTAGAACTCGTTGCTCTTATCCGATTGTTCAACTTGCGTATCGATCCATGATTCGATTGTTGGTGTTTCTTCTTCAGCTCGCGACAACATTCCTTCGAACACGCCGCAGCCATCAACCTTCACTTCATCCGCATCGGTTGGCAGCATGAGATAGACCTTCGTTTCAACCTTCTGATTGCCGAACACATGAACGTTCACGGGTTTGGTCCGGCGTAAGGGAACAATCTGTTCATACTTTCCAAAGGAGATCGCACCGGTCGGACAGACACTAGCGCACATAGGTTTCAACCCTTCCGATGAACGGTCGTAACACATGTCGCACTTCATCTGAAGGTGCATCTGAGTGTTGTACTTTGGCACACCGAAGGGACAGGCATTGACGCAGTTGCGGCAGTCGAGACAACGAGGTTTTAGTGCTGACATCACTACGCCATCGTCGGATACCTTGATCGCGTCGGCGGGACAGACAAGGGCGCAGGTCGGTTCGTTGCAATGCATGCAGAGGGTCGGCATCGTCGCGGTCGTTTCCGCACGATCGATGTAGTCAACAAAGATCATCGAATAGCCTTTGTGAGTAGCACACTCGCGACAGGCAGCAACGCAAGCTCGACAGCCTATGCAGCGTTGCGGATCGATGAACATCGTCTCTTCCATAACAAACCTCTAACTAGCCAAAGATGAACACAGATTTATTGAGACAAAGAGGCTCAAGTTCTCTCAAGTCGCTCATGATCTTTCCATGTTTGTGGTTTGCACATTCACCTCTCCCTTCAACCCGTCTCTTACTAACTACGTCTCTTTTATCTGTGGCCTCTTTGCACCTCACTCGCTGACGCTCCCTTGCGCTGCCTTCCAAGTATCGGTAGTTGACGCGAATGAATCTTTTCGATTCGCGCTGCGCAAGCTTTGTATTCAGGAATCTTTGAAATCGGATCAAGCGCGGGGTTGGTCAGTTGGTTAACGGCCAACTGTTCGCCCCAGTGATAAGGGATAAAAATAGTGTCAGGCCGAATAGTCCGCACGACCAACACGGGAAACACTCCATCACCTCTACGCGAAATAACGCGTACTCGCTCGCCGTCGTTGATCTTCAGCTTCATCGCCGTTTCGGGATGAACTTCGACATATGGCTCCGGGCACTGTTCAACCAGGAACCCAATGCGCCGAGTTTGGTTACCGGAGAGATATTGATAGACAACGCGTCCGCTCGTGAGAATTAAAGGAAACTCTTCGTCTGGAACTTCATTCGGCGGATTGTATTCAATCGAGTGAAACTTCGCCTTGCCATCAGGATGGTAGAAACGATCTTCAAACAAGCGTGGCGTGCCGGGATGATCTTCAGTTGGGCATGGCCAAAAGATGCCGTTGTTCTGCTCAATCTTTTCCCAGGTTATACCGTAGTAATCAGCGTTGCCACCGCGCGATGCGATACGCAGTTCATCAAACATCTCTCGCGGCGAATTGAAATTAAAATATTTTTCACGTCCCATGCGTCGCGCGATCTCCTGGATGATCCACCAATCCTCCCGTGCTTCGCCTGGTGGATCATTCGCCTTATTGATCTTTACGACGCGACCTTCGCTGTTGCAGGTGACACCTTCATCCTCGCTCCATGCAGAGCCCGGCAGAACAACATCGGCGTATCGCGAGCCTTCGGACATGAAGAAGTCGATGCAGACATAAAAATCGAGACCTTCGAGCGAACGACGGACTTCATTGATGTCGGGAAGGCTTACCATCACGTTGTTACAGATAGAGAGCAGTCCACGGATTTCGCCTTCTCGCATTTTCTGAAACATCTCAACAACCGAGACACCGGCTTGCGGCAACTCATCTTCCGGCAGTCCCCACACCTGGCAAACGTGTTTGCGATGTTCAGGATTCGAGATTGAACGTTGACCCGGAAGCTGATCGGCTTTCTGTCCATGCTCACGACCGCCCTGGCCGTTGCCTTGACCGGTGATCGTTCCATAACCACGACCGGGTGCCCCTATCTTTCCCGTTGCCAAGACCAGGTTGATATACGAGAGAACGTTGTTGACACCGTTAGTGTGATGCTCGATGCCACGCGCGTGCATGACCATTGCTGTTTTCGCGCGGCCGTACATTAGTGCTGCCTGTACGATCTTTTCTGCAGGTACTCCGGAGATTTGAGAAGCAACATCTGGCGAATAGCGCGTGGCCAATTCACGTGTTGCTGACCAATCGTTC
>Ga0163163_10005679_pt1 | contig 10816 bp, 7 predicted proteins | sample S65metaG_FD_119766 | JGI IMG/M metagenome (GOLD analysis project Ga0163163, IMG submission 119766) | Switchgrass rhizosphere microbial communities from Kellogg Biological Station, Michigan, USA - S6-5 metaG | ecosystem: Host-associated > Plants > Roots > Rhizosphere > Soil | place: USA: Michigan... | reverse complement strand
CCCATGGTGACTCCATCGAAGTGGAGATCGAGAAGCCGCATGAATGCCTGCTGCGGCGTGAGGTTTGGATCCGCGGCTTCACCGCGATCACTCAGCAGCAATCGAAAGTGACCGCCAGGGAGCGGCGCGACCATTAGAAAATGATCCGTTCCCACACAGTAGTGAAAATAGTCTTTCCAGTCCGGGAATCCATTCAGATAGATGTCGAGGTTTTGAAAGAAGCTGCCTTTATAGTCCTGCCCCTTGACGGACATTCCCAGTCCTCGCCGCACGCGGGAATTGATACCGTCGGCCGCAACCAGATACCGGCATCGGATCAGCTCTTCCTCGTCGCCTCGATCGATATGTATGATCCGCGCCGTGACGCCTTCGGTTTCCAGAGTCAGATCCTGAAACGCGGTGTTGTATTCGATGGTGTTGCCAAAGTGCCCGCGTGTGTAGTCGCGCACGAACGTCTCGGTCTCGCTTTGACTGTGCGCAAAAATGCAGTTGTAGCGGGAATCCACCGTTGTGTAATCGAGGCCTGGACGGACTTCCGTTCGCTCGCCGTCACGCAGGAAGTGCATCACGTAACCCTTGCACCAGAGATCGCGATCGAGGATACGTTTACTGATTTCCTTATCGACGAGATCGAACATCTCAACGGTGCGTGCGTGCATCGCGATGGCCCGAGTCTCACGGCCCGGGCCTGGCATGCGTTCGATGCATCGATACTCAACACCGCGGCGCGCCAGCTCCATGGACAGGACACACCCGACTGCGCCGCCCCCGACAATCAGGACCGGGACTTCACTGATTTTGAGCATGCCTGAACTTCCCCTGTAGGCGCGGTCTGTGACCGCGCACGATGTTGAATTTGTGCGCGGTCACAGACCGCGCCTACAGTTTTTTTCTAGAACATCAGCTTCATGGACAACTGCATCTGCCGAGGATTAAACATCGTTCGAGGCGTACCGAAAAGAGGATTCGGTTCCGGTGGCCCCGCCACTGGACAACTTCCGACCTGACCGGACTGAATCGCCAGGCTTGCCGAATCCTTATATTGCCGGGGTTCCTGGCCTCCGCACAGGTTGTAAGTACCGTATACGCCAACGACCTCATCGACGTTCACATGATTCATCAGATTGAAAGCGTCGACGGCGAATTCGAGCCGAGTGCCTTCCCGGGCGAAGTGGAAAGTGCGCGCGAGCCGGATATCCCATGTCTGCAGGCTGTCTCCCTTGTATGTATTTCGAGAGAGATTGCCAACGCGATCCGCCGCCGGGATCAGGTCATTGTTGGCATCGAAGCCGACGAACAATGTAAATGGCCGCGGACTTTGAAGCGTGACGATGTTGCTCAGCAGGAAGTTTCGCAGAAACCCGGTGGAAGGCCCCGTGAACGAGAAGTTCGACACCAGCCGCTGGCGGGCATCCTGGTTTGACGTGGCGCGTTCCAGACCTCGTCGAAAGACATCCTCCGGAACGCTGATGAATGTTGCAAAGGTTCCATCGTCGAGTGTGTGCGAAAGCGTGTAACTGGCGTTGATGTTGAAATATTTACCCGCAGTCTTATTCACCTGCAGAGTGCCGCCGTGATACGCGGAATTCCCCGTGAGATCGTTGCAGCAGATCAGGCCCGCAGGATAGCGCGGAACACCGCTGTAGTAGTTCTTTCCGGCAGGATAGCCCGGCGGCGGCGTCCCGGCCGGTGTACAGGGATAGGCTCCGCCTGAAACTCCCGCGACGGGACAAAGGTTACCCAGTGTGGATCGCAGCAGGTGATGCGCGGCGACGAAGAGGTAACCCGCGCCGACCGTGAAACCGTGGCCAATGTCTCGGTTGATTTCGAGGCTCGCCTGTTCGGAATAGGCAATTGGGCTCTTGCGATCCGTGTAACTGTATCCGACGGGAGTTGGAGCGTCAGCAGTACCGAGAACAGCGTGGGATACCACCTGGCCGTTCTGGAAAAAGTTGGCGGCGATCTGCGCCGGCGTTGGCACACCCGGCACGGGAATGTAGGGATACTGGTTCAGCTCATACACGGCACTTTCCGCACCGATCCGATTCGGAGGCAGGTCTGCATTTGGCAAAACGGCCGGACGCTGGGGATACGTGATGAACAGGAATGAGAGGGCATACCGATCGTCGAAGATACCGAAGCCGGAACGAATGACGGTCCTCTTGTCCGGTGAGTAGGCAAGACCGACTCGAGGCTGAAAGCCCATGTGACTCACATCCATCTGAGCCGACAGCCCGGACTCGAAATCGTATCTCAGACCATAATTGAACGTCAGCTTTGGCGTGGCCTTCCACTGATCCTGGATGAAGAACCCGAAATAGTTGTGGTTCAGGTTCACGGAAAAGTTCGGCTCCTGCTCCGGCAGATAGGCGTAGGGCCATCCATTCACCGGCAGAGTCTCGGCGACACCGGGCGTGAAGTTGACGGAAGTACCTAGCGGAGCGGACTGAAATGCGATCGGAACGCCGTTGGCAAGGTCCGCAGGATTCGGACCGGGAACGGCAGGGAAAGGCGGAAGGCCCGCCGCACCGAACGGCGGCAGCGCCATCGGACATGGTCCAGCCGCAAAGTTGGATGGGATTGCTGCAGACGGCTTCACGAAATTGGCGAAATCCACTAGACAATTGATGCCAGGTATAACGATACGAATCGGCGTGAATCCCGGCCACAGGACGTAATTTCGAACGTGATTGATATCAGCACCGAATCGCACGAAATGCTTTCCGCTGATCCACGACACGGAATCCGAACCCTGATATCGGGTCTCCCAGATTTTGTCGAGAACACCGAAGTTGTGCCCGAACAGAAGTTCGTTTGGAATGTCGAGATTGGGTTCACCCGTCACGCCCGGAAAGTTATAACGTCGCCGCGCATACTGCCCGAGCGCCGTGTTGACCATATTGTTTCCGATCTGCGATGTGAGAGTACCGGACACCGACTGATCATTCAGAAATACGTTGTGTCCGCTGCTGGGGGCACCGATGCCGCCGCCATCGAGTGTCGCACCTACCAGCTGGTTCAGGTCACGCGCATCTTCGATGTTGTATCGAAACGAAAGCTGGTGGCGCGCACCCAGCGAATGATCGATTCGGGCAAAGCCGTAGTCATTGTCTTTCGTCTTCAGGATACCGAGATTCTCCGCAGGGAGTCCCATCGCGGATTTTGCGGCATTGATCACACCGATGTTGTTGATGAGAACCGTGGGATACGTGGGCGACTCGCCGCGCCGCTGTCCTTCATAGTTGAGAAAGAAGAACGTTTTGTCCTTCACGATCGGACCGCCGAACGTGAAGCCAAACTGATTCTGGCGAAGCGTGTTGGGTTGAGGCTCCGGCTGTAGAAGCGATCGTGCGTTCAGGGCGTTATTTTGAAAATAGTCATATACGGACCCGTGGAAGCTATTTGTGCCGGATTTCGTGACGATATTCACAATGCCGCCCAGTGCCCTGCCATATTCCGCGCCAAAACTGTTGTTCACGACACGGAACTCCTGAACAGCCTCCTGAGCCGGAGAGGCGCGTTGAGAGCCTGTCACGGTATTGATGTTATCGGCGCCGTCGACTGTCACCTGATTGCTGAGGTCACGCATTCCTGCAAATGAAACCCGGCTCACCTCGAATTCCGTGATGGTCGATCCGACGCTGGTGCGGCCCGTCGTTACGCCCGGCGTTAAGAGAGCAAAATCCGTAAACAGGCGGCCGCTTATCGGCAGGCTTGCGATTTGTTTGGTCTCAATCACACTGCTGAGCTCGGTGCGAGTGGGCTCGATCTGTGGAGTCTCAACAACAACATTCACGACGTCCTGGCGGCCTTGCACGGCGAGAGCGACATCGAGAGTCCTTGTTTGTCCAACGGTCAGCTGAATACCGGATTGAACACGCGGTTCGAAGCTGGTGGAAGTCACTTTCAGCTCATAGGGTCCCGGGGGGAGGTTCGATACGACGTAGTACCCCGACGTATCTGAAGTGGATGTGTATGTACGATTGGTGTCGATATTCCGAACGCTGATACTGGCGTTCGGCACCGCCGCTCCGGTGCTGTCTCGCACCGTTCCGTTCAATTGAGCGACGGCAATCACCGCCTGGGCGAACACAGAGTTAACGAACGTCGGTCCCACTGCTGCTATCAGAACGATTGAGAGAAGAGCAGGCAAGATGCGTTTCATATCCACTTCCTCCGAAAGAAAATGATCGATCGGCCGGAAAGTCGAAGACCAAAGACATCGTTTCCATGGCCGAACCGAGAAATTACATCCCGCGAGTAGCCAAGACCGACAAGATCACGCCTTCAGGAAAATGGCATTGAAAAGAACTCCTGCGGTCCACTGGAACTATCATCCACTCGCGCCACCACAGTTGAAACGGACCCACATTCCGGGCATGGATAAAGAACTGCCGTTGGAAAATGCGAGGTCAGGATTGCGTTGCACGATCCTACACTTTTGCAGTGCCGGCCTTCAAGAGTGATGGAGTATCCACTATCCGATGGCCCTGCGGCACCGGCATTCGCAGAAACGCTGGCGACTGCATCCTGCGCGCCCGCGAACACACCGAACACAACTCCTTTCGGGACCGCATCCGAGCATGACTTGCGAAGAAAAGTGGCCGTGGGAGCGCTGTTTCGTTATCCTCGGACTCATGAAAGCGTTGGCAGTAAGTCTTCTGGCTTGTGTCATATCGTTGTTCCTCGCAGCAAACGCCAACGCGACGGAACTTCGAATTCACTTTCAGAATCCGGATCGAAGCAAAGCAGCCATCGAGAAAGCGGATCTCCTTCTTGTTGGATGGGGATGGACGGAAACCATACCGCTGATCCCGGAAGCCGATACCGTGAGCATGAATTTTGACGATCTCTCTGCGCGGTCACCCGAGAAATTCCAAAACCTGGACCACGCGCAGATCTATATTCGCGGTTCGAATCTAGCGGCGGTGCAATCCGAACCCTTCCTGTGGCCCGGGTCCGCGCGTGATGCGAATCATGCAGAAACCAGGATTGATTTTCGCGGCGGACGGTCGGTGGCGCTTCGAATGGGCGCCAATCAGGAATTGACAGTCGTGATGCGTCGACCTCAAAACCGCAGCATCCGTCTCCTGGATGAAGATGGAAAGCCGATCACCGGCTTGAAAGTTTCAATCCTCAGATTTGAATCTAATGAAAATCACTGCGGTTTTTTGCGGGGAGAGCAACTAAAGGTAGGTTCTACCGACGTGGATGGAAGACTTCCGGTTCCCGATGGCGACTTCCAGTATGCATTCAAACTGGATTTCGAGTCGCACTTCAGCTTCACCGCTGCTGCGTATTCACCAAACGATCCGGAAACCTACGTCATGACCTACCTGACTCCATCTGAAACCGTGTTGGAACTGCATCGATTTGAAGCGTTGCGCCTCGCGATTCGTGTCTTGGTGGGCAACGCGCCGGCAATGGGAGTCTCATTCACCGACAGCCGGAATATCGGAATCTGCGGTGCGGCAAGCGGATCGCTTGGAAAGACCGGCAGCAATGGCACCCTCCTTGTCGAAAAATACTTTCCGGAGGAGAGGGACGGTATTTGCATCGTCGATGATCAGGGAAAGTTGCTATGGGGAAAACCAAGCGAGGATCTCTATCGAATCAGCCGCGAGCCAATCGAGATTCGGTTTCCGGCGGGTACGAAATTTGGACAGACAGATACCCCGTGCCCTTTTCCTTGATTCTCCAGGTGGAATTAGAGATTTTCCGTGCAAAATCACCGAATCGTCACGCCGGCCCAGCGTTCGATGGGCTTCACCATCTCCGTGATATCGGCATCGTGGCCTTCGCTGGCCTCGGCGACTGCAATCAGCTGCCGCACCGCATTGCCCACCATCATGGGAATACCGAGAGCATCGGCTTCTTCCAGACACAGTCGCACATCCTTGTTGAGCAGCGCCATGGGGAATCCGATGTCGAACGTTCTGGTCAGAACAGCCTTCGGAAACTTATGCGCGGTGGCGCTGTTGCGAGCTGTGCCAGCGTTGAGCACATCGATGATTTGTTTCGCGTCGAGGCCCGCCTTTACGCCCATCACCACGGCTTCGGATGAGATTGCCAGGGCAGTGGCTGACAACAGATTATTCAGAAGCTTCATCGTCTGCCCCTGACCGGGTTTGACGCCAACGTGAAAGACAGTTCCGAGATTTTCCAGAATGGGAGTCAGGCGTCCGACAAGGTCCGATGGGCAGGCAAGCATTATCGCAAGAGTTCCGTTCTCCGCTCCGGCAAGACCACCGCTGACAGGAGCATCCACTCCGATCATTCTCTTTCCCGCGAGGCCTTCCGCAATTCGTCTGGCATATGCAGAGCCGGTCGTCGACATATCCACCACAATTCGGACTCGGCTGCCATTTGATACACCGTGGGGGCCCAGCACCACGGCCTCTACAATGGGCGGCGTCGGCAGGCACACGAACACAATCTCGCATGCGGATCCCACTTCCGCAGGTGAGCCCGCAGCCGCGGCTCCCAATGCCTGGAGTCCTTTCATGACCGCATCGCTCGTGTCGTAAATCGTAAGCGCGGTGCCGGCCTTCAAGAGTCTTCGCGCCATGCGCCCGCCCATCCGACCCACGCCGACAAATCCAACATTCTGTCCGGTCATTGTTCGTCCTTCCTGAATCAGATACCCATTTCCTTGAACACTTCCCGCGCGATGCGAAAGCTGTCGATTGCCGCGGGCACGCCGCAGTAGATCGCGACCTGCAGGAAAACCTCCCGGATTTCCTCCTTGGTCAGTCCGTTCACGATCGCGCCCCTGACGTGAACCTTGATCTCGTGTGGCCGATTGAGCGCCGAGAGCATGGCGAGATTGAGAAAACTCCGGGTCTTCTTGTCGAGTCCGGGCCTTCCCCAGACGGCCCCCCAGCAATATTCCGTCGTGAGTTCCTGCATCGGTCGGTTGAAGTCATCCGCCGAAGCGAACGCCTGGTCGACAAACTCTGCACCGAGTACCTGTTTGCGAATCTTCAATCCTTTTTCAAAAGTTTCCTTGTCCATAAATACCTCCGTCCCAAATGATGGGACAACAGTTGGAATTACGGGGTGAATAATTTGGGGACTGGAGCCGAATTCGAAAACCCATCCATCCAATTGGTAGAAATCCCACCGAGAATTCGGGGCCTGTCCCCAAATTATTGAGGTTGGGAACGGGGCACTCCTCTCCCAAAACTTCTTTCATGGTAGAGTGTCGCGGCGATTATGGAAAACGACGTCTGGCAGATTTATGCCGTGCGGTACGCATCCCACGAGCGCAAGTCGCGTGAAAATTTTCTTGGCACCGATCCTCACGAGGACTCGCCCATGCCCATGGACTATTTCGTCTGGGCCCTGATCTGTGGAGACCGGTCCATCGTTGTAGACACGGGCTTTGACGAACCAATGGCCCGGCAGCGGGGACGCCAGTACTTCAAGTCCCCCGATGTCGGGTTACGGGAAATCGGCATTGATGCCGCAACCGTCAAAGACGTTGTGATTACGCACATGCACTACGACCATTGTGGCAATCACAACATGTTTCCCTACGCCCGTTATCACGTCCAGGACCGCGAAATGAATTTCTGCACGGGCCGCGCCATGACACACAGCTTCGCGCGCTGGCCATTTGAAGCCGACGATGTCTGCGCGATGATCCGGCGGCTGTATTCCGGACGCCTCGTGTTTCACGACGGCGACAGCGGGATTGCCCCCGGCGTTACAACACATCATGTCGGCGGTCATACGATGGGAATGCAGATCGTGAGGGTGAACACGCGGCGGGGCTTCGTTGTTCTCGCATCGGATGCGTCCCACTACTACGACAACATGGAGCGCGAGATTCCCTACCCCATCGCCTTCAATCTGACCGAAGTGCTGGAAGGATATCGTCGCGCGTATACGCTGGCGAGCTCGCGTGAGCACGTGATTCCGGGACACGACCCTCTCGTGCTGGCGCGCTATCCGGAAGCTCGTCCGGAATTGAAAGGCTGGATCGTACGTCTGGATTAATCGCAGAGTTGCCCTGGTATCGCCAGGTCACACGAGACCAATGGCGCGCTTTCTGGGCCGTGTTCCTCGGCTGGATTGTTGATTCCTTCGACTTCAACGTTCTCACCTTCATCGTCATTGATATTCAGCGGAGCTTCACGGTGGATCGAGCACTGGCCGGACTGCTTGGCACTGTGACGCTCGCCATGCGGCTGGTTGGCGGAACGCTGGCCGGAACAGCGTCGGACAAATGGGGGCGAAAACTTCCTCTTCTTTTTTCAGTTCTGTGGTTCTCGATTTTTGCCTTCCTGGCGGGCTTCTCAACGTCCTATGCAATGTTGTTTGCGTTGCGCGCTCTCTTCGGCCTCGGCATGGGCGGAGAGTGGGCTGCGGGAATGCCGCTCGTGCTCGAGCACTGGCCGGCGAAATTGCGCGGGCTGGCGTCCGGACTTTTGCTGGGCGGCTGGTATTGGGGATATCTGTTTTCGGCGGCCGTGTTTCAGTTTGTCTACCCGTTGTTCTCCGGAAAGCCCGACATCGGATGGCGAGTCATGTTCTGGGCGGCGATTCTTCCCGCGTTGTTGACGTTGTGGATTCGGACGCGCGTGCCCGAAAGCCCCGTCTGGCTGGAACGGCAGCGTCATTTGAAGCAGGCAAAGCTCGAGGGCCGGGTTGCAAAAGAGCCTCAGGTATCGATCTTTGAAATTTTCAAACCCAAACTTCTTTGGACGACCATTCAGACGACAGCAGTAATCGGCTCGTTCATGTGCATCTACTACTCCGTGAATTTCTGGTATCCGACGTTCTTACGCGATGCCGGCCGGCCGGTGCTTGCGTATCTCGCCGCATTTAACGTTGGCGCGATTGTTGGCACCGCGGTGTGGGGACGTCTTTCGGAAACGGTTTTGGGTCGGCGCGGCGCCGGAAGCATCACGCTGGTTCTGGGAATCGCGTCGCTTCCGTTTTACCTGCACGCACACACCTCGACGACACTATGGATCGGCGCATTGATGATGGGAGCTTTTGGCATGGGGATCTGGGGAATGGCGCCCGCCTACACGCTCGAGCGATTCCCAACGAGTGTCCGCGGCGTCGGCCCAGGCTTCTGTTATCACGCCGGCGCGGCGCTCGGCGCGATGATGCCGTGGGCTCTCGGATTGCTTCAGGACCGCGGCATGACGTTGGTCAATGGCATGACCGTCGCCATGCTGATCTCCGCCGCGTTCGCTTTCATTGCACTCTGGCTTGGCCCGGAAACCCGCGGCCGCAAGTTCGACGTGGACTAGACGAGAGTCTTCCGTTCGGGAAATGCCTTGACCCAGCGATTGATACGAACGCTGGCGCGCATGTTGTTCACCCAGAACGGATCGTCCTTGAAGATTTCGCGGACTTCCGCTTCGTCCTGCGCTTCTATGATCCACAATCCCCCGAGCGCTCGATCCGACGGGATTTCCCGAACGGATCCCGCCACAAGCACCTTGTCTTTCTTGCTATCGAGGAATGAGAAGTGCTCCGCCAGGAGTTTCTGGCGAAGCTCGGCAACGTCGGGCTTGTCTTCAAATTGAACAATGAACAGCATGTCGCTCCCAATTCGATACTTGAATTTTCATGAAGTCGGCGCCGCATTATTCTATAACAACGTCAGATGCCGTGCGCGCGCGCCACGGCATCGTTCAGCTCTATTCCGAGGCCTGGGCGGTCCGGCACACGCAGCGTTCCACGATCAAATCGTTCCTGCGGCTTTACGAGGTCGCCGCGCCATGCGACTTCGCCCCACTGGAATTCCAGCAGTCGGAAATTCTTCAGCACCGCACAGATCTGCACGTTGGCGGCAGTGGAAATGGGTCCGCTCGGGTTGTGAGGTGCGACGTCTACACCGTCCTGTTCCGCGGCGGCGGCAATATGAGTCAGTTCGAGCAGACCGCCACAGTGCTTGACGTCGGGCATGATGATGTTGACGGTCTTATTGCGGCTGAGCGGCGCGAAGCCCGCCACGCCATAAAGAATTTCACCGGCGGCCATCGGCTGCTGGATGCGGCGCCGGATCTCGCGCGTCTCATCGATTTTCTCCGGCGCCACCGGTTCTTCATACCACGCCAGCTTCAGTGGCTCGAGCCGCTTTGCGACACGCTCCGCCAGGGCGACATCGAAGAAGCTATGGCAGTCCACCATGACATCCACAGCCGAACCGACGGCATCGCGCATGGCCACCACGCAGGCGATCCCGTTATCGACGGCCGCTTCAATTTCCGAAGCCGATGATCCCGGCGGTGGAAACCCGTCCCATGGTGCGCCTTTCACGGCGAGGAATCCATCAGCCACCGCTGCCTTCGCGGTCGTTGCAAACCCGGAGGGCGTGCGCGTCGTCGTCGCGCGATTGATGTTGGCGTAGACCGGCAACGCGTCTCGCAGCTTGCCGCCGAAAAGAGCGTATGTGGGAACGTCGAGCGCCTTGCCGGCAAGATCCCAGAGAGCCTGCTCGATCGCACTGAAGGCGGTCGCGGAAACGAGACCGCCCTTCGCCGCAATCGGTCCGCCGCGGGCGCGATACGCGCCAATGTCGAGCGGCGACTGACCAATCACCATGTCGAAAAAACCGCGCAGTTCGGACTGCATCCTCGCGGCGTCCTCTGCCGAGGTGTTCGCGAAGCCGAACGCGTCGGATGCTTCCCCAAGGCCCGTGAGCCCGGCATCCGTGCGCAATCGCACGATCAGCCACACGGTGCGTGCGGTGGCGCGGACGGGCAGCAGTTCGAAGCCTGTCACGCGCAGCTTCGGCGCGCCCTGGAGCAGACGAGATGTCGAGAGCGTCAGTCCGGCTGCGGCAGCTGCGCTT